>Ga0228672_1000063_pt1 | contig 79628 bp, 73 predicted proteins | sample 90DmetaG_FD_182788 | JGI IMG/M metagenome (GOLD analysis project Ga0228672, IMG submission 182788) | Seawater microbial communities from Monterey Bay, California, United States - 90D | ecosystem: Environmental > Aquatic > Marine > Coastal | place: USA: California | collected 2016-11-08 | reverse complement strand
AAAAAAGTTATGATGACGGTTGGAGACCAGCTTGGCAATCTGTCTGCGACAGCCGCGCTGATCGCGGTGATTTCGCATTCGGTTGTACTGTTTATATTTGCATCACGCGGCCTAGAAGCTTGGCTGTCCAATATGGGGTTACCAACAATTCCCTTGGTGCCGGTTTCAAGCTCTCAGGCGCTGGTGGGGGCGGTGGTTGGTATTTCGATTCTGCAGGGTTTATCCGCCATTCGATGGATGGTTCTTGGAAAGATTGTTTTTGGCTGGATCGTAACGCCCATTCTAGCTTGTTTCGTTTGTTTCATGGGTCTTTTCTTTCTTCAAAACGTTTTTGGTCTTACTGTTTTATAACAAAAATCCCTCTATATTGGATCTATTGAATTTTTTATAATGGGTCTATTTGATGTGCCCACTCTTATGCTTACTAAGGTGAAGTTAAGCCGCAGTCGCGGCTTTCAATATAGGTTGACCGGATCTTAAGCAGGCGGAGAAATGTAATGGATTTAGACGCATATTCTTATCCGCAGGGGCTAACGCTTTTGCAGCGCTGGCAGGCTGGGGAGGCAGCGGCGAAGACAGAAATTAAAGATGTGTTTGACGCTGCAATCGCGGGGGAGTTTGATCAAAATTTTTCAATCCTCGCCCCCACAGATGAGGTGCATGCCACCGCGTCGGTGCATATGCTCGCCTTGGCGATTTTGCATGATATCTATGGGATTAGAGCCGCCGAGTATTACAAAACGGATCCCTATCGTTATGTGCGCGCCAATTTAACCGTTTCGCGGCTTTTAGGCGTTAATAAATTATATATTACATGGGCGCTTTACGCGTTTTCCTGCGAGGTTCTTGGGCAGAAAATGATGTATCCGGATAAATTTCCGCCCGGATCTGATCCGGATCATGCCTTGATCAACAAAGACAATTGTTTTGAGTTGGAAACGCCCGATTTTAACTCTGGGATTCCCAAAATAATTGATGATATTTTGCGCGTTACCGAAGAGCTAACCGGGATGGAGCCGCTGTTGCAGATTTCAGCGCCTTATAGTCTGGCGGCGGATATTTATGGTCAAGAGCCGCTTTTGGCGGATGTTTTACACGATCCCGATCATGTCAATAAGTTGTTAGATCATTTGGCTGACAAGGTGCTGGTGCCGTGGATTGAGCATCATTTTTCTGTATTTCCAAATGGCTGGGTTGAGCTTTCCGATGCGTCCGGCTCGCCCTTTTTTATCGGACCTGAAAATTGCAAAACAATGTCGATCCGATCCATTCAGCGGATGGATAACGGCGATCTCTGGGGGGGGCGGGTTTTTGATTGTAATTATCGCGGCGATTATGTTGCCAATGTCAAAAATAAAGTGCGCAGTTCGCGGCGGCAGAGCAAGCAGCAAGTGGCCACAGCCAAAGTTGATTTGAATGAATTGACGGATATAAAGGTCAGCGTCTGTCAGAAATTTATGATGCGCCTTGAAGCGGATAAAGTGGATGTTTCCTTTTACCGGGATCAAGCGCTGGCGCGCAACATTCCGCTGACAACTGGGATCGGGTCTTGTGAAGTTGACAGGAACAGCATCGATGATCTTGAACTCGCAAAAATAAATCTTGAAACCGCAGCGGGTGAGTATGTCGCGGCCATCAAGGCGGTATGCGAGGCCATTGATCTGCCCGAAAATAACTTCGTGGACCAGCCTTGGCCCAGCCATGTGTACTTTGAGGATTTAAACGGGGAAACCGAATTTGATCTGGTGCGGTTGATAATCGGGCAGGTTTTCGAATGCCCTAAACTGGCCCGAGCGATGATTTAAGCGGAGTTTATCCCAATGTATGTTCCAAATTTTGATCAAAACCCCACTCAAAAAGTTGGCCGCCCTGCTGATGCGTCACAGCAGATGCGGCCGGATGCAGAACGGGTTTATCAAAAATGTAAGATTATGATTCTGGTGGTTGATGGTGTTTCTTTAACCACCGTCGCGTCAATCATGGACCCTTTTATGCATGCCAATAAAATTCTTGGACGCGATAGGTTTGATCTCGAAAGGGTCTCTTTATTGGAGCAGGATCCGCTGACCACGGCGGGCATCCGTTTGGCCTGTGAAAAACCTTCAAACTGCGTTTTGGCCCATGGTGATGTGAAAAACCGGCCCGATTTTGTTATGCTTGCCTGCGGCCAAGAGGTTGATAAAACCTCTCAAAAAGCGCTGCAAATCTTTCTCAGAAAACTGGCGGCCACCTCTGTGCCGTTTGTGGCTTTGGGCGCTGCCAATGCCTTTGCTGTTACTACGGGTTTGATTAGAGCTGATAAATGCGTCGCACATTGGGAAACTATTGGGCTGCTTCGCGAAAATTTCCCGGCCATCGATTTTTTGAATGTTTTGTTCGAAACCTGCGAACGCGGCACAAGCTGCGCAGGAGAATTGGCTGCGCTTGATTTCGCCATTGCGTTTATAGAAAACCATTGTGGGTCAAGCATCGCGCAAAAAATCGGAAGCCATTTTTTGCTGCAAAGTCGGCGCAGCGGCAATGCGCTGCAATTGTTGAATGGCAGCGCGATGCTCTGCGCGAATGGGCGTATTCAAAAAGCGATTGCGATGATGGTTGAGAATATAGAACGCCCGATTGGCATGGATGAAATAGCAGATGAGCTAAACATTTCGACGCGACAGCTCGAACGGATTTTTGCGCGGTATGGGTTTGATTCTCCCGGTCGATATTTTAAAGAATTACGGCTGGAGCGGGCGCGGCAATTGTTAGAACAATCTGAACTTTCTTTGGCTGAGGTCTCACTGGCCTGTGGCTTTGAAAGCCAGAATAATTTCTCAAAAAGCTTTAAAAAACTTTTTGGCGTTTCGCCGCGTGATTTTAGAACCCCGCGTGGTGGGTTGAAACATTTACGGGAAAATATCTTCTAAATATCTCTCACGGTCTTGGGCTTATTTAACGCCGTACGAAATAATGATCGGCGGCTTTTTCATGTAATAACGTGTCCCGGCATATTTCCGAAAACCTTTCGATTAGCTTTGTGGGAATCGCCCGGTTAGTGATGGCGAGCCCGTATTGCGCAGGCGGCACGTCATCCGCCAAGGGAATATAGGCCAGCCCTGTGCCATTATAGGCCCTATTTGTGACAGGCCGCATGATCATAATCGCATAGCCTTCACCGGCACCCACCAAACTGCGCACCAATTCGTAGGATTTGGTTTGATGTCTGACTTTGGGGCGCAGATTATGCTGCGAAAAACACGATAAGAAATATTGCTGTGTCAGGGGTAAGTTTAAAGACACCATATCTTTTTCAACCAGCTCTTTAAGCGCAATTGATTTTTTTGATGCTAAGGGATCATTGCGCGCGATCATAACATAAGGTTTTTCTTCGATTAGGGTTTCAAACTCAATCGAGGGATTGGGAAACATATTATACGTCAAAGCAACGTCAATCGTGCCTTGCACCAATAACGTGTTTAATTCATCCAAATCCGCTTCATGAATTTGTAAAGAAATATCAAGCCCGCGGGTTTCCAAAGCCTGCAAAATGATTGGAATGATAAAGGCTGCGGTGGGGGTGAAGCATCCAAGTTGAATCGTGCCGCTGGAATTTTTGCTCAGGTTTTTAGCCAAATCTTCAAATTCTTCGGCATTTTCAATAAGCCGTTTGGCTTGCGCGATAAACCGCCGCCCCACCGAGGTCAGCGCCAGTTTATTTGGCCGGTCTCGGATGAATATTTTCAATCCGTATTCTTGTTCTACCTTTTGAACCGCATTGCTCAATGCGGGTTGTGAAATTGCTATTTTTTCCGAAGCCGCTTGCACCCCACCATGATCGGCAACGGCCACTGCGTAACTCAGTTGTCTATAGGGTAACAATATAATAAATCCTTATATTAAATTAATTTATATATTATTTTACAAATAATAGAATCAATTGCAACGTTGGTCTTGTTGTGGATGCATGGCACTGAAAAAAATAATTCGCGATTGTAATATGATTGCTGCCTAGCTTGAATACAGAAGCCGTAAACGGCGCATAAGCTAAGTAAAGGGGGGAACAAGTGGCCGGAATAGCGCTAAGTGGCGTGACCAAATCCTATGGTGGTCAGTCTGTAATAAATGGTGTGGATTTAGACATACATGATGGGGAGTTTCTCACCTTAGTGGGCCCTTCCGGTTGCGGTAAGTCGACAACGCTGAGAATAATTGCGGGCCTTGAAACGCAATCCAGCGGTGATGTCTCTATCGATGGCGTTAGCGTGAATGAAACACGGCCCAGCCTGCGCGATTTGGCAATGGTGTTCCAATCTTATGCGCTTTACCCGCATCTCACAGTTCGTCAAAACCTTATGACGCCCTTGCGGCTGAGAGATCTGAGCTTTTGGGAGCGGTTTCCCCTATTGGGGCATTTGCTGCCCAGCCGCCGATCCAAAATGGTGCAAATTGAAAAAGAAGTTCAAATCGTTTCAGAAACGCTGAAGATCGAGCCACTTTTGGCGCGCAAGCCAGGCCAGCTTTCGGGGGGGCAAAGGCAGCGCGTTGCCCTTGGTCGTGCGATGGTGCGCAACCCGGCGGCCTTCTTGATGGATGAGCCCTTGTCAAATCTGGATGCGAGTTTGCGGGTGCATATGCGCGCTGAATTATCTGCGTTGCATAAGAAGCTCAAAACCACGTTTATCTATGTAACGCATGACCAAGCGGAAGCCTTAACCATGTCGGATCGCATTGCGGTGATGATGGATGGAGATTTGCTGCAATTGGGATCCCCTGAAGAGGTGTATCAAAACCCTCAGGATATTCGGGTGGCGGAATTTATCGGCAGCCCAAAAATGAATATTCTTCCAGGTCATTGCGATGAATTTGGACATATCACCTGCGCTGGTTTGAGCTTGGGCGGGGTGCTTGCCAACCCCGCTCCGGGGCCCGTTTCTGTGGGATTACGGCCCGAACATTTAACGTTGACCGACGCGGGGGCCGCGCAAAGCTTGTCCGGCAAATTGACCTATAAGGAAAATCTTGGCTCGGATGTGTTCTTTCACGTTACGCAAGAGGGCAGCGAAAGCGCCATCATTATACGGGCCCAACCTTTGGCGGCAACGCCTCAAAAGCCCGGCGATACGCTTCACTGCGCCCCCGTGCCGGGCAAACCTTTGGTCTTTGGTGCTGATGGGCGGCGGTTGGATTTTAACCATGTGGCCAGCTCTGGGAAGCTAGCCTGATGGGGCGCTCGAAAGCACATTATTGGTTCGTTGGTCCGGCAATTTTTTTGATGCTTTTGCTTCTGATCGCGCCCGTCTTTGTAGCCGCCGCATTGTCGATGACAGATTATAGCCTAGGCAATAGCGGTTTTAATTGGATCGGTTGGGAAAATTACGAAAAACTGTTTAGCCGCCGCAGCTATAGCAAAATGTTCACAGCCTCGCTGACCTATGTTTTGCTCGTGGTGCCGATCTCTGTGGCATTGGGGATGGGATCTGCGCTTCTCATTTCAAGTTTGCGCATCGGGGGTGAGCTTTACAAGGCGATCTTTTTCCTTCCCGTTATGGCCACATTGCTTGCGATGGCGATCGTGTGGGAATTTGCGCTCAACCCAATCGTTGGCGTGGTAAATGATATCTTGCGCTCTGGTTGCGATAAATCCGCGATCTATGCGCTGCTCTCGGGCTCTTGGTTGGGCTATGATCCGCTGGACAGTTGGTATGGCTCGGCCTGCGAACAGAAATTTCCACTATGGCTCGGTGATCGGCAATATGCGCTGGGCACGATCGCCTTTATTGGCATATGGCAGGCCTTTGGTTTCAATATGGTGCTCTATCTTGCAGGGCTCACGTCGGTGCCAAGAGAGCTATATCAGGCAGCGCAAATGGATGGGGCTGACAGCGCTTGGGAGCGGTTCAAACTTGTTACCTGGCCGATGCTGGGACCAACGCATGTGTTCGTGATAACCATTTCGTCGATCAGATCCTTTCAAGTCTTCGATACGGTGGAGGCCTTAACGGAAGGTGGCCCCTCAAAGTCAACCTATGTGATGGTCTATGCCATGTTTGAAAAAGGCGTACGACAGAACCTGCTGGGAATGGGCTCTGCGATCACGATTGTGTTTCTTATCTTCGTTTTGATCCTGACATTGGTGCAGGTGTATTTCGTCAATCGGAAGGTGCATTACTAATGTCTATTCATACAAATTGGCTGGGAGAGTTTTTCAAGCATAGTTTGTTGCTTGCCGGAGCGGTTGTGGTTTTATTGCCGTTTTATCTGATGCTGTCTTATTCGCTGAAAAGTCCGTCCGAGATTGAAACCAACACTGGTGGGTTTTTCGGGGCGCAACAAATCATGACCGATAACCGCTGCGTTAAGGCGGGCAATCCAGAAGAAAACTGCCTGATGCGGCCGATCGTTTACAATTACACGGCCGCGTTCAAAGAAGCGCCCTTGGTGCGTTATATGCTCAATGGCGTTTTTGTCACAGTGAGCATATTTTTAATTCAGGTGATCATTGCCCTCCCCTGTGCTTACGCGCTGTCTAAGCTCAGGTTTTGGGGCCGCAATGTGGTGTTTGGGATGGTCATTTTCTGCTTGCTTATCCCCGTGCATGCGATTGCCCTTCCGCTTTATATTATGCTTGCAAAAGTGGGGCTGACCAACACATATGCGGCGCTGATCGTGCCTTGGAGTATCTCGGTTTTTGGCATCTTTTTGATGCGGCAGTTTTTCATGACCGTGCCAGATGATTTGATCGATGCCGCGCGCATGGATGGGATGAGCGAATTTTCGATCGTTTGGCAGGTGATGCTGCCCACGGCCATTCCCGCGCTGCTTGCCTTTGGTATTTTTTCAGTTGTGGCGCATTGGAATGATTATTATTGGCCGCGCGTTGTGATCACTGGGAATAAAGATTTGATGACACCGCCCTTGGGCTTGCGGATGTTTAAATCAGACATGGATGGAAACGAATATGGCCCGATGATGGCTGCAACCACCGTGATTGTTTTGCCTTTGGTGATCGTCTTTCTGCTCGCCCAAAGGCGGTTCATTGAAGGGATCACGATGACGGGAATGAAATGAGAATTTTTAGGGATACCGGTTTGGCTGCATGCCGGCCCGGTTTAAACGAGGAGCTACAAGCGTAACACGCGCAAAAGGTTCCTATAATTTGGGAGGTAAAGATGAAGAACTTGACTAAATTTTCTGCACTTGCTTTGGCGACCAGCGTTCTGACGACACCGGTCCAAGCCGTTGAAATCGAGGTAGGGTATGCCTATTCCTCGTTGTTTGATGTGACGATGGAGCGGCTCATACCTGAGTTCAAAAAAGCGCATCCAGATATTGATGTGAAATTTCGGGCGACCTATGAAAATTATGAAGATGGAACCAACACAATTTTGCGCGAATCCGTCGCTGGAGATTTGCCAGATGTGACCTTTCAGGGTTTGAACCGTCAGGCATTATTGGTTGAGAAAGGCATTGCAAAATCGCTTGAACCATTCATTACCGCGGAAGCGGATTTCGCAAAAGATGGCTATCATCAAGCGATGTTAGACCTGGGCACATTCAACGGCGAAGTGTATGGCCTGCCCTATTCGGTGTCACTGCCGGTTGGGTATTACAATATGGATAACCTCAATGCAGTTGGCATTACAGAGCTTCCGGCCACTTGGGATGAGGTCATTGCCGCGTGCCATACATTGATGAAAGCGGGTCATAAAACACCCATGTGGTGGGGCTGGAGCGTCACGGGTAACTGGTTTTTCCAAGCGTTGATGTGGAGCCAAGGCGAGCCTATCTTGAAAGATGGCAAAGTCAATTTTGACGGTGAAGCCGGCTTGGCAGCGCTTGAGCAGATGAAAAAGCTGTTCCGCGAATGTGATATGCCAAACCTGTCTGCTGGCGATGCGGGCGTGCCCTTTAACTCGGGCGAGGTGTCGATGTATTTCTGGTCAACATCTGCGGTTGGTGCGATTGAACGCGCGAAGGGTGATTTTGAACTTAAAACGGGTAAATACCCTGGCATGGGCCAAACCCCGATGGGCCTTCCTGCGGGCGGCAACTCGGTTATGATGGTGTCAACCTCTGAAGATCCAGCAGAAATCGATGCGGCTTGGAAATTTGTAAAATTTGCCACATCGGGCGTTGGCGCGGCATTGGTTGCGGAAACGACGGGTTATATCCCACCCAACAAAGCAGCAAATGATCTTTTGACTGATTTCTATGCGCAAAACCCGAATAAATACACAGCGGTTGAGCAATCTGGGTTGCTGCGCGATTGGATCGCCTATCCGGGTGATAACGGATTGGCCATCACGCAGGTTCTTTATGATGGTATGGAATCCATCGTGACGGGGGAATCTGATGATATGGCCGAGCTTCAAGAAGAGCTGGTTGAAGAGGTCAACGACCTGCTTCCAAAATAATCAGTCTTTAAACAGATAAGATCTCCGGGCCTCCAAGAGCCCGGTGATCTTGGCTAACAGGTTGTTACAGGGCTTATATCATGACAACAAATACCGAAATCGAAGGTCGCCGCGACAAGTCTGTTGCCAGAGCAATCGCGTATTCTTCTACCTTCATCGCTGAAAAAGCAGAGAATGCCGAAATCTGGGATGTTGAAGGCAAACGCTACATAGATTTTTGTGGCGGTATTGGCTGTCAGAATATTGGCCACCGCCATCCGCAGGTTGTTTCTGCCATTAAGCATCAGTTAGACAGCCTGACGCATACCTGCTTTCAAGTCACACCTTATGAAAGTTACATCGCCCTAGCCGAGCGGCTTAACGCGCTGTATCCGGGTGATTTTGAAAAGAAATCAATGTTCTTTTCTGCAGGGGGGGAAGCCGTTGAAAACGCAATAAAGGTGGCGCGTTATCATACGAAACGGCCGGCGCTGATTACCTTTACCAATGGGTATCACGGGCGCTCTTATATGGGCATGGCGCTGAGTGCCAGAATGGTCCCATTTAAGCAGGGTTTCGGGCCATTCCCGGGTGAAATTTTTCGCCTGCCTTTTCCGGATGCGTTTCGTGGCATAACGCTTGAGGATACAAAGCAGGCCTTTGAAACATTGTTCAGAAGCGATTGTCCACCAGATCAGATCGCCGCTATATTTGTTGAGCCGGTGCAGGGCGAGGGCGGTTACAATATCGCCTCGGGTGAGTTTCTCACCTATCTGCGGGCGCTTTGCGATACGCATGGCATCGTTTTGGTGGCAGATGAAATTCAATCAGGGATCGGGCGTACCGGCAAAATGTTTGCCTTTGAGCATTTCGGAATGTGTGCGGATCTCACCTGTGTTGGCAAAAGCATAGGCGGCGGCTTGCCGATTTCGGGCATAGTGGGCAAAGCCTCTATCATCGATACAGTGCCCCCGGGCGGATTGGGGGGCACGTTTGGCGGAAACCCGATGGCTTGCGCTGCTGCGCTGGCGGTGCTTGACGTGATTGAGAAAGAAGGCCTGTTGGATAAAGGCTTGAAAATGGGTGAGCTAATCGACTCTCGCTTGCAAAAAATGAAGCTTAAGAACTCGTTGCAATGTATTGGCGATGTGCGCGGGCTTGGCTGTATGAACGCGATTGAGCTGGTGACGGATCGTGCCAGTGGCACCCCCGATGGAGCGTTGGCGGCCAAAGTCGCCGAAATCGCTCTTAAGAAGGGTCTTATTTTGGTAACGGCGGGCCCAACACGCAATGTCATTCGTATTCTGGTGCCGCTGTCAGCGCAGTTTTCACTGGTAGAAGAAGGCCTAGACATCCTGGAAGCGTGCTTAGAAGAAGCCACGGCGTGATCTTGGCGTATAGGCCATATAAAATGACGGGAAAATGCGCATGAAAATGAAAGCTGCCATTCTCAGAACCACCTCGGCACAAAGGCCGTTCAGCGTCAGCAAACCGCTTAGCATAGAAGAGGTTGAGTTAGATCCCCCAAAGCGCGGGGAGGTCTTAATTAAGGTTAAGGCCGTAGGTTTGTGCCATTCCGATCTTGTTGCGATCACCGGAGAGCGCGCCAAACCAATGCCAATTGTGATCGGGCATGAGGCGGCGGGGATCGTGGAAGAGATAGGCCAAGATGTGCAAGGCTTTGCGGTGGGCGATCACGTAGTGCCCTCTTACGTGGCCAGTTGTGGGCGCTGTGAGATGTGCAGCGTTGGCCGACCGGCACTATGTGAACCTGCAACGATTGCCAATGCAAACGCTGTTTTAAAGGATGGAACAACGCGATTGCGGCAGGGCAGCACCCGGATTCATCATCATTCCGGGGTGGCCGGCTTTGCCGAATATTCGGTTATACCCGAAGAAGCTTTGGTAAAAATTGATAAATCTGTTCCCTTTGAACATGCGGCGCTGTTTGGTTGCGGCGTGGTGACCGGCGTGGGCTCGGTGATTAATACAGCGCAGGCGAAACCGGGCCAATTTATCGCGGTGGTTGGGCTTGGCGGCGTTGGCCTCAGCGCGGTTTTGGCGGCTTTAGCGATTGGGTCTGGGAAGGTTTTGGCGCTGGATCTCAGCGAAGAGAAGTTGGCATTTGCGCGCGAACTTGGCGTGCATCACGCGCTGAATGCGGGGGATGCGGATGTTCAGGCGCAGATCGCTGCTTTAACCGGAGGGGGTGTGCATATCGCCATCGAGACGGCAGGGTCAAACCGTGCTTTGCAGATGGCTTATGATATCACCCGCCGGGGGGGCACGACTGTGACGGCGGGAATGCCTGGCCCGGAGGCCGAGATTACTTTATCGCATTTGAAAATCGCCGCTGAAGAGCGCAGCATAAAAGGCTCTTACATGGGCAGCTGCGTGGCAAAAAGAGACATTCCGCGCTATTTGAGCATGTTCCAAAACGGCAGCCTGCCAGTGGATAAATTGATGTCGCGTTTGATCGGGTTTGATGATTTAAATGCAGCGATGGATCGCCTTGCCGATGCAAAAACTGTGCGCGAAGTGCTGATTCCTTAGCTTTAGGGGGAAAGCTTAATGGCGTTTAACTTTTCTGCAAATACGGGATATCTTTGGAAAGAGCTGCCGTTTTTGGACCGGATACGGAGCGCCAAAAAATACGGGTTCCACTCGGTTGAATTGCACGATGAAGCGCATTTTGAAGATCTGGGTGATTTGAAATCTCTGTTGAAAGAGGTTGGGCTGCCCGTGAACAGTATGAATATACGCATGGGCCCCAGTTTTGGTTGCGCTGCGATTCCAGATCGTCAGCACATCGCGCGACACGACATTCGGGAGGCGGCGAGGCTTGCGCAAGAGATCGGAGCCAAGGCGTTGCATATTTTGTCAGGCTTCAGTGAGCAGACGCCAGAAGCATTCGAGACCTTTGTTGAAAATCTCGAATATGCGCTGGATCATTCGACTTTAACCATTGTGATTGAGCCGGTATGTGAAGAACAATTGCCCGGGTATTTTTTACGGACCCTTGCGCAGGCGGGCCAAGTTCTGGACGCGATCAACAATCCGCGGTTAAAAATTATGTTTGATTGTTACCATGTGTTCATCCAAAGCGGTGATCTATTGGAACATTTTTCACGCTATGTCGATAAAATTGGTCACATTCAAATTGCAGCGGCAGAGCAGCGCGCCGAACCGTTTCCAGGGGCGCTTGACTACGGCGTTTTACTGCCTCAGTTTCAAGCTTTGGGATATCAAGGGGCATTTGGATGCGAATACCGCCCCAAATCCAAAACAGAGGCAGGCTTAAGCTGGCGGGATCAATTTTCAACATTGGGCGGTTAAAATGGCGCAAAAATATTCCTTAAAACCGAAAGCCAGCGTGTCTGAGGGCGATGTCAACCTATCGCCTCAAAGAGCGGCTTGGTCGGCAGCCCATATTGATGCCTCAACCCAAGACCTGCTTGCACAAGACGCGCAGTATTTTTTGCATCAATCGTTATCGAGCCCCTGTTTGAACGTTTTGACGCATAGCAACGGGATCTACTTGGAAGATACCCAAGGCCGTCAAATCATGGATTTTCATGGAAATAGCGTGCATCAAGTTGGCTATGGCCATCCCAAAGTGGTTGACGCGATTAAAGAGCAGCTGGATACGTTGCCATTTTGTCCACGTCGCTACACAAACCAAACGGCAATTGATTTGGCGCGTCGTTTAGCGGAATTGGCGCCGGGGCAGCTCAATAAAATGTTATTCGCGCCTGGCGGCACCAATGCAATCGGCATGGCCTTAAAACTGGCGCGCTACGCGACCGGGCGGCACAAAACCATTTCGATGTGGGAAAGCTTTCACGGTGCCTCACTGGATGCCATCTCGATTGGCGGGGAAAGCCTGTTCCGAAAGGATGTTGGGCCGCTTTTGCCGGGCTGTGAACATATTCCACCGCCAACGCGCGGAAAATGCCATTTCAATTGCCAAGATGAGCAGCATGCGGGCTGCCTAAACTACTTAAAATATGTGATAGAAATGGAAGGTGATATTGGGGCTTTGATCGCCGAACCCATGCGTTGGACGAGCGTTGAATTGCCGCCCAAGAATTATTGGCGCCGCGTCCGTGACATTTGCGATGAACATGGCATTCTTTTGATTTTTGATGAAATTCCATCCGCGATTGGCCGTACCGGAGAAATGTTTGTCTGTGAGCATTTCGACGTGGTGCCTGATATGCTGGTGATCGGAAAAGGGCTGGGTGGAGGTATTTTCCCGATGGCGGCGCTGCTCGTGCGAGAAGATCTGGACGTAACGGGGGATCGGGCTTTGGGCCATTATACGCATGAAAAATCTTCGGTTGGTTGCGCCGCGGCTTTGGCCACGATTGACTGTTTGTTTGAGGATAGGCTTATTGAAAACGCGCGAGCGTTGGGGCGGCGTGGATTAGAGCGGCTTTTAGAGATCAAAGCTAAATATCCGCTGGTTCATGATATACGGGGCTTGGGCTTATTTTTTGGCATTGAGCTGCGGATTGATAACCAACCGGCGCTTAAAGCTGCCGAGGATATTTTATACCATTCGCTGTCACATGGTTTGAGTTATAAAATTGGCGGTGGCTGCGTGCTGACGCTCTGCCCGCCCTTAACCATTACAGAATCCGAGTTGTTTTCAGCCTTCGATATTATTGAACAGGGCCTGGCTGCCGTTGCGCCCTGCGCATAGGGGCATGTTCAGCGCTGTTTAACCGCATAGCCCGTCGAAAACGGGCCTGCGCTGCACTCTTAGGCGCGTTTTGTTATGTTATGGCGAAAGGCGGTTTGCGGCCCCTGTGCAGTAAGCGCGCTTAAGGCCAAACTGCGATCCATATTTTGCATTCGAAATTTCAACATTTGCCGCGTCAGACGGGCAAGGTTGGGGGCATAGTTCGCCTGTCCTGCTACGTTTTCAAGCTCTCCTTTCTTTGCATGGTCAAACAGTAAAGGTGGCAGATCGCCGGCAAATTCAACCAGCGTGAATTGCGCTTCGCGTAAAATGCTTAAACTGCACTCATCAACGGATAGTCCCAGCTGCTTTTGCCATTTAGTCGGAAAAAGGGGATGTCCAAAATTTAGCTCTGAGAAAGTGAATTTACGCCAGTTTTCGGGTGTTTCCCCTTTGATGAGCGGCAATAGGGACTGTCCATCCATCGAGTTTGGAATATCTGATCCGATCCAGTCAAGTATTGTTGGGGCAATATCCACGCTTTCAGTTTGCAGCTGCACTTGCATTCCAGATTGGGCCTGTAGCTGCGGCGCTCGGATAATAAGGGGTGTGTGATAGGCGGCGTTATAAACGCTCATTTTGCCCCATGCGTGGCGATCCCCCAGCATCTCACCATGATCTGCTGTGATGATTACCAACGTGTCCTCATACTGGCCCGCTTGTTTCAAATCGGTGATCACCCGCCCGATATGATGGTCTACTTCGCTCGCAAGCCCAAGATATACAGCGCGCAAAGCCTGCACCGTATCTTCGTTGGATTTCAAATCGGGCATGCCAGATACGAAATGCGCCGGGGTTGCGCTGTCAAACATTGGGGCGAAAAACGGATGCACGGCTTCTTCTGACGCCTGACTGTTTAGGCGGTGGGGCAAGGGCAGTTTTTGGGGATCATAAAGCGTATTATAGGGGGCCGGCGCGACCAAAGGCGGATGCGGGCGTAAATAGGTTAAATGCGAAAACCAATTAGAGGTATCCCGGGTTGCGCGATCGGCCAAATAGGCATTTGTTAAAAAGGCGGTATCGCTGTCTTTTGCGGCGTAAAGCGCTGGGTCAGTGATTTCGGGGTGGGCGCCATCCGCGGCCACTGGGATGTATAAATCATCATGATTTTTGAAAATATAGCCTTGCGCTGCTAAATGCGACAGCCAAGGAATAGATTGCTCAGATCGCATTTCGAGCCGTTCTTGAAACCCGGGCATCACATATTCATAGGTTGTTAGCGCGGGATCATCTGCTGCGTGAACGCGCGGGTCTAGCGAGGTGTCGGTATAGCCGTAAAGAAGCGGCAGATAGCCTGATTTTCGCAATTCGCCTGGAAGGCTTGGAATGTCATGCCGCAGCGGTGCACCATTGCGCACGGAGCGGTGGTTCATCGAATATTGCCCCGTCAAAAGCGAGGCGCGCGATGGTCCGCAGGGATTTGTGACTGAAAAATTGCGGGTAAAGGTCACCGCTTCGCTCATAAACTGGCGCAAGTTGGGCAAATCTACATGCGTGGCAAGCGCCCCTGTCAGACAATCTGCCCGCAGCTGGTCAATCACGATAAACAGAACGTTGCGCGGCTTGGCCATTGGGTTTCCTTTCACGCTAGAGCGGATGATAGGTAATCCTTATCGGGCGGTCTAGCGGGGTTACTCGGTTTTTCCCGTAAAACTCAAATTCTAAGAAAGCGCAATTAGGATCACGCCAAAGGCAACAACGCATGCGGCGCAGATGCGCATCAGAACTGGCCGCTCTTTAAACCAAATGACCCCGATAAGCGCCGCCAAAATAACCGATGTTTCGCGGATCGCGGCGACCAAAGCCAAAGGCGCTAAGGTTTGCGCAAAAACCGCCAAAGCATAAGACAGGCTTGAAAGAACCCCGCCTGAAAATCCCGTCAAAAATTGTTTTACACCATTTTGCCTGATCAAGGCGCGCCGAGGCATTAGCACGAATAGAGTGACACAGATTTCCGCGGTAAAAAGCCATGTGATATATGAGAGAGGCGCGCCTGAAACGCGCACTCCAATCCCATCCACGATTGAATAAGCCGCCACCATTAAAGCGGTGATGAAGGCGGGAAACAGGGCTTTTGTAACCGCACCGGTGGCGCGGGATACGACCAGGAGCGCAACGCCGCAAGAGACGCCGATGATCCCACCCCAAGCCATGAGCGATAGAATTTCCCCCGGCCAGATCGTGGCACCCAAGGCGATTAAAACCGGCGCTGCCCCCCGCGCAATCGGATAGGCCACTGAAAGATCGCTGTTTTTATAGGCTGCAATCAAGAAAAAGTAATAGCCCCAATGAATTACCGTTGACGCAAAGATATAGGGCAGAGCTGCCATATCCGGCGCGGGCAAGATTAAAAAAAACGGCAGGGCTGGTACGAAATGCCCTAAAGAGACCAAGCCAATCGATAATGCGCGATCAGCGGCTCCCTTGACCATAGCATTCCATGTGGCGTGCAAAAGCGCCGCGCTTAACGCGATTAGCATGACCCCGGGGCTTATCATCGGGTCTTACAAACAGTACGGGTGCCGGCTACGCTTTTCGTACTAGTCACGAAAAGTCAGCAAGCCCGCGCCGCTCATCACTTGTTTGTCTATGGCCATGGCAGAGAATAGGTTTTGACATTTGTGAAGAATTTCATGGCTTCCAAAACCCCTTCTTTGACGCCATTCCCGCTATCTTTGATGCCGCCAAAGGGTGACATCTCAATACGGTACCCCGGTTGTTCCCAAATGTTCACAGTGCCCACATCCAACCCCTCGATAAAGGCTTGCATGCGGGTAAAATCGTTCGTGCAGACGCCGGAGGACAATCCAAATTCGGTAGAGTTTGAAATTTCCATCACGGCATCATCATCATCGGGCACGCGCACGATCGGCACGATGGGGCCAAAGGTTTCTTCCATTACCAATTCTGAGCTATGGGGCACTTTATCGATCACGATCGGGGGCAAAAGCGCTCCGTTACGCCCCGGATGGTACAGGATTTCTGCGCCCTCTGCTTCGGCCATATAGACCCGCTTTTCAAATAGTTCTGCAGCTTTTGCATGGATCACGCAGCCCAATTGGGTGTCTGGATCCATCGGATCGCCAAAGCGGATGGCTTTGGCTTTTTCCAGCACCAGGGGTACAAATTTATCCGCCACGCTGTTTTGCACCAAGATCCGCTTAACTGCCGTGCAGCGCTGGCCGGAATTTCCCGTGGCACCGGCCACCGCAATCGTCGCAGCTTTTTCAAGATCTGCATCAGAGAGATCATTTAGAATAATCAGTGGATCATTGCCGCCAAGCTCAAGCGCGGCGCGTTTATATCCGGCTTTTTGCGCAATCATTTTGCCCACAGGCACACCGCCGGTGAAGGTGACAATATCAATATTTTCATTGGTGACCATTTCATCGCCAATATCTTTGGGCCATCCGGTGACGATTTGGAACATTTCAACCGGCAGGCCGGCTTCGTATAAAATATCCGCCAATGTGATCGCAGTCAGCGGTGTTAACTCGGTTGGTTTGCACACAACGCAGTTATTGGTTGCAATCGCGGGGGCGATTTTATGCGCCACCATATTTAAGGGATGATTGAACGGGGTGATGGCTGATATCGTGCGCACGGGTTCGCGTTTGGTGAATATTTTGCGCGGCTTTCCATGCGGTGTCAGATCGCAACTGAAGATTTGACCATCATCTTGAATGGCGGCCTGACCGGCCAACATAAACACATCATAAGAACGCCCGGTTTCATACAGCGCATGCTGTTGGCAAATGCCCAATTCCAAGGTGAGCCAATGTGCGATACTATCGCGGCGTTCACGGATCAATTCGGCCGCGCGAAACAGAATTTTCTGGCGCTCATACCGCGTTAAGCTGGGCTTATAAGCGGCGGCAATCGCAAAGGCTTGCGCCGCATGCTCTGCGGTGCCGGCCGGCACCGTGGCCACCACCTCATCCGTATAGGGATAGCGCACCTCGACCACATCGTCTGTAAAGACTTTTTCGCCTCCGATGCGCATGGCTTCGTGTCGAATTTCTTCTGTCGCTGTCATTTGGAGCCTCATTCTTCTTCGCGTTGTTTAATTTGCGGTCATCGCCCATCTTCAGACAACCGCGGTTTTCTTAAGAGAAGGGCAGTGAGGTTTTTTTCAACCCCCTCCTCGTTTTTAAGTTCGCCAAAAGACTTTGGCGGGTGCATGTTGAGCGCAGATTTACTGCGCTGCCGCTTGCAAGGCATAATAAAACGCATCAAAATTTCGCAATTGGGGCGCATTTGGCAAATCCATAACCCGGTTTACGATGAACGGCACGGTTTGTTCGGTAAGCCCGCCATGGCTGCGCAAGGGTTCTTTCAGTGCGGCCAGATCATGGCGATGCTGGGAAGTGCCAATGGTCATATTTTCGGTTGAAACCATGACAATATCGCCAATCCGATCTGCGGGCAGTTCAAATTCGGCCACCGCCTCTTCTTTGCTGAGCACAGAAAGCATTTCGGGCAAAGCTGTTAGGCGGGCAATAATTTCCCCATGATCGCAGCCCTCTGGCAAATAGGCCGTTGCAAACGAACCTAAAGCGCCATGATGCACAACATAAGGATCGGTGATGGGCAGAATAACACGGGCCGCTTTTTCACCCAGCCACTGGTCTAATACATCCTGAATATAAATCACCGCTGGACTGCCATCGGCTTGATGTTTGGGCTTCATACCATGATCGGCGGTCACCACAATTGCTGCGCCTAATGCGTCTAATTCGGCCAGATAACGGTCAAACATAGCATAGAAATCTTTTGCGCCTTGCTCATCAGGGGCAAATTTATGTTGGATATAATCTGTGGTTGACAGATACATCACGTCTGGCGCCCAGGTTTTGAGAAGCTTTACCCCAGCGGCAAAAACAAATTCTGATAAATCGGCAGAATAGACTTCTGGGACGGGGCGATCCATATAGGCGCTTGCATTTTCAATCCCGTTTTCGGCCAAGGTAGCTTGATCGGCCTTTTCTGAGGAAAAACAAATCGCCCGATCTTCATCAAATTTCAACCCCGCGCCCAACAGCGCCCGCAATTTGTCTTTGGCCGTGACCACGGCCACTTTTGCCCCGGCATTGTACAGGCCGCCAAACACGGTTGGGGCGCGCAAAAACCGCACATCATTCATCATCACTTCTTCGCCGGTTTCCGGCTCATACAGGTAATTGCCGCAAATGCCATGTACGGCGGGTGGGCGCCCTGTCGCAATCGACATATTGTTGGGGTTGGTGAACGAGGGGATCACCGAATGGGCAAGATGATCGCTGCCCATGGCCCGGATACGCTTTAATGTGGGCATCAAACCTTCGCCAATCGCCACATCCAAATACGCCGGTTCACAGCCATCAAGACAGATCACAATCGCGCAGGTTTTTGGGGCTGTATATACTCGCCCGTTTACATTTACATCCGTATTCATTGTCATTCGATTGCTTTCTTCATTCGTTAGGCTAATAATTTGCGTCGTTCGTTAAGCGCGGCGCGCGGCGGGGCCGCATCTGCAACGCCCATTTGCGCCAATGCGGCTTTCACCGCAGTCAGCAGTTGGTGCATCACATCGGTGTCTATCTGACCAATACACCCGATTCTAAAACTGTCTACAATTGTCAGCTTTCCGGGATAGATAATAAAGCCCCGTTCTTTCATCGCATCATAAAACTGGCTGAATTTAAATGCCGGGTCAGCAGGGCAGAAAAATGTAACGATGATTGGCGATAACCAGCGCTCTTCCAGCAATGTTTCAAATCCAAGTGTGCGCATGCCCGATACCATGATATCGCGGTTTTGAGTGTAGCGCGCCCCGCGCGCCTCAACACCGCCCTCTGCAGCATGGGCGGCCAAAGCCTTTAAAAAGGCGGCCACCACATGCGTGGGCGGCGTAAAGCGCCATTGCCCGGTGTCATTCATGACCCGCCATTGCGCTTCAACATCAAGGCTTAAAGAATGCGCATTGCCGCGCGCGGTCTGCAACTCGGCGGTTTGCGCGATTACAAAGCTGAAACCGGGCACGCCTTCGATACATTTATTGGCCGAGGAGACAAAAGCTGCGCATCCAAGCTGGGCGGGGTGCAGCGCAAGCGCCCCGAAGGCCGACATCGAATCAATCAACAATTTGCGCCCCGCGCCGCGGGTTGCTTCGGCAATTTCTTCGATCGGGTTTAAAATTCCAGACGAGGTTTCGCAATGAATTGCCATCACATGGGTGATTGCCGGATCCTTTGCTAAAATTTCTGCCACTTCAGCGCCGCGAGGTGGCATATAATCCCCCTTGTCTAAAACGACTTTATCGCGGCCAAGATACTCTAATGTGGCGGCAGCACGCATGCCATACGCGCCATTGGCCAAAACCAAAACCTTGCCATCTTGGGGTACAAAACTGCCCAACATGGCTTCAACCGCGTAAGATCCAGGGCCTTGCATTGGTACGCAATCATAAAGATTGGCTTTTGGGCCAATCAGCGCCAGCAAACCTGTTCGTATCTGCGCTGTCATAGTGCGAAAATCATCATCCCAACTGCCCCAATCTTTGAGCATCTCTTGTTTTACTTCATAGGCCGTGGTGAGCGGCCCTGGCGTTAACAAATACGGCTCGCCAAGCGCGGGCTTGGGTAATTTTTCAAAACGGTCGGTGTTTGGCATATGGGCTCTCCCAATTTACATTCCCTAAATGCGCCTCATTATGCCATAAGTAAAATACATTAATCATATCAAATGATCGGAAAAACTTATATATGAGATATTCCCAACTTCGCGCCTTTCACTTTGTTGCGTTGCATGGAGGGTTTTCCAGCGCTGCGCGCGCGTTGAACCAAAGCCAGCCCAGCTTATCCGATCACGTACGGCAATTGGAGCAGCTGCATGACACGCTTTTGTTCCATCGTGAAAAAAAACATGTGCAGCTGACCGAAGCTGGGGATGAATTATTTTTGCTGACGCGGCAGTTATTCGATGTGGAAGAGCAAATCGAGCTCTGCTTAAGCAAGCGCCAACACCAGCTGCGGGGCAAGTTGCGGGTGGTGGCAGATTCGGCTTTACATATCACGGCGTCGCTCAGCGCTTTTCGCGCGGCGAACCCGAAAACCTTCGTGTCTGTTCGAACGGGAAATTCGGAAGATGTGCTGCAGCGTTTACGCCATTATGATGCCGAGATTGGCGTGGTGGGCAATAGCCCTTCAGCGCCCGATTTGGTAGAAATTCCGATGGGGGATGCGCCAATTGTCGCAATTATGGCACAAGACTTTTTACCAGAAACGGTTCAAGAGCTTGCGTTTGAGCAGCTTGTAAAATGGCCTTTGGTATTCCGTGAAAAAGGATCAAGTACACGGCGCTGTATCGAAGCAGAGGCGCAGGCCTCTGGGCTGCGTTTGCGCCCGGTGATTGAAGTTGACGGACGTGAGGCGCTGCGCGAGGTGGTGGCATCGGGGGCGGGTATTGGATTTGTCTCGCGCGCCGAATTGGGCAATGCTTCTGATATTCGTGCTGTCGCAATTTCGGGCGTCACGCTGCGCATGAAAGAATCTTTGGTATTTTTATCCGTCCGCCGGGATCAACCCATGATCCGTGCTTTTTTGCGCTGTATTGACGCGACGCATCTGTGATGCCTGTCCATGAATTCTGAGAGAAGTGAGGGGCGGCGTATCGGTACTGGATCTTTGAGAGAGGGATGGAAGGATTTTTTAGAAAAGCTGGGAGTATTTATTTTTGATTTGCAGAAATGCCGTAAAACGCAAAATACGCGTTTGTACAAAGACGGGCTAAGCGATCTAAATAGAGGAATCGTTTTCTTCAAGTTTCTGTTTTAGCAGTATTTAAGAATTAAAAATAAGTTGTTATGCGATTCTTGAGATGCCTGCCCGATTGGTCATGATCTTTGGGTGTTTGTTCGGCGCGAATAGATTTTTGCTAAATTTCCCAAATTATTTTTGAAAGACCGTCAGCAGTCAGCTTTCATTGACAAACGCTATGAAAATTAGAGTTTGGAACAGAGGCCTCGTGTTAAATTTTTCAAAAAAGATCTGTGATATACCAAAAAAGGGGAGCGAAGAAAGTTTTTGGAGGCTACATTTACCTTGAATTATCAAAAAAAATACTTTTCCATCACACCCGATCCCTAATTGCGTATTTGCGAAGAATACTCTGATCAAGGGGATGAAACGTTAACGCCTTCGAGAGGCAGGCCTTTATTGATGTCGCGTAAGTTTTGGTTTTTGGATCTTTTCTCGTTGACATGACAGGTGTGCTTTTAGGCGAAGAAAGGAAGGTCAGACGGAGTTGACTGTCAATATTTTAAATTGTGACGATCGCGCCGGATATAGTATGTCTGCCCTAATCTATCGTGTCGCTGACTTGGCGCGCACGAGAACTAAGCGCGTCATCAGATCGCGCATGATACAACTAACCTAAGGAGAGAACATGAAACGTTTATTGCTTTCTGGCGTGGCTGCGATTGCATTGCCGGGTATGGCATTTGCCAATTGCCCCGCGATCACGGTTGCCGATATGGGGGGAGTCGCGGCAGGCGCTTACCCGCAACAATATGATTTGGCCGAGTTCGAGGCTGCAGCCGGATGCACTATGGCGCTTTCGGGAAATCCGGATGCTGCTGCATTAAACGCGCGCATCCAAGGCAATGGCGCTCTGCCAGCTTTGGCGGACCGGTTGCCTTCAGAGCCTTTAGTGATGGTTCCTTATGATGCCGTGGGCCGTTATGGCGGGCAATTAGACGTTTTATCGAATGCGACGGAAGCAGGAACATCTGACTTTTTATCCGTGCGCCATGTTAGCCTTTTGCGTTATTCGGATGATCTTCAGACGATCGTTCCGAATGTGGCGAAATCCTTCGATTGGAATGATGATTTTACCCAGCTGACAATCAAGCTTCGGGAAGGCCATAAGTGGTCGGATGGCGCGCCATTCACCAGCGAAGATATCGTGTTCTATCACGATAATCTGATGTTGGATAAAAATATCTTTGAAACGCCGAAAGATTATATCACCGTCGCAGGTGAGGCGATGAGCGTAGATGCGCCCGACGCCACCACGGTGATTTTCAACTTACCTGCGCCCAAACCCGGCCTGATTGCGCATTTCGCGACACATTATTCGCAACCGTTCCAGCCCAAGCATTTCCTGGGTCAGTTCCACCCAGGTGTTGACTCGAATGCGGATGCCAATGCACAGGCGCTTGGCTTTGAAAATGGCTATGCTGCGATTAAGGCCTATTACGGTAATTCGGATTGGACGGATACGCCAACCCCAATGCTGTCAAACCCGGATCTGGTTGCTGGCCTTCCTAAAGCAACCTATCCTACGCTTGAAAGCCATATCGTAATCGCCGACACCCCCGAAGGACGGCATTTTGTCGCTAACCCTTATTTCTTCCAAGTGGATCCGACTGGCCAGCAATTGCCTTATATCAATGAGTTTGATGAAGTTTACATCAATGATAATGAGGTGCGTATACTTAAGATTGTAAATGGCGAGATCGATTATAAGGCCCAGTCTTTGCAATTGGCTTCAGCACCAATCCTGCTCGAAAACCAAGAAAAAGGCGATTATACGGTTCATTTGAAGCCTGAAATTACCATCGGTGCTTTGGGCTTTAACGTGACCCATGAAGATCCGGCCAAACGCGAGGTTTTTGGTAATATTGATTTCCGGCGGGCGATGTCAATCGCGATCAACCGCAGTGAGATGAACGAAATCGGCTTCTTTGGTCAAGGTACGCCTCGTGCCTATACTGGGTTTTCACCGCTGCCAGCATTTGCTGATGCGTCAATGGAGACCTATGCCACTGAGTATGATCCGGCTGGTGCCAATGCGCTGCTTGACGGGCTTGGCATGGCCGACACGGATGGTGATGGTATTCGCGAATTGCCAAATGGCGATAAGCTTGTCTTGAATCTTAACTTTTCAACTCAAGGGATTGCTGGCCAAACTGTCGAATTAGCGGCGCAATATTGGCGCGATGTCGGCATTGCTTCTGTTGTAAAGGAAGTTACACCGGATGAGTATCGTTCGGCTCAGTCTTCTAATAAACTGGATGTCAGCATGTGGCGCAAAGGTCAGCCTTTGGCGATCGTTCTGGGTAATAATGAGCTATGGGTTCCACCCTATGAAAATTATTTCGGAAACCGCAATGCGATGCTTTGGGCCGAGTGGATTGATTCTAACGGGTCTGCGGGCGAAGAGCCTCCAGCTTGGGCCAAGCAGATGATGGAAGACATCAATGTTCTGCAATCCGCCGCAGCAGGTTCTGATGCTTTCAATCAGGCAGGTGCAAGAATGGTCGAACATATGACCAAAGAATTGTTGTTCATTGGTACGGTGATTGCCCCTGCGCCGATGGTTCATCGCAACAATCTGATCAACTTTACCGAAACCAAGACTCATAGTTACGAATATTACCGGACTTATCCTTACCGTGCGACCCAGTGGTGGTTGGACGAGTAAGCAGTAAGGTTTTTGTTGAACTGATGACGGGCGGCTTGCCGCCCGTCATTGATTTTAATATGCTTCTGGGCAGGGCGAACAGGAAATTACAATGCTAAACTTTGCGCGCTTCGTGATAACACGGGCCGTTATGGCGCTGATCACGCTAATAATAGTATCGCTCTTTGTGTTCTTACTGATGGAGTTGGTGCCAGGTGATTGTGCTGAACGCTATCTTGCCTTTAAGAACACCCAAGGGTCTTCGATCCAAATTGCCAATGAATTGGAGGCCGAAAGGCAGCGGCTTGGTCTCGACCGACCTTTCCTTGAACGTTGGAGCAAATGGATCGTTGGCGCCTTTCAGGGTGAGTTTGGGAATAGCTGTATCCTACGGGTGAATATCGCTGATCTTTTGGGCGATAAGTTTTTGCTATCGCTTGGCATCTGTCTTGCCTCGCTGGCTTTGGCCTATGCAATCGCAATTCCGGTGGGGATCATTGCTGCTGCATCCAACAATCCATATCTGAATAATTCTTTGCGTATCATTAGCTATCTTGGTCTTGCGATGCCAAACTTCTTGCTGGCTTTAATGATTATGCTCTTCGCCACGGTTTATTTTGGCGAAACGCTAACAGGACTGTTTTCTAGCCAATACCGCGATGCACCCTGGTCTTGGGCACGTTTTGTCGATCTTCTGAAACACGCATGGCTACCCGTATTCATTCTGGGCTGGTCCGCAACCGCTTTTGCCCTGCAAACGGTGCGGGCTTTGATGTCAGATGAGATCGGGAAGCTTTACGTTACAGCTGCAACCGCGCGCGGCGTGCATGGCCGCAAGTTGCTCTGGAGATATCCGGCGCGTCATGCGCTTGGACCAATCATTAACTCGCTCGGGTTTGACCTGAACCGTATTTTCAATGAGTTGCCCATTGTTGCCTTGATTCTTGTGATGACCGATGCGGGTAAGCTTTTGATCGATGCCCTTGCGCGCTCAAATGACCAGCAGCTTGCTGGGGCGATTATTTTCCTATTAACCGCGTCCATAGTGGCGTTAAATTTTTTCACGGATATCTTGCTGGCAACCATCGACCCGCGTGTCCGCAAAAGCATCGTGAGGTGAGGACATGAGCAATATGCCAGATCCGACCGACCCAAAATTAGCTGGGATAAATATACCAAACACAACACAGTTTGGGGCTGAGGGTGACAATGATCAGCACGCGAAAGAAGCCTATTTTACAGCGTCGCAGGGCCAATTAATTTGGGCTCGGTTTAAGAAACAGCGCGCTGCAATGATTGCAGCTTTTTTTCTAGTCTTTTTGATTTTTTCAGGCCTTTTTGCGCCATTTCTATCGCCTTATGATCCCACTGTGGCGGGCCGCAATAAAGATTATACAAACGGTGCCCCCCAGATTCCGCAATTTTGTGATAAAAACGGCTGTTCTTTGCGCCCGTTCATTCATCCTGTTGAACGAGAAAGATCATTGGCGACAAATTTTCGGTGGGTTACTAAAATCAATGAGGATAAACGATCCTATTTGACGTTCCTGCCCAAAGGAGATGCTTATAAGCTTTTCGGTGTCATTAAAAGTGATCGTCATCTTTTTGGTTTAGAAGAGGGAAAGCTACACGTCTTTGGAACGGATGAGGATGGACAAGATATCTTTAGCCGAACATTGCACGCGATTTGGACCTCGCTTCAGGTGGGTACAATCGGCGTTTTGATTGCCTTCGTGCTGGCTTTGATTATTGGGGGGGTGTCCGGCTATTACGGTGGCTGGATCGACAGCGTGATACAAATGATCACCGATGCTTTTCGAACGGTGCCGGCAATTCCGCTATTCATGGCCGTAGCAGCCTTTATGCCGCCTGAAATTTCGGCTGAAGCCCGGTTTTTTTATATTTCGATTATTTTGGGCTTTATCGGGTGGCCTACATTGGCACGGCGTATCCGAACGCATCTGCTGACAGAGCGAAATCAAGAATATGTGTTGGCTGCGCAACTTTGCGGCGCGTCCTCGTCGCATGTAATTCGACGTCATTTACTGCCGTCTTTTACCAGTTACATTATTGTCGATTTGGTAATTTCCTTTCCCTATATGGTACTCAGCGAAACCGCTCTTTCCTTTATTGGGCTTGGTCTGAAAGATCCAGTTTCTTCGCTTGGTGTAATGTTGCAAAAGGCGACATCTGCCGATGTTATGTTAAATTATCAATGGTATTTTATTCCAGTGGCGTTCTTTATCGTTCTGGTTATGGCGTTCGTTTTCGTGGGAGACGGGTTGCGCGATGCTGCTGATCCCTATTCCGAGGTGAACAAATGAGCGCGCTGCTTGATGTCAAAAACCTGACCCTTCAGTTTCGTACCGATGAAGGGCTGATCACGGCGGTGGAAGACGTCTCCTTCTCGTTGAACAAAGGAGAAGTGATGGGGCTGGTCGGGGAAAGCGGATCGGGCAAATCGGTAACCGCGAAAGCCTTGATGCATCTCAATGCGCGCAATGCAGTTTACGGCCCCGACTCGCGCATCACCTTGCATACAGAGCAAGGCGAAGTTGATGTTCTGTCGCTTCGAACGCCGCGCGATTTAAAGGTGGTGCGGGGCGGTGCGATCTCAATGATCTTTCAAGAGCCAATGGCTTCTTTTGCGCCTGCGATTACCATTGGCAAACAAATGGTCGAGCAGCTGCAATTGCATGGCGATATGTCTAAGGCGGGGGCGAAAGAAATTTCGGTCGAAATGCTCGATCGGGTTGGTATTTCGGATGCTTCCCAGCGCTTTGATCAATACGCGTTTGAACTTTCGGGCGGCATGCGCCAGCGTGCGATGATCGCGATGGCGCTTTCAACCAAGCCTGCTTTGCTAATTGCAGATGAACCAACCACAGCTCTGGATGTGACGATTCAGGCGCAGGTCATCGATTTGATGAAAGATTTGGTGGATGAATTTCACATGGGAATCATTTTTATTACCCATGATCTTGGCGTCGTTGCTCAAACCTGTGATCGGGTGAATGTGATGTATCTTGGCCGGTTGATTGAAGAAGGTCCGGTGCGCGAAGTGATCCGCAATCCCAAGCATCCTTATACGCAAGGGTTGATTTCAGCTTTGCCAAAGCTTGATAATCTTGACCAGTCGCTCACTGCTGTGCCGGGCGATATTCCGTCGCCGCTGGAACGCCCGCCAGGGTGTGTTTTCAACACGCGCTGCAGCCAGATTGTGGGGGCAGCGTGTACTACAATCGGTCCAAATGAGGTTGATCTTGGCGCGGATCACACCGTTGCCTGTCATATCTATAAGGAGGTCGCGGAATGAACGGACCATTGATTCGGGCCGAAAATCTTTCTGTGGGGTTTCCCATTGGCAAAGGGTTGTTTGATAAATTTGTTTTGAAGGCAGTTGATGACGTAACGCTTCATATCGATAAGGGCAGTTTTTTTGGATTGGTGGGTGAATCTGGCTCGGGGAAAACCACGCTTGGGCGTGCGCTCTTAAAGGCGGTGCCGATCACGGGTGGATCGGCGCATTATGCAGATGGCGAAGTGGCCTATGATCTTGAAACGATTGGCAAAGCCGATCTTAAGGATTATCGCAAGCGCGCCCAATTGATTTTTCAGGATCCTTATGCCGCGTTATCTCCGCGAATGACGGTTCGCGATATCATCGCAGAACCGCTGGAAGTGATGGGTCTGACGCGCAATCGGCAGGAAACCGATGAACGCGTGCGTGAAACCGCGGCCAAATGCAGGCTTAACCTTGAACATTTGAGGCGCTTTCCACATGCGTTTTCGGGTGGTCAGAGACAGCGGATCTCAATTGCCCGGGCGTTGGTGTCGGGCCCCAAACTTGTAGTTGCCGATGAAAGCGTGGCGGCGCTTGACGTTTCGATCCAGGCAGATGTTTTGAACCTTCTGAAAGAGCTTCAGCGTGATCTTGGCATTACTTTTATGTTTATCAGTCACGACCTGTCCGTGGTTGCACATACATGTGATCACGTTGCGGTGATGTATTTGGGCCGCCTTGTGGAAACCGCCCCTACGCGCCAACTTTTCGCCGCGCCCCGGCATCCCTATACAAGGGCGCTGTTTTCGGCCATTCCATCGCTTGACCCGGATGATCGCGGCAGGGCGCAAAAGCTTGAAGGCGAAATTCCTTCGCCGATGAAGCAACCTTCGGGCTGTAAATTTCACACAAGATGCCCGCATGTGATTGATCGCTGCAAAGTAGAAGAGCCGCGTTTGCAAAGCAGCGCAGCAGAGCATAACGTGGCCTGCCATCGCTGGGAAGAGCTTTTACAAAACGCCTAAGTCATCTTTTTGGTTTGATCCTTTGACTCTGTGCGTCTTTGCGCGCCGTGCTTACAGCTTGCGCGACACAATGCAGCGCCTCTGTCATGGCCACTTGCGGTTTCACTCTGCTGGAATAGATATTCATCAGAGGCCGCCGATAGATCAAAGCAACGCGCTGGGAGAGTTACGTGACACAAGCAAAGCAGACCAGCACAGCGCCGGTTCTGATGTGGTTCAAGCGCGATTTATCGGTATTTGATAACGCGGCTTTGATCCATGCGACGCAGGCCGGTTCGGTGCTTCCTGTTTATATTCTTGAGCCCGGGCTTTGGCAGCAACCGGATATGAGCCATCGGCATTTTTGTTTTTTACAAGACAGCCTGGCTGATCTGTCAGAGGATCTTTGCGCCTTGGGTCAGAGCTTAGTTCTTCGCATCGGGGATCCGGTTTCGATCCTTACCGAGTTGCATCAAAAATTTAGTTTCACCCAGCTGTGCTCGCATCAAGAAACGTGGAATGGTTGGACCTACGCGCGTGATCAGCGCGTTCAGGCTTGGTGTCAAACCACCGGGGTGACGTGGCATCAGCCACGGCGTATTGGCGTGACCCGAGGCTTGAATAAGCGCGCCGGTTGGGCGCAGCGCTGGCAGCACTATATGGCGCAGCCCTGCCTGCCGGCACCAACGGGTTTAAAAAAGATCGATCTCACCTCAGAGCCGATGCCGCGGCCGGAAGATTTTCATCTCGCGGAGGATGGGTGCACTGCGCGCCAAAGCGGGGGGCGGCGGCAGGGTTTACAGGTATTGGAAAGCTTTTTACACAGGCGCGGAGAGGATTATTCAAAAGCGATGTCCTCTCCCTTAAGCGCGGCGCAGGCTTGTTCACGCCTTTCCGCGCATTTGGCCTTTGGAACTTTGTCAATGCGCGAAGTGCATCACGCTTTGGAAGCCCGGCGCAAGGCACTGGCCGCCTCTCCAAAAACTATGTCAGGCAATTGGCCAAAGGCGTTCAGTTCTTTTTCAAGCCGCTTGCATTGGCATTGCCATTTTATTCAAAAGCTTGAAGACGAGCCCCGCATCGAATTTGAAAACATGCATCCGGCCTATGATAAGCTGCGCCAAGAGCCGGTGAATGACGCCTATCTTACCGCGTGGCAGCAAGGTCAGACCGGCTATCCGATGGTGGATGCGTGTATGCGATCCCTGATTGCCACCGGTTGGCTGAATTTTCGCATGCGCGCTATGTTGATGAGCTTTGCCAGCTATCATCTGTGGCTGCATTGGCGCTTGCCAGCCTTGCATCTGGCGCGCCAGTTCACCGATTATGAGCCGGGTATTCACTACGCGCAAGCGCAGATGCAATCGGGCACAACGGGGATCAATACGATCCGAATTTACAACCCGATCAAACAAAGCCTTGATCAGGATCCAAATGGGGTTTTTATCAAGCGCTGGGTGCCAGAGCTGCGCGATGTGCCGATTGGGTTTATCCATCAACCTTGGCATTTCCCGGACAAAATGAACGGATACCCGCTGCCAATTGTGGACGAAAAAGCCGCTCGACAGGCCGCAAGCGCGAAGCTTTATGCGTTAAGAAAGCCAAGGCAGCATGCATTGGCTGCGCAACGCATAGTAGATAAGCATGGCAGCCGAAAATCAGGGATTATTCAGATTGTACCACGCCGCAAGCCCAAAAAAGATCCGCGCCAAGATGAATTTATATTTTAATAAAAACCTATCGCCGTAGCGCTTTTTTTCTGATGGCAGGTAAGCCTTTGCGCGGTTGGGGCTGCAATCTGCAAAACCGATTAGATCGAAACGACCTGCCCGTTTTGTCATGGTACGGCCCCTTATGATAACGCGCGGGGCACCTGAGAGGCTCGCCAAGCCCGAACCAGGATATGCCAGCTCTGCGAGGTAGAAACGCATTGCGGCATAGAAAAACCCTTATGGCGCGCAGCAATCTATCTAGATGCGGCTGAAAACGGGTGCTCGATCGCGGGCCTTATTTGGCACGCTGGCAAATTTTGCATCTGGCAATGACCCGTACGTGCAAAGCGCAAACGCCTGTGGCAGCGCCCAAAGCAAAGTTTTTTTCAGATTTTAAAAATCTATGATATGGTGAAAAAAGCCAATAATGGGAGAAAAAAATGGCAGATTCATTTGGTGGTTCATTGAATATGGTGTTGTGGATTTTGATTATCGTCGGGGGTGGGTATTACAGTTATCGCTGTTTATTCGCCACGAAGGGTTTCGTTGATCAATATGGCTTTGGCGATAGTGCGGTTTTCATGACACGCTTTGCAGGCACGTGCGTTGGCGCATCTACATTGATCGCTTTGGTTTTATTATTCGTTGGTCCGCAAGGCGCATGGGCTTTTGTGGCGTTTGCTTGGACGCAAGCGTTGCTCGCAACGTATTTTGGCTATACAACGGTGAACAGTGACTGGGCCGAAGTCGAAGGCGTGAAAGCAACGGCAGAGGGTTACATCGCCCCAATTTTCTTTTTGGTTGTGAACACGATATTACTGTTCAACATGTCTGATATTTTATACGTGGCGCATCAAGTTCAATAATCCAATCCGTTGGATTTAAGATTTTTTAAACGTATAATGTTTGCCGAGGCGCTGGAAGATCAGCGCCTCTTTTTTTGACGCGGCAGAAATAGTAAGCGCGCGATTTCAGAGGGTGCGCGCATAGGCTTTGATCACTTTGGATGAGCGCTTTTTGACAGGCGCGCCGCAGAAGAAAACCCATACAAAAACGAAGCGTGCCATTTTTCAGTTTTGTTTCTCAATAGGGGCTACGCCTGCGTCACCTTATATCTGCTGTGTATTTTACAGCGTAAGGGTGCCCTAGGGTAAACGCGCTTGACGCGCCAGACCGCTTGAGGATATGCTTTTGGATATAAATTAATACTTATTTTATTTTCAGGGGAGATTTCACATGACTCAACGTTCACAAAGTAATCTATCCACGGATGAATTGCATAATCTGTCTTTTGATGCATTTGATGAGGCGATCAACCCTAGATCGAAATGGCATGATTTTGATGCGATCGTTGAAGACGCAATTTCGCGGCGTGGTTTTTTAGGGGGCGTGATCGCAATGGGCAGCGTTGCGGGCTTGAGCGCGGCCACCACTGTATTGACACCGGTCTCCGCCCATGCGGCGACAAGCCGGTTTGGTTTCGAAGCCGTAAGCGTCAGCACGAAAGACACGGTCGTGGTGCCCAAAGGGTATAATTGGCATGTTGCAACGCGTTGGGGGGATCCTCTGTTTTCAGATATTCAAGAATTTGACCATGCAACCCGCGGCACCGCGGCCAGCCAAGCCGGTGCGTTTGGCGATAACAATGATGGGATGGCGATTTTCACCGATCAAGATGGGCATCAAATATTGATTGCGAATAATGAATATACAAACCGATCGGTCATGTGGGGCAATAATCCTGACGGCAAATATGCCACCGATGATGATATTAACAAGGGTAAAAATGCGCATGGGTTAACGGCGGTCGAGCTTAAAGAGATCGATGGCCGGTGGCAAATTGTCAAAGATTCGCGCTATAATCGCAGATTCACGCCGGATGAGCCGATGGAGATTACCGGCCCCGCTCGCGGGCATGCTTTGATGAAAACAAATGCCGACCCGCAAGGTGTCACCGTGTTGGGAACTTTTAATAATTGCGGCAATGGGCGCACCCCTTGGGGCACCTATCTGGCTTGTGAAGAGAACTTTAACGGATATTTTGGCACAGCAGATCCAGACAGTTTTACGCAAGATGCGGCGCAAAAGCGCTATGGTGTCAGTGGCAAAGATCGTGGCTATGGATGGTGGAAAGTTGATCCACGCTTTGACGTTTCTCAAGAGCAGAATGAAGCGAACCGCCACGGCTATATTACCGAGGTTGATCCTTATGATCCGAGCTCTAAGCCTAAAAAGCGCACGGCTTTGGGCCGCTTTAAGCATGAGAATGCCGAAGTGGTTGTGAACGCCGATGGCCGGATCGTGATCTATATGGGCGATGATGAGCGTGGTGAGTTTTTGTATCGCTATGTGTCGGATGGCTATTACGCGGAAGGCGGCGATACGGATGAATTGATGGAGATAGGCACGCTTTACGCCGCAAAATTTGACGCCGATGGCACGGGCACCTGGCTTGCTTTGACCCCGGAAACCACTGGTATGGAGCAAACGATGATCTGTATCCATACGCGTTTGGCGGCCTCTTCTTTGGGTGCAACAACCATGGACCGTCCCGAATGGGTGACGGCCAATCCATTAAAAGCGGAAGTGTATTGCGCCCTCACCAACAATAAAAACCGTGGTGTGAAACCGAATGCCGGAGGGGATGAAACCCCAGTGGGTGGCCCCAATCCGCGCGAGGCCAATAAATATGGACAGATCGTTCGATGGTGGCCCAGCGAGGCCGATCATACGGCCGATACATTTACCTGGGATCTTTTTGTTATGGCGGGAAATCCCAGCCTTCACAGCGATGCAAGGGGAGGATCGGCGAATGTTAATATGGGCAATATGTTCAATTCACCCGATGGTCTGTCTTTCGATGAGAAAGGGTTGCTATGGATCCAGACAGATGGGAATTATTCGAACGAAAAAGATTTTGCCGGTCAAGGCAACAATCAAATGCTGATCGGCGATCCGGCAACGGGTGAAATTCGTCGGTTCTTGGTGGGGCCAAAACAGGCTGAAATTACCGGTGTTGCTTGGGCTGCAGATCGCAGAACCGTGTTTGTTGGGGTGCAACATCCAGGCGAGCGGGGAGAGTCGAACTGGCCAGATGGTGGTGATAAAACCCCGCGATCTTCCATTATTGCGATCCGCCGCGATGATGGCGCTGCGCTTGGTTGAGGGCGCAGGTTTAAGGGCGCTGAGAGAGGGCTTTCAATTGTCGGGTTTTGGCATAGCCAGTGGCCCGGCTTCACATTTTTTCTAATGGGCTTTCAAATCTAATCGCAGCGGTGTGATTGACGAATATTACTATATTTTCGGGCGCTTCCGCGCCAAACCACGCTGATTAAAGCCAAGCCACAGTGTGGTAGGGCGGCGCCAGGATGGGTGGGGCTTTGGGCTTTATATTTGGGTGCGTTAAGCCGCCCTCTATGCCCGCCAGCCTTTCTTGTGGGCGCAAGAATGGGCAGGCCCAAAGGGATTAGATCTCAATTATTTGCACCCGCGCGGTGGCTGCTTGCTCGGCCAATGATGCCTTAAGTTCATTCGTTATGCTGTTTTTACAAGTGGTTATGGATGTGGGCGTTGGCTTGCGCTATCCTTATGCGGATAAACTCAAATAGTGGGTAAGATGGCACAGCAACACGCGCAGAGCGTGCTCCAAAAAAGAGGGGTCCTTTATGAAAATAGAGTTTCATCACATCAATTGTGTTTCCAAAGATGTGGAAGGCCTTGATCTTTTCTATCGAGATATTTTGCAAATGCAGCCCATTCCCGCCCAGCAATTTGTAAGAACCGAGGCGACGAAGGTCGACGGGTATGACGGCAAAATTAAATTTGTCACCGAAGGCAGTATGCAAATGCATCTGGCCGAAAAAGACTTAAACGTTGCCGCAAAAAACAAACGCCATATCAACCCGGTCGAAAACGGTCATATAGCTTTTCGGACAGATGATATAACGGCATTTAAGGCCCATCTTGATGCACATGGGATCCCATTTGCGGATTATGGAACCACGTTCTCGCAGCAATGGCACCAGATTTTTTTTCATGACCCGGAGGGCAACGTTATTGAGGTGCATCAAGAGCTGCAGCTACAAGCGCCGCGCACGGAAACGATGCAGGAACAACGCAAAGCGGTGCCGTTGCGCGCAGGGATTGAACCTTCACATAATACGGCTGCAAAATTTGCGGTAATCTCAAGATATATTCCCAAAGACGGGTTTGTGGAAGACATTGCGCAGAGCCTTACCGATGCGCCTTTGTCGGGTGCGCTTTCGCAACATATGCTGGTCACCTACGATAATCAGATTTTGACCATTGCATTTTTTGACGCCGCTTATGATGACCACGAAAATGCGCCTGTCCGTTTCAGCGGTTTAGAAAGTTTCAGCGATAAATTGGTGGGTTTTCCAAATGGTGGCTTGCTTGAGGTAAGATCTGGGCCAGTGGTGTTCGATCTTTATATCGAAGAGAATGCGCGCCGCCTGAAAGATGAAATGCAGGTTTTGTCGGTTGTGCGCTTTAAGGTGAAAACCAACTGTACCGAGGCGTTTTTAGAGAACATTCAAAATTTTCCTTTGGGAGAAGACCGTATTCGACGAAGCGTTGTTCAAACAGGTGAGCGCGAATTTATAGCCATTACCAGAGATCCAATAGAAGCCAAGATTGCCTTAGAACCTTTACGTTTGCAGGCGCTTGATGGGATTGAACACTTGCTAGAATGGTTTGATGACAGCCGTACAGATCCGCGGTCAGGCGTGGTTCACCATGATTGGGTAAGGCAATAAAACCACCCGTCTTGCGGCGTGCTGGTTTGGCGTTGAAATTGCAAAATGGTTTGCGCAACGCATCAGTTCTTTGGGCCTGCATTGCGCTAACACAAGGCTGGATGATGGGTATGCTGGATTGTGTGCGAAAAATATTGAAGGCGGCCGTAGTTGGCTGATTGTCTTACACCATCACTGCCGTAACTCGAGCCGCCTCACATCGTTTTTAAATCAAATATAAGAACATTACAAGAACAAAATTATTTTTGTTCTTTATTTATTCTTTTTTGACTGTGTATTTTTATTCATTAAAGTCAGCCTTACCAAATTTTATACAAAAAAATACCGCAGGGTCGGCGTTTAACGCCCTGTCTGATAAAATATATTTGGGGTTGAATTTAAATATGGGTGACGCGTTGTGGATCTAAAGCGGGTGCGCTCGTTTGCCCCGCAAATGTCTGGTGCTGCTGATACGCGCCTCTTATGATACGGCGTGAGCGCGGCGCGTCTAAGCGCAAAATAAAAGGAACCGAAATGTCTGAATGGTTATATCAAATCCGGATCAAAACCTCTGAGGTATTATCGGCCGATCTGCGCGGTGCGCGGACGATGGCTTTGTCGCAAGCGGTGCTGAAAATTGCCCAGCAGAACGGAATGCAGTTGGTCTGCACTTTTGATGCGTTTCGGGAATATTGCGAAGAAGCGGAATGCAATGATATCGCGCAATATCACCTTTATGATTGGACCAAAGCCACGATTGAAAACCCTGAGAAGAAAGCCAAACATCTCAAATCTTTCGCGTTTTATCTTGGGAATGAGCAAGTATATTCGAAAGCCCATGCCGGCGTCGTGGAAAAATCTTTACAAAACCTTGGCGAGACGCTGCATCTTATAGAAATTAACGTAATAGATTCAAACCCAGCCAATAATCCCCAACCCCCAAGCTGAAGCAAAATTTTTACCGCGAGGTCAAGAACATGTTGAATGAGCGAGATAAGCGCAAGATTGAATTACTAGAGATTTTATCAGAGGGATGTCGCAAACATCCCGCATATCGTGCCCGGCGCAAAGTCAGCATATCCTGCGAAGATTGCGTGCAACTTTGGAACGCGCGTGTTGAACTTACGTTATTAAACGAAGGCTAGAGCCGTGCTGGTCCACGCCCAAAAACCCGTGGTTTGTGGGTGTTGTTTTAGATGGAAAACGCGACTTAACGCTATGGTCCCATCGCTTAATATTATGCTGTAATGTGTCAAAATACTCGCCACCGCATAATGCGCCGCGCGCAGTTATGGTGTTTAAAGTAAGCGCTTTTTAACAATTATAGACTACTCAATTGAATATCAGAGATTGAAATACAGGCGGGTATGCCTAGAGTGGTTTTGAAATTTGAAAAGGAAATGAAAATGGCAGTTTTTGAACAATGGGAAGAGGCTTGGAATAAGAATGACGCTGCAGCCTGGATCGCATTGCTTCATGAGGATTATCAATTCAAATTTCATTCCAACGGGAAGGTTATGAAAAAATCTGATATGACGCTTGAGATGATGACTGCGGCCATGACAAATGAGAGCGTTACAAACAGGCGCTGTCTATATGAGAATGATGATATCTGTGTGATCCACCAATTCAATGACTTTGAAAATGGCGATAAAGAAGCCGTTATGTTGGTGACGCTGAAAAAAGATGGGTTGTTTTGGCGCACCGAAACAGGTGCCACACCCCTTAAATAAAACCCTCTGACATGGGTCTGACGAAACGGCAGCCTCTTGGATATTAGAACGGCTAGTTGTGGGCCAGTTCAGGTAGAACGGCTCCTTAAAACTGGCCTCACAAAGCGCTTCCGGGCGCTGTATCCATGCGGCACCGATAATTGCATGGCTGTAAGCTGAGCCTGCGCGCACGTGTCACGCGATCTTTAAATCTACGGGTACCATGCGCTAAAAACAAACCATCAGGCTTGGAACTTTGTGAGCCTAACCCAAAATCACCGGGCGCAAATTAAGCGCCAGACGGTCTGATATCAGCTTACCAACTGCAATTTGGGTTGCAGCTTTGCAACGTGATCCAGAAACACCTCTCGTAAGGTGCTTTGAACCACCACGTCGTATCTCCCCATTTCTTCAATCGCTGCTTCCAGCCCTTCAAAATCACAGGTTTTCAGATCCTTGATCAGCCAAGGGCATTGCTCTAAAGAGCCATATTTTGCCACTGAGAGCGCTGCGGCGAACAGAAGTATATTTTCCGAACAAGCCTCAATTTCTTCCGCCAGTTCCAACCCCAGTTCAACCCGATCATCCATTAAGCACCCAAAAACAGCATCGCTTTTGCGTTTATCACTATTGGTTTGACCCTGCGCCACCGGATCATATTCCAACGCGAGCAATGTTAAATCACAGCCCTGTTTGGTTTTGCCCGTTTTCAATAGAATTTCGCCGTATTGTTGCAAAATTCTTGGATCATTCGGCACCATATCATAGGCTTTTTTCCCATGTTCAACGGCCGCTTTAAATTTTCCTGTCATGGTGCTTATGCCGCATAAAAGCCTGTGAAGCTCGAAATCATTGGGATCTGCTTTGACGGCGTGATCCATCAATTTATTAAATTCAGGCATAACCTCTTCAAGCGATTTCTCTATCCATCCACGGCCCAATGCTTGCCCCATAGTGCAGGCCTTCCATGCATAAGCTTGCGCATTAGCAGAGTCTGCTTCGATGGCTTTATCGAACATTTCAAGCGCGTGCGCATTGGCATCCTTGTCGATCGCATGATGCCCCTCTTTCCCCCTCAGAAGGAATTCATAAGAGCTCATATTTTGGGTGGGTTTACGTTTTGCTCGGTTTAAGCTGGCCAGCTCAATTTCGCCTAAAATCGCCTGTGTTACGCTGCGAACGATCTCATCCTGAACTTCGAATATATCGTCCAACTTCCGGTCAAACCGCTTGCTCCAAACGATTTCTTTAGTATCAGCCTCTAATAGTGAAACCGTAACGCGTACCTTTGAGCCGGATGATCTAATCGAGCCTTGGATGAGGTAATTGACTTTAAACTGAGCGATGAAATCATCTAATTCCTTATCGCTATCGGCAAAGTTCACGCTTGATTGGCGCGAAACAATGGAAAGCTGCCTTACCATAGAAAGCTCGGTCAGGATGTCTTCATAGACGCCATCGATTAAAAAAGAGCTATCTTCGTTTTCATTCAGGTTCTTAAAGGGCAGGATAGACAGCGTTGGCTTTTGTGTTCGGTCTGTTTCTTCTTGTTCTTCAGAGATGTCTGCGCCTTCAAGATTATTTGTTTTATCGGTGGAGATGGTAAAAACCTCAAATTCGCTTGAGATATTTTTCAGTTTTTTTGTTCCCGCTGCTCTCGAAATCGCTTCAATTCTAGAGGCGACCTGTTCATTTATCACTCTGGAAACAAGAATTTGACCTGGCGCGCATTGGGCTTCGAGGCGCGCCGCGATATTGACACCATTGCCATATACATTGTCCTTCTCGAAGATTACGTCATCTGAGTGGATTCCAATTCTCCAAAGTAACTTTCGCCGCTGATCCTCATCTGAAATTGTTTCATTGCGTTCTTGGATGGCTTCTTGGAATTTGATGGCGCAGTTCACGGTTTCAATTGGGCTTTCAAAATCGGCAAGTACGGAATCCCCCGCGGTATGAAAAATTCGGCCACCATGCTGCTCAATAAGCGAGTCAATGATTTCGCGGCAAGCGTTTAAGCTTTCAAAGGTTGCCTGTTCATCTTCCAGCATATGTTTGCTGAAGCCCACGCAATCTGTCGCAAGAATAGTTGCAAACTTTCTTTTAACATCGCCCATAGAATATCTCCCTAGATCGAGTTGGCAGTGTGATGGAACCACGCCCATAATCTAGCATAAAGAAGACACAGATAAACAGATTTACCGCGCGTTACGAATTTCGATTAATTTACAGGCAATCGGCCAGTCTATTTGAGGCGCTAATCTATTATCTTGCCACGGCTTGAAATGTCTTCCGCGCCGGCAGGTATCCATCCAGTCGCAAAGGTTTGCTTGGTCGTATGATCGCCTTCTAGGCCTTCTAAAGATGACACTAATTTTTCAGTGCCACTAATTTTGGTTGTTTCGAATAAGGGTTTTCTGCTTTTAAGCGCTGTCTCAGTAACTGGTGGGTTTGATGTTATTTTTGAGCGGAGCGCTATTGGCGCGCGGGGTGTGTAACTGCGGGTTTGGAACCCTTTTTTGAGAGGGCTTGCATTTCTGAATGCGCCTTTTAAGCGATGCATATAACCGATTTCCAGAGGTTACGCCGACTATATTTAAAGAGATTTTCTGTGTTCAAGCCCAGAAAGAACTTTAAAGGCAAGGTATATAAATGGGCGTCTTAAGACACCACCCGTAAAGTGAGATTAATCCTGCCACCATTTTTTAAAAGTGTTGAGCTGCCGCCTTTGATACGATCTATCCCATGATGGATCAGACGGGCCGCGCCACCCAAGCGAATAACGTCGCCCGAGCGCAGCCAAAGGCTTTCGGTTTTGCCGCCTTTCGTTTCACTGCCGATACGAAAAAGGGCCTCGTCTCCCAAAGAAATTGATATGACGGGTTGCTCAAAGTCTGCCTCATCGCGATCTTGATGCAACCCCATGCGGGCGCCAGTTTGGTAGAAATTAACCAAACAACAATCTGGGCTGCGGCTCGTGCCTGACAGAGTATGCCAGACGTTTAAAACAGATTGGGGAATAGGGGGCCATTTCGTACCGATTGGATGTTTTGGCTGATATCGGTAGCCCCTTTTATCCGTGACCCAGCCATAGAGGCCAGCAGATGTCATACGGACGCTCATTTTTTTCCCGGATGGAGTGACTGGCTCAAAGAGAGGCGCTTGTGACACAATACGTCTTATATCCGCCAACATTTGTATTTGGTGTTCTGCAGAAAGCCATGTTTCCCATAGGTCAACCCCGCGAATAATGCGCGTTGGTGCTATTTTCGGGGTATCGCTCATTAAATATTATGGGCTCCAAAGGGCTATTTTTATTGTTTACCCCGCGGGCGAAGATCTGTCACCTCGAAGTCAGCGCTGGGCCGTTGAAATTTGAGCTTTTCGCAAAGGGAAAGACCAATCTTTTGCCCTTGGATCAATATTTTAACCACCCTAGATATCGGGTTTCGATTTAAGGCCAAGCTCGAGATATACGTGTTTTTACCCCGAAAATGCGGTGATCACTGCCGTTCCCGGAGGGGTTGGGCCGCTCATTGCGCGCAGTTCAGAACTTGCCGCTGAAAGCGAAATTTCTCGATCAAGCATTGGGCTTAGGTCAACATCGCCACGCTCAATCATGCTTAGCAATGACGGATATTTCCAAGCGGGCATGCCTCTTGTTCCGTAAAATGCAAGTTGTTTGGCATATATTGCCCGCATGTTGATATGCATCATGCCATCGCCTGACGGCATGCCAACATGAACATGCCGGCCCAAAGTTGCAAGGCATTCAACGGATGCATTCGTTGTGATTTCATGCCCAAGCGCCTCAATCGAGACTTGCGCGCCGCCAGAAGTTATGTCGCGGATCTTTGCCGCGACATCGCCCTGCAAGGCGTTGACGGCCGCATCCGCGCCCAAGTGCCGCGCATGCGCCAGTTTTTCTTCTACAACATCCACCACCACCACGCGTGCGCCTAACATTTTTGCGAGCAATAAGGCGGATAAGCCAATTCCGCCTGTGCCATGAACAGCCACCCATTCCCCCGCGCGCAGATTGGCCCTGTCGGTTAATGCGTGCCAAGCGGTTGTTACGCGGCATCCAAGACCTGCGGCGAGCGCGGGTGACATGTTTTCGGGTAAATGCACAAGATTATGATCGAAGGGCACAGCCACAAACTCGGCATAAGCGCCAGGGGTTCCAAAGCCCGGTACGATCGCGCTTTCGCACGTGTTTGAGGCGCCCATCTGACAGGCGCCGCAACTTCCACAGCCCAAAATAAAGGGGGCGATCAGTTTATCTCCAATGCTATAAGTTGCCCGAGGGCCCGCCTCAACAACCGTGCCGCAATATTCATGCCCCAGAATTGAACCGGGCGTGACTTTCGGGTGGCCACCAACCCAACCGTGGTAATCAGAACGGCACACACCGCAAGCGGCGACTTCAAGAACCACCCCATTTTCGGGGCAGTCAGGATCTGGAACTGTTTCTATTGAGAGATCTTCGTTAAAAGCTTTTATAAGTGCTGCGCGCATTGAAACCCCTTCGCATCATTCTTCGGCTGGAAGCCCGCGTTCTCTTAATTAATCACAAGGGCCGGCCGTCAGGCCCGCGATGCACATATATTTTACAGACATGTAATCATCTAGCCCTTGGCTGCCACCTTCTTTGCCCATACCACTTTCTTTTAAACCGCCAAAGGGCGCCTCGACCGTCGTGATCAACCCAGAATTTATTCCGATCATCCCGTATTGCAGCTTTGAATTTAATCGAAACATGCGCCCGAGCAAGCTTGTATACGCATAGGCGGCCAACCCAAACTCTGTTGCATTGGCCGCGGCGATCACTTCGTCTTCTGTTTCAAATTTAAAAATAGCGGATACGGGCCCAAATATTTCTTCAGTGGCAAATTGCATCTTTTCGGTCGCGCCGGAAATAATGGTCGGTTCAAAAAAGGTGCTGCCAATCTTATGCCGCGATCCGCCAGAGACCACCAAAGCCCCCTTTGACACGGCATCAGCAATCATCTGCTCTACTTTGACAACCGCGGCTTCATCGATCAAAGGGCCTTGCTCAACGCCACTTATTGAACCGTCGCCAACCACTAAAGCTTCAGTTGCTCGTTTCAGTCGTTCAACAAAACGGTCATGAATGCCCGCTTGAACATAAAATCGATTGGTGCACACACAGGTCTGGCCCATATTTCTATATTTAGCGATCATCGCGCCTTCAATCGCGGCATCAAGATCAGCATCATCAAACACGATGAAAGGCGCGTTGCCCCCCAATTCCATCGATAGTTTTTTGACCGTTTCTGCAGATTGTCGGATCAAAATTTTGCCCACATCCGTCGAGCCTGTGAAGGTGACTTTTTGGATCTCAGAACTGGCCATTACCGCAGCGCCAATGGCGCGCGCAGATCCCGTAACGATATTGACGACCCCGTTTGGAAATCCCACATCTTGGCATAATTTTCCCCATGCCAAACCAGAATAGGGGGTGGCGCTTGCCGGTTTGGCCACGATCGTACAGCCCGCGGCCAAAGCAGGGCCAAGTTTGCGAGCCAGCATCGAAGATGGAAAATTCCAAGGCGTTATCGCCCCGACCACACCCACCGGGTGGCGGGTAACCAAAAGCTGCCGATCTTGGGAGGGCGCGGGAATTATCTCGCCTTTGGCGCGGCGCACTTCTTCGGCAAACCATCGGATATAAGCCGCTCCAATCGCTATTTCGCCCATCGCCTCGGCTAAGGGTTTACCCTGCTCTGCGGTCAGTAAATGCGCCAGTGGATTTTGATTATCCATTAGGGCATCATGCAGTTTATGCAGTAAGTTAACCCGAAAACTTAAATCGCTGGATGACCAGTCGGTGAAGGCCGTAGACGCAGCCGTGATCGCGCGCCCCGTTTCCACAGCGCCACAATTTGGAATAGTGCCAAGTTTGATACCATTTGCGGGATTGCAAACATCAAGCGTCGCCCCGTTATCAGCATTGCACCAGGCGCCACCAATAAGGTTCGACTGTTGCAACATACCTTTGAAATCGGCCATTTGCGTTCTTTCGGATCTCGTGTTTTGAGTGAAGCGGCCTATCAAGAGCGCGCTTATTCGTTGATAGCTGAAAGTAAATCTACATAAAAGCAAAACAGATTTACATTTTTTGTAAGATAAATTAATGGAATAGCGGTTGAAAATCCGGCGTCACGCATAAATTTGGTGGATATTCTTGTTTAAAGCAACGCGCTTATCCGCTTCGTTACCTGCAGCCTTAAGAATATCTATGTGTTTAAATTCACGAATAGAATTTGTTTTCAGGCAAGAGTACTGCGCGCCTTAAAACTTTACACCAGCCGCCCCAAACCCAATGCGATGGCATAATTTGGCATTCAGAAAGATTTATAGAGGAATAAATGCAACCCCGATCGATCATGCAGGTTTTAACCCCTGCTCATCGAAAAAGGTTAAGCTCAACTTAACATTTTAAATATAATTGAGTAGGTTCAGTAATATAAAATATAAAAAATAGGTTCGTTTATGACTATTAGAATGCTGAAAACGCTTATCGCGATTGATAATAACCACACTTTCAGCGCCGCCGCCGATGATGTGTTCATTACCCACGCGGCTGTCAGCCAACAAATGAAAGCTTTGGAAGATGAGTGGGCGGTTACTTTATTTGACCGGTCAAAACGTACCCCCGAATTAACGCCAATTGGACGAGAAATTGTAAAGAAAGCCAGAAAGGTCGTTCATGCGTATGAGGATATCGTGCCCTCAGTATTTGAAGATACCGGTTTATCAGGAGAAATTGCGCTTGGTGCGTTGCCGACAACATTGACAGGGTTAACACCCTTGACCGTAAATTTGCTTAAAAAACGCTTCAATGACGTGCATGTTCGCGTGAATCCCGGGCTTACTTTAAATCTTATCGCTGAAATTGAGAGGGGCAGATTAGACGCTGCAATCATATCACGGCCAGAGTTTTTACCAAGATCGATTGGCTCAAAGTTCATTGCCACTGAGGCCATGCATTTGCTGGCCTCGCAAAACACCCAAACGGATGAACCAACAGAACTTTTGGCAAAAAACCCGTTCATACGCTTCACCCGTAACGCCGTTGTGGGGCGGCTTATCGACGAATGGTTGCAGCGGTATAAAATTCAAGTCGAGGAAACGATGGAACTTGAAAGCCTTGAATCGATCGCCAGTATGGTGGCGGCAAATCTCGGGGTTTCAATCGTTCCAAAAAGATGCGTTCAAAGCCCCAATCCACTGCCCGTTAAACGGATCGCTTTGGGGGAAGATGCCCCAAGCAGACAATTGATCCTGATCTATCGCAGTGACAATCCAAAATCACAAATGCTTGACGCTTTAAACACCGCGATCCAGGAAGCCGTTGCAATCGGTCGCCTAGAAATTGAAGCGAATAAGCAAATTTAAACGTAGAATGCGAACAGCCTTTTTGAGAAACGCGGCCATTCTGAGAGTAACAAACGGGCCCTGTGGACTCCAAGCCGCGCGGGTACTTTACGCATGTCTGACAATATCGCCTGTCATATATGCGTGGCTCGGACGATTTTAGCAAAGGGCGCGTGAAACCAAACTGACCTGTCCAGATGCAGCCGGTTTTGGCCGCGACCGAACTACGCAGATCTCTGGCTCGCCATGTCCGATTCAGACCTGACATTTAAAAATCGGGATCTTCCATAGATTGCAGGTTTGAAACCTATAAGTGCAGATCGCCATCTGGGCTATCCGATCAGTTCCTCGTTCCGGTCGTCGGTTTCCCCGAACCGCTTTAAGACGGCAGGTTTCGTGCCTTCATAGACGCGGTCTAGGTTTTGGCTGATTTTTTCATTTTCTCGCTCAAAAAGGCAGTTTCCATCCAAGTCCGATGCTGCGATGAATGGCCCCATCCTTTTGCACTTAATCACCCACATCGCCTGTGCCAGCCCCAATTCCTCGGTCCAATGCACCGCCTCAACGCATTCAACGCCGCGCCCCAACAAGGCGCCTGTGCCATAGCCCACGGTTGATAAATAGACGGCCCCATTGGGCACAAAATAGTCCTTATAATCTTTTGATGACATGCCGCCTTTACCAATGATCAATTTGGCACCGGTCTTTGCCATCCATTCAGGCAACCATTTGGCAAAGCGAAAGCTCGCCGTTGCGGTTACAGCCCCCAGGTCAAAGGAGCCATCCGGATTGATCCGCGCGGCTGGCGAGCAATGAAAATTTGCAGCGCTTTTCGAGGGCAATTCCAGAGGAATATTGGCTTTCTGATCCAAAGCGCGCGTATAGACGCCCTCGCGGGCCGTGTACATCAACCCATCAAGGTAAACGATATCGCCAAGGCGCAATTCTGCAATCTCGGCGGCGCTTGGGGTGGTGCTTAAAACAATCTCCCGCGGCTTCATTCGGCGGCCTCCCTTGTTGGTTCCCAATCCACAGTCTCTCGTCGCTGATAGGGGGTGAACCAATCGGGATCGGTGCGGTATTCAACGCGCCCATCGGAAAAGAGGCGCGCCACCGCCCGGCGAGAGCTAAGGCAAAACGCGTGCACAGACATTTGCATGCCCCCTGTATGGCAATAGCCCACCTCGATATTGCAATCGATAACCATATTTTTACCAACAAATCCCATCGCGCCCATCCCGATAGAATTTCCCAATTCTTTGAACTGGTCTTCCAATGCGGCAATTTTCGGGTCAGAGTTTCGGCTGCCCACCACGCGCAACACCGAAGCGCGTTTTCCCAGCGCCATGCAGGTATCCTTTGAGCCGCCCAATCCGATGCCTATAATTGCCGGCTGACAGGCAAGGCCACGCTTGCCGAACGCGACAAGGCAATCAAGATAGAAGCGCTTGATGCCTTCAATCCCATCCGAGGGAAACAACATACGATAATCAGTGCCAAAAAGCCCCCCTTTATGCACTGTGATCAAATCAATCCAGTTTCCAGACGGCTCAAACCCATATTCAATTTCGGGGGCGCCGATCCCGACATTGTTATTATGGTCGGTACGCCACAGCGGATGCACGCGGTTCGGGCGCAATGGCACCCCATTGGTGGCTTCAGCAGTGGCACGGCGCAACGCCGTTTCAAGGGCCGTCATCCCGCCCTCTACCCGCGCCTCATTGCCCATTTTGACGAACCAGCGCGGCACACCGGTATCGCCGCACATTGCGCGGCGATCTTCTTTGGCGGCCTCGTAATTTTCAAGCATGGCTTTCAGAACAAAGGATGACAAATCGCCATCTTCGGTCTTGGCCGCTGCTTCCAATCCTTCAAGGTAATCCTGGGGGATTTCGATGGCGGCTTTGTCCATCAATATGCGTGCTGTTTTTTGGATCAGGTCGATGGCTATCATTGTGATGCTACCAATGTTTCGGGTTCGCTGTCAGGCAGGATGGTTTCACCTGGGCGAACGATGGAGAATTCAACGGGGGCCCGGGTCACGTTGACTGCACCGTCTTTTACATTTGCGATGGTAAAATAGGACGTGTCCATTTCGCCAGGTTCGGGGAAATCTTCGCGGAAATGCGCCCCGCGAGAGTTTTCGCGCGCAAGTCCGGCTTTGGCAATGGCTTCGGAGACGTCACATAGGGAACGCATGTTTAGCCAATCATGCCATGTTAGGTTAAAGGCTAGATTGTCAGGGGCCACGCCAACACCCATTAATTCGTCTGAAATTTCGGCGATGCGTTTCAGCCCGCGGGTCATCCCCGCTTGTGTCCGCATCACGCCGACGTCTTCCCACATTGCTTCCTGCAGTTTTTGACGCAAAGGCTGGACCGGCGCGGGGGCATGGGTAAGCGGATGGCGGGCTCGTTCGATCTCAGCGGCCAGAATATCCTCATCAGCTGGGCGCAGCGCCCCCATTTTCTGGATATCTTGCCCCATAATATCGCCCGCGATCCCGCCATAAACCGTAGAGTTGGCCACGCCATTCCCGCCCAATCGGTTAGAGCCATGCGCGCCCCCTGCATCTTCGCCAGCCACATAAAGGCCTTCCAACGCGGTGCGGGTGTCAACATCCACCACAACACCCCCCATGAAATAATGCGCGGTGGGCACAACTTCGACTTTTCCAGCGGCCAGATCAAACCCGCTATCTGCACAGCGATTGACCATGCCCTTAAATTTCTTGCGCACATTATTTGAACCAAGATGCGCCATCGAAATGAACACACCTTCTTGGGCTGGGTTGTTGTTTTTGCGCATTTCGGCGTAAATGCCGCGGCTGACCACATCGCGCGTTGCCCGCTCTCCTCGGTCGTCATAATCAAACATAAACCGCTGACCTGCATGCGTCAGCAATTGGCCACCCGCGCCCCGCAACCCTTCTTCCAGCACGGTTCCAGTCATACGCGTATGCGCGCCCGCTAATAGTCCAGTGGGGTGAAATTGCACCATTTCCATATCGCGCAAGGGCACACCAGCGCGCAGCGCCATGGCCAAACCATCCATCGTTTTATCACCGGATGGGGTGTGATATTTGTACATTGTCGGACCGCCGCCTGTGGCCATCAATACCGTTTTCGCGCGCACAAACCGAAAGCCACCTGTGCGCATGTCAATCATTAAAACGCCTGCCAAAGCCGACCCATCTGGCGTGGGGATCAACCCGATGGCGCGATGCTCCTGGAGCCGTTCTATCGGGCGCGATAAAACTTGTTCCATCAAACGGTTGATAATCTCGATCCCCGTCAAATCGCCCTTATGCACGGTGCGATCCGCCGTTTGTCCCGCAAAGGCTTTGTGATGAAGCGTGCCATCTAAATTACGATCAAAAAAACAGCCTATCTCGTTTTCCAATTCGCGTACCCGCACGACGGCCTGCTCGCATAACCGCCACGCCATGTCTTGATCGGGCAGCCATTTGCCGCCATTGATCGTATCCATAAAATGGCGCTCAACCGTATCGCCATAGCCAAGCGCAACATTATATCCACCTTGGACCATTCGGGTGCAGCCGCATTTACCAATCAGCCCTTTTACGGCGATTGTGATCTTGGTGCCGGGCGGTGCTGATTGTTGCGCGTGCAGCGCAGCAAACAGACCTGCTCCGCCGGTTCCTAAGATCAAAATATCCGTGTCATGGCGGTCTATATTGGGTTTCATGGGCATGTTTATAGAGCCTGCAATAAAAATATGGTGGAAATGAATAGCGACAGGCCCACCGCGCCGGCGGCAAGCGTTTTCTGGCTGTGGCTCCAAGGCATAAATTCGAGTGCTAAAAGGCGCAAGCCGCCAAATATGTGCACTGATAAAAGCAACACCAGACCAAATTCAGCAATTTTTACGATTGGATTTTCTGCAAACTGCAAAAATGAATCCAACCGCTGCGGCTGCGTGAGTGCCAGCGATAATAGCCAGAAATGCGCCGGTAAAAACAAGGCCAGTGCCAAACCAGAAAGCCTATGCAGCATGAAGGCCAGCCAGAGCGGATGCGCCCGCGCAGGCGCCTTCATAGCAATGTCACGGCCGTTACAGCGCGCGCCCCCATAAATAACAAAATCAAACAAAGCGACCATGTGAACAGCGGTAAAGTAACGCCTTTTAGCCCTAACCACTCATGCATAATAACGCGCATTCCAATGGCAGCGTGAACAGAGACGACAATCACAAATGTTCCATAAAAGACAAACCAGAATATTGAGCCTTGCGTCCGCGATAAGATTTCTGCGCTGCTCAGACCCCCTTGAATAGCGTAAATCATCACGGCCAGATGCCCCAAAACCAAAGGGCCCATGATCATCGCGCTGATCCGCTGCGCCATGTAGAGCTTTAGATCAAGCATTTGTGCGTCCTTTGAAAAAAGCCTTGGCGGTTTCGCGCTTTAAACCACTGATTGCAGACATTGGATCAAGGTCATTTGGGCAATAATGCGTGCAACTTCCCATCGAATGGCAGTTGTGACAGCCCGATGCGCCAGAGACCGCGTCTAAAATCACCTGTTTGCTTTCATTCTTAGCATCATTGAACACGGTCCATGCCCGCTGCAAGGCGGCCGGTCCCAGATAATCAGGATTTCCAGCCACCGTATCGCAGGCGGCATAACAAATTGAACAATTTATACATTCGATGCCCGCATTCGCCTCGACACGCGCGGCCGTTTCAGGCTGCACAGGCGCAATGGGATCGTTTCGGGTTTGTGTTGGATGATGCTTGCCTTCGGCCTGTATCCATTTATCAAAAAACGGATCCATATCAACCGCAAGATCTTTAATCACGGGCAGGTTTCGAAGCGGAGCAATATGCATTTTATTTTTATCAAGCACTTTGTTTACATGCGTTCGACACGCCCATCGTGGCTCTCCATTCACCATCATGGCGCAGCTGCCACACATGCCCACGCGGCAGGCAAAGCGATAGGTCAAACTTGGATCCGCATAATGTTGGATCCATGAAACAACATCCAGGATTGTTTGATTTTCATAGGCGGGGACTTGAAATATTTCATCCTGCGGGGCGTCATGGGTGCCGCGCTGAACCGTGACTTCAAGAGTATTTATATTTGTCTGTTGCAAGGCACCCTCAAGATGTTCTGGTTGCAGTTTCTGATGTTGAAATTACGCGTATTGGCCACAAAAAGCGATAAATTCTTATTTGCCTGTTCCATCACCTCCGCAAAAAAAGGATGGTGAAAGACGCGGTGAAGCCGGCCAAAGAGTTGTCACAAGCTCTGCGCTTTGTCGCGGGTTCATCCCGCAGCAAGCGCTGTTTTAGATATTTTTGAGATATCATGCTTCGCATCCGACCTACTTATAAATATCTGGAAGCAGCGTTGTAGAGATCGCGGGCACATAAGCGATTAGTAACACAACCAGCAGCATGAAAAATACAAACGGCACCGCGCGGCTTGCAATTCTGAGAATTGATTCGCCGGTAATTCCGGAAACAACGAATAGGTTCAGACCTAGTGGCGGCGTGATGAAGCCAACCCCAAGCGCTGTGATCATCATGATGCAAAACTGGATCTCATTCATTCCTATATCATCGGCCAAGGGTTTCAAAATAGGCGCAAGGATCACGATGTTGGGCGTGGTTTCCATGACGCAGCCCGCCGCCACCAATATTGCGATCATCAATAAGATGAGCAAAGCAGGATTTTCGGTAAGTGAGGTGACAGAATACACAAACCCTTGCGGAACACCCATGATTGCCAGCGCTTCGGCCAAGGGTGCCGAGAACGCAATAATGGGTAAGATCACCCCATTCACCTTTGCTGATCCGATCAACATCGCTGGAAAATCGGCAAGCGTTAAGCTGCGCAGTATGAAGCCCATTGTGATGGTTACCACAACCGCGGTGGCTCCAGCTTCGGTGGGTGTAAGACGCCCTGAAAAAATACCGTAAAAAATGATACCGGGCACGATAAACGCGTACCAACCCGATCCCAAGGATCTTCCCAAATTTAAAAAATAGGCTCGGGCCGACAGATTTCCTCCGCCTTCATATCCGTAGATGCGGTTCACCACCAGATTGGTGGTCAAGATAGAAAAGAGGATAGCCAAACCCGGTATTAAAGCCGCAAGAAATAAGGTGGAGGCGGATATCCCCAGAACAAGCCCGATAATGATATAGGCGATGGACGGAGGGATCAAAATCCCCGTACAAGCCCCGGCAGCGACCAGCGCGCAGGCATAAGGGCGTGGATAACCGCTTTCAACCAATCGCGCGATCGTCATTCGGCCTACGGCAGCGGCGCCTGCAGCGTCTGAGCCAGAAATGGCCGCAAACATACCGCATACCAGCACTGTGGCTGAGCCGAATCCACCTTTTGCAAATTGCGTCAAGGCGTCGGCAACATCTAAGAATTTCCGGCTCAGCCCGGTGCGCACCAGCACATCCCCCGTCAGAATGAACAAAGGCACGGCCGTCAAAGCGAATGCATCAATGCCCGTAAAGAGGCTTTCGCCAATCAGATTAAGCGGTAAATCTCCTGACAAAACCAGCATTAAGATTGCCGCGGAACCAATGGCGGCCCAGACGGGAACTGCTAAAGCAATCAAACATACAAATAGCATCACGGGCAGATAAAAATCCCAACCCAATTCCACAATCTGTTCTTGCATTCCGGTAAACAGCATGGCGCGGCCCCCTTAATCGAACAACGTATCGCCTTCATAAACGGGCGTGCCGCTGCGAAGGCTGCGCATGTCGCGCAATAAAGATTGAATAAGACGCCAAATCACCAGACTAAAACCTGTTGGAACCGCCATCAGGAACCAGACCATCGATATCCGTAGTCCATGGCTGACCGAGCCGAATTTCCAGGACACATGTACCGTTTCAAATGACCAATACAGCGCAATAACAGCGACCACGATCATCACCATATCCCCAAAAATATAAATCAACGCTTTGCCGCGATTGCCGAGATAATGCAGGATAACATCAATGCGGATATGACCCCGCTCTTTGACAGCAACGGCGGCGCCGACCCACGCCAAATAAATGAAACTGTAGCGCACGATTTCTTCGCCCCAGATCGAAGAATAGGCAAAGATTTCACGCCGCAAGACTTCAATCGCCATCGTCAGAACCAGCATCACGTATAAGGTCAATAGCGCCCAGCGTTCGGCATTTTCATCGATATTTCGTAAGAACTGCATTTTTATCCTGTTGAAAGGGTCAGTTGCATCTGCGCAGATCAAGCGCGGCCAGCGTTACAGCCAAGTGGCTGAAGATTTCAGGGCGCTCCCTGAGGAGCGCCCCTCGGAGGAACTAGGCGTCGTGCACGTAATATTTGCCCTGAATACCTGCAGCTTCTTCAAGCTTTGCAAAGTTATCCATTGAGCCTGCGAGTTCGACTTTGAATTCATCCCATTCTGGGCGCTGATAGCCGCCAGCGGCTTCCCACTCGGCCAGCTGATCAGTGCTAAGGTTGTGGAATGTGACGCCTGATTTGATCAGCTCAGACATGGCAAATTCCCGCGCTGATGGAACTTTTGAAAGGTTCTGGTGTCGCGTCATATCTGACCCCCATAACACACCCTCTTGTACATCGCTTGGCAAGGTGTTGAACCATTCCAAGTTACAAGAATAGACTTGGGCATCTGGAACCGCCTGCGTGAAGGTTACATGGCTTAAGATATCCTTGAACCCAAACACGTAAAGCGCACCCACAGAAGGGTCCAGCGCATCCGCAACTCCTTGCTTGATCGCAGAAGGCGTTTCACCCCAAGCAACCGGTGTTGGGTTTGCGCCAACCATACGGTAATATTGCTGAAGCATTTTAGAGCCGGGAACGCGGAACTTTACACCACTCAGATCAGAGGGCGTGAGAACCGCATTGCCGCCTTTGCGCACCGCAACGACCCGCGGATCGATATTCACGTAATATAGCGGCTTAAAGCCATTTTCCTCGACCTTTGGCTCAACATTGCTTTTCCAGAATTCAGAGCCCACAAGGTTCGTGAAACGCTGATTTGAACCACAAAGATATGGCATATTAATCAAATCAACCGTCGGAGCAAAAGGCGCAAAGTTTGAAAGCGAGTGCTGCGCAGCTTGGATCGTGCCGCTTTGAACTTTTTGAACCAGCGCGCCACCGGCGCCCAGCTGGCCACCAGCGGCCAGTTTGACGTAGACTTTGCCATTGGTCGCGTTTTGGATATTTTCTTTGAGATCCAATTGCATAATCGGATAGCTGCGTGATGCGCCCAAAATATAGGCGGTGGCGATCGTCATAATGTGATCGGCGGCGGCTTCCCGCTCTTTTTCCTCTTTGGCCGTTTGGGCAATTGCTTCCGTTGACCAGAGCATACCTGCCCCGCCGGCCACCATTGCGGCCGTGAAACTGCCAGAACCGGCCAGTTTTAAGAAATTGCGGCGCTCGGCCGATTTCAGTGTTTTATAGTCTTTTGTCAAAACAAACCCTCCCTTGTTTGGATTATCAGCCGTCTTCATTATTTTTCCGGCTGGATTCTTTATTAAGAATTGCAACGACGAAAACCGCTGACGCGGCTAACAGAACCATCATCTCTCCGACATCGGATAAGAAAACTGGGCCATCTATCGACCCCAAGGCGACATTCAACGCGAATATGGCCAAGAATGCGGCAGATAGATAAAGTGACATTGAATGATGTGCTCCGGCTAGAAATGGTTCCTATATATAGAAGTTCTTACACAAAGTTTATGCAAGCGGTTTAATTTGAAAAATACTTATCATTTATGTAAGGAAAAATTTATAAAATACGCTTATATTTCGAAAGGCACGAGCCACAGCTGATCGGACCTGCGTCAAGCCCCCGCGAATAGGGTCATTTCACTTGGAGGCACAACAATGCATGCAATCCCCGTATACCCCTTTGAGCATAAAGCGCTGTTGCTGCCTGAAAATGTGAGCCTATGGCTGTTTAAATACAGTCGGGGGTCACCTGTTTAGGTAGCCCGCTTGGTCTATGAACCCTATCAAGCCTGTTTTTCAATTTGTCAGATATAATGCTCATCCATTTGGCGCATGGTCTCATGGTTGAAATCATACATCTGAACCATAACTGCCTTTTAGAAACATTGCGATCGGCGCTGGGCCCAATGCAGTTCAGGTTAAAGCAGCTTTTTTGCAACCATGAAACGGTGCTTGGATTGGTTGGGATAGTTAGGTTGCTCTCAATTGAAGCGAAAGCCGCGCGGCCGACAGGCAGGTTTGCCGCAAATTAAATGATCACTTCCACAAGGACATGATCTAAAGATATAGATATAATACGCGTAAATTTGGCAGATTAAAGGAGCCTTGGTATCAATAAGTTTGACCCGAAAGCCGCCTCTGTAGCGCATCAAGATATCATCAAAAACACCCGTCAATGGCTTGATCAAATGGTGGTAGGTTTGAATTTATGCCCGTTTTCTTCTGGAGTCATAGCCCAAGATCAAGTGTATTATGCTATTTGCGATGCCACCGGGGACGCAGATTTAAAACAGTTCTATGTGAATGAAGTAGAGCGCTTGCTTGAGGCTGACGAAAATGACATTGCCACGAGCCTGCTTATGTTTACCCAAGGCTTTGAAATATTTGATGATTACCTTGATTTACTGGATTGGTTTCAGCAATTATTAGAGCAAACAGATCTGATAGAGCATGTGCAATTGGCCTCTTTTCATCCCCGATATCAATTCGAGGGGGTGCCTGCGGATGATCTTAGCCAATTTACCAATCGCGCTCCCTATCCAACCATACATCTTCTGCGGCAAGATCAATTGAGTAGGGCCCTGGCCCACGTTGCAGAGCCTGAGAAGATTTACATAGAAAACATAAAAACATTGAATAAATTGGGCCGCAAACAGGTTGAAGCTCTTTGTCCCTGGGGGAAATAGAAAAATTTATGGGTGTTGATAAACATATCAGAATGCGACTTTGAGTGCCGTAACAGTTTAACCCCGCGCCAAGACTGAGAATAATTATTTCTGTATTTAGCGGGCAACTTCCCAAATCACCATCGCGAATTTTTTCAAAAAAACGATAGAGCGTAATGGCTGTTTCATTGGTGTGAAACACCCAAATGAGGGCCTTCTACGCGCGCGGATATTTATATTTTGTTTTGTATCTATCGCTAATATTATGGCCATTTACGCGTATACACCCGATAAAATTACCAGTTTCTAAATATTTTTCTTACGTAAGAAAATTGCATTCTTAGCTCGTTCTATCGGGTTAAAAAAATGTTTGTGATGTGCAATGTTATAATATAACTAAAGCCGTATTGAGTCGCTAAGGAACATGGTATGGGCAAGCGTGGAAAGCAAATGCAAAGGGAAATCCTTACCATTTTGCGCGATAGCAAGAGCCCGTATTCTGCCTATACGCTGCTTGAACGTCTGCAGGAAATATATCCGAAAATTGCGCCGCCAACCGTGTATCGGGCGCTTGCTGCGCTGGGTGAGCGTGGCCAGATACATCGTTTGGAATCGTTAAATGCCTTTGTCGCTTGTCAAAGCGAGGCGCATCATCAAACCTCGGTACTTTCAATATGCGAAGATTGTGGCGTTGTAGAAGAGAATTTTGAGCCTGATATCTTTTCGCGTTTGAGCGCCGCGTTACGAAAATCTGGTTTTTCTGCCCAACGCCATATCATCGAAGTGAATGGGATCTGCGCAAGCTGTGGACCCTCGCAGGCCAAAGTATGACACAAGAAAAGCGTTCCTTCCGCCCTTTGCTTATTGGGATTGGGCCTAGATTGGGCGTTGCCAGCCTGATTGCTGCCGCGCTATGGCTTGGGTTCTTCTGGGCAACAAACCCTTTAAGTTCTTTATGACAGGTGTGATTAAATTTCAGAACCTGACCTTGGGTTATGACCGGATGCCTGCGGTCCAGGAATTGGAGGCAGAGGTTCGAGAGGGAAGTCTTACAGCGATTGTTGGCCCGAATGGGGCAGGAAAATCAACCTTGCTAAAAGGCGTTACCGGCGCAATTTCTCCCCTGGAAGGGGGCGTTTTGATCGATGGGTTTCACCAAGATGAGATTGCCTATCTGCCGCAACAATCCCAGATTGACGGAAGTTTTCCGATATGCGTGATTGACCTTGTGGCGATGGGGCTCTGGCGCGAGTTAGGCGCTTTCGGCCGGTTGACCCGCAAGATGCGCGCGAAGGTGGATGCTGCCCTTGCTGCGGTAGGTTTGACCGGGTTTGAAAAACGCACCATTGGATCCTTATCGGGGGGGCAAATGCAGCGGGCTTTGTTTGCTCGGCTGCTTTTGCAAGACGCGCGTCTGGTTTTGTTGGATGAACCCTTCGCCGCGATCGATGCAAAAACGATGGCCGATTTGATTGATGTGATCAAACGCTGGCATTCGGAAGGCCGCACCATCTTGGCGGTTCTGCATGATTACGCCACAGTGGGTACACATTTTCCATTCACCATGATGCTTGCGCGTGAGCTTGTGGCGCATGGGCCTACGGCACAAGTTTTAACATCCGAAAACCAGTTTCGTGCCCGCCAAATGTGCGAGGCCTGCGCCGCAAATCCACATACTTGCGGAAAGAGCGCGGCGTGATCTGGGATGTGCTCTTGGCGCCCTTTGTGGATTTCGGCTTCATGCGCCGTGCGCTTTTGGGCTGTATCGCCGTGTCGGTGGGCGCCACCCCTGTGGGGGTGTTTCTGATGCTGCGGCATATGAGCTTGACTGGCGATGCAATGGCGCATGCAATTTTACCAGGTGCGGCAACGGGTTATCTGGTTTCGGGTCTTTCGCTTGGCGCGATGACGGTTGGAGGTTTGATCGCAGGCATGCTGGTTGCATTGGCTTCTGGTTTCGTGGCGCGGGTAACGTCGCTGCGTGAAGATGCAAGCCTGGCTGCGTTTTATCTTATTTCATTGGCCATCGGCGTGTTGATCGTATCAACGCATGGCAATAACGTTGACTTGATGCATGTGCTGTTTGGAACAGTGCTCGCGTTAGACGATACCGCGCTTATTCTGCTGTGTTCCTTCGCCAGTGTATCGCTTTTGGTTTTGGCGCTTTTGTTTCGACCTTTGGTGCTAGAATGCGCCGATCCACAGTTCTTGCGCTCTGTCAGCAAGTTGAGTGCGATTACCCATTTTGTTTTCTTGGCGCTTGTGGTGATGAACTTGGTCGCCGGGTTCCATGCGCTGGGCACTTTAATGGCGGTAGGTATTATGATTTTACCCGGCGCTGCAGCGAAGTTTTGGGCGGAAACAATCGCTGGCTTGATCGCTGTTGCCGCGTTGATCGCGATGCTCTCAAGCGTGATCGGGTTACTCTTATCGTTTCATTACAGTCTTCCCTCGGGGCCAGCAATCATTTTGGCGGCCGGTATCGGCTATGGGCTGTCAATTATCTTTGGGCCGGTGGGGGGCGCAATTGCGCAAAACCTACCACACCGTAACTTAAAACCTTGAAAGGACTACTATGACGTCTCTACGTTCTGCGCTGAAATCTGCTACGGCTCTTGCCGCTTTTTCGTTATCGTTTCCCTTGGCCTCATGGGCCGAAGAACCCCTTCCCGTTGTGGCAACCTTTTCAATCCTTGGGGATATGGTTGAGCGCATCGGCGGCGAACATATCGCACTTACAACGCTGGTTGGACCAGATGGCGATGCGCATGTCTATCAACCAACACCAAAGGTTGCGCGCTCGGTTGCAGAGGCTGATGTGTTGTTTTTGAACGGCCTTGAGTTTGAAGGTTGGTTAGAACGTCTTGCCGAAGCCGCGTCCTTCGGCGGCGCGATGGTTGTGGCGACAAAGGGCGTTGTCCCAATAGCCTTTGATGATCACGATGAGCATGACGATCACGACGACCACGATGAGCATGACGATCACGACGACCACGCTGAGCATGATGATCACGACGATCATGATAAGCACGATGATCACGACGACCACGCTGACCATGACGATCACGATGACCATGAAAAGCACGACGACCACGACGACCACGACGACCACGACGACCACGACGACCACGATGAGCATGATGAGCATGATGACCACGATGACCACGCGGGGCATGATCATGGCGCATTTGATCCGCACGCGTGGCAGAGCCTCGAGAATGCTGTGATCTATGCCAATAACATCGCCGCAGGGCTTGCTCAGGCAGACCCTGAAAACGCCGGAGATTATTATGCTAATCGCGCCGCTTTTATAACTGAGGTAGAGACGCTTCGTGCTGATATTGGGGCGATGATGAAAAGTTTGCCCGCAGATAAAAGAACGGTGGTAACGCCGCATGATGCCTTTGGATATTTTGCGGCAACGTATGATCTGACCTTTGTTGCGCCCCAAGGAATGAGCACTGATAGCGAAGTTTCAGCCGCCGATGTCGCTGCCTTGATCACACAAATTCGCGAAGAAAGCATTTCAGCAGTGTTTATCGAATCGATCACTGATAATCGTATGATGCAGCAGATCGCAAATGAGACGGGTGCAACGATTGGGGGAACGTTGTACTCAGATGCGCTTTCGGCGCAAAGCGGGCCGGCATCCACTTATCTTGATATGATGCGCCATAATGCAACGACGCTCTTCGACGCTTTGGGGAACTAAACGATGGCAGATCCACGCGTTCCAGTAACATTGCTCACAGGATTTCTTGGCGCCGGCAAAACCACTTTGCTCAATGCCGTTCTATCCGACAATTCTGCCGGGCGCGTGGCTGTTATCGTCAATGAATTTGGCGAAGCAGGGTTGGATCACGATCTGATCGAAGAAAGCAGTGAAGAAATTATTTTAATGCGATCGGGGTGTCTATGCTGTTCGGTGCGTGGTGACCTTTCTCAGACCATCTCGGATTTGTTTGAGCGCCGGGTGCAAAATGAAGTTGCATTTGACCGTATCGTTATCGAAACCACTGGATTGGCGGATCCCGGCCCGATCTTGCAGACGTTACTGGTGGATGATTTTCTTGCAAAAAACACCCGGATGGACGGCGTTGTAACGGTGGTGGATGCCGCGCATGCGGCTGCCACGCTTGATGCACAATTTGAGGCCGTGTCTCAAGCGGCTATGGCGGATTTGATTGTTCTAAGCAAAACCGATCTCGTAAACCCTGCTGATATGGAAAGTTTGGAAACTCGCTTATATGGCTTGAACCCTGGCATCACCATCATCCGATCCATCTTAGGCACGGGTTTGTTTGGAAAACTATGGGGGTTAAGCGCGCTTCACAACAACGCCACAAAGCAGCAAGCTTTGAATTGGACAGTTGGTGAAACGCCACAATTTGAGGCGCTTGAAAACCTGTCAGGTTTTGCCCCCGCCGCTCAAATAGCAGCGCCTTTGCCAGCGCATGATACGCGGATTGGATCAGCTTCGATCATTTTGGATGATCCGCTGCCGGATGCCGCTTTTGATCTTTGGCTCGACACGCTTATTTCGATCAGAGGCCCTGATATATTGCGTGTGAAAGGTATTTTGTTCCTTGAAGGCATCGAGGCCCCTTTCGTTATCCACGGGGTGCAGCATATTTTTGCACCACCTGTGCAGTTAAAAGATTGGTCGAAAGAGGATCGTAGAACCCGCATTGTGATTATTGCTCGTGATTTATCCCGACCCGACTTGCAGCGGAGCCTTGATATGCTGCGCGTGCGGGCAACTGAGCCGGCCTTAGCATCCTAAATAATAAGGTGTTTTTATGACTGATAAACGACTTCCGATTACGGTTTTATCTGGCTTTTTAGGAGCTGCTAAAACCACTCTTTTACGCCGTGCGTTGAATAATCGTGAAGGTCGCCGCGTTGCGGTGATTGTCTTCGATACGTCAGAGGTAAATATTGATACCGCCCTATCTGATTTCAATAAAATCTATGAGCATTCCATCTGGCGCCGCTCTGAAGAAGCCGCATGAGCATGCTCTGTGACAAGAACAAAAACGCGCTGGTGGGGGTTGCGCTTGCACAAACCGCTAGCGATTTTTCGATTATTCAAGATCCGGATTGCGCAGGAGTATTGTGCCAAGCCGGAATATCTTCTCATATTTTGGCCTGGCTCGCATCATTAGACCCGGCGTGTTTGCCAAAAGCACGTGTTATCTTGCGCCTAGATCGGGTTCACAGCGCCTTGGTTCAAATTTGTGGCATGTCTCAGATGCCGGTTTGTGCGGAACGCGACGCCTTTATCGCGCATGCGCAACAGCTTTCAGATGCGTTTTTGCATATTATGAAAGCCCCATATCTGCGCTTACGCTTTGATGTTATCTCGCATAATGCCTGCAGCCGCTTTCACATAGATGCGCTGACTGCGCGGCTTATACGTACTTATCGTGGCACCGGCACCCAATATGGGCTCGCAAATGCTGCTAGGGATCCCGAAATAGTTCACAGGGTTCCAACGGGAGCAGCAATCGTTCTGCGCGGCAAACGCTGGCCTTCTAAAGCAAAGCTGGATCTGGTGCACCGATCTCCCCCCATTCAAGGCACAGGCCAAACCCGACTGGTTCTGGTTCTTGATCCAATCGCAGATCTAGATGAGGGGGTGTAATGGCGCATAATCGTGGTCAGACCAGCCTGAAATCTTCGCTACGAAATGAAGACCCTATGCAAGATTTTGATCGACTCTCGCAAGAATTACGGGCTTGGATTGCGGCCGCGGATTTGCCGTGGAGACCCAGATCAGTGCGCAAAACGTTTGAGCGTGCCTTGGCGAAAATGGGCAGCCGCGAGAAAGCTTTCGAAGAGCTCAGCCGCATTCAAAGGCGACTTCTGTCAAAAGATGCAGAGCGTGTTTGGGGCAAAAATCATCCAGATGCTGGAGATTAAATCGAAACTTGACTAACGCGCCTTTATGGCATTTTGATATCTTATTGAACGTAAACGGCGCTGTGGATGATGCGCCAGATAATATTTAAAAGCTTTATCAAATAGGTCTTAATTATGAAAACGTTAACCTCTATTATTTTTTTTATTATTGCGTCACCGGTTTTTTCGGAAGACGCGCGCCAGCTGAACGCGCATGAACATGGCATTGGTGCTCTCAATATCGCGATTGAAGCTCCGCTGGTAGTGATGGAGTTTCACGCCCCCGGTGCTGATATCGTGGGCTTCGAATATGCAGCGAAAAGCGATGCAGATCTTGCCGCGATTTCTGCGGCGCTAAAAACATTAGAAGCACCGCTTGATTTATTTGTTTTGCCCAAAGCGGCGCGCTGCGCAGTGCAAGCGGTGCAGGTAGAATTGGAAAGCGATGCGGATCATGGCGCGAATGAAGAGGATCACCAAGGCCATGATGCGCATACCGAAGTTGGGCATCAAGACCATGACGATCATGATGATGAGCACGACCATAAACATGAAGATCACAACGATCACGATGAAGAGAAGCATGCCGCATCCTCTGGTCACACCGAGTTTCATGCAGAATACAGCCTCATCTGCAGCAATATAGAGGCGCTTACCCAGATTGATTTCGCCTATTTTGAGGCGTTTCCGAATTCAAAACAGGTCGCGCTGCAACTCATATCGCAATCGGGCGCCCGCGCGTTTGAGATAAAGAGCGGCGCGCCGCGGCTTGATTTGGGGCTTTGAAAAAAGATGGCGAAGCCAGTTCTTAAGCTTCGTAAGGTTTTCTTTCGTTGGCCGGGCCGATCATCTTTTTCTTTAAGTCTAGCCGATTTGACGGTTTCATACGGGGAAAAACTATTGCTTTTGGGGGCAAGCGGCACAGGTAAATCTACGCTTCTATCCGTGATCAGCGGCACACTTTTGCCAGATCAGGGTTCTGTTGAAATCGCAAAAACTGAGATAACAAACCTATCAGCGAGTGCGCGCGATAGGTTCCGGGCCGAGCAGCTGGGGGTGATATTTCAGCAATTCAACCTGCTGCCATTTGGGTCAGTGGCCGATAATATTTTACTGCCTTTGCGTTTTGCTCCGATACGGCGCAACCGGGTTAAAGATGCCAAATCAGAAGTAGCACGCCTTTGCGCCGCGCTTGGTCTGCCGGTTGATATTGGGCGTGAAAAGGCCAGTTCTTTAAGCGTGGGGCAACAGCAACGCGTTGCGGTGGCGCGCGCTCTGATCGGTCATCCGCCGTTAATCATTGCGGATGAGCCGACTTCGGCCTTAGATATAAACAGCCAAGATGCGTTTCTCGATCTGCTCTTCACGCAAGCTCAAACACAGGGCACATCTATTGTGATGGTCAGCCATGATGAAAGGCTTGGCCCGCGGTTTGATCGGATCCTCCATATGGAAGAGATCGCAGAGTTTAAAAGAGGCGCAGCATGATCTTGCGTCTGGCAATAGCCTCCCTTTTTGCCCGAGCGCTGACCGTGGGCATGACGGTTCTTGCAATCGCTCTGTCAGTATCGCTGTTTTTGGGCGTTGAAAAAATACGGACGGGTGCCAAGTCTAGCTTCGCCGATACTATTTCTGGTACGGATCTGATTGTAGGTGCGCGGTCGGGGTCGGTGCAGCTTTTATTATATTCCGTTTTCCGCATTGGGAATGCCACCAATAATGTAACCTGGAAAAGCTATCAAGATATTGCAGCGCGCCCCGAGATTGAGTGGATCGTTCCGATTTCTTTGGGTGATAGCCACCGTCAGTTCCGCGTTATGGGCACAAACCGGGCCTTTTTTGAGCATTACAAATATCGACAAGGGCGGGTGCTGGCGCTGGCAGAGGGCGCGTTTATGGCAGATTTATTTGATACTGTTATTGGCGCGGATGTCGCGGTGACATTGGGCTATAAGGTTGATGCGCCGATCATTGTTGCCCATGGCCTGGCCTCTTTTAGCACCCATAAAGACCAGCCGTTCCGCGTTTCGGGGGTTTTGGAAAAAACTGGAACGCCGGTGGATCGGACCGTGATCGTGAGTATGGAAGCGATTGAAGCTATCCATGTTGATTGGCAGGGCGGAGCGCAGGTGGTGGGCCAGTCAACGCCCCTAGAGCAGCTTCGTGAAATGCAGCTCACCCCCAGCGCGGTTACAGCAGCTTTGATCGGCGTCAAAAGCCCATTGCAAAGCTTTGCCTTGCAGCGGGCCATAAACGAGTATCCCGAAGAGCCTTTATTGGCGATCTTTCCCGGCGTGGCCTTGCAAGAGCTTTGGGGGATTGTTGGTCTTGCTGAAACGGCGCTTTTGGCTGTGTCGGTGTTGGTCGTTCTTACCGCTTTAATCGGCATGATGGCGACTATTTTCTCAAGCTTGAATGAGCGCCGCCGAGAGATCGCAATTTTTCGCGCGATGGGCGCGCGGCCGCTGTTTATAAGCGGCATGCTGGTGTTTGAAGCCGTGGTGATGGCCAGCCTAGGCGCGGTACTGGGCGTGATAATGCTTTATGCAGCGCTGAGTGGCGCGCAATCCAGCATTGATAGTAATTTCGGGATTTGGCTGCCAATCGAAGCACCAAATCTGCGCGAGCTGGCTGTGCTTTTCATCGTTGTTTGCGCGGGCGCGATTGTGAGCCTGATACCTGCTTTACGGGCCTATAAACTTTCTGTTGCCGATGGTATGATCGTGCACACGTAATAGCGAAGGTATGGCCGCTCACATGATCAACCGCAGAACCTCTTTATTGCTTTTTGCCAGTATGATTGCCAGCGCGAAAATGGCCCATGCCAAAACCCCAAAGTTGATTATGTGGGATGATTTAATCCCCCCCGGTGTGCCTTATGCAGAAATTATTGCCGAAGGCGAGATTGACGAGGTGAATGATTTTTGGAACCCCGTTTATGATGAAAATGCGATCAAATTGAACGACGCGCTGGACGGGGCCTATATTCGGATGCCCGGCTTTATCATTCCATTTGATATTGGCGCTGAGGGTGTACGGGATTTCATGTTGGTGCCTTATGTTGGGGCGTGTATTCACACGCCGCCGCCTCCGGCCAATCAGCTTGTTTTGGTGCAGGCGAAGGCGCCTTGGCCAGGCGATCAATTATGGGATCCGGTTTGGGTTACTGGGGGTATGCGCACGCAGCTTCAATCAACCGATATCGGGCAGACCGGGTATTTTATTGAGGCCGACCATATGGAGGTTTATGAATGGTAGGATCGGCTTTTTTTATCCTGTGTTTAAACCGGTGCGTCGCAGCCGCGCCCGCTGATCAAAAACATGCGATTAATGCGCTCTTGAAATCGTTGTGACCAAGCAGGCTTTCAGCAATGATTTGACCTGTTAAACGGTAGCGCAGGCCGGCTTGAACCTTTGATATGCCGCCTAATCATTAAAATAAAACAATGATTGATACGCGTATTTTATCAATATATTTAAAAAGCCCGAAGGCCTAAGAAGAGATACCATTAAAAAAAGTGAGCGCTTCCTCAGTCGCCGGTCTTGCCAAAATAGCCTCATGCCAACGCGATAGATTTTCCGCATTTTCAAGTGATAGACCAAGATGTTTATGTATGCGCAGCCATGGAAACAGCGCGATGTCGGCAATCGTATATACATCTCCACAGAGATATTTCTTGGTGTTCAGTTGATCATTGAGATATTCAACAGACCGGCTGGCGATTGCACTGTAATGGGCGGATGCAGCTGGATTGGGCGTTTTTGCCAATCTTGCCCAATATTCGATTTGCCCAAAATAGGGCCCTTGGGCCGAGGCCTGATAAAACAGCCAGGTTGTTATGTCAGCTTGCAAGGAAGGGTCTGCCACAAGACCCCAGCTGGCTTTCTTGGCCAAGCTGAGAAGGATCGCATTTGATTCTGTTTGGTGACGACCGTCATTCCATATTACGGGCACCTTTCCGGCAGGGTTTACCGCACGAAAATCAGGGCTGTGTTGCTCGCCTGTGCGAATATTGATCGGTATAAATTCAAAATCTGATCCCGTTTCAAACAAGAGCATCAGTATCTTTAAGGTATTGATCGTGTCATATCCGTATAATTTGAGCATAGGCCTATGTTCTCCAAGACGGTGGCATCACCGGCGTTTGCGCAAGCAGTGATTTGGTATATTCTGCTTGAGGAGCCTCATAAACTGCGTCTGTGGTATTGACCTCTTCAACGCTGCCATTTCGCAAAACAGCGGTATCATCGGCCATTTGCCGCACCACGGCAAGATTATGGCTGATAAACAGGATCGTCAGTCCAAATGTCGCTTGAAGCTCTTTCAGCAAATTTAAAATCTCGGCTTGGATCGAAACATCCAGCGCAGAAGTGGGTTCATCGCAAATCAGAAATCGCGGGCGCGCAAGAAGCGCGCGGGCGACTGCAATACGTTGACGTTGACCGCCCGAAAATTGATGTGGGTATTTGTTGATCGCATCTGGCGGCATCCCCACCAAAGACAGCATCGAAGCCGCCATATTTTTGCGCTCGACCGGGTTTTTGATAAAGCCATAGAACCACAGTGGTTCGGTTAAAATATCCCCCACAGAATGGCGAGAATTCAGACTGGAATATGGATCTTGAAAGACCATTTGCACCAGCTGTCGTGACAGATGGTGGCGATTTCGGGATTTTCCAATTGGCAGCACCGCATCGCCCAATTGCATCTCCCCGCTTTGGGGCGTCACAAGGCCGGTGATTACTTTTGCCAATGTTGATTTTCCAGATCCACTTTCCCCTACCAACCCCATGATCGATCCGGGCTTAATGTTTAATGTGACATTATTCAGCGCCACGTAGATTGGGGGCTTACGAAAAAAGGATGTGCGTGGCCCCTCGAACGTTACGGTAAGGTTGTGCACGCTCAGCCCCGTAAGGTCGTGCTGTTGCCCTTCAAGTAGCCAGCGCTCTGCCATTTTGCCCCGCGACGAGGCGATGCGGTCATCTTTGGGAACGCGAAAGCGATCAATTTTGCGATCGAGTGGCGGCACTGCGTCCATCAAAGCGCGGGTGTAAAGGTTTTTTGGGGCCCCTAAAACCTGAGCTGTTTCACCGGCCTCCATGACGCGGCCGTTTCGCATGACCGTCACGCGATCAGCCACTTGCGCTATGACGCCGATATCATGTGTAATCAACATGAAGGCAATCTGGCGCTGTTTGGCCAATCGTTGGATCAGGTTAAGAACCTGCGATTGCACTGCAACATCCAAGGCTGTTGTCGGTTCATCTGCGATGATCAAGTCGGGATCGGTACAGATCGCCAATGCAATCACAACCCGTTGCCTCATGCCGCCAGAAAATTGATGAGGATAGGCTTTTATACGTTCAGACGCATTTTCAATTCCGATTTCTTCCAGCAGATCAACCGCCTGTTTTCGTGCTGCGGTATCGCTGATATCTGAATGAGCTTGAATCGTTTCGATCAATTGATCCTCAATCGTCATCAACGGGTTTAAACTTGTTTGAGGATCCTGAAAGATCATCGAAATTCTAGCGCCGCGGATCTCATGGGCTTGTGTAAATGTCAGGGCCTGTAGGTCGGTTTCGCCCAATAATAAGGTTCCACTTGCAACGTAACCAGGCGATTGAAGCAGCCCGATTACGGCAGCCCCGACAGTTGATTTTCCCGCGCCACTTTCACCGACCAATCCGTGAATTTCACCCGCTTTGATGCTCATATCCACATTTTCAATAGCGGTAAAATCGCCAAACCGAGACGGAAACTTTACGGTTAAACCTGTGATTGTTAGCATCTAGCGTAACCTTGGATTAAAAATGTCACGTAGAAAATCACCAAGGATATTGATGGACACCACCAAGGCAACAAGGACCAAGGTGGGGATCCATAAAATCCACCATTCACCCGATAAAAGAAATTGCATGCCAATGCGGATCAACGTGCCTAGGCTGGGGCTATCGGCAGGCAACCCAATCCCCAAAAAAGACAGGGTGGCTTCGAGCAAAATCGCAGAGGCCAAGTCAACCGTCATGATTACCAAAAGCGGGCCAAGAATATTGGGCAGGATATGGACAAACATCACCCGCAACGGGCGTTGGCCCATCATAATGGCGGCCTGTACGTATTCTTTGTTCATCTCCACAAAAGTTGATGCGCGCGCTGTGCGGGCGAAGTTAACCCAAAGCGACAGCGCAATGGCGAGGGTTAAAACCATAACGCGTAATTCTTGCTGAACGGCTTGTGGCAAAATTCCCCGCGCTATGCCATCAATCAAGAGGGCGGTCAGGATAGCCGGCAATGCCAATTGCACATCCGCGATCCGCATCACGACGACATCAAACCGACCGCCATAATACCCGGCCGCCAAACCAAGCCCCACGCCGAGAACCGCTGCAATCGCCAAAGCCGATAAGCCAATGATCAGCGATAGCCGCGCGCCATATAGGATCGATGAGATCATATCACGGCCTTGATCATCCGTGCCCAACAGGTATTTTGAGTTTGCGCCGTCTTGCCAAACTGGCGGCAACAAGCCGTCAAACAAGCTGAAAGATGCAAGATCGTAAGGGTTCACCAATGCGATCCAAGAGGCAAACACCGCTCCGAAAACAATCAAGGCTGCAACTGCCGCCGCAATGATTGCCGCGGGCGAATGCAGAAACAGCCACAGGCCTTCATATTTTTTCAAAAAGGCGCTCATGACGCTTCTTTAATTCGAAGGCGTGGATCGATGGCCACGTAAAGCAAGTCGACCACAAGGTTTACCAGCACAAAGAAAAAAGCGATCACCACAAGATAGACGCCCATCACCGGAATATCAACGAAACGGATCGATTCCAGAAACAACAATCCCATGCCAGGCCATTGAAAAACGCTTTCCGTCACGATCGAAAACGCGATAACACCGCCAAATTGTAGCCCGACAATGGTGATCACGGGCACCATTGTGTTCCGCAGAGCATGTTTATAATGCAGGCGCCTCATGGGAACACCGCGCGCCATGGCAAAGCGGATATAATCGGATCGCATCACCTCCATCATCTCAGCGCGTACCAAACGCATCGTAAGCGTCAATTGGTAAACGCCAAGGGTGATCGCAGGTAAAAGCAATGCGCGCCAACCATTAAGGGTAAAGAACGAGCTGTCCCAATTGCCAATTGCCACCGTGCCACCGCGCCCAAACGTTGGCAGCCAGCCCAATTGGACCCCAAAGATGAAGATCAACATGATGCCGATCACAAAGGTTGGGATCGACACACCAACCAGCGTGGTCATCAAAATGGTTTGACTCAAAACGCCGCGGGGTTTTAACGCTGTATACACGCCTGCCGGTACGCCCACCAAAAGAGAGATAATCAAGGCCACGACGCCCAGTTCAAGCGTTGCAGGAATGCGATCGGCGATCATATTCGCGACCGGTTGACGGGTTCGGTATGAAAAGCCAAAATCGCCCTGCAGCATCTCGCGCGTAAACCGCAGAAATTGCGATATAAATGGATCGTTTAATCCCAGCTCCTCGCGCAAACGTTCCTGATCTTCTATCGAGGTTTCAACCCCCGTCATCTGCGTGATCGGATCTCCGACGAAGCGAAATAAGGAAAAAGCCAAAAAGGCGACAGCCACCATCACGAACACGGATTGTACGATCCGCTTCAGGATAAAGTATGCCATCGCCCGTTTGCCTTAAATTTGGATCAGTTTACGCTGACCCAGCGCAACATGAAGAAATTGTCCGCACGTTGTGTCAAGTTTATATTGTCTTTCGATGCCCAAATGAGTGGCTGCGTATAAAGCGGGATATATGCGACCTCTGCCTGCGTGATTTCCACGACTTCATCGACCATAGCCTGACGCGCAGCCGGGTTAATTTCCTGTTGAATACCGGGCAGTAGCGCATCAACGCGTTGGTTCGAATAGCCTCCAAAATTCCATGATCCCAGTTTCTTTTCAGAATTTGGTGTCGACATCAAAAACCGGATTGGATGCTCCATATCGAAGGTTCCAGGGGACCAGCCGAGCAAATACATATCAAATGCATCTTCGCGCAGCTGCGGCCAGTAATCGCGCACGGGGCCAGTGCTTAGCTCAGCATTCAAGCCAACGGCTGCAAACATGGACGCGGCGGCCCGGCACAAGGCTTCATCATTGATGTAGCGATCATTCGGGCATTTCAAACCAAAGCTAAACCCATTGGGATAACCGGCTTCGGCCAGCAAGGCTTTGGCGCGCTCGGGGTCATAGGCCGGGCGGGTTGAATTGGCCTCTGAATAGCCGGAAATGCCTGCTGGAACCAATTGTGAGGCGCCCTCAATCTTACCCCTAAACAACACCCTATCGATCGACGCGATATCGATTGCATGCGCTGCGGCCTGACGGACGCGAACATCTTGAAACGGGTTTGATCCGCTGACATCCGACGAATAAAGCAGCTCATCATGTTCATGGCCAAAGCCAAACATGATCACGCGTGTTTCTTCGCCTTCAAGAACGCGAAACCCGTCGCGGCTTTCAACCTGCGCAATATCTTGTAAGGGAATTGGCTGGATAAAATCAATCTCGCCCGATAACAAAGCAGCAAGACCAGTTGCTGCATTTCCAATCGGCGTGAACACGGCTTCGGTGATATTGTGCTCTACGTCGCCCCACCAGCTACCATTGGGGACCAGCACGGTTTTGATCCCGGGATCTCGACTGTCTAATTTAAACGGGCCGGTGCCGTTTACGTTCATCGTCGCAAAGTTTTCTGCGTCGCGCGCTGGTAGTTCTGCGCCGTTTGCTTCGGCCCAGCCTTTATCAAGGATCATGAAATTTGCGATAGAATCTGGAAATAAGGGGTTTGGCGCTTTCGTGACAAAATCTACAGTATACGCATCAACAACGCGCACCTCTTTGACTGGTGCGAACCAAGACCGTACATCCGCAACTTCATTTGACGCACGTTCATAGGAAAACATGACATCCTCGGCATTGAAGGCCGATCCGTCTTGGAATTTTACGCCTTGGCGCAGGTTAAACCGCCAGCCATTTTCACCATTGAGCGGTTCCCAGGATTGCGCGAGCGAGCCTTCGATTGACATCCCCTGATTCCGGCGCACAAGACCTTCATATATATTGTTCAGGAAAGACAACACGGGCGCAGAATTTACGGCATGGGGATCCATGGTTTGTGGATCGGTATTTGAGGCCCATCGAAACGTTTCAGCCGAAGCGCTCAATGCAGCTAGGCTTAAAGCCCCGCCCAAAAAAGCCAGTTTAAGTTTTTTCATGTTTTCCTCCGTTGGTGTTAAATAGTCGTCGTAATGCCATCAATCTGCAACTCATTGGCGTCTTGAGTCGGTGATTTTTGAGCTTTATGGGTGGAATGAGACGTGCCAAACGCCTGTAATGTTAACGGGCGTCTATCCCGGATCTCGATCGCTTTGCCTGCGGGCACTTCAAGCCAATCTGCGCAGCCATTTTCGAGGGGCTCGGATGAGATAATATGGCCATCCGTACATTTTTTAACGTAAAGGCTTGGCGCCAATCGGTCAGAAGCCAGCCGTGCCGCAAACAAACGCTCTCCGTCAGACCAGCAGGCAGCAAAGCGCATATAGGGGCGCTCGCCTTTTTTTTCAGCCAGAGCCTGCACCAACTCGACCGCGCTTTCCATCGCTTTAATTGGGTTTTGTTCCAGGCCAAGACCCATAGCGATCAGAAAAATGGCTTCGCTTTCGGTTGCCCCAGATCGGTATTCGTATAACTCAGCTGGGATTAAGGCATCCAGATCTTGGCGGAATTTTTCATGCCCACCTGCCTGCCCATTATGCATAAAACACCATTTGCCTACAGCAAAAGGATGGCAATTATTCCGCGAGGTTGCCATGCCGGTTGACGATCGCACATGGGCAAGAAACAGCCCCGATTGTGTATGATGGGCGATTTCTCTGAGGTTTATATTCGACCAAGCGGGATGCGTGTCTTTGTAGACGCATGGCGTTTCGCGCCCTTGGTACCATGCTAATCCGAACCCGTCTGCGTTTATCGAGGTTTTGCCGATAAGAGCGTTTTTGCTCTGTTCAACAAGCGATTGTTCTTGCTCAAAAATAAGCTCATCTAAATACCTTTGGCGGCCTTTCCAGGCTAAAAACCTACACATATGAAAACTCCGACGAAAAGCGTGCAGTGCTTTCATCTGCTTGATATTGCGCATGCTGAAGACATGTCGCCCGGGCGACTGCATCGACAGCTCGAATGATATGATCGACCTTGTCATCTGTCATCAAAACGGAAAACCCAAGCCTTGTCCACCCTGGCTTTTCAATCTCTTGTCCAGAGAGAACGGCCGCATGAATAGTTTCAGATTGCGCATAATCTATATCAAGCAAACGATGCGCATAAGGTCCTGCACAGGCACAACCGCCTCTGGCTTGCACCCCATAAAAATCAGACAACATGCGTGTGATCAATTGTTGGTGGATGATCTCACCGCGCACATCTGTAACTTTGAATGAAAAAATAGGCATACGCGTGGCCCGGGAATTTCCAAGCAAGTGAAGGTTCGGGGTTTTGCGCCAGACCGCTTCAGCGCGTTTATACAGTTTTTTCAAACGCGATGTCGCGTAGGTTACTCCGATCGCATCTTTTATCATAATACACAGCGCTGCACGCAAATCACCAAGGACATTAGGCGTACCTGCCTCTTCGCGCGCAACGATGTTTGAGGAATAGGTATGCGCCCAGGGTGAGACAAAGCTTACCGTCCCGCCACCTGGCAAACTGGGCTTTTGAGCCATCACGGATTGGCGACGAAGGACTAGGATGCCAGAGGCGCCTGGCCCTCCGATGAATTTATGCGGAGACGCCACGACCGCATCAATCTCGGCATCAGTTCCCCCGGCCATATCGATTGGAAGATAGGGCGCACCCCCTGCATAATCCCAAATGCTAATAGCACCATGGGCTTTTAAGACTCGCGTGATTTTCTTGACATCTGTCACAATGCCGGTGACGTTCGACATGGCCGAAAATGCGCCAATTACCCTGTGATCAGCGCAAGATTTCAAAGTATTTTTAAGAGCATTCAGGTCTGGACCACCCTCAAAGGCTTCTGGAATTTCTATCACCGTTGCGCCGGTTTCACGCCAAGGCAATATATTCGAATGGTGCTCGTAAGGCCCAATTAAGACAACGGTCTTTTGTTGCTGTGTATTCTGTCCGGGCTGTTCCAAACCTGGCATATCCAGCAGTTTGACCAAACGATTTATGCCTGCTGTTGCCCCAGAGCCAGAAAAAATAACGTCATAGCTTTCGTCACCGCCAAAGCTTTTTAAAATGATTTTGCGTGCCTGCTGGCGAAGACGCGTCATCATTTGCCCACAGAATGAGGCTTCTGTATGGCTGTTGGCATAAAATGGTAGGATTTCGTCTATTATGAACGTTTCAACCTGCCGCAAAGCACGCCCAGATGCCACATAATCAGCATAGATAAGGGGATGCGGACCCCCTGGGCCTGGTATTTTAGCATCTGCGCCAATCAGACCATCCTGCAAAAAATCAATCAAATCGGAACGTTCAAGGGATTGTTGAAAACGCTTGAAATGATCCGGTTCAGAAGAGGGTAAAAGCACGACAGTTCTCATTTTTATATCTTCTTTGAATAACATCATTTTATGGGTATTACTTCACCAATAAACATCAACAATTGAAAGAATTTCTATCAAATGACCACAAAATCTTTGGATTATATAGATAAGTCTATCCTAAGGGAGCTGCAAAAAGACGCGTCTTTGTCGCAGCGCGACCTTGCAGAGAAGGTTGGGCTTTCTCAAAATTCATGCTGGCGCCGTCTTACGCGATTACGCTCAAGCGGGGTGATTAAGGGCCAAACAGTTCGCCTTGATATGCAAGCGATTGGTATGGACCTGACAGTTTTTGCTTTGGTTCGAACGCGTCACCATTCCGCTGAATGGTTAAGCGCGTTTCGAAAATCCGTGCTCGCCATCGAAAACGTAATAGATTTTTTTAGAATTGCTGGCGATCATGACTATATGATCAAGATTGTTGCGCGCGACATGGCAGATTTTGATAGTGTTTATCAAGACTTGATCAAAAAAACAGAACTCGAGACGGTGACATCTTATATCGCAATGGAAGCGATTGCGGATAATCGTGACATTCCCGCTTAGATCTGAGGAAGTTGGGGCAGCCTGCGGTTAATGATTGACGACGTCAGCGCCTTTGGGTCCACATAGTGTCATTTGCTAAGAGAGTGTTTGTTGCTCATCGTAGTCATTGAGGAGTGGACGATGAGAAAGGCAACGAAGAGCCGTGGCGCTTTTTATCCTACAGCGTTCAAAAAGGTGCTGTCAGACGATTGAGAACTCGCATTGGATTGCTGTTTGCTGGCATAGCCTAAATCTATGCGCTCAATAATTGACACCACTCAGCGAGAGCAGCGGCGCGGTTCAGCTTGAAATTGGTGCGTGCATAGAGATGGCGAGCTCCCCCCAACAAAACTACCCCCCAAATGAATTTACAACGCTAACACTAAAGGCCCGAGCTCCAAGACGCGGGGCCCTATGATAGGGGCCCCCGGTCCGTGGGCCTGAGGCTCAACTGTAAGGATTAGGTGGAGTAACCCCTACTTTTCAGCGGTCAAATATCTGCATATCAGACGCTGCGCCATAGGTGCGAAACTAAACAAGACTTTAATTCGAAATTAGGTGTATGCTTTGGATCGTCTAAACCTTCCTATTAAAGTCGGACTTACTTGCAAACGGGTATGTTTTTGGAACCCATATGGAACCCAAAACAATAATGAGTTCAGATGTTTATCTGTTAAGTTATCGCTTGTGTTGGTGTGTTGACTGATGCCGTGCCAGGGAACCAGTGTCTGTGTGGGGGTACCACAATCCTTAGGTAACTGCAGTTAACCACCTGATATCAAGCGATATTCATTGTCGTCTGATGCAGGAGGCCACTGAGAGCCTCCCACTAGTTCTTAACTGTTGCCTTAGAACGACCAGTTTGCACCAAGGTTTACAGAGTTACCGCTGACACCACCTGTTGATGTGAAGGCTTCTACGGCACCTGAGAAGGTCATGCTCTCGGTACTGACGTAGTCAAAGCCAACAGTGACTGAGCGACGCGTGTCACCAGTAGAACTATCAGTGAAGGAACCCGCGGTGCCGTTATTGGTATAGGTCGCTGTCTTGCCCTTCTCTAGGGAACTGCGCTGTAGGCCAGCGCTTGCAAAGCTTCTAAGGGAGCCTTTTCTATGCTCAACACCCGCAGTGATACCACCAGAGGCTTGCGTCATCGTACGTGCATCCCAAGAGTAGTACTTGCCCTCAGAGTACGCGCCAATCTTTTCGTTGCTGAGGCTGGCGTTAAGGCCACCTATGAAGTTCAGAGTGTCATTGATTGGGTTGCTGTATTGTGGGCGTCTACACCCACCAGAACTTCAGAGCCTGTGTAAGCAGCTGTGACGCTCTCATAGCCAACTGCCTTTTTGTTGTTCATCACCTTGCGTGTACCATCGTAGGAGTTGCGACCCACAAAGCCAAAGGCATCCACAGTCCAGCCTGAAGAGGGCGCAAGGTGACGCAGGACTGCACCAATGTTATAAGACTTAGCTGTAATCTGTTGTTCGCTAGAAGAGCGAATGTCGAGATCGGCGTTTGATGCGTTAAAAACCACGTCTAAGTTGAGCGTGTCACCGATTGCCACGGGTGTACCGATGGTGAGGCCATGCTTACTTCCATCAAAGGCCAGTTTTGCTGTGCTTGCGCTACGCTCAGACGTATCACCATAGATGTTAACCCATGTGCTGCTCTGTGGTATCTGTGCAAAGGACATGGCCTCTGCAGGGGCAGCGGAGTTACTGCTGCCCAATGACAGTGAACCAATCATTGAGGAGTTCATGGAGAACTGTAGCTCGTCTTGGACTTCCAAGTTATCTGTGGAGATACCCGTCACGAGGTTACAGGCTGATATGAGGGAAACACCGCCAAATGTTGCTGCTGTACAGTTTGAAGTATTTATAGACGTTACAACTGGAGTGCGGCCATCTTGATCCGTGAAATTCCACTCACCGAAGCCAGTCCCTTCACCCGCTCCACCTACAGTGTAGGCATAGGACGATGATGCGCCTACGTTAAACTTCAACTTGTTATTGCTTGAGCTCGATCCTACTGAAATGTCACCAATGATTACTGCACCTTCATTTAGTGTGAAGCTGTTACCTGAGCCAACGGTGCTTCACAGCGCACTTGCATCAGTGCCAGTGGTACTAACGGTTCCTGAGATAGTTGTCGTGTTGTCGTCGCCCCGGTTGTAAATACCGTACGCAAGATTACCTCCTGTCTTCATAATACCAGAGACAGTGGTCTGGTTGCTGTCGCCAAAGTTGAAAATGCCGTGTCCCGTATCCCTTGTCGTCGTAATGCTGCCAGAGATGGTGGTCTTGTTGTTGTCACCAAAGTTGGAAATGCCGTGCCCATTATCCCCAGTCGTCTTAATACTGCCAGAGAAGTTGGTCTGGTTGCTGTCGCCAAAGTTAGTAATGCCGTGTCCCGTATCCCCCGTCGTCGTAATGCTGCCAGAGACAGTGGTCACGTTGCCGTCGCCAGAGTTGAAAATGCCGTCTCCAAGAAGTCAACGCGTCTTAATGCTGCCAGAGACGGTTGTAGCGTTACCGTCCCCAACGCCGTTGAAAATGCCGTATGCAGCCTCCCCAGCCGTCTCAATACTGCCGGAGACGGTTGTAGCGTTACGGCCACCGTTGTTAAAAATGCCAAATGCACCTCCCCCAGCCGTCTCAATGCTACCAGCTTCTGAGACAGAAATCGTATTCGTACCACCAGTGGTATCGATACCTTCGTTGACCCCTGTCGTAACCAATGCTCCCGTTACAGTTACAGTGTCATTACCATTTATCGTATTCCCATCATTGGTTGTTGTCCCTGATGTAATCACAAAGTCCTCAGCCATAACAGGTGCCGATAAGGGGAGGCAAACAAAAGCAGATGTCCCAAGTAGGAGGGACTTGAGGTGCTTTAAGTTGATATTATTGGCTTGGAGTGGAGGGTGCATGGCATCTGTCCTAAAACGAGAAATAAAAAAGTGTAGCATACAATAGAAAATGTCTCAGGGTCAGTCTCCAAAAATGGGAACCTGATTCCCACTTTTGGAATTCACTTTTTCTAAGGCTCTTAAGGTATGTCAGAGAGCCTGATGTCTTAGCTTTGGCGTGAAGGTTAATATCATGTCTCAGGTCTTACTGGAGGGGTAACACAGGTGGTCCGAGCTTGGTTACAAGTGACCTAGGGAGACTGCGCCTCTTAGACAATGCGATCAGTATGAACGCAAGAGAGACTCTGAAGACACTTAAAGGTGTTGTCTAGCCCCACGTCTCAGTACCACTAATTTTTGTTTTCTCTAATAAGGTTTCAGGGACGGGTGGTTTCCTGTTTAGGGCATGATGAGGTCTGATCTGATTGTATTGCCTGAGCCAGGCATTGATTGCGACCTGAGCTTGTTTGGTGATGTTAGCCCTTTGCAGGGCGCGCGTTTTGAATTGGGTGCAAGCGAGCAACGATTAGTCTAGGTCTGCTTTCACAGCTACGCTCAAATCGTCTCTAAGCCCCTACGAAAGACTGCGTTCCGCACGTTCTGCTTTCATAACTACTTCAAAACGCGACCAGCGGCCGTTCCCATTTATGGCGTCAAAGTCCACTTCGTCCGCATAGCAGACCTTGGGGTCCATGAGCGCGAAGGTACGCTCTGCCTACCGAGAGCTAAAGAGTAAAGTGCTTTTTGTTCTGTGGTTTGTTTAACTAGAGCTACAAGACACACCCAAAATTATGACTTTCGACAGAGCCCTGCTGTCATAAAACATTCTTTCCACTGAATTTTCCTTGCCCCGCAAGCCTGTGTGTAGCTATGCCCGAACAAAAATAGTAATTCTCACTTAGTACAACCGACTAAAAATGACTGGGCGAATATAGGGGGCTAGACAATTGACAAAAATTTAAGGTGGTTTAGCCTCAAATAGCACATCCGTGCGCCGTCTAAATTCATATTTGCGAATACTTGAACTCAAATTTTCAATTGAGAGTGTGCCATGTCAGACCCGCTTTTATTGCCGTTTCAATTGGGGGCGATGACTCTTAAAAATCGTATTGTCAGCACGTGCCACGCGCCTGCATTAGCAGAGGATGGTATGCCAAAAGAGCGATATCAACGTTACCATTTGGAAAAAGCCAAAGGCGGGATTGGGATGACGATGATAGGTGGTTCATCTTGTGTGAGCCCAGACTCACCTTCTGTCTTCGGTCAGTTAGATGTGTCGTCTGATCGGGTGATCCCTTATTTTAGAGAATTTGCTGAACGCATCCACAAAGAAGATTGCCGTATTGTATGCCAAATTTCGCATTTGGGACGCCGAACAACGTGGAATGACGGCGATTGGTTGCCGGTGATTGCACCTTCACGCGTGCGTGAACCTGCCCATCGAGGGTTTCCGAAAGTGATGGACCATGCTGACATCAAACGCGTTATTGGTGATTATGTTGCCGCCGCGCGCCGTATGCGTGACGCAGGGCTTGATGGTGTTGAGATTTTGCAAAACGCGCATTTACCCGGGCAGTTTCTGTCGCCTGATACAAACCTGCGTGATGATGAATATGGCGGGGATTTAATAGGACGGATGCGTTTTCTGCGTGAGCTTTATGAGAAGGTTAAAGAAGAATTAGGCACTGATTTTGTGATTGGCGCGCGGGTTGAAATGGAAAGTAAGCTGGCAGAAGGTTTGCAAAAAGAAGAAGCGTTAGAAGCCCTGAAGATTATTGAAGCAGACGGTACGATTGATTATTTCAATCTAAATGTAGGGAGGTCAGATACGGAATATATGCTGGCAAATTATCCTGTACCTGCAATGTTTAAAGAGTTGGCTCCATTTTTACAATTGGCGGGGACGTTTAAGGCTGAGCTGAAAACCCCAACCATCCATGCGGCACGCATCTCTGACCTTGCAACCGCGCGATATGCCATCCAAGAAAAGCTGGTTGATTTGGTGGGCATGACGCGGGCGCATATTGCTGACCCGCATTTGGTCAATAAACTGAAAGAGGGCCGCGCCGAAGAAATCCGACCTTGTGTGGGGGCAGGATATTGTATTGACCGTATCTATAATGAAGGTGAGATGTTGTGCATCCACAATGTTGCGACAACTCGAGAACGAAGTATTCCACATATCACTCCACGATCTAGCGGCACAGCAAAAAAGGTTGTGGTTGTCGGTGGCGGGCCTGCAGGGTTAGAAGCGGCTCGTGTCTCCGCCTTGCGAGGGCATAACGTGACGTTGATCGAGGCGTCTTCTGAATTAGGAGGACAAGTTCGCCTTGCTGCAAAAAGCCAGGTGCGTAAAGACCTGATCGGCATTGTTGATTGGCTGAGCAGTGAGGTAATGAGGCTGGGGGTTGATATCCATTGGCAACAATTTGCAGATCATGAGATGATCGAAGCCCTCAACCCTGATATTGTGGTGGTAGCAACGGGTGGTGTGCCTGATATTGAGCATATTAAGGGTGGTGAACTGGCGCACTCAACATGGGATGTGCTGTCAGGGGAGGCGCTCAAGATAGCTTCGGGTGAAGAGATGGTTTTGGTTTATGATGACCACGGACAGCATCAAGCTGCATCAACAGTAGTTGAGCTGGCAAAGCGCGGGTTTAAAGTGCGGCTGGTAACGCCCGACCGCCATGCGGTTCATGAAATGGGGGCATCAAACTTCCCAATGTATATTAAAGCGTTTCATGACCATCAGGTTGAGGTGACGCCTGATTTCAGGTTGAACAGTATCAGCCGTGAAGGTAACGGAGTACTAGCTGAATTTAACTCTGATTACGGCGACCATCCCTATAAATTAAAGGCAGATTATATTGTGATCGAACACGGCACATTGCCGAATGACGAGCTTTACTATGAGATGGTGGCCAACGCGGCAAACCATGGAGTAGTTGATATTCCGGCCTTGATCGCAGGTGAGGCGCAACCGAGCATGTCTAATGGCGGAGGTCATAACCTGTTTAGGGTTGGGGATGCGGTGGCGAGCCGAAATATCCATGCTAGTATTTTGGATTCTAGACGTCTTTGCCAAACCTTTTAAGCTTCATGGCCTAGCGGCTTAGATTTTTCTCTTGGGCTTAAGCGGTTATTCTTTCAAATTGCAGCGAATTTCAGCTTAGTGCCCTTACCGATCTTCTTTACTGCAGCTAAAGTCCGCTTTTGGGATGCGGACAAAGACGGTCAAGTACCGCGTTTCCCAAAGTCTTAAAGGCTTTAAAACTCACTTCACAACATTAGTTGCCAGCGCGCTGTGCCATCGCTTCATGGACGGCTTGCATGCCATGATCAACCATGTCTGAGACTTCTGCGGCATGGATATGCAGGGCTGCGACGACTTCAGGATCAGTCGATGTTCGCACAACAACAATACCTTCGTCAGCCACGTTAATTTGCGAGTGCATATCGGCTCCATTAGCAAACAGAATATCCAGCGTAGGGCTTTGGATGAAAATCTTGGGATTATCGCCGCGTTCGACGCGGTCAACCATTCCAACAATGTGACTGACCAGCGCCGCCATAACATCTTCATCGGACGACCGCGTGACCGTACGTATTCCGTTCGGCAAATTTGTGACCTCACGGGTTATAGTGTCGACGTTTTCAAACATGACCGCAAGCTCGTCAGATTCAGCTTGCGACGCATTCGCACCGCGAAGGCCAGGCATATTGTTAATGTTATGAGCGTGCCATTAGCGCTATGGCTCTTGTGCATGCTGGAGTGCATATAAGCATACATGTGGGTCTGGATCGTGTCTTTGAAGGCGATGCCAAGGCCAAGTACGGCGACTGCAACTCCGATGATGATCTTTGATATTCTTATCACAAACTCCATTTTAGACCTCAACTGAGTAAGGTAATTTCAAATTTACTATTTTGGGCAGTAGAGGCGATGCAAAACTGTGATGACTTCCGCGACTTCAACACCCTTCACCGAGTAATAGATGGTCTGACCGTCGCGTTTGGTTTCCACCAGGTCAGCATCCCTAAGCTTTTTAAGATGATGGGACATTGCCGGCTGCGAAAGACCTGCACTGTCGGCAAGGCTCAGCACGCTTTGTTCGCCATCTAACAAAATACACATCAGGCGCAGGCGCACTGGTTGCGACAGCATTTCCATCAGTTTGGCAGCTTCTGCTATTTTTGGTTCGAGCGCGCTGATGTCCAACATTGGTCAAATTACCTCTTGTATATTTATTATCACTTATATAAACGGTTGCAAATATAAAGGCAACCGTATCACATGATACGTCCGCCAAAACTTATGACAACACATTAAGGAGTTAATAGATGGAAACTGAATTTACCCCCTTTGCTTCATTGCTCGGTGGCGGGATCATTGGTCTATCGGCCGTTGTGCTATTGGCCACTCAAGGACGGATAGCAGGTATTAGTGGCATCGTGTCACGCATATTGCCGCCATCAGTCGATAAAGCCGGACTGCCACAAGGGATCATATTTCTGATTGGTCTGCTGCTCGCGGCACCGCTTTGGTTTGTCTTAACTGGAGCTGCGCCTGTTCAAATGGTTTCAAGCAATGGGTTGCTATTAGTCATCGCTGGTTTGCTGGTCGGGTTTGGTGCGGTCATGGGGAATGGTTGCACAAGCGGCCATGGCGTATGCGGTATCTCGCGCGGATCAGCGCGGTCGATTGCTGCAACCATGACATTTATGGCCACTGCCTCTGTGACTGTTTTTGTTTTGCGACATGTCCTGGGGGGCTAAGAACATGCGTATATTCAGCACACTCTTTGCAGGTCTTTTGTTTGGGATGGGACTTATTTTGTCTGGAATGGCGAACCCCGCAAAAGTTCAGAACTTCCTTGATCTGTTTGGCACATGGGATCCCAGCCTTGCTTTCGTGATGGGGGGGGCAATCATGGTGACGATGCCTGGGTTCTGGCTGGTTCAGAAACGTAAAACGCCACTGTTCCATGACGTGTTTCATCTGCCAACGCGCACTGATTTCGATGCAAGGCTTGTAGTTGGCGCCGCCACCTTTGGCATCGGATGGGGCTTGGGTGGCTTTTGCCCAGGTCCGGCATTGACGTCATTGCTATTGGCCGCCAGCGGCACGCTCTTCTTCGTTCCAGCCATGCTGGTAGGAATAGTGATTGCAAAATATACCGCAGCGCCGCTTCCGAAAACCCTTGCTGTTTGAAAGGAAAAATTATGCAAAACTATCCCATTGATATGTCGATGAAGCCAGACGTCGAAGCCTTCTTTGACGCAGTCACTAACACGATTAGTTATGTCATCTCTGATCCGAAAACCAAGGCCTGCGCGGTCGTGGATTCCG
>Ga0228672_1000054_pt1 | contig 87440 bp, 87 predicted proteins | sample 90DmetaG_FD_182788 | JGI IMG/M metagenome (GOLD analysis project Ga0228672, IMG submission 182788) | Seawater microbial communities from Monterey Bay, California, United States - 90D | ecosystem: Environmental > Aquatic > Marine > Coastal | place: USA: California | collected 2016-11-08 | reverse complement strand
AATCCCTTTTATTCAAGACTACTATATGCCAAATCTTTTTGAAAATAGTTTTGATTTAATCTCAATGGTTTTTGTCTTAGAACATATCAAAAACCCTCAAGTAATTTTAAAAGATATTTACAGTGATTTGGACTATAACTCTTTCTTATATATAGAGGTTCCTGATTCAAACTCATTTGAATTGAACGATGAGAAGCATGACGTTTTTAACTCTTGTCACCTTTATATATATAGCCCTAAGACTCTAACACTTCTTCTGGACGAATGTGGATTTGAAGTTCAAACTTTAAATCGAGTTCAAACCATTAAAGGATATTTTTCTACAATGTTGTTAGCAACAAAGAAGAAGACTTAATTAAGCTCACAAAATACCTTAAGAAAAAATTGTCATAATTAAATATCGATTTAGTTTTTTTCTTCAAATTATCATCAGGAGAAACTTTAATAAGTAACTTATTCTCAATTTCTTTAATAATAAAGTCTCCAGAAAATAATCTATTTAACTTTTTTTAAATACCCATCTGGGGCAACAGTAATAAGCAATTTATCTTCGATATCTTTATCAATTTTATAATCAGTATTATTTTTAAGAAACTCCCAGATTGCAGTTTTAGGGTTATTGCCAGTTCCCCAATTACGATTTCCTGAAGAATCATTCGGTAGATCTTCAATGACTGAGTCAAAAACTACACAATAACTACCTTTAGAAACTAATTGAGAGTAAGCATGTAATTCTGATAAAACATGATCATGAGTATGATTAGAGTCTAAAAAAACTAAAATACATTTGTAATCTTTTGCAAACTCATGAACTCTATTAATAATATCTGCATCAATTGAAGAGCCTTCAATCAATTCCATTCTATTCCTCATAGGGTGTTCATTAAGAGCTTCAAGATTATGTGCACGAATATCTATATCAACTCCAATTACTTTGCGAGTAGGTAATTTTGGATCTAGAAGTGATCCAGCCTCTAGGGCATCACTATAATCTAACAATGCAAGAATAGATGCGCTTAAAACTAGAGAACCACCATGAGCTATTCCAGTTTCAATAATTAAGTCAGGCTTAACTTTCCAAATAATTTCCTGCGTAGCTACGATATCTTGAGGGTACTGGATAATAGGTCGCGACAACCAATCAAAATTATAGGAATATTTAAAATCTGCTGAATCACGAAGAAAATTTAAGCCAAGTGTATTTAAATTATCATCCTTGTTCATTTGACTAACATTTTCAGCACGCTCTTGAGCAAAACTTTTTAATTTTTTCATATAAAAAATCCTATTGATTATTGATTATATTAATGATTCTCTCATTAATTTTTCTAGCACTTAAGCCATGCGACTCTTCGAGAAAATTAGAATCTCCCATTACTTCATCATATGATTCATTTGGTGATATTGAGAAGATATTTGTATGGCATGCTTTTTGCTCAATAGCCCATTGACAAAGTGAGTTATAAAGTCCTGATCGAAAATTATCTTCAATTACAATGATAGTTTCAAATTTTGAAAATAAACTAGCCAGCAAAGCATCATCAAGTGGCTTAATCCTATCCATTGCAAATATTGAAAACATAGGGAGCTGGTCATGGGCACCTATAGCGTTACCTACCATTTTCCCATGTGAAATAACTAATGTAGGTAGGTTTATTTCGCAAATGTAATGATTTGGATTCTTTACCTTTATTTTTTCATCTATTCCATGTTTTGAACTGCGGATAAATGAAGCATGCTTGTTGTTAAATGCCTCCTTAGTTGTAATGGATAAAGATTGATTTCCACTTGGAGAATAAATATTTATGTTTGGCAAAGCCTTAATGGCAGCAATATCATCTAATTTATGATGAGTTGCACCTAATGGGCCATTATCATAGCCAGTAGAAGTCCCTACTAATATAACCTTGTACTCGTGCAGACATATATCATTTCGAATTTGCTCAAAACATCTTTCAATTAAAAAGTTTGTGATAGCATAGCAAACTGGTACAAAACCAATATTAACTAAACCCGATGCTATGCCAATCATGTTTTGCTCGGCTACACCAACGTTTAATGACCTAAGAGGGAATTCTTCAAATATTGACTCAACAAGATGAAAGCCAGTATCGCCTGTTAAGAAAAAAAGAGAGCTATCATTGCGCATCATCTCCTTGAACTCATCAAAAAAAATATCCCTCATAAAATCTCACCACTTAATTCTAAAAGAGCATTATTAAAATCATCACCTTGAGGTGAGCGATAATGCCAAAGATTATTACCCTCCATAAAAGAAACCCCTTTACCTTTTGTTGTATTACAAATAATAGCAACAGGTTTTTTAGAATTATTTGTTTGTTTAATTATATTTATTATTTCTTCCTCATTATGTCCATTAATGACATTGTAGGTTTCAAAATTAAATGCGTTTAGTTTGTCAACCAAGGGGTTTAGGCTACATGCATCTGATGTCTTTCCCATTTGTGAGCGTTCATTTTTATCTATAAGAAGATACAAATTATTTGCTTTATGATGACCTGCATACATAATTGCCTCCCAATTAGACCCTTCATGAAGCTCCCCATCTCCAACGACAATGAATACACGGCTCGAATATCCCTTTGATACAGCTCCTATGGCAATTCCCAGTCCAACTGACAATCCATGTCCTAGCGCTCCAGTAGAGTGCTCTACATTTTCGATAAAGTGACTTGCATGGCCGGCCATAATGGAGCCATTTAAAAAGTAGGAATCAATTGCTTTTTTTGAAACAAGCCCGTGGTGAAACATCACTGCATATAAACCAGATGTTCCATGGCCTTTACTCAATATTACTCTATCTCTATCTTTATCTTTATTTATTATTTTTTGAATATCTACTGACTTATAGATAGCATTAAGTATTTCAACCATTGAGAATGCACTTGCAATATGAGATGCCTTGCCTTTATTAACCATCTTCAGAATTGTCTTACGTATTTCTTTATTAATAACCATATTAACTATATTTGTTTAAAAAAATCTTTATATTACTCATAACTTTTTTGAGATTTTACCATCGCCCCAATCAGAGTCATTAAAAAGCTATATATGTATTTAAAACCCTACTTTTCATAAATTAATAGAGTTTAAGTTAAACTCTTTACATGTTTTTTTAGAGACTTTAAGTAAGATAAGCTATCATGAGATGACTCTTCTGGAGCCCAGCTTGCGAGCCTCTTCCATGTATTGGGCTCATAAAAACCCTCCATAGTTTCATAGATGACTACCTCATCTGATAACATTATGTATGTATGCCAAGTAAAAGCTGGAACGGCAATGAATTCTTTTTTTCCTTCCTCCAATTTAATTGATTCTGTGATGTTGCCCTTACTATCAAAAATAAGCAACGCAAATGACCCCTTAATAAGATACATTTTTTCTATTTTTTCATTACCGGGATGAAGATGGGGGTGCATATAGGAATCAGAAAGCACGAAGTTAAAAACTTTATTAAGGTAATCACCCTTCTTATGAAGTATTTTTGGAGCCCTTCTTCTTTCCGAATTTTGAGCTAAATCAAAATACTCTTTTATTTCTTTCTCAGATAGCTGGGGAGTTTTAATTGAGACCATTTAATCACTTAGACCATAATAAGTCATTATCAATTTGCTTTGTCTTATAAAGGTACTCAATCTGTTGAAGTCTATAAAACTCGCGCCTATTAAAAACATCTTTATCAAGATTGACATTTCTTAAATTACCTAGAAGATCAATAATTCCTTTTTCAACTGACCAATTACATTTAAACCCAGGTAATGTTTTTAATATTTTATCAAAAGAAACCTTATAGCTTCGTGTATCAACTCCATCCTGAATTTTTCTATCTTTAATAAGTTCATTCTCTAGACCCCCTTGATTTGAATCAATGTGGTTTAATTGAGAGCCTTTAACATTAGAGTGAATAATTTTAGCAATATCAATAATTTGATAATTATCTTCATTTAGACCAACATTCAGGGTTACAAGTTTATTTAAATCTGGCTCCCAGTCAATACTGCATCTAAATGATTCACAAGCATCATCAATATGCAAGTGAGGTCTCCATGCCTGTCCATTTGAATTAAGAGTTACTTTCTTTGAAGTAAGAGCAAGACCACAAAGCATGTTAATTACAACATCGAAACGTATTCTTGGAGAAATACCATAAACCGTACCAAACCTAAGTGCAATCGGAACAAAATTTTCATCTGACAACTCTAAAAGCCCCTGCTCCACCTGTAATTTATTAATGGAATATGGAGTTTGAGGGTTTGTAGGGCTATCTTCTGTAAGAAAACCATCGGCAGCTGCTCCATAAACTGAACAACTTGAAGGGTAAATAAATTTGATACCCAATTCTTTACACATAAGAGCTATCGACAATGCATAGTCTCTTGAAGGGTCATAAATTTGTTCTGCTGTCAGCTTTCCAAATGGGTCATTTGAAATGCCAGCAAGTAAAATAAGCGCATCAAACCCATCAAGGTCGTCTTTAACTATTAATCTTGCATCTTTTTTAACTACGTCCTCTGAATTTATTGGCTGGAGATTGCCATTGCAAAAAAAACCAGTATCAATTCCCTTGCAATGATATCCAAGATTTGAAAGATAGCCTGTTAAATGACTTCCTAGATAGCCCTGTGATCCAATTATTAATATTTTTTTAGACATTTTTTAATTTATTTATTTTATAAAAATTACGAAGTAAGCAAAATATATATTCGTATAAATATGATAATCAAACTAATTATATTGCTTTACCTTCTCCAGCATCTATTGGCACCATACAACCTGTCATCATTGATGCAGATTCAGAAGTAAGAAATTCAATCAGGGAATAAACTTCAGACACATCTGCTACTTTGCCTCTAGGAAGTCTATTTTCATAGTCATCAAAACCCTTTAAATTAGTCTTTTGAAACCTTTCCATTGCATTATTATTTGCTATAAATGCACCAGGAATTATTCCAGTAATTATCACACCTGTATTAGCTAATTCGTTACCTAGTGATCTAACGTATGCATTAATAGAGGCCTTGACAGTATTATATCCAACTGAACCTATTGCCTCTCTTGATGCTACAGAGCTTACATGAACAATATTTCCACTGTTATTATTTCTCATACATGGAACAACAAATTTATTAATTAATGATTGTCCAGCAAGATTAGTTGAAAATAATTTAATAAAGTCATTAAAACCTATTAAAGGATCTCTAAAGCCTAAACCACCACCCGCCGCATGTATTACTGAATCTATTTTTCCATCAAAATGATTAATAACCTCATTAATTTTTTTTTCGCAATCGATAGAATTAGTAATATCTAATGGAACTAAAATATTTTTTTTAGAGGTATCACATAGATTAATAACTCGATTAAGATTTTCCTTGTTCCTGGATAATAGAGCTATATTCGCTCCTTTTTTTGACATCTGCTGAGCACAATATGCGCCTAGTCCTTGAGATGCGCCAGTTATTATAATATTTCTTCCTAATAGAGATTTATTTTTCACTATTCAAATTCCATTTTTGATAGCCTATTTTATTTAAATTACAATCTAATCATTTTAAGTTTTCAGCTACATGCAGAACATTTCTCTCTGGATCAAGTAAATAACGATGCAACGCTGGAAACCCCACTGCAGCTTTCATAACTTCTCCAATTATTTCTCCACCATGTGAAATCACGTAGTCACTCACGGAATTAATGTCATCAACTGTGAAAGCAATATCAAGGACACCATTTTCATTATCACTGAAACTAAATGGGGCTTTATTTACTGACTTACTATAACTTTTGTTATGCTCATGGTTTAAAGTCATTAATTCTAAAACAAACCAATATTTTTCTGGAAGCTCATCATTTTCAATTGTTAATTTAGCAGTCTTTAATATGATGCCTTTTGAACTTAACAGGCCCTCAATAAATTCACCTTTCTCCAACATTGATCCATAACTTTTCATGGTCATACCCAATCCAGTATAAAAATCTATCATTTTATCAAGGTCATGCACAATGATTCCAACATGTCTATTTGCCATTACTTTCATTATTTTAAGCTCTCTTAGTTAATTTAAAAATATTTACTGAAACGATTAGTCAATTACTGGTCATAATATGTGATTCTTGTTCCGCCTTGATCAAAGCCAACATTTAGGTGATATAAATTAGATAGCGCATCAACTACAGCCTGCTGTTTCTGCTCCTCAACATATATTAAAAGAAAACCTCCACCACCAGCTCCCAATAACTTCCCACCTAATGCGCCATTATCTAGTGCTTTTTGGTAGTGAGTATCAATTTCCGTTGAAGAAATAACATCTGTAAGACCTTTTTTAATTAGCCAACTTTGATGGAGCATCTCTCCAAACTTATTAATATCTAATCTAGAAGAAAATATTTCAGCTAAAGGATTAACCATGCTTTTGAGTTCAGTTAAATTCTTAAATATTTTAGATGTATTTTGCTCTTGAATTTCTAAAATCTTACTTGCATTTCTTTTTGATTTTAAATAAAATAAATTCAAATTCTTTTCAATTAAGCTCCTTACTTCTGGCTGATAAAGAACAGGTTCAACATTTACAGAACCATTTTTATTGAAAGTAAATATATTAAGATTGCCATAAGCTGAAGCATAGTGATCTTGCTTTCCCATTGAACGACCAAGTATGTCAACCTCAATTTGAGCTGCGGTTGATGCTATAGCGCCTTTAGTAACCATTTCTCCTTTAAGGGCATGTAATGCGTGAACAAGTCCTACAGCAAAGGCGCTCGAAGAACCGAGACCTGTTTGACCAGGAATATCAGTAAATGTGGTAATCTCTATAGGGAAATCAATTTCAAACATTCTAAGAGCCTCCCTAACAATAGGATGCTCAATTTCATCAATTGTATTTTTAAATTCTACTTTACTCCAGTTAATTCGATATTTATACTCAACAATACCTATTTGACGCTTAATAACGACATATATATATTTATCTATTGAGGTGCTAATTACTTTTCCTGGCTCCTTGGCATAATATGCTTTTAAATCTGTACCGCCGCCAGCAAAACTAATTCTAAAAGGTGTTCTAGTTATAATCATTGAATGTTTTCTTAATTAAAATATTGCGATATTTTAGTAGCGCAATCACTGAGTTTTGTAGATACATAAATTGGCTTCTCTTGATCTGACAAATCTAGTAATTCAGATTCATTTCCGATAAATACACTTTCACATCCAGCATTGTATGCAGCTTGACAATCACGAGAATCATCACCTATAAATAATGTTTTATCTAATCTAAATGACCAATCAGATGTGGCTTGGTAAAATAGCCCTGGATTTGGTTTTCTACAACTGCAATTATCATTCCAATGATGCGGGCATACATAGATATCAAGAATCTTGATACCGAATTCTGTTAGTTTGTCAATCATACTATTATGAATTTGTTCTAGTTCTACTAAATCAATCATTCCTCTTGCAACTCCAGCTTGATTGCTTATCACAATAAATTGAAACCCTTGTTTCGCTAAAAATTTTAGACCAGAAATTGTATCTGAAACAAACTCAAAATCTTTCCATTTTGAAATATATTCTCCTTTTGGCGCCTTATTATTAATTACACCATCACGGTCGATTAGTATAATTTTCTTTGGATAAAGATAATCTTCGGTCTTTTTCCAACGCTCTGGGTCGGATATACTATGGTATGCATCACGCTGAATCCATGCACTTATTTGGTGTTGAGTAGCCATCATTTTCAAGATTGAAGAGAAACTACATTCTGGTTCCTCATAAAAAGCCAAGGTTTGTTCTTTTTCCACAATCATGTAGCCAATTTCTACGTAATCTAGACTTTTATCAGATCTGTTATTATTATATTCCTGGACGATACAATTTTCATTCAGGTTGATGTTCCCAGGTATTTTTGGTGCAACCATAAAAGTTAAAGGCTTTTGATTCCTTTCATGAAAAGCAATAACTTTATCTAGTGGAAAGAGAGAGAAATTATCAGAGTATAAAAGTAAAAATTGATCATCTATTTCTTCTCTAGCTTCCCATATTCTTTTTCCTGTATCCCATTCTACTGGACCCTCAGAGTAATGAATCTCCCATCCCCACGAACTGCCATCTCCAAAATAACTCTCTATTTTTTCTGCAAGATACCCTGTAAGTAAAACAAAGCGATTAATTTTCTGTTCATACAGCTGTTGAAGTAAGTGCCATAGAAAAGGCTTACCATTGCATAGCATCATTGGCTTTGGCATATGATCCGTGTATGGATGTAAACGTGTACCAAGACCTCCACACAGAACAACTGCTTGTTGTGGTCTTTTCATAGCTTGTTGAAATCTTTCCATGTTCGCTTTATACCACTTTCAAGCGCTATTTTTGGACTCCAGTCCAATTTCTTTTTTGTTGCATCAATCCCCGCCCAAAAATTGTAATCTACAGTACTGTTCTTAGTCTCTCTTTCGAGCTTCTGAGTATAAAGTTCAGTGCCAAGTATAATTTGCTCGGCATATCTGCATATATCAAGCACAGTTGTCGATGTTCCTGATCCTAAATTATAAACTCCCGATGATATTTCTTTACTAGTAATTGCCGCATAAAACGCGTTTACTACATCATCTATAAAAATATAATCATTTGCATTTCTTGGAGTTCTTAGATAAGGTAGCTCGTTGTTTTTTAAACTGGATAAGATAGTTGGAACAAGAGATTCTGGTCTTTGACCAGGTCCATAAACATAAAAAATACGAAGCCACCCAAAAATAATATCTTTCTGGGCGCATCTCATTGAAAGCCAGGAATAAATCGAACTCTTTGACCAGGTAAAGTGATCTTTAGGGGAACATACATCAGATTCTTTGCATTCACCCTTAGTCTTACTGTATTCAAGGCAACTACCTGAAACAAGAATTTTATTACAACTCTCTATCTCCAGTACAAAGCTTAAAAAATCCAATGATTGATTGAGATTCAGTATCGATTTATCGAAAGAAAAGTCAGGAATATCTTGCCATGATAAATGCACCACAATCTCAGGGCTAAATGCTTTTACCTCTTCTTTATATGATTCTGGCAAAGACAAATCTGCCTTCAACCACTGAACCTTACTATTTGTTTTATTTTCTTCACATTTACGAGATAAGGCCATTACTTTACAGCCTGACTTGGTTAACTTATCTACTAATGGTAAACCGACAAACCCAGAAGCGCCACTAATGAGTACTTTTAAACTACTCACTGATAAAGTCCGGCAAATTAACATCTTTTTCAGATATTAATTTTGGTTTACAAGGCCATTTAACAGAAAACGCAGGATCATCATAGCGGATGCCTTGATAAGTATTAGGGCTGAATGAGTCTCCCATATAGTAATGCACAATAGTGTTATCTTCCATTGTTAAAAAAGCATTTGCACATCCAGCAGGAATATATATACTTTCTCGTTTTTTTGAACTTATCTCTAATGCCACCCATTGCTTATATGTCTTTGATTTGATTCTTATATCTAAAACAACATTGTAGAGTGCACCTGTAACGCAGGTGATAATCTTTGACTCATTGCTTGGGGGTAACTGATAATGAAACCCTCTCAGTGTATGTTTGTGTAAATTTTCAGATATATTTCCTTGCTTTACTTTAAAGTCAATTCCATACTTAGAAAATTCATCTTGGCAATAACTTCTACGAAACACCCCTCTTTCATCTTGATGTGGCTCTGGCATTATCAAGAAATGATCCTTTATATTTTGAGATATAAATTTCACAACATGTATGGGTCACCAGGCAACGGTATAATGAACTTTCCAGAATATCCGGCCTCGCGTAATTCTTGTACAATCTCATCTTGAAAGTTCCAAGCTAATAATAATATTTTTTCAGAATTTTTTATCTCTGTCAGCCCATCCTCTAAGGATACTACAGGTATGTTTGATCCAGCTGTCATAAGTCCATTTTTCATTGGATTTTTGTCTATAACAACTGATATATGTTTATTATTAATACCGCAAAAATTTAATAATGTAGAACTACGTGCCGAGGCACCATAGGCAGGTATTTTTTTATCACTCTTAATAACCATTTTCTTGATTTTATCTGAATGGATCGCTACTTGACTAGTGAACTCAACCCACCGACTGAAAGAATTAATATTATTTTCCAACTCTTGCTTCTCAGATTTTATTAACTCTTTAGTTTTTTCTTTTTTATTTTTAGAAAAATACACAACCCAAGAGCCTCCACTAATAGGGCTTTTCATAACGTCATAAACATACATATTATGCTTATTAAGGAGTCCTGTAATAGTTTTTAACGTGAAGTAAAATAAATGCTCATGATATATGTAATCGTAATGAAGGTCTTCAAGAATTAGTCCAGCATTATGAAACTCAATAATTCCTGTACCCTCATCTTTTAGAAGTGATTTCATTCCTTTTATTACAGAGTGAATTTCTTTTACATGTGGAATTACATTTCTAGCAATTGTTATATCAACCTCCCCCTCTTCACTTACAATTTGCTCAGCTAATTCTTCAGTAAAAAAATTTGTTTTTGTAGGTATGCCATTATTATTAGCACCCTCAGCAATATTTTTTGCAGGATCAACACCTAACACCTTTGAGCCACTCTCTATAAATCGCTTCAAAAAAGTCCCATCGTTACTCGCAATTTCAACTATAAATGGCTTAATAATTTTTTCATCTATCTGAGTTAAAGCTTTCCTTGCAAATTCATGGCTGTACTCAATAGCTTTATTTGATGTTCCAGTAACCCATAGATACTGGCTAAAAAGGTAATCAGGTTCGACATTTTCTCCAAGCTGAACAGTCGAACAATCGTTGCAATACAATAACCTTAATGGGACATTAGGTGGTGAAGTATTATTAGCTTTGTATAAACTATTGGCTGGAGGCTGGTCACCAAGATCCAGAACTTCTTGAATATTCTTAGAGCTACAAATTCTGCAGTTCGCAATTGTTTCATAAATTTTAATCATTTATTTTTCCAAAAAAATTGCTCATTTATTGAGCTTGCATCCGAAAATAATCATCAATCAGACTTCCTTCCATAAGAAAAGTAAGTTGTTTAATTCTGTTTGTTTTACGCCCCCTAAAAATATCTTCTTTTAAATTAATTCGATCAAATAACTCAACCAACTCTTTTCCTCCCATATCAAGATTCCATTGAGGTTTGTAATAATCTTTTAATTCATTCAGTATTCTGTCAAAACTAACTCTGTAAGTCCTGGGATCTGTATGCTCTCCAGTAAAGACTAGTTCGCTCCCAGGAACTGATCTTTGAGCAGCCTCAGCTATATCTTTAACCGTAAAGTTTCCATTTGGTATACCTACATTAAAAGCCCTACCTGAAACAATATCAGAAGGAGCTTCAATACCTGAAAGAAAAGCTGAGCATACATCTTTAATGTGAACAACAGGCCTCCAAGGACTTCCATCACTCATAATTTCAATTTTTCCAGTCGTGTAAGCACAAGCAACAAGATTGTTAAAAACGATATCACAACGCAACCTAGGACTTGCACCAAAAACTGTCGATGGCCTCAAACTTGTTACTACAAAATTATTTGTTGACATACTGTGCAGTTGTTGTTCAGCTTTCCATTTGGCAATTGCATAAGCTGTAACTGGATTCTTCTTGCTATCATCCTCATCTAACTCTGAAGTTGTATTGGATACACCATACATGCTTTGTGAAGATGCGTAAACAAAACGAGAGACTCCTGCATCTCTTGCCTTCAATGCAAGATTCATAGTTCCGTTATAGTTAATATCCTCTGTTAACATTGGAGAGAATTCACCCAATGGGTCGTTAGAAAGACCCGCTAAATGAATAATCCCATCCACTCCATCTAAATCTTCTATTTCAATATCACGAATATCTTTGGTAATTTTTTGGTAATCTTCGTCAAATTTCTCTAACAAGTTATCTGAAAAGTACCCAGAGTCAAAACCAACAACTTCATAGCCTTTTTCAATCAACATAGGTACAAGCACTGAACCAATATAACCTCTATCACCTGTTACTAAAATTCTCATTTCACAGTCTTCTTATTTCTACTTATTACTAATTAAATAATCTACTATCGATAGTAACCAGATCTGATGAACAGACTCAACAATATTGTATTCTGAACTATTAACCCATAAATTAACATCTCCCATTTTCCTAAGCGGGTTATTTTCTAGAAAACCAGATAAGGTTATTACAGGTAAACCAATTTTATTAGCTTTATCAGCAGCATTAATAATATTTTTTGATTGGCCACTACTACTAATTAAGATAGCAATATCATTACTATCTGCATAAAAATTAAGTGCATTACTAGCCCAGTTTTCATACCCATAATCATTTGCAAAACAGGTTAGTAAGCTGGCTTCATTAAAATTGATTGATCTAATATTGGCAGCTTTTGTAAAATCTATAGAGACATGGCTCGCTATCGAAGCACTTCCGCCGTTGCCAACTAATATTACCTTGCCTGATGTTTTTTCTAAATTCTCAATTAGCAATGCCGCTTCAAACAAAGCACTACTACTAACATCCACCAACTTATTGTGGATTTTTTTGTAGTACTTATCAAAAAAAAGTTTATCCATAATATGATTATCTTAATTGTAGATCATCATGATACACAGTAATAAAAATAATGCTTAATTATTAATAAAATTACGATTTATTTTTTTTAACAATACAGAATACAAAAAAAAATAGATGTACTTTATTTAGAATATGTAGTGATTTATCATAACTATCAATAAAACATCAGTTAGTGATTTCATAAAAGTTATTTAAAAAATCTTTGGTTAATTTCTAACAACTTATTTTTTACTGCTAATGGTAAGAATGGGAAAAAATATTTCTTAATTTTTGACTTAATAACAACAAAAGTAGAATCTGTTTCTCTATAGGCTTTCATCGTCACATAATTATCGGCCTCGTGGTCTATAGCAATATAATCTGGATGTACTATATTCTCTAACTCTTCAGTTGGTACACGAGAGAAAAAAGAGTTCTCATCAAAAGCATGAGTAGCGCTTGCACTGAAGCCAACATTTGAGATAAGATTCTTATTCGGTGTTATACAGACTCCACTAGACTTCATAACCGAAAATGCCCAAGCAATATCGTACGCAGATTTATTGGTACCAGATTCTATAGCTAAAAATCGCCTAGACCAAAATTTTCTAGTTTTTCTGGCTGTTAGTAACTTATTAATTCTTCTGCTATCTATAAAGTCTTTAGCTCCATCAGCATTTGGATTGTATTGAGCCCAAGATCTTTTCCAAGTCGCCCATCCCCAAATCCCAGTTATTGCAGAAAAATAATATGAAGCATTGCCTCTTAATATGCCATCTTGGAAATTAGATCCACCAATATGCATAATAGATTCATTGTCGTTATACTTTTCAAGAAGCTCTTGACAAAAAATAAAAAAAGAAGAAGCTGGTACGCAATCATCCTCAAGAATTATTGCAGTATCTTCGTTTTCAAAAACCCAATCGATTGCACTGCTTAGGGAATTTTTAATATCTAAGTGCTCTTCCCTAATTAATGTTTTTACTTCACAATCCCAGTCTACATTGTTTAATACAATATTTATAACATCATTAACTTTCTCTTTTTCGCCTTCAATATAATCTCTAGGGGCATTGACAGAGAGATAAAGCTTTAGTGGCTTTGCCCTTCTAATTGCAAAAAAGGTCTCTTCGGCCTCACTAATCCTATTAAAAACCATAAATAGAACTGGAGTATAGATAGGGTAGTCATCTATATTCATAATTTTATTTGTATCTACATTCGTAGAATAAATTGCCATATTTTATGATAAAAAAACACTCAATTTCTATACCCATGGTGGGTCATGAGCTCATCATCACCCATTACAAACTCATGAAAAGTATTGAGTCTTTTGTTCATTTCGACTTTGTTATTTCTAGTAGAATCAATATAATCGCCGTATATTTTGGATGACATTAATTTGTTAGAGTTTTTAATATAAAAGTCCCTATTTAATAAAAGCCAATCACTGGTATTAAAATAATAATGTCTCATATAATAAAACTCATAAATATCATTATTACTTATTTCAATTTTAACCTTGTCAGTTAAATTTAATAAAAGATTAATATATTCTTTTCTTGAGCTAGGGTGAATATTGAAATCATATCCTATATGAGGGTTTGTTAATGATGCATTAATAACCGTTATTCCCATTGCTGCGTATTCAAAACCAACTGTGCCATGAGTTGTCAGTACAAAATCAATGCCATCATGCACAATTTGCTTATGTGATGTATTCTGATCTAGCAATTTAATTCTAGGGTATTTACTTAGAATTTCATTTACAATTTCGTTGTTCCCAGGTATAAGATCTGGATGTGTTTTGATATACCAGTCATAGTCTGTTTTATTTGACATATCTCCCAGTTTAGAAAGCCATATATAGAAGTCAGGAAAAAGGCTTAGTCCAAAACCATTAGGAGCATCAAAAAAGCAATGTGCGGCAATAAGGATCTTTATTTTATCGCTCTTCTTTATAACCCTAATATTTCTATTAATTTCGCTAAAAGCAGATTTTTTTGAATAATACATATCAACGCCAACATCGCCAGAAAATCTCTTTTCAATCCTAGACTTTGACCATTGTAATGCTCTAGCCTTATGTTTTTCAGTTAAAGAATTAAAAATAGAACGATAATCTCTACACTCTTTCCAGCCCCACAATCTATCTTTATTAAAACGCTGGCAATCACTATTATGGCAGGCAAAAACGTCAATATTTTTGTTAACAGCAACTCTAAGCGGTATCGCCTGAAAATAACATTGATGACTCACATGAACAGCTTTTACATCATTATTTTGCATGTAGTCTTCAAAAAAGAAATATTGCTCAAGCCCTTCTTGCAAAGTATTTTTATACGAATCATCCTTTAATGACAATGTAGGAGATTTATGATGTCGCAAATAATGATCGTAAATAAGGTCACCAATCATCATGTCATTTATTTTAAATGTAAGCAAATCATCGTTATCTAAATTTAGATCTATAATTTCTGACACTTTTTCTTGTGCTGAAATCTTATGTTTGTTGCTAATTTGAAATCGTTTTATTTCAACACCAAATGATTTATAAATTAATTTTAAATGGGGATAGTATTTATAGTTATCTCTAAATGTATAGGCAATAAAAGTAGAACCTATATGCTTTTTAGTTAATACTCTTACAAGTAAGGAAGTTGCGAGTATCGTTGGCTGCATTTTAGTGTACTCAAGAAGAACTATGGATTTCGAGCTTTTAGTTGCTTTATACTTTCTATAATTGAACCAAATAAACTTCAAAGTATTGAAGTCTCGGATTGGCATAGATAGGCTCTTAAGAAAAAAATATATATATTTCATATAAAAATTACAGGTTAGGGATTTTGAGTATTTTAGTTGAAACAGTAGAATTATTAACAGTTAATATGCAATAAATCCTTGATATTGCCTTTAAAAATTTTAAGATTTGTATTAAAAAAAACACTATTTTTTTTCATCAAATCCATAGGCCAATTCCACCACTTAATATCCAATAATTGATTTATATGTTTTTCACTAAAACGATAGCGAATTAATTTAGCTGGATATCCAGCATATATACCATAAGGCTCACAATCTTTATTCACAAAAGAGCCTTGTCCAATAACACACCCATCTCCAATCGTAACTCCTGATGAAATTGTGACATCTTTACCTATCCAAACGTCATTTCCAACTGTAACTGAATTTATATGGTTATCGGTTGCTGAATCATGAAACGACTCATCAATCCAGTCTTCTTCAAATCTAGGATTTCCTTTGCGTCCTATCATTGCTGCATATTCCATCGGATGAGCCTGACTTGAGGTACTTACAAAAAAATTTGCAGCAATAGCGCAAAAGCTACCAATTGTTAGCACTCCCCCTCCTTTTATAGTGTTTGACCCAGATATATAAGTCTTTCTACCTATAATAATTTTTGTATCTTGCAATAGAGACATCTTTCCCAAAAAAACTTTATTTTCTATGTTGGAGTTGCCTCTTTTTTCAGATAAAATCCATCCAAACCTTAGGTGATAGGTAATAAATTTAGGACTAAAGTAAACACCATTATTTGAAATCTTGACGCTTTCAAATAGAACTCTTGTCATACTTTCATAGATCTTCTCAAAAGCATCTCTAGTGTCCTTAGTAACATTAGATAAGTCATACCCACTAACATCATTTAGCTTTTCAATTTCCTGGGATATCCAGTCACAAGATTCATAGGATCTAATAGTAGTGTCAGCCAAAAAAAAATCAAATGACTTTTTTTTTGAAATAAAATTATTACTCATATATTTAATTAAATACCTGATTAAATTGTACTATTCAAATGTTAATAAGCCAAATTCTTGCAACTTTCTTGCCTCACAAACTACAAAACTAAGATTTTCTTCTATTTTATTTGATATTTCAAATAAACTATGCCTTCCATCGGCATATGCAAGAAGGTTCATTCTTGAACGTATATTATCATTCATTCCTTTCTTGCTAATAGACGGATAGAGGCCTCTTTTTCCTAATTGTGGTTCACATTTAACTGTAATTTTTGGAGTTATGCCAATTTCAAACGCGTCAATAATTGATTTCATTATTTCAATAGATCCATCAAGGCCTTCTGAAGTAACAACATCAAAATTGTCAGCACTAGTATGGTATTCTGGATACATACCATACTTAGTCCGGCAAAAACCACAAAGAGGTAAGTCAATACCTGGTGCGCAATATTGCCTTTCATCTGACCCTCTCTCAAGAAAAGAATATTTTTTAACATTATCAAACCCTATTAATGCAGCTTCAAGCGCTCTATCAGCTAAACTATCGCCCAATCTAGACTCGATATGGCTGTATGCACGGTTATCTCCAACACAAGAGAGGTTGAACCCGCAAATAACCCTATCCTTTAACTCTAAAAAATTTTTACTCAAGTACGAAATTGAGCCTATAGTTTCAACAACAAAAACAAATCTATATGTATACCTAGGATTTTCATATTTAGACTTTATATATTCTATCAAAGCAGTGGAAAGTACTGGTCCTGATAACTCATTATTAGCCATAGACGGGTGACATACATAAGTTGAGAAAAAAATCTCTTCACTTTTTTCACCTTTAATTATTAGGTCAGCGATCTCTAAATTTCCTGGAGCCTTTTCAGCATCTATTACAACATGATATTTACCATCTGGCATTTTTTTCTTGTCATTCTCAGACATACAAAAACCCCAGTTATCTTTATAATATGACGTTACATACGGAATAACACTTGGCTGATCTGGCTGAGTATGTATGTGTGGCAATAAATCTTCTAATGACATATACTCGTTCAAAGGAATAGAATATCCCAATATATGCAAATTATTATTTCTAAGCTCTGCAAACCTCTTACCTGATTCGTGTTCTATGTAAGAATCATAAATATTCCATTCCTCAGGTATTTCCCAATCAAACACCTTTTCTCCAGACTTAAAAGCTTGGATATTTAACTCTGGATGTATATTTTTTATATAATTTAACGTCTCACGTGTGCCATGACCAGTAAGGGATCTTGGATAATGCCATAAATCTTTCATCCACTTTATCATTAGCGCGCCATTAATTTTTTGTTGACTCATTAATCCTATCCTAAAAGAATACACACTTAAAGCGTTTATCTCATATCAACTACTACTCGGCCTTTTTGAGTACCTTTATATATTTTATCTATTTGTATACTAAGATTTTCAAGACTACAGTATTTTTCTATTTTCTTCAAATTATCGGGCTTCCATTTATTAGATAATTTTTCCCATATTTTTTTTCTATCTTCCATTGTTGTTTCGGAAGCACTCAAACCCAATAAACTTACTCCACGCAAAATAAATGGGAATACTGTAATATTTAGATCTGATGATTCAACCAAACCAACAGAAACAACAGCTCCATTTTGCTTACATGATTTTAATAAAGTAGCCAAAGTATTGCCGCCAACACTATCAATCGCACCAGCAAATTCTTCCTTAAGTAAATTAAACCCAGTCTTTTTACTTAAGGCTTTTCGATCAATCACCTTTGACGCACCTAAACGCTTAAGAAAAATATCTACATCTTTCTTGCCTGTTGAGGCAATGACAGAATAACCTAATCCAGAAAGCAAAGCAATTGAAATACAACCTACACCACCTGTAGCTCCAGTAACAATAATTGGTCCATTTTCTGGCGAAATACCTTGCCTTTGAAGTTTATCTATCGCCAAACCAGCAGTAAAACCAGCAGTTCCATATATCATGCTTTCATACAAACTCATGCCTTTGGTTAGTGGCATAACCCAACTAGATGGAACACGAATAAATTGGCCAAATCCACCAGATGTATTCTGACCAAGGTCATGGCTAATGACAACCACTAAATCCCCTGGATTAAAATTATTAGAACCACTAGACTCAACAATACCTGCAGCATCTATACCAGGAGTATGGGGATAATGTCTAGTTACACCTCGATTACCATTACATGAAAGTGCATCCTTATAATTTAGTGATGAATACTGAACACGAATAAGGACGCTTCCATCAGGGAGATCATCAATGGTTCTTTTTTCTATACCTTTTGTATATGTTTTATCATCTACTTGACGAACAACTAACGCTTTAAACTCTTGTTCCATAATAAATAATCACTTCACTGTTGGTAGTGGCATCAAATGTGGAGATAAGAAAGTAAACTCACCTTGGCAGACTTTTTTATCATTTACCTTTCCTACAGCAATACCTTTTGCAATCCCCCTCTTGCAAGACAATAAATCAGCAAATATATCAAGTTGATCGCCAGGCGAAACTTTTGAAATTAATTTTGTATTTATACTATTAACATATGAAAACTTCCCTTTGTGTCCCTCCATTGTATAAAGAGTTAAAACCAGGGTTTGTAGCATGGCTTCAATTTGCAAAACACCTGGCATCACCCCATCTTTCTTTAGATGACACTGAAAGAACCACTCTTCTTGAGATAGTTTTTTAACACTATGCGCCATCTCTCCTGGTTTTATATTCTTAATGCAATCAATCATTAAAAATGGTGGTGTTATTTCTAATAAATCTATTATTTGATCTGTATTCAAGCCAAACCCTTTCATATACTGACTCTTTAAAATATAAACTACTTTGTATACGGCCTAATTAAAGGCCTACCCTCTAGGCAGGCATAGAGATCTTCTGTAAGAGACTCTATAGCTGAAAAATAAAATTCATTCATAGAATATGAATATATATTACCCCTTCCCAACTTCTCTTTTTTAACTTTGTATCCATTTTTAAAAAAATCTGGATAAATTTTAGTATTTAAATTCATCTTGGCATTACATTCAAGATACCTTACAAATAAATAAAATGGCTCATTAAAAACCTCTCCTTCACGTAAAACTGGATGTATAAACTCTTTTACATATCTATAAGGAACCCCCATCATTTTCTCAATATGATGAATAATCATTGTAACTAAATACGGATGAAAACCAATACTGAGGTATTGAGTATCAAATTCAAGCAATCTTGCCTTAGGGGAGTTAGGGCCCACAGAGTGTCTCGAAGTATTGCTGCAGATATAATCCGCATCCTTACCTATTGCAACATAAGATGCAAAAGGATGAAAACTTCTGCGTGCACCTGGCATATTTCTTATATACTCTGTTAAAGCACCCATTTCACTGGGTGTATTATCTATATCGAAAACTTTTTTAGTATTACATAAAGAAAAAGTTGCAGAAGAAACAACTATATTCCCCTTGCTTAGATCAATTAAATCTGCTAACACGTTAAAATGTGCAGCAAGCACATCGCTTTGCTGCTCATCATCATAAGGACCGAGAAACCTCAAATCTGTTTTTAATGAGATGGTCATTCCTTTCGAAACTCCAATTTTCTTATATGATTTTCTTATATCGTTGTAGTTATATCTCATGCCTTTCCCTATCATATGGATATAAATTATTTGAAAAATAATAAATATTATTGACTTTATTTTTTAAGAAGTGCATTATAAAAAAATAAATAAAAGTTAGATGCTTCTTTCATTTACAAACTCTATTATATCAACTGCAATCTTCTTTCCTACTAGTCTATATTTATCCAGTAAATACCTATATTCCGCAGTTTTTCCGAAATTGTCTGGTAATCCCAGAATAAGGTGTGGAGGAGAGTTTGAAAATTTTGTCTTATACTCTGCTATTACACTACCTAAGCCACCTATCACTGAATGCTCCTCAACTGAAACAATTACTTTAGATGTAAAAATAACTTTTTTAAGTTCTTCAGTGTCCAATGGTTTTATGGTGTGCATATTTATCACTTTAGTAGAGATTCCATTAGCATCCAAGATTTTTGAAGCTTGTAATGACTCATAAACCATAGATCCATTGGCTATAATAGTAATATCTGTACCCTCTCTAAGAGTAATTGATTTTCCTATTTGAAAATCATATTCTTCGGTATAGACCGGTGGATTGCCTACTGCTCCTGTAAGTCTTATATACATTGGGCCAGTAAACTCTGCAGCAGCATGAACTACCTTAACAATTTCTGCACAATCTGCAGGACAAACAATAGTTAAATTTGGAATTGACCTCATTACTGCAGTATCTTCAAGGCCATAGTGAGAATTACCAAGAAATGCCATAGATATTCCACTTCCGATAGCGACCGCTTTGACATTTAGCTCCATATAACCAAGATTCATCCGAATCTGCTCTCCAGACCTTAATGTAATAAAAGGTGCAAAAGAAGTTGCAAAAACATTGTGGCCTTCTTTAGCTAAGCCAGCTGCAACACCTATCATATTTTGTTCTGCAATGCCAATATTTATAAATCTATCAGGAAAGGTATTTTTAAATCGAGCAAGCCCAGACGAGTCTCCAAGATCTCCAGACACCATCATTAAATTAGGATTCTTTTCACCTGCAGAAAGGGCAGCTTGACCAAAAACGGCTCTTGAGCCCAATCTTGACCACAATCTTGCATTACTAGGATTAATAATAATTTCTCATTCCTCCAGTTCAGCAAGCGCGAGTTCATACTTACTTTTAGTTAAAACATTATGATGCCACTCATTATTATTCTCCATGAAAGAAACCCCCTTACCTTTAATTGTATTGGCAACTATCATTTTTGGCTTTCCAATATCATGTTCCGCTTCCAAGGCATCTACTAGTTGAATAATGTCATGACCATCAACATCGTATACATCCCATCCAAAAGCTTCAAATTTAGCGGCCAGATTACCAAAGTTAATAATGTCACTACTAGGAGTCATGTCACTTTGAAGTTTATTATAGTCAACAATTGCTATCAAATTATCTAGCTTTAATTGTGGGGCTAGCATTACAGCTTCCCACACTGAACCTTCATTACATTCACCATCGCCAAGAAAGACAAATGCCCTATAATTTAACTTTTTATTATTTTTAGCAGAATATGCAATCCCAATTCCCATTGCCAATCCTTGGCCAAGGCTACCATTCGATGATTCAATACCAAGGTCTAAATTCATTATAGGGTGCGCAATCAGGTCACTTTCATTAGTTAAATAGGTAGCAAATTTCTCTTCACTTATAAAGCCAGCAGCAAGCAAAGCAGAGAAATAACCTAGAACACCATGGCCCTTACTCAATATAAATCTGTCCCGCTCCTCCCAGCGTGGATCATCTTTATCAAATTTTAAAATGTGGGAGTAAAGCGTTGCCATAACCTCCACCATCGAAAGACCTCCTCCAAGGTGAGCAGCACGAGAGCTTTGATAACTAATATCTAATATTTTACGGCGCATAAAAAGAGCCATATTTTCTATTTTGTTTGATTTTTTCATAGTCAAAGTACTCCTAAGGATTACGTTATACCGCCATCAGCACGAATTACTTGGCCGGTCACGTATGATGAAAGCTCAGAAGCCAAAAATAACGCTACATTTGCAATATCTTTGGGTTCAGCAGGTCTTTTTAGTGCAGAGGAATTTATGAGCTTATCTCTTGCATCTTTTGACATTTGATCAAACATATCAGTTTTAGTTACGCCTGGAGCAATTGCATTAACACGAATGTTGAATGAGCCTAATTCCATTGCCATACTCTCTGAAGCTCTTATTAACGCAGATTTACTAGAACCATATGAAAATGTTCCTGGATCAGCAATAAATGCTGCAGAGGATGAGAGATTAATAATAGATCCAGATTTGTTTCTAATCATAATTTTAGCTATGCCTTGAGTAAAAATTATTTGACTGAAGAGATTTATTTCAAATACTTTTCTTAACTCAGAGATAGGAGTCATTTGAAAAAGCCCACCACTTGCTATTCCAGCATTATTTACTAATATATCAATACTTTTAGAAATTGAAAAAATTTGTTTAATTGAATTTTTTATAGAATCTTCATCAGATAAATCTAATTCAATAGGGGTAATCACAATATTAAATTTATTTTCAAGATTATTTAACCATTGTTTTGTCTCCAGAGTTACCTCTCTCATACAAGCAAATATATCACAGTGATTTTCTGCAAATGTTTCGGTTATGCTTCTTCCAATGCCTCTATTAGCTCCTGTTACAACTGCAAGTTTTCCATTTAACAAATTACTCATAAAATTACCTTAGTCAATGTCTTTGTAGATTTTTCCTCTTTCATATACTGGCATTAATATAGCCCAGTCATCCTCTTCGATAGGATTTCCCTCTGGAAAGGGAGGTGAAGCTCCAATATTTAAAATGGATAATACCTTTTTATCAGAATAATAGGCTTTAAAAACGTGCTTAATAAATTCAGTAAATAATCTTATATTTTTAAATTTAACTTCGTTAAGGACAGTATTTTTTTGTAAATCATCAAGAGTATTAAAATCATCATGAAACTTATTATTACTAGTTTTTTTTAACTCAATAATAAAAGCATTTACAATATTTTCAATTCCGTATTTAATCGTATACATTTTGAAATCAATAGCAGATGCTGGAGGCATTTTTAATTTTCTATCACCCGGAATTATTGCATCAAGAACTATTTCGATCATGATATGTTTGAGATGTTTAATGCGTTTTCTCGTATATACTTAGAGGCAAATAAAGTTATTGCTTGAGCAGTAGCAACTGGGTTAACAGCACCAGATGTTACAAAAACGCTACTATCAACTATGAATAAATTTTTAACTTGATGAGCCTGTCCATACTTATTTACTACTGAACTATGGGGATTATCACCCATTCTAACTGTTCCCATTAAATGCCACCCAGTATTCTTAACAGGAGCAAATGAGGCCGTTACCTTGGCATTAACTGATGAAAAAATTTCTTTGCCCATCTTAACGCCATGCTTTAGGATTTTTTTTGTATTATCCCCAAGCTCATAATAAACCTTAACTCCAGGAAGGCCAAAAGAATCTTTGTTTTCATAATCAAGTTCAATCCTATTATTCTTTTCAGGAAGATCTTCAGAAATTATTGCAATCCCGGCAGTATGATTAAATATTCTATCAAAATCTTTATGGTGATTTTTTCCAATCTCCAATTGTCTCATGAAATAGCCTGAAGTTGCTGTTTCTATTGGTGGTGCGCCTCTTAAAATTTGCATAGTATAACCTCTGAGAAAATCATTTTCAGATCTTGTCTCATAGAATTCTTGACTAAGAATGCAACATCCATGTGGTCCTATACTTGAATTAAGATTTTTTTCAAAAACACCTTCAACATATGCTAGAGGATGGAGCATTAAATTTCGACCTACAAGCCCATTATCATTCAATAAGCCATCTGGAAACGCAGATGATTTAGAATTTAATAATAATCTTGGTGTACCTATTCCACTACAAGCAATTATTATAATCTTAGCCTTACATTTAAATTCAATTCCATTTTTATCTAAATAGAGAACGCCATCCGCAAAACCTTTTGAATTCAATGTAATTTCATAAACTCTTGATTCTGTATATACTTCAACACCATTTAATTTTGCTTCTGGCCAATAGGTTATATCTACACTCCCTTTTGCCCCCTGAGAACAACCAGTATTGCATGGACCAAGGTTAATACAATTCGACCGATTGATCCTTTTACTAGTATTAATTGCGGAATAAGATGGCCACCAATGCCAATGTTTCTTATTAAAAGCTTTTGCCATTTCTTGACCCATATCACCCAAAGGTATTGGGGGTAAAAGTGATTTATACTCAGGGTAAGCTGTGTCGCCAACAAGGCCAGCTACCCCCATCATTTTTTCATTTTCATCAAAATATGGCTCCAGATCAGAATATTTCAATGGCCAATCTTCAGCGACATTATCCAACTTTTTTACAGAAAAATCTGATGGATGGAACCTTGGAAAATGTGCAGAATAAAGAATAGTACTTCCACCAAATCCATTAAAATTAGCTATAGATATCGGAGAATTTGAATCATCAATTGGATAATCTGCTTTATTTTTTCTTATATTAGGATCAAAACTAAATTCTTTAGTCTTAGATAACTCCCAATCAGATGAGTTTGAAGGGTAATCAGATTGTTCGCTGACTGATCCCTGCTCAAAACAAACAATTCTTAGAGATTTGTCCTTGCTAAGCGACCATGCAGCAGCTGCCCCACTTGCCCCTGAGCCAACGATAATGATGTCAGCTTCATCGATCATTTATTATCTTCGGTCTTTGGAAGATATTGTTCCAGAATTTCTGGAATGGTAATTAACATATCTGCCTCACAGGCTAACTCACCATTAGTATATGCAAAACCTTTACCCTTACAGATTCCTCTACTCCATGATATAACTTCTGTATGAATTTCAAATTTTTCTCCAGGCAATACTTCTTTTTTGAAGCGGACTGTATGGGAAAGTGCATGAGTAACCTTACCCCTCAATCCAGGTAAAGTTGTAATTGCAACTGTCAACATTTGTGCAAGCGCCTCGAGTTGAAGCGCACCTGGCATATTTGGACCATCAGGAAAATGAACTGGGAAAAACCATTCATTCATTGTCATATTTTTATAGCCACGCGCATATTTACCAGGTAGTACTTCATCGACATAATCAATCATAAGAAAAGGATATCTATTGGGCTGATACTCTTGGAGCTCAACACTATTTAAACTAAATTTTTCCATTTTTTTATACTCCAAATAAAATTAATAAATATCTACTCTCCTTGACAGGTGTTCAATTATATCGTAACCATCCCATACAACATCCATATCCAAAGACCTTCCAATGGGTACAATGCGATCAATCCCTCTTAATTGATTAGAGGTTACAAAATTTCTAAGTTCTTCAACATCAAAACCAAAATATGTAAGGGTTTGACAACGATCATTAATTATTGGCGCTAAATCATTTAGAGCGCCTAATGAGATTTCATGAAAAGTACCAAAATAACCCCTTTGATCTTGTTGATTTTCAAGAAAGTGAGAAAGTTCTATATTAAATAATAAATTATTCTGATGTTTAATCCTTTTAACATTTTTGTTTTCTATGGCATTAATACATGCATCAACGAATTTATTCATGTATTGAATTGGTTCAATTTTATGCACTCGATTTACATATTCTGAAAACTCTTCCCATAATCTAACTTTTGCTTTTTTGACAATTGATGAGCTACCAATCCAATTAAATAATTGAGGAGAAGAGCATGCATTTTGATCCATCACATAAACATCATTGAATAAATTTTGACAGAGTTTCTTTAATTCATTATCTCTAGCATCAAGAATTTTTTGCGACTCAATTACACACAAAGAGAACCTATCAGGAAATACAATTTCTCTTGATCTGGGCTTGCATGGAAAGGATCTCATTTTATGAACAGTTTCATCACCTCCCCATATTACTCTGGCATCTGCGATAGACATCCAAAATTTGTTAACATCATCATCATGATCAAATTTAACTATTGAGATAATATTATTGATATTAATATATTTTTTTGAAGCAAGGAGTCTAGAAATTAAATGAACAATAATATCAGTAGAAGTTGATTCTTTAGATGAAAGACGAACAACATTTGAATTACCCGAAAGTAAGCCAAAAGCGAGTGAAAAAGCAAAGTTTACAGGGACATTTGAAGGACTGTTATGATAGACTAAACCTAAACCAACTTGTAATTGCTTGGAAGTAAAGTTTTTAAAAATTTTATTTAAATTAGACTTTCTACACCAAAAACCAAAAGTAGCAACATCAGGATATTGGCGTATATCAGGATAGTCAAGAATTAACTTGGAAAGTTCAGAAAGAAAATTTATGCGATTTTCATCATGAACAACTACAGGCTGGTTAAACACCTTTAAATTATTACCAATAATGAAGTTTACTTTATTAGCAATATTTTTAGGTATATGTATCACTGCATCCTCTTATTTCAGCACTTTTAATTCTGCCATGAACTTTAAAATATTTACCCTTTCTGCCACACCGACAATTATCGACTCCATATATTGTTCCTAAATCCTCTGTTAATATTGAATGGCCAGGATAGCTTTTTGGTATAAGAGAAAGCAATTGAATCAAGCCTTCAGCACCATTTTTTTCAGGTTTGTAAGTTTTATGATTTCTAATAATTACATCAGAAAAAGATGGTGCATGGAAAAAACCCATTTCACATTCAACATAAATTGAGCCAGTTTGTTCAACCATACCATAATAATTATGTACTTTTAATATGCTAGTGCTGCTTCTAATTCTTTTTTGAAATTCAACAGTATTTACAGATTCACTCTCTATCTGCTTCCAACCACCGCCATGGAATAGTGTCGCCTTGGAAAGGTCAAGACTCCTCTCACTTTTTTCTAGTTCTTGAATAAAATGCTTCCAAATTATGAATGTAAAACCAAATACTAGTATATTTTGACCTTGATATTTTTTTATAAAATTTTCAACTTGTTTAAAATTTATGCTCATATCATCATTTAAGGCAAACTGAACATCCCTTCCAAAAATTGAAAAACCCAGAACGCCAGCTGTCCGAGCAGAAAACATCTCGCGATTATCAATAATTTTTTTTGTGTCAATTACTAGCATTGGAACTCTTGTGTTCCCAATGAAATTCGACATGATTTTTGACAAAACCTTTATTTGAAGAGCAGAAGTCTCCTTATCAAGAAAAATTTTCGAAACATTTTGTCCAGTTGTTCCTGACGAAGTCATTGTTTTAACTATATCTTCCTTTAATACACTCCTTAAATCAAAAGATTTAAATAACCTAACAGGCAAAAATGGAATTTCGAATAGCGATCTATATGAAGAGTTTATACTACCAAATTTTTGTAATAGCGTTCTATAGTCCGCACAATTGCTCAGGTGATGTTGAGTTAATAGATTCATATGATTTAACATAAAATCATCTTTTTCAGTATTTTGCATTTCGTAAACTGGAATTGAATTTACATCTATCATCAGCTTGATCTCAGAGCCTTGTAATCAATCTTGCCATTAATCAATCTTGGTAATATATCTATAGAACTAATTTCAATTGCTTTTTGATTTATTCCAATTAAGTTTGAAATATTCTTTCTAAGACTATCTTTTGACAAAGAAGGGTGATTTTCTACAAAGATTAACAGCAAATTTTCTTCCCCAGTTGTGGCACATTCAAACCCCATATTTGAGATTATTTCTTCGACAGAATCAAGCGATATTCTATTTCCAAATACTTTAATAAATCTATTAATACTTCCTTTAATGTAAAAATAACCTTCACTATCAAACTGAGCTAGATCACCAGTTCTAAGTTTGCCCTTATTTATATCACCCAATTTTAAATCATCTAGTGAATTTGCATAGCCCATAGAAACATTATCACCAGAATAAATAAGCTCTCCTATGGTATTACTTCGATCAATTACCTTACCATTTTTATCTTCAATCCAAAGCTTACCATTAGGAATAGCCTTTCCTATACTTCCTTTTTTACGAAGTATATCATTTGGCGCAAGATATGAAATTCTAGCCGTAGCTTCAGTTTGACCATACATAGAATAAAAATCAATTTTTTTTGATTTTAAGCCATCATAAATATTCTTTATTTTTTCAAAGTCAAGCTTTCCACCAGCCTGAGTCATAGTATTAATTGAAGGAATTTTTAATCTATTAATTCCTAACTTTAGAATCATTTCATAATTATATGGAACACCTGAAAGACCTGTAACAGAATATTCATTAATTTTATTCCAAAATTCTCCCTCAATCATTGATGCATTAGACAGAACTATTGAACTACCAGAGATTAAGTGACTATTTATTACAGATAAACCATATGAATAATTAAAAGGCAAAGATGTAATAACACGATCAACAGGGGATATTTTTAAATAATTTGATATGGATCTGGCATTTGAAATTAAGTTTTTCTTAGTTAAACGAACCAATTTTGGAGAGCCAGTTGACCCTGAAGTAGTCAATAGCAATGCAAGTTTAGAATTGAATTGAACTACTAGGTTATTATTATTTATTAGAAGTGAATAAGACTGATCTCTTAAAGCAAGACTATAACCTTTATAAAGATCTTCAAGTTTTTGGAAAATATATCTTGGCTTATAAACTTCAACAAGATCTTTGAGTTTATCTATTTTAATTTTTGGACTGAGCAATAAAGGCACCATGTCGGACTCAAGGCAAGATAGATAAAAGGCTATACTTGAAACATCGTTCTCTCCAACAATAAAAACTAGATGGCGACGTTCAAAGACTCTTGAAAACTGTTTTATTTTTATTATTAAATCAGAATAACTTAAAAATGAACCATTCTTATCTATGAGTGCAACATTTTCCAGATATTGATCATTAAAGAAAAACATTACTCAATTTCAATATTATAATTCTTCAGCTTTTCTATTCCCACTGTGTAAGATGCAAAATCAACGATATCATCCATCTCCATCATAATATCAAATGCATCTTCCAGTGCTGCAATCAAACCCATATGGCCAACTGAATCCCATGCTGGAATACATTGATAGACAAATTCTTCATTTAGTACTTCTTCCGTTACAGAAAAACAATCAACAAATGCTTTATTATATTTTTCTCTATTGGTCATATTATTACTCCTTTTCGTTATATATTTATATTGTCAGCATAATCCTATAAAACACTAAAAAACCTTACTGAGCAATTCTTAGAACTTCAATTTTAGACTGTTTACTCAATGGATTTTGGGTTTTAAATTCTTAGTTAAGCTAGTATTTTCAATCCTGGGAAAATAGTACAAATAATCATCAAGTATGAATATTTGGAAAAGATTTAACAGAACAGCAAGAAAAGAATGGCTAAACATGCATATTTTTGATTTGATTAGTAGGATTCCACCAAGAAAACTACTTGAGGCTATCTAAACAAAGGGGATTCTATTTTTAGCAAGCGATAGAAATGGGAGGATTGCATTATTATTCTTCTTTAAAAACAAACTGATCTTTTTTTATTTCTCCACATACAAGCTTATTTGAATAATGCATCTCAACACCAACCTTTCTAGAAAACTTCTCGCCAAGACTCGACACTTGCATAAGCCTAGATACAAAACTAATGCTAGAACTTTCATAACTTACCCCAATTTGATGGATTTAACAGATCAGCATCATTTGTATACACCTCGGTTGGAATGCCTGGCAACAGTCCAAGTGAGGCTATAACAATTTCTTCCAATTGATCAGTAGTATCTACGCCAACTAACACTTTAGATATTTCTGGAATAGAAATTGCATATCTAATTGTTACCTCTAATGCCGTTATCTGGTTATCATTCAACCACTCATGCCATATTTTCCATAAGCCATTCCAACGCTTAAATTTATCAGGCCTATTTTTTTTGGACATCAAGAGTAAGCCTTGTAAAAAAACGGAGCGCGCATGAACTTCAATATTACTTCTGCAAAGTTTACCAAGCATTCCACTGTCGATCATTCTTCTATCCAATATATTAAAAGGTAGCTGCACCAAGTCTATATCAAAATTATCCAGAACAGATTGCAACTGACTATACTCGTAGACAGACACACCTATTTTCTCTATTTTTTCCGCTTGTTTTAATTCTTTAAGATGGTCGTATAACTTTTCAGCACCAGGTTTTAATAGATCATTGGCATTATGTACCAATACACCATAAAAACTTTCCTGCCTTGTGTCCATCAACGAACAAGAAAAATCTTTTTTTAATAGATCTATGTCACTATTACTTATTTCAGTGTTATTAAAATGCCTAGTTTTGGTAATAACTTTAAAATTCTGCACATTAGCCACTCCTAATACTTTCTCACTATTTCCATAAACAGGTGCAGTGTCCAGCAAATCAATATTTTGCGAACGAGCATAATTCAGGATTCTTCTTACTTCTTTAGGTTGGACCGGCCCACTTTCTGAATTAATACCGTAATCGATACCAAATTGAACTGTCCCTAGTGCAATCTTAGACATTGTGTATTTTTTTACGTATCACTGAAATCTCCATCCAATCAGTTGAGGAGTCAGTAAAAACTTGATTATCGTGATGATAGACTTTAGTTTGATAGCATGTGCACCATGCAAAAAGCGTCTTATAATTCATCATATAAGACTTTATAAAGGAGTTATGATTATATTCATTATGCACTGGAGACTCTGCAAAAAAAATCTTGAATAACCATCCATCCTTCTTTGTTTAGTACTCTATCTGCTTTCATTGATATACGAAAAAGATCATCTCTATGACATAAGTAAAGGCAAAATCCAAAAATAACTATATCAAATAAATTATCTTTATGGGGCAAAATGTCTGCAGTACCTACTATTGCATCTATATTGTTTAATTTGCACTGATTAATAGGATCTAATGAAGGATCGATACCAGAGATTGAGCATTTATAGAATTACTAATGTACTTCATTCTTTACCCCCCCACATACAATTTATAAAATTTTTAACACAGCACTACTGGAAGACTTAGAAATATCTAAAAAAGCTATTACAACATTATTATCTTCAAAATTACCTTTAGAAGCCCTTTTCTATGTCTACCAAATAATTCGTCTGCTTCTCCGTTTAAAAAAAATCTTTTGCTTCATGTATAAACCTATCTCAATATATTTTTCAAATTATTCACCACTTCATCTTGCTGACCTAGTGTCATGGAATGAAATAATGGGATGCTAATTGCCCTATTGTAATATGATTCTGAATTAGGGAAGTCGCCCACTTTAAATCCCAACTGTTGATAATAAGGATGAGTATGAATAGGGATATAATGAACATTTACACCAATACCAAGCCTTCTAAGCTCGTTGAAAATTTTCTCACGACTTTTATCAAAACTATCTAAATCAACTTGGATTGGGTACAAATGCAATGCAGAATAGCTATCCTGATCCTGGTATGGCTTAATGATCGCAAGATCGTTTAATAGCAAGTCATATCTTTTTTGAAGAATGTGACGCTGAGTAACGAATTCATCAAGTCTTTGCATCTGGCTAACACCTAATGCAGCTTGCAATTCAGTCATTCGATAGTTGAAACCTAAGCCAACCTGTTGATAATACCAATCACCTTCTGATGGATTAGTCATTAATCCTAGATTGCGAGTTATACCATGACTTCTGAACAACCGCATTCTATCTGAAAGCCGCTCATCATTAGTTATTGCTAGTCCGCCTTCTGCTGTTGTAATAATTTTAACCGGATGAAAGCTGAATATAGTAATATCAGAATATTGACAACTTCCAATTAGACTATCTAGATACTTACCGCCAATAGCATGAGATGCGTCCTCAATAATTTTAAAGCCATACTCTTGACTGAGTGAATGAATTTTCTTCATATTGCAGGATTGCCCGGCAAAATGTACAGGTATTACAATTTTTGGTAATTTATTATTTTTTTTTGCTTGAATTAATTTTTTTTCTAATTCTTTAGCAGATAAATTATAAGTTCTAGGATCAATATCGACAAAATCAACTTTAGCACCGCAATATAAGCCGCAATTGGCAGAAGCTACAAATGAATTAGGACTAGTCCAAAAATAATCACCTTCACCGAGACCTAGAGCTAAACAAGCGACATGTAATGCTGAAGTGGCACTATTAACAGCCACTCCAAATTCAGAGCCACAATAATCTGAAGCTTTTTTTTCAAATAAAGGAACTTGCGGTCCTTGGGTTAGAAAATCAGACTGCAAGACGTCTAAAACTGAATCTATGTCGGCCTGATTTATATCTTGTCTACCATAAGGTATCACCCTTAAATATTCCCAATTTTGTTTTTATTTTTCTCTATCCATTCTTTCAATTCAGCAATCTCCATCCATTCTTTGTTGTTGTCAGAGCTGTATACAAAACCCGGCTCAACTTTAACGCCAATGCCTATTCTTTTTTGATCGTTGCTCCAATTATTGATAGACGGTAATATTTTAAAGTAATCATGATATTCATAAGTATAAAGTGCATCCTCCTGGCTAATCATTTGTTCATGTAATTTTTCACCTGGACGAATACCGACTTCCTCTAGCTTGGCCTTTTTATCGACCGCCAAAGCAATATCTATAATATTCATAGACGGTATTTTCTTTACATAAATTTCTCCACCTTGCATATCATTAAAAGCATGCCAAACTAAATCGACGCCCTCTTCTAAAGAGATCATAAATCTTGTCATACGATTATCAGTAATTGGTAGAGTGCCATTCTCCTTAGCAATAGATATAAAAAAAGGAATAACAGAGCCACGAGATCCCATAACATTACCATACCTTACAACTGAAAAATTCGTATTATGACTTCCAGAATAAGAATTACCTGCAACAAACAGTCTGTCTGATGTTAGTTTTGTAGCTCCATATAAATTTACTGGACTGCTAGCTTTATCAGTTGACAAGGTGACAACTTTTTCAACACCCTTATCGATACAGGCATCAATTAAATTCATCGCACCAAATACGTTAGTCTTTACACATTCAAATGGATCATATTCTGCAGTAGGGACGATTTTAGTGGCTGCAGCATGAACAACATAGTCAATACCATCTAATGCGCGATATAATCTGTCTTTATCTCTCACATCGCCAATAAAAAATCTAACTCTGGGATCATCTTTGAACAACTTAGCCATTTCCCATTGCTTCATTTCGTCTCTTGAAAAAATGACAATTCGTTTTGGATTGTATTTTTTAAGTGTCATAGGAATAAAAGCATGTCCAAATGAGCCTGTGCCGCCAGTTATTAATATTGATGAGTTTTTTAACATTTTCTTTTAAAGTTGTTATTAATTAGTATTAGCCATTTGATTAAGATTACCTTTATCGATAATGGTTCCATTTTTTAATTTATAAATACAATCACAGTTTTTAAGCGTACTTATTCTATGGGCGATAATAATAATTGTCTTGTTACCATGTAATGACTCGATGGTTTCCATCACTTCACTCTCTGTAATACTATCAAGGGCGCTAGTCGCCTCATCTAATACCAATACTGAAGGGTGGTGATATAAGGCTCTAGCAATACCAATCCTTTGTCGTTGCCCTCCAGACAATCTCACTCCATTTTCGCCAACCATTGTTTCTATACCCTGGGGTAAATCTTCAACAAACTCTTTAAGTTGAGATTTAGAAATTGCATCATTGACTAATTGAATGTCAATTTCACCTTCAGGAATCCCAAATGCTACATTATTTTTTAAGGTGTCATCTGTTAAATATATGCTCTGTGGAACGTAGCCAATTCTATTTTGCCAACTTCTCATATTATTTTGAATATCCATCCCATTGACTAACACTTGGCCTTTATCTGGTTTTAGCAAGCCCAATATCACATTAATCAGAGTACTTTTCCCAGCTCCACTGGGGCCGATGAATCCTACTACAGAGCCGTCATTTATATTTATATTAACTGCATGAATAGCTGAATCTGATGATTCTGAGTATTGAAAGTCTACATCTTTAATGTGGATATTATTTGTTAGTTTTTTCTGGGTATCTTCATTAGGAGAGCTCTCCTGAATGGAGAGAAGCATCTCATCATAAATCCTATTAATAACTGGAAGCCCATAGCGCAAACTTTGCACACTTCCTATAATTTTATTTGCCGAAGGCATTATCTTAAAAGCTGCCATAACAAAAACACCTAGAGATGGAATAATTACATCAGCATCTTTATGTAAAACAAATAATAAGACAAAAATAAAAATAGATAGAACCGTAACAGCTAATAATTCAAACATGTGACGAGGAAGCGCCATTAGGACGCCATAAATAACTCCAACTCTAGCTGATGCACTACTATGGTTTACATACTGTTTTATGAAATTTTCCTCCCTGCCCAACAATGTTGCATCTTTAAAGCCGCCAATGCCTTGTTGCAAATGCTTAAGAACCTGAAATTCATGGAACTGCCTTTGTTCACCTAACTCTAGAGTCCTTCCCCTAGTTAATAAATAAAACAAAGACCCAAATAGCGTTACAGTAACTATTATCGATATCAATCCTAAAGGCTCGACAATAAATAACATCCCCCCTATGCCAACAATAATCAAGAATTCAGAAATCAGCGATAAAAATGCCGCTATCGACAAGATCAAGTAAAACACCTCATCAGTTACGTTGCGTATAAGTTGTGCAGAATTTCTTTGCAAGTGAAATACATAAGGCTGGCGCATATAGGTAGTAAATAGTTTTTGTGAAATTTTGACCTTTAACCCTGCAGTGAATTTTCCCTGAATCCATCCTGAATATAAAAGAACCGCCGCCTTAACAAAGTACAAGGCTGTTATTGCAACTAGACTGCCTATAATAAGTTGTTTTTGTGAAGTAATGCCGATAAAGCTGGATACTTCACTTACTATCGGATAAGTGTTAATAGCATCAGGCTTTATAACGGCTGCAAGAAGTGGCAATATTAAAGCAACACCTAGTGACTCGAACACCATACCCACAAACATAAGAATAAAAATAAAGACTAACCCTATCTTTTGTTTTCTATCCAGCAAAAAAGAGAGCTTATTAATGATATTCATCAAAAAGTACTACTTATTTTTTACGCCATGCTGAAACTATATAAGCAATAAAGATTGAAACTATTAACGATATAAGAAACATGACTATCACGATTAGCCGTTTCTTAGGTAATATTGGACCTGTAGGAGGGACACTCCACACTATACCAACTAACTCGATATCATTAAAAGTAGGGATATATGAGGTCAATATCTTTCTTTTTGCTTCCAAATCTATTGTTCGTGAGTTGATATTTTCATTTTCAAGGAGGGCTTTATCAAGCTCGTGAATTAAACCCTTTTCACCATACATATACCAAGCAGGCAATATCTCTAAACCAGATGGATGGGATTTTAGGGTGTTGCTGTCAATATTACTAATCTGTGAAAAATTAGTATCATTTTTATTTAAAGATTTTGCAATATTTATCTCTTTTTTAAGATCATTTATCTTTTTTAAACGCAATTTACTTATAAGGTCTCTTTCCACAACTAATTCTGTATCAATATTTTCAATTTGTTTCTTTATGATTAATTGATCTATTTTTTTTAAATCTTCTTTGGTTTCATCATGAGCAGATTTTACCAAGTCATTTAAAAAACTAGAAATAATTAATGGGTCTTCTCCATCTAATCCAAGAATTGTAATATTCTGTTTTGCTTTCGTAGAATCTAGAAGCGAAATTTGTTTAGCAAAATCTGAAGCATTACGTTTTTCATATTCATTATTTAATTTTAATTTTTCTGAATAATTATTTGATATAAAAATCTTTTCTATGAAGGAATTTGATGAAACTTTATATAAAAACATTTCATAAATACTTTCTTTTGAATAATTTACTGAATCTGGTAAAGCAACTTTATCTTTAAATCTAAAATTATTAATTTTCGAAATTGATAAATCGCTTGGCGGATATACTGATATATGAGCATGATATATTGGCGTTATCGATAATACGTAAACAATTGATATCGTGGTAATTAGACTCGTAATGCCTAGAATAATCCATTTGCTATTAAACAAAAACAAAAGTACATGCTTCAATAAAACTTTGTCTTCTTGATCGTAGATCTCTTGGTGATTTTGATTCATATATTTACTAATGTTTTGTATTGTTGATAAAATTTTATATTAATTACTTAAATACCACTTGTAAGTTTTTTCTAAACCTTCTTTAAGCTTTGTTGTATATTCCCAACCTAAGTCAGACAATCTGGTCACATCAATCAGTTTTCGTGGCGAGCCATCAGGCTTAGCTGTGTCAAAAATTAGCCTACCTTTAAAACCAACTACTTGTTTCATGGTTTCCGCCATTTCTCGGATAGTGATATCCATGCCTGTCCCAATATTAATATGTGAAAGCATCGGTTTGGTATTGGCTTGATACATCTGCTTGTCCAATTCTAATACAAATAACGATGCAGCTGCCATATCATCGACATATAAAAACTCACGCATAGAATTTCCCGTACCCCATACAGTAACTTCTGAATCGTTTTTCATCTTTGCCTCATGAAAGCGGCGCATTAGTGCAGGAATTACATGTGAATTTTCTAAGTGAAAATTATCATTTATTCCATAAAGATTAGTTGGCATTACTGAGCGGAAGTCTGTGCCGTGTTGTCGGTTATATGATTCACAAAGCTTAATACCTGCAATTTTTGCTAGAGCATAAGGTTCATTAGTTGGTTCCAGAGTGTTCGTGAGTATTGCATCCTCACGCATAGGCTGCTCAACTGCCTTAGGGTAAATACAAGTACTACCTAAAAAAAGTAATCGCTTAACTTTGTACTCATAAGCGGCGTGAATAATATTAGCCTCTATCATTATATTTTGATAAATAAAATCGGCGGGATAAGTATTGTTTGCATAAATACCTCCCACCTTTCCAGCTGCAAGGACAACATAATCTGGTTGTTCATTTTTAAATAAGGTTTGAACTGATACTTGATTAGTAAGATCTAACTCTTTATGAGTACGCATCAAAAGATTTGTAAAGCCTCTAGACTTTAATTGTCTAACAATAGCGGAGCCGACTAAGCCACAATGCCCTGCAATATAAATTTTTTCATTGAGATCCATGTTTAAGTCAATTACTCTTTAAAGTCTGGCGCTTTGAAGCCGTATTTTTTAACTAAAGAATCACGCTTAGCAATGTTGATATCGTTTTCCATCATCTCATGCACCATTTCTTCTAGGGTGATCTTTGGCTCCCAGCCTAGTTTTTCTTTGGCTTTGGTTGGATCACCTAATAACGTTTCTACTTCTGTTGGACGGAAGTAGCGGTTGTCGACTGCAACAATCAAATTACCTGTTTCAGCATCATATCCTTTTTCATCTAAGCCTTCACCCTCCCAACGAATTATTTTACCTAGATGGCCCCAAGCGAAGTTGACAAATTCACGAACTGAGTATTGCACGCCGGTGGCAATACAAAAATCGTCTGGTTCATCTTGTTGTAGCATTAACCATTGCATCTCTACATAGTCTTTGGCATGACCCCAATCGCGCTTAGCATCTATGTTGCCTAGGTACAAAGTTTCTTGCAGGCCTAATGAGATACGAGCAAGTGCTCTGGTGATTTTTCGAGTGACAAAGGTTTCGCCACGTAAGGGAGATTCGTGATTAAACAAGATGCCGTTACAGGCATACATACCATAAGCTTGACGGTAGTTAATGGTTATCCAATAAGCATATAGCTTGGCTGCTGCATAAGGCGATCTTGGGTAGAAAGGCGTGGTCTCTTTTTGTGGAGTTTCTTGCACTTCGCCATATAGCTCTGAGGTAGAAGCTTGATAGTAGCGAGTTTTTTTCTCAAGACCTGAAATGCGAATGGCTTCTAATACGCGCAATGCGCCTAAGCCAACAGTGTCTGCCGTATATTCAGGGGTTTCGAAGGATACGGCAACGTGCGATTGTGCACCAAGGTTGTAAATTTCATCAGGTTGAATTTGCTGGATGATGCTTACTAGACTTATGGAATCTGCCAAGTCGCCATAGTGTAGTACGAATTTTCTATTGGTTTCATGAGGCTCTTGATAAAGATGATCAATTCGATCTGTATTGAATGATGAAGATCGACGTTTAATACCATGCACTTCGTAACCCTTATCTAGTAAGAATTCTGCTAGATAGGCACCATCTTGCCCAGTGATGCCCGTGATTAATGCTACTTTGTTATTTGACATATTTAATTCCTAAAATATTATTTTGTGTATTTAATGCACTTAATTACTTTTTAATAGCTCGTTAATAACAAATCATTGGTATGCGCTGCATTGCTCAGTTGTCAGATCTAGAATAACTTCCATTTCATATTCATGTGCAAGTTTTACAGATTGTGTTGATAAAACTCGATAGATGTTGTCATCATAAAAATATTCGAATACACCTATAAATTTAGGTAATGACTTCAACTCAACATTAAGTTCATATTTAGCTATTCGAGCCATTGCATTGTTACTAGTCTCATTTTAATTAATTCTACTAACAGTTGAGAAGAAATAACCTTGTGCTGGCTTATTTACTCTTATACCTAAAAGCGCTATCACTCTTCTTGAGTAAGATGCCTATTGAGATAAGTGGCATCGAACCAACAAAAACTCTAAATATTTTATCATTCAACACTAATCTTCAACTCTGCCATAAATATCTTCAAACCTTACAATGTCATCCTCTCCTATATAAGTACCACTTTGTACTTCGATGATTTCTAGAGGCTCATCGGATTTATTTTCTAAACTATGCATTTTTCCAATCGGAATGTAAGTTGAATCACCTGCTTCTAATGTAAGAATTTCCTCTCCATTAGTAGCTGTAGCCTTTCCACTGACCACAACCCAATGCTCTGCACGCTTATCATGCATTTGAAGGGAAAGCTTTGCACCTGGGTTGACATGCAATTTTTTCACTTGAAAATTCTCGCCAACCTCAATAGAATCATACCAGCCCCAAGGCCGATATACCTTACGGTGAGAGTGGGCCATTTCCCTTCCCTCATTATGCAGAGACTCAACAATAGATTTAACTTCGTGCACCTTGTTTTGACTGGAAATAAATGTTGCATCCGGCGTATCTATCACAATTAAATTATCAACCCCAATCAATGCCACCATGTGATGTGATGCGTTAATATAAGAATTGGTTGTATCAATGGCTTTTACATCACCCCTAGTAATGTTGCCATTTTCATCCTTAGTGCCAATGTCATAAAGTGCAGTCCACGAGCCAATATCACTCCAAAGTGCATCTAGAGGCACAACAACCACATTATTACTTTTTTCCATTAATGCATAATCTATAGAGTCACTCGGACTAGACGCAAAAGTTTGCTCTTCAAGACGAATAAAATCAAAATCCTGAACTGCGCCATCAACAGAATAATTTACAGCTTTTACAATATCAGGTGAATAAGTGATTAACTCATCAATAAATGTACTAGCCTTAAACATAAACATACCTGAGTTCCAAAGATAGTTACCCTGTTCTAAATAAGACTGTGCATTTTTTAAATTTGGCTTCTCAACAAACTCCTCAACTTTATATGCTCCATCATTATTCTCATTTGAGAAGCCAATATAGCCATAACCTGTATTTGCATCAGTTGGCACAATGCCAAACGTTGTTAATTTACCCTCCTGTGCTTTCTGACTAGCAATATTAATCGCCTTGTGGAATGCGTCCACATCTTGAATAACATGGTCAGCGGAAAGGACTAATAAAACCAAATCATCTTCGCCTTTAAGTGATTGAAGTGCCGCAGCAGCGATAGCAGGTGCCGTGTTTCTGCCTACAGGTTCAAGCAGGATTATTGGATTTTTAATATCAATTTGTTGGCATTGTTCTGCCACTAAAAAGCGATGATCGGCATTACAAACAATAATTGGATCTGTAAGATTATTCACACCCCCTAAGCGCAGAATGGTCTCCTGAAGCATAGTGTTATCACCAATCAATGGTAAATATTGCTTAGGATATTGCTTACGAGACAAGGGCCAAAGACGTGTTCCTGAACCGCCTGAAAGGATAACGGGGGTTATTTTATACATTTTTTTATTATTATTAGGTTTTCTTTAGTCATTAACTTAATTAAACAAAACGTTCATTTAAAGAAAAGAGATGATGTAGTCAACCATACCATCATCATTGGTACCATTATTTATTATCTATTTCTTCTGATTCGAGTTTTAGTGCAATAATCTCTTTTTTTAGTATTTCATATTCAATAATCTTTCTTTTAAGAAAGGCAAAAGTTAGCCTTGACTTCTCCTCGATTCCTTGAGGGGTAAGGAGGTACGCATATCCCACTTTATTTGGATTTTGTTTGAAGTTTGTTATTTTTATCAGTCCTTTCTCGGTAAGTTTTCTTATACAGTAGTTTACCTTACCCAGGCTTACCCCCATCTCTTTTGAGAGCTCTCTTTGAGTACACTCAGGGCTTGATTCTAGCTTACGAAGCAGGTCAAGACGAATATCTTTTTGATTCAATAGGTTCTGAAAAAATAATTGAGAGAAAAATATTAGGTACGCTACCGCCATACCTTGCAAATATATTTGCAAAAAACCTTACAAGTTAAATTCTATCATTTATATTGGTTCATGTTCAATTAATGAACTTAAATTATTTATGAAATAAATTTTATATAAATCTATCGCTTGTGGTTTCTTCTCATTTTGTGTTTATTCATTATGCTCTATAATTAGACAAAAATAAATAAACTATGATGTATAACAATATAGATTTCAACAATAAGACTATTCTAATCACTGGTGGTGCCGGTTTTATTGGTAGCAACCTTGCTTTTTATTTTCAAGAGAACTTCCCAAACTCAAGAGTTATAATATTTGACTGCTTTAGAAGTGCTGAAATTTTTGCAAATGGTAACCTTAAGAGCTTTGGACATTACAAAAACCTAATCGGCTTTAAAGGCAGTATTATCTGTGGCAACATTAATAATCAAGCTGACTTAGCATTATTGGGTGATTACAAGTTTGACTTTGTGTTTCATCAAGCAGCAATTTCAGATACTCGTATCTATGACCAGGAGATAATCATGAAAACGAATGTAAATTCTTTTTACGATTTACTGGAAATAGCAAAAAAAAATCAAGCTGTAATGGTTTATGCGAGTTCTGCTGCAACATATGGTAATCAGTCCTCCCCTCAAACTGAAGGTAAAGAGAGCCCTGAAAACCCTTATGGTTATAGTAAATATGTTATGGATCAAATTGCAAACCAATATTCAAATGAAAATCCAGATTTGACAGTCGTAGGATTAAGGTTTTTTAATGTTTACGGACCAAAAGAATACTACAAAGGCAGAACATCATCAATGGTAATCCAGCTTGGACATCAAATTCTAGATGGCAAAGCTCCTCGTTTATTTATTGGATCAGATCAAATTTTTCGAGATTTTATTTATATTGATGACATTTTGCAAGCTATCATCAAGGCCTGTGATCCAAAAAAAAATGGTACCTATAATGTAGGTACAGGAATTTCAAGAAGCTTTCAGGATATTGCCGATATTCTTCAAAATGAACTTAATACTGATTTGGGTACAGATTATTTTCTCAACCCTTATGATGGCTACCAAACTCATACCCAAGCAAATATTAGTTCTTCAAAAAATAACTTAGGCTTTGAACCTAAAGTATCATTAGAACAAGGAATTAAATCCTATATCCCTGAAATTAAGCGCTTGCATGGAGCTGAAATTACATGATTAATCTAAAAAATAAATCACCCAATGTATTGGTTATCGGAGACCTTATTGTTGATCAATATCTTTGGGGCTCTTGTCAACGAATTTCACCAGAAGCGCCAGTTCAAGTGATTGATGTTGACCGTGAAAGTACTGTTTTAGGTGGAGCTGGAAATGTGGTTAATAATCTTAAAAAACTTGGCGCGCAGGTTGATATCGTGAGCGTAGTAGGAAACTGCAGGATATCAAATGAACTAAAGAAACTCCTAGAAGATATAAAAGTTCACACGAAATTCTTAATCACCCAAAAGAATCGCATAAGTTCAAAAAAAACTAGGATTATTGCCTCCCAACAGCAAGTAGTTCGCTATGATCGAGAAAGTTCGGACGACATTGATGCGGAATCACAAAAAACTATTATTAAGACTTTTAATAATATAGTTAATGACTACGAAGTCATACTTCTCTCTGACTATGGAAAAGGAGTTCTTACTAATCAGTTAACGCAATCATTAATTAATACAGCAAAAAAATACAATAAGAAGGTTTTAGTTGACCCTAAAGGTATAAATTACCTGAAATATAAAGGTGCATTTTTACTCACTCCAAATAAAAAAGAGGCAAGCATAGCTACTAAAATTAATATTGTAGATGACGCTAGCTTAACTGATGCATTAGTAGAGCTCAAATCTATTTGTAATCTAGATATATCTTTAGTAACGCTCAGTGAGGATGGAATAGCAATTTATGATGGAAAGTTGCGCACTCATCCTACAACTGCTAAAGAAGTTTTTGATGTTACTGGTGCAGGTGATACTGTCCTTGCTTCCCTAGGATTTGCCATAGCTTGTGGTTATAGTATTGATGAATCTGTTGCATTTTCGAACCTAGCCGGTGGGGTTGTAGTAGGTAAAATCGGAAGCGCAACAGCAACCATTAATGAGATCATTGAATATGAATCAAGCCTTAACAAGTCTTCAAGTAATAAGCATATCAAAAGCCGGATTGAGATTGCTAGCTTGAGTCGAGAGTTAAAACTAAAAGGAAAAAAAATTGTATTCACAAATGGTTGCTTTGATTTACTTCATGCTGGCCATATAAGCTATCTAGAAACAGCTAAAAATTTTGGAGATATCCTAATACTTGGACTAAATTCTGACAGGTCTGTCACTTCATTAAAAGGGATGGGGCGCCCCATTAATTTGGAGGCAGATAGAGCGTATATACTGGCTGCTCTCGAGGTTGTTGATTATGTCGTAATCTTCGATGAGGATACGCCTTATGAATTAATTAAATCAATAAAACCTCATATTTTAGTAAAGGGTGGTGACTATGAAGGAAAAGAGGTAGTCGGACAAGATATAGCAGATGAATTAAAGTTAGTTGAATTTGTACATGGCAAAAGCTCAACTAAAACTATTGAAAAAATTAAACAATAAACTTAACAATGCAATCAATCATCAAACATGAATTTAGTGAACATATTCAAGTCAGTCAAAATACATTAGACTCCATTGTCGAACAAATTGAAACTGCATCAAAAATTTGCATCAATAGCCTAAAAAATGGAGGAAAGATACTAATTATGGGTAACGGTGGAAGTGCTGCTGACGCTCAACATATTGCCGCAGAGCTAGTCGGCAGATATAAAACTGAGCGCAAAGGACTCGCTGCTATCGCCATTACTACTGATACATCAGCAATTACATCCATTGCAAATGATTATGGTTTTTTGCATGTTTTTGATCGTCAAATTAGAGCATTAGCACAGAAGGAGGATGTAGTAATTGGTATTAGCACTGGAGGAACAAGTGCTAATGTGGCTAATGCATTAAAAACTGCAAATGAACTAGGGTGTCAAACCATAGGCTTTAGTGGTAAAGATGGAGGTGAGTTTAATGCCATATGTGATGTGAACTTATTAGTAAGTTCACACGACACGCCTCGTATTCAAGAGATGCACATTCTTATTGGGCACACTATTTGCCACTTAATTGATCTAGAACTTACAGACTAATTAAAGTTTTTTTGCTGCATCTAAGATATCTGATTCATCTATCAATTTCATACAATTATGATGCTTAAGTGGGCAGGTCTTCTTCATACAAGGCTGACATTCAAAATTCTTTTTTACAACAATACTTTTTTCATTCATCCACTGGGAAGTCTCTTTTACTTTTGTTGGGCCAAAAATTGCCACTGTAGGAATATTTAACGCAGCAGCTATATGCATTGGCCCACTATCACAAGTTACTAATAGATCAAGATTTTCAATTTGCGAGATAAGCTGAGTTACGGATAATTTTGTAGCGAGATTCAGATAATTTACTACACCCATCTCAATTAAATAACTTTCAATATCTTGGGCAATATCATAGTCTTGTGGGCCACCAAAAATAATTATGTCATATTCAGTAGACAGTCCCAAAGCAACCTTAGCAAAATTTTCAGGATACCATTGTTTAGCATTTCCAAATGCAGCCCCTGGATTAATACCTAATATCCTATTTTTATTAATTTTCTTTTGACCTTTGGAGTGAACAATTAATCTACCTGGTTTAGAGTCTATACCTAAACTATCATTTATAAAATTATTATATTTTTCTACTTGGTGTCCTCTTTTATATTTATCTTTAGAATATTGATTTTTTACTTTTGAAGATACGAATAATTTAAATAACTTTGCTCTTAGTGAACCCCTAAAAGAGAAAAATAAATCAAACTCATCAAGATCACTTAAAGTTTTATAAAAATTACTAAACCTTTTGTCCACAAAATAAGTTTGAATAACTCTTGGATGATTTTGTAAAGCCTCAACTGATACCAATGAGCCAATTAGTGTAATTTCCACATTTTTAAAATGGCTAATTATATTTTCTATAGCTGGAGTAGCCATTACTGCATCACCCAACCAAGTTGGAAGTTCAATTAATAACTTCATCAATTACATTTAGAGTAAGCTCAAGATTTTTATCTATAGAATATCGTTGTGACTTTATTCGATTATCTTCTTGAATTCTTTTTAAACTTTCATCATCCTTTAATAATGCATCTATTTTGCCAACAACTGAAAAATCTTCAGAATCTTGCATAATAAACTCTTTACCTAATAACTCTCCCCCACCACATTGGTTGGTAGTAAAAACTGCATTATTAAAATTCATTGCTTCCAGAATTACATTGCCAAATGGCTCATAATGTGTTGGAAATAAAAAAATATCACTTATATTAAAAAAATTTTCCACGTCTGGCCTAGGCCCAGTAAAAATTGCTCTCGAATCAATACCTAAATTATTTGCAAGAGATTTGAAATATTTCATATTCTTGTCTTTTCCTACTATTATCGCAATGGCATCTTTAGAAGAAAGCTCAGCAAAAATTTTAAGGAACTCCTCTACTCCTTTTCTTTTAAAACCACTTCCAACAAATAAAATTATTGGCACCCCTTTTCGTATTGAAAATTCTTTAGATAGACTATTAAATGAGTATTCATAATTAATTTTTTTTAATTCTATGCCGTTATAAATAACGCAAATTTTTTCTGGATCTACATTATATTTACTAATAATATTGTTTTTCACCATTTTTGAAATCGCGATAATTTTAACTGCCTTTTTAAAACATCGCTTCTCTATAAACAAATATACTAAGTGAAGAGGATTTAGTTTTGATTTTTGTTCAATGCTCAGAAATGTTTTATGAACCCCATCTCCAGCCCTATAAATATCTGGACAAGTAACACGATCTAGTGAAAAATAAAAACGATTTCTTTTTGATATTGAAACTTGCAAATTGAAGAGCATCACACGTAACCATGATGGAAAAAAATGAGGAAATAATGAATTTACAATCTCATGTTCAATATTATTCTTCTTTAAAGCTCTTGATAATCTCGACAAATAGACCTCTGCACCACCATATCTAGTATTGTTGGCTCTTAAAAAATATATTTTTTTACGAGTCATTAACTTTCTTTTTATTTTCAAATGCAGCCAGAGTTAGAGCTATTCCAAGAATTAAAAAAAACTGCTTAAACATATGATCTCTCATATTGCTATCAACAATACTTCTCATGAAAAAACCTGATGTAATAAATAAACTCATCAATGAAAAATAATGTCCAGAATTAACAAAAACCAATGCTGAAGATATAACAATTCTACCTACAAAAAATAACCATATAACCAGCCCAATAATTCCAACCCCAATCGTAAAGTCTATAATCCCACTGTGAGAATGCATGCCTCGCACAGATTCAAAATCTTTTTCATATTTTTGAATAGCATGACCAAATACGTTTCTTCCAAAGCCAATTCCAAAAATATCATTCTTTATATACTCAAGGCCCTTGGTAGCCCATGCAATTCTCATATAATTTGATTGGCCAACTGGACTACCATTAGAAAGAATTGGGCGATTAATTCCATCTCTCCAGTATGAAATATTTTCAGTATCAATTGCGATTGGAATGGTCTCAAGAAGCGAGTGCCATCTTGCATCATTTTTTGCATTATAAATAAGAGGCAATGTGCAAAGAATTAATAAAGAAATTGAGACAAGGCCTTTAGCTTTATTATTAAAATTTTCATTATCAATTACTATAAGAATGATTGCAGTCAAACTCATAAAAAACAAACTAATTGCTCCAAATCTCAATCCAGATATAATCGAAGAAAATAGGCAAAGAAATAGAAAAAAGATGAGCCAAAAAGAACCTATCTGAAGCATTCTTTTTTTCTTTTTAAGTCTCCAAAGAAACTCCACAATAATCATTGAAATCAATATATTTGAAATATAGGTTGACAACACAGCGCTCTTTGTCAAACCGCCATAGCGTGACAGTAAAGTGCTAGTGTCAAAATAACTATATATTACAACTACATCTATAAATATTATGTGGATAAAAAGAGAGAGAAATAATAAAGTAATCAAAGTCTCAACTTTGAAGGATTTATCAATAGACGCCATAGAGGCCAGAGAGATTCCCATCATAAAATAAATCATGGGATAAACCCATTGAGTTCTGAATTGAGACAGAGACCAACTTACCTCATCTGCAATAAATATACTATGAATAAAAATATAAATAGTAATCACTAGCAACAAAACTAAATTACCTCTAAAAAATTTATTGCTCAAAATTGGTTTAATAGAAATTTTAGCTTGAAACCAGTATGTAATTAGAATCATGAGAAGTGATGCAGCTAAAATATTTCTTAATGCAATTGTTCCAGGAATATTTAATATAAAAATTAACAGAGCAAAGATACTCAAGATTATTACTTGCATTAAATTGAGATTAAATACTTTATTCATAGAGAATTATTAATTATTGTATACATTGATTTTACTTCCTGAGTTAAGAACTATCTCAGGATTTGTAGCAGTAAAAACTGCTAATACATTTTTTTTAAAAGCTTGTGCAATATGTAATGGACCGGAATCACAACAAATTACTAAATCGCTATCTTTAACCAATTTAATAAAATCTCTAGAAGACTTATTAGTTTTTTTGAAGAAAAAGTTATTACAATTAGATTGTCGGTATTTTGGGGTTATTGAAGCAATAGTAAAAAGTGGATTACCGAAATTATATTTAATTTCATTAATAATTTTATTAATTTGGCTAATTGAGATACTTCTTTCACTATCTGTAGATTCTGGACAAATCAGGACCCGCTGATATTTTAATTCTAGTTTTAAATCTTTAATTTTCCAGATTTTTTCTGGCAATCCTAAGTATTTCCTTACTACTTCATAATGATTGATAACTTGAGGCTTGTTAAAGTCTTTATAAAATTGATATTTTTGACAATATGACAGAAAAAAAGAACCTTCAACCCCAAATGACCATGGATTAAAACCAATATCTGGACTCCATTTTTTTAAAAAATAATTCAATTTAAACATTTCCAAATAATTTCGTTTATTTATCCCAATGCACTTCAAATTTGGAGTTAGCTCATCAAAATAAGGCTTCATTTGTTTTGGACATAAGATTAAATAGTCTTTCGATGGATACTCCAAAACAAACTCTTGGATTACCACTAAATCAATAATAGTATCTCCATAACGAGTAAAAAGAGCGAAAAGAACCTTCTTTGCATTTTGAATATCTTTAAGTTTTATAGAAGAACTAGATAGACTTTTATTTTTATGATGTAATAGGGAATTAATCATTCCCAAATTCCTTCTTGTTTCATCATGTCAATATTTTGCTGACATATAATCTCCCAATCAACCAAAGGGGTCATTACTCCCTTTGTCATATGAGTTGACAGCCCATGAATTGGAGAAACACAAAGAGCTTTATTTTTAAAAAATATACGACCATATACTTTTTCACTGAGAACAGAATCACTTGGTCTAATTGCCGAGGCTTTAATATGTTTTTCGAATCTTTTGATTGTTTTTGACTGTAACAAAAAAGTATGAGTTGTATTAGAAACCTGCCTCCAATGACAGTATTTAGATATAAATATATATGATTGTCTTTTCCATGGAGGCTCATATCTATCAGGATAGTCTGGGGAATGAATAATCAAAGGCACATTTTGTAAGTCCCCAATAATCTTATTAATAAAATTTTTCTTTTTTCCAGAAGTCTCAATATATTGTTTTTTATTTAAAATGAATTCAGAAATATATTTAAATGCATGTGGCGCATGTAAATAATCATCCTCACACATGTAAACCCAGACATCATCAGGAATTTTAAGTGATAGATCAATTTGTTTTTGAAGAGATTTGGAAGAACTCCCATGATTTTTATTCATGATTGTTATATCTCTAAAGGTCTCAAAAAATTCAAGAAGCTCTGTTGATAGATCATCTCCAATAATTGTAAATTGGTAATTATTAGCTTGAAGGCTTTTATAAATACTATAAAAAGAAACTTTAATCGTTTGCAATTTATTTAAACCAAATGGTCTTCTAGCGTTGTGTACAGATTCAACCTTGTCACAGGCTCTAAAAAGTATATGGTATTTGATTGACATTTTTTAATTATGTGGCTAAAGCAAGGTATTGCTTTGCAATAATTTCAGCACTAAATTTTGAGACATGATTTTCAGTGATTGCTACTGGCTCTTTTAGCGCTCTTATAATATTTTTTGAGAGTGACTCGACATCCCTTACTGGCGAAAGAAAACTTGACAGTTCGCCAGTAAGAACTTCTGAAGGTCCAAATGGACAATCTGTACTCACCACCATTGTTTTAACAATAAGTGACTCAACTAAGACATTGGCAAGCCCCTCTAAATCTGATGATAATACGAATAATTCAGCATTTTTAAGCCAGACATATGGATTTATAACAAAACCTGCAAAAATAACCTTGTCTTCTATGTTAAGGTTTGTTATTAAGGTTTTTAAATTATTTAGATTCTCCTCATCTGCAGGCTTGTCAGTAGTTCCCAGTAAAACCAGTTTATAATCTATATTAGCCTTTGCATAGGCCTTAATTAGGATATCGTGTCTTTTTTGAGTTGAGAATCTAGCAACATTAATAATGTATTTTTCTTTTGGAATATTAATATCTGAATCTAGAGATTTTTTCCTAATATCTTCAATATCAAATGGATTATAGATTGAAACAATGTTTTTAGGCTTAATACCAAAATCTAAAATATCTTTTTTTACACCATCAGATACAGCAACCATATTACTATTATTGTATAAATATTTATGTCGAGTATTTTCTTTAATTTTTCTGAATAGGCGCTTAAATCGAACTGGGTGCTTTGTCTTATCATTAAGAAATTGCTGCATAGATATATGATAACAGTGGTATAGATTATGCAGATTTGCCATAGAGCTAGTTTTGTCTGAGTCCTCTAGATTAGATACAATTAGGTTAAAAGTACCATACTGCCTCTCTAGACTGGTAACTAATTTCTTTAATTCTCTTGATAGCAGAACCTTATTCCAAAATTTATTTTTAGAAAGCCTTCTATCACTTGTAAGAATATGAAGCAAAAAATGGTTATTAATTTCGTAACTTACTTTATTTTCTAAAATAATGACATGCACCTTATGGCCAAAATTATTAATTGCCTTTGCTAGATTTAAAACCACTCGCTCGGCGCCGCCTCCACTCAAAGAATCGATTATAAAACAAATATTTTTCATTGATTTTGATCCAGCCAAATCCCTAGACATAAAAGTATAAACACTTGATTAGATATGCTATAGTTATTTTCAATATTGAAATTATAAAGACGGCCTAAAAAGTCTTTATTAAGGAACTTAAGAGGGGACATATCTGACAAAAAATAGAACCTAATTAATTCATCAGAATCTTGCAGCCATTTTCTTAACGGAGGTGTAAAACCAGCTTTTTTTCTATAAACAATATCATTTGGTATGCCTTGATCACTAAGAATATCTTTTAGAATTCTTTTACTATAATTTTTATTTTTAAAAGAGTTATGAAGTTTATTTGACCACTCAATAAAATCAACATCGATAAATGGGGAGCGTATTTCTAGACCATTAGCCATCCCAGAGATATCAGATTTTGTAAGAATATAATCTGGCAAATGACTAATCTGATCCACTGCTAACATTTTATCAAGATTTGATATTGACTTATTTTTAATTAAATATTGATCAATATCCTCATTCCAGACTGAACAATCCAATTCACCTAAATCATCAAATAAACCAAACTTAAGATGTTTTGAAAGTCCAGATAGTCTAAGATAATAAGTATCAATTAGATTGCCAGACATAGATTCCGAAAGCCTAGATAATTTGCCAAATCCTTTTTTCTTATTAAAGTGTATCGGGAGATTTTTAAGCATCAAAATATTTAATTTTTTGAACCATTCTGGCAGAAAGTTAATTAATAAATTTCTGTTATGAATACTATAACGCTTATATCCAGCAAAAATTTCATCTGAACCATCTCCTCCTATCGCCACCTTTACATGATTTGAAACTTCTTTTGATAAATAATAACTTGGAATGATTGAAGGATCTGCAAATGGTTCATCAAAATTACCAATTATTTTGTTCAAATCTGAATACAAATTAGGCTCAACTATTAATTCGTTATGATTAGTTCCAAACTGATCTGCGATTCTCCTTGAAAATTTCCGTTCATCAAACTTTGAATCAGTAAAACCAACTGAAAAAGTATTTATCTTGCTTGAATGATGAGCTAAAGCTGCAACAATACTCGATGAGTCAACTCCTCCACTGAGTAGGACTCCAACTGGGACATCAGAAATCATTCTAATGTTTACTGAATCTTTTAATATTTTCTGCGTTTTTTCTTTCGCTTCTTCGTAAGAAATATCAATTTTGGGATCAAATTTAGGCTCCCAATATTTTTTAATATAGAAATTATTCTTGCGAATATTAAAAACCAAAAAACTACCTGCTGGAAGTTTTTTAATATTTTTATATATTGTATTTGGTGATGGAATATAGCTAAGACTTAAGTATTTACTTATAGAAGAATAATCCAATGACTTATCTATAGAATCAATTTCTAATAATGATTTGATTTCAGAAGAAAATGCAAAAATTTTGTTATCAAAAAAATATTTTAAAGGTTTTGATCCTAATCTATCTCGGGCCAAAAACAACTCTTGATTATTAAAGTCATAAATACAGAATGCAAAAAAACCTCTAAACATTTTTAAGCAATCACTGCCAAATTCATAATAAGCATAGAGAACTACTTCAGTGTCAGTATTAGATTTAAAGGTATATCCTTTTTTAATAAGAATATTTCTTATTTCAAGGTAATTGAATATCTCACCATTGTATGTTATCCATATTTTTTTATCTGTTGATGACATCGGTTGATGACCTAAAGAAGATAAATCCAAAATACTTAGTCTGCGATGACCAAGGTATAAATCTGTTGAAGAATCTTTTACATGATTATCTATTGTGTTTATTGCAACAACTCCCTCATCATCAGGCCCTCTATGAGAAATTTTGTTTAGCATGCTCTTAACTCTTGCCTTATTGATGGAGGGAGATTTTGATAGTACTCCGACTATTCCGCACATATAAGAAATTCCTTTTTAATATTATTAAACGCCTCAAAAGCGTCATCAACTGAAATAAAACTCATGGCTTCTTGAGTTCTTTGTTTTTTTGGATTATTGTTAATGTATGAGCCATCAAATTTAACTACTTTATGTCTATTAAAGTCCTGGTATGGTCCAAACACATTTGGATCAGTAGGAGCAAAAAGTGAAATAGTTGGAGTCTTAACCGCAACTGCCAAGTGAAGTGTTCCAGTATCGTTAGTAATAAGCAAGCTGGTGCACTCAAGTATAGACCTTAGTTCTTTCAAAGATGTTTTTCCACAAAAATTTTGAACTAAGTTTGGGTATTTAAAATTTTCTTCAAATTTATTAGATAGTTCTACTTCAGAGTTTATACCTAACAAAATAATTGAGCAATTACTATTCAAACATTCAACAACTTGAACCATTAGATCAAGAAAGTTCGATAAAGGCCACACCTTATATATATCTGCAGCGGAGAGCTGCAATGCAATGATATTAGGACTTAGATTTATATTGCTATTAACATTATCTTTAGAAGGAATACTTAAAGACTTATCAAGTTTGGATGGGTTAAAAAACCTTACTAAATCTAAACGATGCTCTATTATATGTTTTGAAGTATTACTATCTACTGTGTTAATCATTATTTTTTGGAATTCTTTTGATATTGCCCCTGGAAAATTTATAGCCTTTAAAATATTATTAGCTCCTGAAACCATTGCAAAAAAAAGATCTTGGGGGCCATTAGAATGAAGAAAAAAAACAGTATCAAATTCTTTTCTTCTAAAAGAGAGTGCTTGTCTAGTCAAGCCTGTTAAGCTTGAACTGAAGGCCATAACCTGATTAACATGCTCAAACTCTTGAAAAAAAGAAAAAAGATTCTTATGAACTAGTAAGATTATATTTGCATCCGGAAATCTGAGCCTTATTGATTTAATCGCTGGTGTTGATAAAATCGTATCGCCAAGGGCGGTGTTTGAAACCAAAATAATTTTACAGGGCTCTACAAATTCTTTTTTTTCTAAATTCTTAAATAGTAAGATATTGCAAAAATTAAATATCTTACGCATCATTGATAAGTAGTTTTTGATAAGCATGCAATATTTTTTTTGTAGCAATATTTTGTGCAAAGGAATCAACTATAAATTTACGAGAATTACCAGACAATATATCACCATCAAAATTTTTAATTAGCATCTCGATGTTTTGATAAAGTGCTTTAAGACTTGGATCAGAAATTAAGAAATTGTTGTTTTTATGTAAGTCAATTGAACTTCCATCATTTGAAGAAACAGTTCGAATATTCATTAACAGTGCCTGCATTAAAACTTGAGGAACCCCTTCGCGACGATCCGCAGTAAAAAGAAAAATATCTAAGCATGACATAAGTTCAGGAATATTTTCAATGTGGCCAAGCATATCAACATCCTCTTTGAGAGATAGCTTTTCAATCAATTCTTCTATTTGTTTTCTCATTGGGCCCTCTCCAACAATAAGAAATCTAAAACTTTTACCTGGAAAATTTTTTTTGAGTTTGCTTGCAATTTTAAGAAAATTATCATGTCTTTTCGAATCTCTTAAAACAGCAACAATTCCAACTACTAAATCATTCGGTTTAATTTTATATTTTTTTCTATTTTTATCTCTATCATATTTCTTAGGATCAAATTGATCTGAATCTACTCCAGTTGGAATTGACTGAATTTTATTAGGATTAATACGATTGTTATTAATCATGTCAGACCTTACTACTTCTCCGGTTGTAAAAATAAAATCAGCAAGCTCATTTATAAAGTTAAAGCGTGATGGATTAATTCTATTAGATAAGTGGCGTGTTCTAATAAAATTGACTCTAGTCAATTTAGCAGCAAAACCTCCCAGCCATGTATCCTTGCCACTGTGTGTGTTTACAATATTGATTGAATTTTTTAAGATAATTTTTATTAATAGAAATAATGTGTAAATATCAATATTTCCTCTAAAAGGCAATTCAAATACTTTTATTTCATTTTCAATGGCTTTTTGCTTAATGATAGAATTTTTTCGACAGGCAAGAAAAACTTTTACACCCTCTCTCCTTAATGCTTTCATTTCATTTATTATTCGTATTTCTTGACCACCCCAAGCGTCTGACCATTCCGTATGTAAAACTCTAATATCACTAGTATTCATTGACCATTTCCTGAATGTCTTCCTTGATATTATTAAAATTCATATTCATTAAACAATCACTAATTTTTGACCCATTACATCCATCTTTTCCACATGGTTGGCAAGCTCTGCTCTCAGAAAAAACTCTATGCATTCCCATACTCTGTTTACCATTTCTTTCAGAATAACCTGAAGTCTGATAATTATTGTCCCATGGCCCCCAATGATCTGCCCCACTGGGGCCAAAAAAAGCAAAAACTGGTACATTATTTGCAGCACTGACATGCATAATTGCAGTATCAACTCCAATAAATAACTTTGCCCTCTTGTTAAGTGCTGCTGTTTGTTTTAAAGTCAACCTGCCTGATAAATTTAATGGGTTTGAGGAGCAGTAGCTGAGTATTTTATTTATTTTATTTATTTCATATTTATTAGAATCTGAAGTGAGAACAACTTTACAATCTAACTCATGCTCGCAAAAGTCAATTATCTTTGCCATCATTTTGTCATTAATACATTTAAACAACCATCGTGATACTGGATGGATATGAATAAATTTATCAAAATTTAATAATTCTTTGTTAATAATTTCTTCATCATTATCTGACCAATATATTTTTACTATTTTATTTTTAATCGGAATATCTAAACTTTTCAGAGGATCTAAATTTGTCTCAATTGTGTGTCTAAAATTTTGTTTTGGTAAAAGTTGAGTATAAGCATTAGTCAAAAATAAATTTTCGCTTTTATGGCCAATTCTTACTGGAGCATTTGTTAACTTTGTTATTAATCCACCTCGGTCTCCTTCGGTTAAGTTTATTACTATTTCATAGTTACTTTTTTTAAATGAAAAAAAGAATTTCCACTCTTTTATAATTCTATTAAAGAAATTTTGAGACTTTATGTATTTTCTATCATAAACAAGAACTTGTGAGATATTTGGATTTAAAGTGACCATATCTTCAGTGCCATGATTCAATGCGATATCAATTTGAGCATTTGGATAAAATAACTTTAAGTTATTTATTAGAGGAGTAACTAATAAAACATCGCCAATATTTCTGTATTTTATTAGAAGGATTTTCATTTAATTTTATTTGTAGTACTTCCAGAAAGTATACATAGCATAAATTTTAGAAATCAAAAAACCATGTCGACCATCTAAAAATCCAAATTTAAAAAAATAGAGCTTTATGAAGGTCCACATTGGTGAAAATAAAGCTCTTACAAGGCTTTTCTTTTTATTGCTGAGACTTGCGTATCTTTTTTGTTTTTCTATAAATTCCTCAACATTATCATATGCTATGTGGATCATATGATTTTTTAGTTTTGATACCTTTCCATTAACCCAAACACTTTCATGAACAGGTACATTTTCAAACTTTCCTTTGAGGCGGGAAAACAAACGAATACTATAGTCAGGATAAAGCCCACAAGATTTAATATTTTTACCAAAAAAACTATTAAGCCTTGCTATTTGATATCCGTCAAATGAAGGGTTTTTTAAGGTTTCAATAATTTCACTTTTTAATCCTTTAGTTATTCTTTCATCTGAATCAAGAACAAAAACCCATTCATTAGAAGCAAGGCTAACAGCTAAATTTTTTTGCGCACCAAATCCCAGCCATTCTTGTTGAATAACTCTAGCCCCAAGTTTCTTTGCAATTTCACATGTCTTATCAACTGAAAAACTATCAACTACAACTACCTCTTTAGCAAATTGAGCAGATTTTATTGCTTCTTCAATAAAATCTTCTTCATTTTTTGTAATGATGACTACCGAAAGGGGATTACTCATTTAAAATTAATTTATTTACTATATATAAATTATACTCGTCCTGTTTTATGGCTATAAAAACTATTTTTCTGGATCGCGATGGCGTTATTAATGAAGAAGTTAACTATCTTTACCAAATTGAAAACTTCAAATTTATTGATGGGGTTTTTGAAGCATGTCTTCATTTTCAAAGATTGAACTACAAAATTATTATTGTTTCTAACCAATCAGGAATAGCAAGAGGATATTACAGTGAGAATGACTATAAGAGGCTTACAACATGGATGCTCGATCAATTTTGTCAGAAGAATATATCAGTATTAGATACTTTCTATTGTCCACATGGGCCAGATTCAAAATGCTATTGCAGAAAACCTAAGCCAGGTTTGTTTATTGATGCTAAACACAAACATAATATTAGTATGGATGAATCTTGGATGATTGGTGACAAAGAGACTGACATTACCGCTGCTAAAATTGCTGGAATTAGAAATACTATTTTAGTTAGAAGCGGTAATATTAACCACGAACCGAATTCCAAAGCTAGTCATATAGCCAATTCAATTAAAGAATCAAAAAAAATTATTGAAATTTAAATTTTGTAGTAATCCTTATACCAATCGACAAATTTAGAAACTCCCTCATTAATTGAAGTTGACGGACTATAATTGAAGTCTCTAGATAAACCTTCTATGTCAGCAAAAGTATCAACTACATCACCAGGCTGTAAAGGTAAAAGTTCCAGGTTTGCCCTAACCTCTAATGAATTTTCAATTGCTCTAATATAATCTAACAGCTCAATTGGAGAACTATTACCAATATTATAAATTCTCCAAGGAGCCAGAGAAGATGCTGGATCAGGCAAACTGCTATCCCAATTTAGATTTGGCTTAGCTGGCTTGTCAATAACTCGAACTATACCTTCAATGATGTCATCAATATATGTAAAGTCTCTTCTATGCTCCCCATAATTAAATACAGCAATTTTCTCTCCAGCTAATATTGATTTTGTAAATTTTTGTAAGGCCATATCTGGCCTATCCCAAGGGCCGTAAACAGTAAAAAATCTCAGGCCAGTAGTTGGCAAACCAAATAAGTGACTATAGGAATGCGCCATTAATTCATTTGCTTTTTTACTTGCTGCATATAAACTTACTGGATGATTAACATTATCATGCTCAGAGAAAGGTACTTTAGAGTTTGAGCCATATACTGAACTGCTTGAAGCATAGATTAGATGCTTGAGTTGATTATGCCTACAAGACTCAAGAATGTTGGCAAAGCCCACAATGTTTGTGTCAACGTAGGCAAGAGGATTTTCAATTGAATAACGAACTCCTGCCTGTGCGGCTAAATTTATAACTGCATCAAAATCATTTTCTTCGAATAATGACTCGACTAATTCCTTATCTCTTATATCCATCCTCAAATGTTTATAATTTGGGTGGTTTTCATGACGACTTAGTCGCGCTACTTTTAATTTTGGATCATAGTAATCATTATGGTTATCGATTCCTATTACTTCATCCCCTCTATCTAGCAAACTTAAACATAATGAAGAACCAATAAATCCAGCTGCACCAGTGACTAATAACTTCATGAATACTCTTTAATCATTATTAAATAAATCACGAGTATAAATTCTATCTTTAACATCTTTAATATCATCAGTCATTCTGTTAGCTACAATAATATCTGATTGTTTTTTAAATTCATTTAAGTCATTTATAACCTTTGAGCTAAAAAATTCTCCCTCAATTAAGGGTTCATAAACTATAACAGTTATGCCTTTAGCCTTAATCCTCTTCATTATTCCTTGAATTGAAGAAGAACGATAATTATCGGATTGACTTTTCATGATCAATCTATAAATTCCAACTACTTTTGGATTTTTGGTAATTATAGAATTAGCAATAAAATCTTTTCTAGTAGTGTTTGCATCAACAATTGCCTTTATTAGCTTATTTGGCACATTATTATAATTTGCTAACAATTGCTTCGTATCTTTTGGCAGACAATAACCACCATATCCAAAAGATGGATTATTGTAATGCGAACCAATTCTTGAATCTAGACTTACGCCTTCGATGATGTCTCTAGAATCCAGATTATGAGCTTCTGCAAAAGAATCTAATTCATTAAAATAAGCCACTCTCATAGCAAGATAGGTATTTGAAAAAAGTTTTATTGCCTCTGCCTCTGTTGAATCAGTCAGCAAGAGTTCAACATTCTTTTTTAGTGACAATTCTTGCATCATTTTTCCAAACCGTTCAGCTGATTTTGATCTCGCACCTACAATTATTCTTGATGGGTAAAGATTATCATATAGGGCCTTTCCTTCTCTAAGAAACTCAGGAACAAAAATAATATTCTCAGTTTTAAATTTTTCTTTAAGTTTATTTGTAAACCCAACTGGAACAGTTGATTTAATAACTATTGTTGCTTTAGGATTAACCTTAATTGAATCCTCTATGACTGACTCAACTGACTCCGTATTAAAGCAGTTTGTTACAGCATCATAATTTGTCGAAGTAGCAATGATTATATAGTCGGAGCCAGTTACAGCAGTTTTTAAACTAGATAATGATGTTAAGTGAAGACTTTTACTTTGAAGATAATTCTCTAACTCGGAGTCAACAATCGGTGAAATTTTATTATTTAATTTAGAAACTTTATATTTATCTAAATCAAAAGTAACCACTTCATGCTTTTGAGATAAAAGAACTGCATTCGATAAACCAACATATCCCATGCCTATTACTGAAATTTTCATAAATTTACCTCTAGCAACTCTTTTGAAATTTTAACAACCTCATCAACGCGAATTTCCTTTATTGAATAGTCATTTTTATCTAAATTGAAGTGATCTACTTTAGAGCTCGATTTTAACACTCTGTTAATCTTAGTTTGGTAAACCCTATTAATTGGAGTTGGTCCAAATAAAATAATTGAAGGCAAGTTCATAGCCCAAGCCATATGAGACGGCCCGGTATCATTTCCAATAAGTAAAGAAGAATTCTCAATTACTCCTTTCAACTCATCCAGTGTTAATTTTGGAGCAACTTCAATAAAATCAGATTGGTGTGCCATCCAATTAGCTTTAATCTTTTCAGACTCGTTGCCCCAAATTATTAGGCAATTTTTTTGTAATTTATTTGCAATTTCAACATATTTTTCTTTTGGATAATTTCTACTTTCCCAGGTGGACCCAATAACAAAAATAATATAAGTCTTACTTGAAGGTTTATTTTTAAATGAAGAAATGATAAATGCATTTTTATCAGTAATATCGTTGCTTTGAAGGCTAATATTTAGAGGATTACAGATAACTGCAACATTTCGTTCAATTGAGTTTTCATCATAAGCGACTGAGACTTTCTGATTATAAAATATTGCCGCCATAGGCTCACGGATTGATTTTTTATCAAACCCTACATTATGTTTTGTTGAAATCATTTTAGCAACTATTGCTGACTTTAATAGGCCTTGAGCATCAATCACAAAATCATAACCCTTTAACTTTCTAATTTTTTTTAATTCTTTAAATAACAAAAAAATAGATTTTCGTTTTTTTGCTTTTTGTAAATTTACCGTATAAATATTTTCTAAATGAAGATTATTTTCCAAAAGACCTTTATATTTTTCTTCAACAATCCAATCAATTTTTGAATCAGGATAACTTCTTTTAATAAATTGCAATGCCACCATTGAGTGGATAATATCACCAAGCGAAGAAAGTTTAACAATAGCTATTTTCATAAAACTATTTTACAACGGCATCATTCATACAGCGCTGCATATTAATTTGGTTATTTGGTGATATAATTCAATTCCATAATTTTTGCAGCTGATATCAAGATTTAAGTTTAATGTTCAACAAATATCTTAATAATGTTTCAATATTTATTCCCAAGAAATAATTGTCACTTAATTACTTTTTAATTATCAATAATGAGATTCAATAAAAAAATAATTAAGTATAAATTGTTTACACTTTTAAGCAAAAGGTATTCAAAAATATTTAACTCCATCTATAAGCAAAAATTAAATAGTGTCTTATTGGACTTATTAAAAAAAGAAGTTGAAATTAATATAATTTATGATATTGGAGCATATAGAGGTGAGTTTAGTGACTATTTAAATCAATCAATTTTAAAAAAAAGAGGTTTTTATCTTTTTGAGGCAAATAAAAAAAATTCAGAATATCTTGATAAGTTAAATTTCAGGTATTTTATCGGTGCACTCTCTGATAGCATCAAAGAGGTTACCTTTTATTCAAAATCTCTATCGGGAGATTCATATTATCGTGAACAAACTAGCTTTTATGATTCATCAGATGGAAAAAATATATTAACTAGTACCCTTGATGATGTTTCACAATCAAATAACCTGCCTTTTCCTGACTTTATTAAAATTGATACTCAAGGAAGTGAGCTAGATATTTTGAAAGGTGGGAAGAAAACCATATCTAGATGTAAGTTGATATATATGGAGTGCCCAATTATCGAATATAATGCTGGGTCTCCAAAATTAGACGATTATATTTCTTTCTTAGATTCTATAGATTTTGTGCCTTATGATATATGTGAAGTTCATCACATTGATAACATTCTCGTTCAAGTTGATATTATTTTTATCAGAAAACCAATATTTAGAAAAATTTTTCCGCAGGAAACAATTTTGAATATTATTAATTAATAATATTTGTTCAGCTTTCTATCCAAAAAAGTATTTTTATTAATAGCGAAATAATAGACACTCTTCCTTTTAAAACTAATTCGTCATTAAACGCTGCATTTTAAATTATTGTTTTAATGATATAATTTATACACATAAAACTACCGCCAATGTTGAGATCTATGGACATTAAGAAGGCTTCTGAAAAGGGAACGAATTTTATCCGAAATATTATTGATGAAGATCTTTCAAAAGGCAAACACAACCAAGTAATTACTCGTTTTCCACCAGAGCCAAATGGATATCTTCATATTGGTCATGCCAAATCTATCTGTCTTAATTTTGGAACCGCACTTGATTATGATGGATATTGCAATTTAAGATTTGATGACACTAACCCGTCAAAAGAGGATATTGAATTTGTTAACTCAATAAAGAATGATGTTAGTTGGCTTGGATTTAACTGGCATAAAGAAATTAAATTTAGCTCAGATTACTTTGATATTTTCTACGCATGTGCAATAGAGCTAATTGAAAAAGAATTAGCATATGTCTGCTTTTTAAGTGCAGATCAGACTCGTGAATATCGTGGCACTCTTAAACAACCCGGAAAAAATAGCCCCTATCGGGACACCTCAGTTAAAGAAAATTTAAGCCTTTTTAATAAGATGAAGTTAGGCGAATTTAAAGAAGGTGAATGTGTACTAAGAGCAAAAATTGATATGGCTTCATCCTTTATGTGTATGCGAGACCCGACACTTTATCGTATCCGTTTTGAAACTCACCATCAGACAAAAAATGATTGGTGTATCTATCCAATGTATGACTTTGCTCACTGCATTGGAGATGCAATTGAAGGAGTGACACATTCAATTTGTACTCTAGAATTTCAAGACAACCGAAGGATCTATGATTGGACTCTTGAGAATTTAGACAGGTTTAATAAGCCTGATAGACCTCATCAGTATGAGTTTTCAAGGCTTAATCTTGAATATGCCACCACCTCAAAAAGAAAATTAAAGCTCCTTATTGATAACAATTATGTAACGGATTGGAATGATCCTAGAATGCCAACAATTTCAGGACTTAGAAGAAGAGGCTATACACCAGCTTCAATTAGAGATTTTTCAGAAAGAATTGGGGTGTCAAAAGTAAACAGTCTTACGGATATTTCAATCTTAGAATCCTCAATTAGAGATGACTTGAACACTAATGCCCCTAGGTCTATGGCAGTTATTGAACCAGTTAAGTTAGTTATTGAAAACTATCCTAAAGAAAAAGTTGAATCAATTTCAGCACCTAATCATCCCCAGAATGAAGAAATGGGAAATAGAAAAATACCCTTTAGCAGGGAAATATTCATTGATAAAGCAGACTTTCAGGAAATTGCTCCAAACAATAAATTTAAAAGGCTAGCAATTGATAAAGAGGTTCGATTACGTAACGCTTACGTTATAAAAGCAACCCGAGTTGAAAAAGACAAGGAAGGTAATATTTCGACTATCTTTTGTACATATGATCCTGAAACATTGGGTAAAAATCCTGCTGATGGCAGGAAAGTGAAAGGTGTCATTCATTTTGTTGAGTCCAGTAAGGCCATTAAAGCAAAGTTTAAGATCTATGATCGTCTTTTTTTAGATGCCAACCCCTCAAAATTTGAAGATATGTCTTTGGTAATTAATCCTAACTCACTGACTATTAAACATGGTTATGTTGAGCAGAATCTTCAAGATGCTGAGATACAAAAAGCATATCAATTTGAAAGAGAAGGTTACTTTTGTAGAGACAACTCAGACACCGACCTTGTTTTCAATAAGACAGTTGGTTTAAGAGATACTTGGAATCAGTAGTCGATAGTATCTATCCAGTTAGATAGTGGTTGAATTTCAGAATATTTAGTTGAATCAATCTGAAGAGGCGTTACAGATACATAATTATTTGTAACTGCATGAAAGTCTGTCCCCTCAACATTATCTGCCTCTTTACCATTTTCTCCAATCCAATATAAAGATGGGTTTTTTGAATCTTGAATACTAGGTGCCGATTTGTGACGACTTCCCAGGCGCGTACTCTTTATCCCCATAATATCGCTCATTGGAACATCCGGCACATTCACATTGATAATAGTATTATTAGATAATGGCGCTTTGTCAATTTGATTAACAAGTATTTTGGCAATTTTTCCAGCAGTATCAAAATAATTGCACTCCCAACTTGCCAACGACATGGCAATAGATGGAAGCCCCAAAAATCTTCCTTCAATTGCTCCAGCTACAGTTCCCGAATAAATAACATCATCACCCAAATTTGCCCCAAAATTAATGCCAGTAACAACTAGATCAATGGACTCTTTAATAAAGCCGCACAGCGCTAAATGAACGCAGTCACTAGGGGTTGCATTAATAGCATATACATTATTTTCGATCTGAATAGGTTTTAAGGGTTTTCCTATAGTGAGTGAGCTACTAGCAGCCGATTTATTTTCTCTAGGTGCAACAACAATCACCTCGGCAATTTCACTTAATGACTTAGCAAGCTGAATTATTCCATCAGCCTGATAGCCATCATCATTACTTATAAGGATTCTCATTTAAGAGATATTTATAGTAACTTTATCTTTTTTGATACCAACTTTGACAGTTCCACCACTACTTAGCTTTCCAAAAAGAAGCTCATCGGCAAGAGGTTTGCGGATTTCTTTTTCAATCAATCTAAACATTGGCCGTGCACCCATATTAGAGTCGTATCCATTTTCGGCAAACCATTTTCTGGCAATATCTGACACAATAAGTGAAACATTTTTTTGCTCAAGAACATCTTCAAGCTCAAAAATAAATTTATTTACGACGAATACTACCACCTCTTCACTCAATGAATTAAAGTAAATTATCTCTGAAAGCCTATTTCTAAATTCTGGTGTGAAGGTTTTTTTCAGCTCACCCTCATAGTCTAATGAGTGATCTTGCTCATTAAAGCCTATTGAAGCCCTCTGTACACTTTGCGCACCAACATTAGAGGTCATGACTAATATAACATTTCTGAAATCAACCTCTCTACCATTTGCATCAGTCAATACACCATGATCCATAACCTGTAGAAGTAAATTAAAGATATCTGGATGCGCTTTTTCAATTTCATCTAGTAATAGAACAGCATAAGGATTACTATTAACTGCCTCAGTTAAAAGACCACCTTCATCATAACCAACGTACCCAGGCGGTGAGCCAATTAATTTAGAAATTGAATGCCTTTCCATATACTCTGACATATCAAAACGTAACAACTTAACGCCCATGATTCTTGAAAGTTGTTTGCAAATCTCGGTCTTTCCAACTCCAGTAGGACCCGCAAATAAAAATGAACCCATTGGTTGTTCTACTGGTGAAAGGCCAGATCGAGACAGCTTGATGGCTGTAGATAATGAATCAACTGCACTATCTTGACCAAAAACACCAAGCTTTAAATCATTTTCAAGATTTTTAAGCTGAGATTTATCATCACTACTCACCTGCCTTGATGGAATTCTTGCAAGTTTAGCAACAATATTCTCAATATCTGAAACTCCAATATTAATCTTTCGTTTTGATTTTGGCATAATTTGCTGAAGCGCTCCTACTTCATCCATAACATCTATTGCCTTATCTGGCAATCTTCTATCGCCCATATGGCGATGAGTTAATTCGGCAGCTGATGCAAGAGCAGCAGAGGAGAATTTGACCTTGTGATGAGATTGATAATATTTCTTTAACCCATGGAGGATTTTGATTGTATCTTCTACAGAGGGCTCTTCAATATCAATTTTTTGGAATCGTCTTGTTAAAGCGTGATCTTTTTCAAAAACTTTTCTAAACTCATCATAAGTTGTAGATCCAATACACTTTAATGAGCCATCAGCCAAAGCCGGTTTTAAAAGATTTGATGCGTCTAGAGAGCCACCAGAAACACTTCCAGCTCCAATTAAAGTATGGATTTCATCTATAAAAAGTACAGCATGCTTATCTTTTTCAAGATCTGTTAAAACAGATTTAAGGCGTTTTTCAAAGTCACCTCTATATTTAGTACCAGCAATAAGTACACCAACATCTAATGAATAAATTGTAGTTTTTTTCAAAACATCTGGTACCTGGCCATCAACTATTCTTTTTGCTAGTCCTTGAGCAATTGCAGTTTTTCCAACTCCTGCCTGACCAACAAATAATGGATTATTTTTTCGACGTCTTGATAAAACCTGAACTGTTCGAAGAACTTCCTCCTCTCGACCCAGTAAAGGATCGATCTCCCCAAGCCTTGCTTTTTCACAAAGATTACTTGTAAAAGAGTCAAGCGAAGATGGTTTAGTTGATTTTTCACCATCAACTTTTTTAGTCTCCTCAGCTGGTGAATCAGCTAGCTGAGATGAGATACCTTCCATAACATCTAACCTCGAGATATTATTTAACTTGAGCATATAGACAGCATGAGACTCTTTCTCTGAAAAAATACTGACAAAAACATTCATAGCATTTACAGAATTCTTTTGTGCTGATTGGGCTTGATAGACACTTCTCTGAAGAACTCTTTGGAATCCAACTGTTGGAACAATATCTATCTCTGCATCCTCAGAAATTATTGGTGTATGCGAATCAATGTATTGCTCTAGCTCTGCTCTAAGTTCATCTATATTAACTCTCTTCCCTCGTAAAAAAGCTATAACCTCATCCATGTTCAGAAGCGCTAATAAAAGATGCTCAACGGTAACAAACTCAAGGCGACGATTTCTTGCCTCTGTCATTACCATATTAATTTCTTGTTGTAATCCTTGCTCAATCATAAAATTTTTTTTCTGTAATCATTTTTCTTTAACTCAATTTTAACATTACTAAATGAGCTTTTAATCAAAAAAAAATGGAATTTATGTGGAGGAATAAGATCTTAAATTATTCTTAATTTACTCTCAAAGTCTTCACGGTTATGATATCCACCACAAAGTTGACGATAGCCTGTTAAAGATGCTCTTGCATGAAGCACTCTCCAATTATCAAATGTCAAAATCGTCCCTGGCTCGAGCATAAATTCTAATTGTCGGCTTTTGTCATTCGCTAAATTATGAAAAATTTTATAAGCTTCATAAAATTGACTCATTAAATCATTATCAAGCCTAAAAGGTGCTCTGTCATGATTATTAAAACTCACCTGAATTACTCTCCCTTGATCATTTAGTCTAAATAAGGGGCGCTTTGCCTCTAGATATGTATCAGTTTTGATATATCTTCCAGGAATATTAATGCTGGATAAAATCTTAAAAGAATCTGGATATTCTTTTCTCATTTTTTCAGCAATAGCAAGGCCGTCTACAAGCTGATTTTCTCCGCCCACTGAATCCTTTTTTAAGCAATGAAGAGTTTGAAGTCCTGGAGCATCATGCACATAAGTGCCATCAGTATGTGGTTCAATTGCTAGTGATGTGAAGGCTGTATCATCGGGATTATCAAGTTTATTATCCCAAACCGAAAAACCACCAAAAATAGAGTTTCGTACATAAGCCATTTGCTCCATTAAATCTTTTGTAGCCTCAGACGAAGCCGGTGCTTCAGAAACCAAAACAAAACCATTGTCTTGAATATGCATAAGCCAATTTTTCAAACCTTTATCACTCATAAACTCTTCATAAGTCATCTTTGGAAAGGCTTTGATTTCACTTGGATAGTTCCAGCATGTCTCATTATTCAATGCTTGAGCATCAGGATTACTTGTATTTATCATTGATTCAAGAAGGTTGAATGAAACTGAGCTTTCAGTGTGATCTCCCCATCTAATAACAATTTTTTTTGAATTTTGGTCAACAACTGTTTCGATTACAGAATTATCAAGTATCTCACTGAATACATCAATTTGCCTCTGCTTTGAATCAGGATGAAGATCTTTTTCATTCTCACTATGATCTCTTATCCATAGCCATGGAAAAATCTCATAAGAACCATCATTCCAAATTACGTTTAACCCATCATTTTGTGGCTTTAATGATTTAATCAACACACTGTAACTCCATAATTAAATATACTATGAACTAGTTTCTCTTAAGACTGCCATTAATGGTTGGTCATTTTTTCGAGAATATTCAATCACCTGCGAAACTTTTGTTTGAGCCACATCATATGAATATGTGCCACAAACTGCTTCACCATCAATATGAATTTTGAGCATAATTGCTTCAGCTGTCAAGAATTCTTTATGAAAAAACTTTCTAAGAACATCTACAACAAAGTCCATAGATGTGTAATCATCATTTAACAAAAGAACTTCAAATTTATTAGGTAATTTCAGTTTATGATTCAAAGTTTTTGACTCAAGTTGTGACATCTTATTAATTTGAAGATTTTTTGATTAGAATTAAAATTGCAATAATTATTGCCAAAATAGAGGGAACAAAAGAACTCAAAAATGGACTAAATTCAAAACTCAATGAAATTGCACCACCAAGCCTAGAAATTAATTCAAAAGATAACCCAATGGCAACTCCTAAAAAAATTTTTCTCCCAAGTGTTATATCTCTGTTGGATCCAAAAATAAATATCATTGATATCAGAATCATTGCAGTAAGCGATATGGGTTTCACTAGCCTTGTGAACAACTCAACTTGAAAAACACTAGCTCTGAGTTTATTTTCTGTTAAGAATTGTATCTGTTTTATTATCGTTAAGGTAGATAGATCTTTTGGTTCTTTTTCAAGACTTGCGATTAATTCATGGTCAAAAGCCACGCTCTGATTGTAATTATTGTGATCTTTTATCGAAAGATTTTCAAAAGCATTATCACTATTTATTAAGAAAATTTCTGTTGCATTAAGATTAAGGGACTTTCCATCAAAAATACCTGTTTCAGAGCTAATCACTCTTTGAATCTTATTTTGATTATTCATCTCAAAAATACTAATGCCACTGAACATACTTCCATCTATATTATTTTCAACATTAATAAAATTATCTCCATCTCTAATCCAGAATCCATCTTGATTTCCTGAAATACCACTCTGGCCTAAAGCATACGATCGTTCACTTTCAGCATATTGATTTAGAGTTGGAGCGAAAGTTTCGCCGATTATGGTTAATATAAATAAAAATATTATTGCATTTTTTATAGTTAGCCAAGTGATCTTTAGGACTGAAACACCTGAAGCCCTGAAAATTAGAAGCTGACTAGTTGTCACTAAATGGCCCATCCCGAGAATAGATCCAAGAAGAATCAAAGCTGATGCTTGATCATATGCTACTTCAGGCAACTGCAATACAATGTATTGAAATGCCTTAAGAATTGTGTAATTCAAACTTCCAACAGAATTCAATTCTGTTAAAAAATTAAAAAAACTATAAATACTTAACCATACAATCGTAACAACTAATGTGTAACTTAATATTGTTTTAGTAATATAACGATCTTTAATTTTCATTAAAATGACTTATCTTAATTTATAAATTTCTAGAACTGAACTCTTTACATGTCCGACATCCATCAACATAAGATTCTAATTCTTGATTTTGGATCTCAATACACTCAACTAATAGCTAGAAGAGTCAGAGAGATTGGAATTTATTGTGAATTAGTTCCATTTGATGTTAGCATCCATTTTATTGAAAAATTTAATCCCAGTGGAATTATTCTCTCAGGTGGTCCAGATACAGTTGTTGAAGATAATTCTGCCAGAGCACCACAGCTAGTTTTTGATCTTGGGGTCCCAATCTTGGGAATTTGTTATGGTATGCAAACTATGGCAGTTCAACTTGGTGGTGAAGCCAGAAGTGCTGATAAATCTGAGTTTGGTTTTGCACAGGTTCGAGCTAGAAATCATTCTCAACTCTTAGACCAAATATATGACGATATTAACTCTGAAGGACATGAACTAATGGATGTTTGGATGAGTCATGGAATTGAAGTCAAGAAATTACCACCTGGATTTGAATTAATTGCATCAACAGATAACTGTCCAATCGCTGGGTTTGCAAATTCGGACAAAGGCTACTATGGTCTTCAATTTCATCCTGAGGTAACTCATACTAAGCAAGGTAATAAAATTTTGGAAAGGTTTGTTTCTAATATCTGTTGCTGTGAAAAAAAATGGACCACTGAAAATATTATTGAAGACTTAATTCAAAAAATCAAACTTCAGGTTGCCTCAAAGAAAGTGCTTTTAGCTCTCTCTGGAGGAGTGGACTCCTCAGTAGTTGCGGTTCTTCTTCAGAAAGCGATCGGTAATCAACTTACTTGTGTATTTGTAGACAACGGGTTATTAAGGCTAAATGAAGGAAATGAAGTAATGAAAACCTTCAGCGAGAATCTTGGGGTAAAAGTTATTCGAGTTGATGCTCGGCAATATTTCTTTGATAAGTTGTTAGATAAAAGTGATCCTGAACTTAAAAGAAAAGTTATTGGTAACGCATTTATTGAAATATTTGACATTGAAGCAAAAAAATTAAAAGACATAAACTTTCTAGCTCAAGGGACAATTTATCCTGACGTTATAGAGTCTGCTGGAGCTGCATCTGGCAAAGCCAAAGTAATTAAATCTCATCATAATGTTGGCGGACTCCCAGAAGATATGAAATTTGATTTGGTTGAACCCCTTAAGGAACTTTTCAAAGATGAGGTGAGAGAAATTGGTGTTAACCTTGGACTCCCAAAAAAAATGTTGTATCGTCATCCCTTCCCAGGCCCTGGAATAGGTGTAAGAATTTTAGGACCCGTCAATGAGGAATTTGCAGAGATTTTAAGGCTTGCAGATCATATATTCATGGAAGAACTTAAAAGTTACAATTTATATGATTCAGTGGATCAAGCTTTTGCTGTATTTCTTCCAGTGAAATCTGTGGGTGTTACTGGTGATGAAAGAAGATATGATTATGTAATTGCATTAAGAGCTGTAGAAACTATTGATTTCATGACTGCAAGATGGGCGCGACTTCCATATGATTTTTTAGATTATGTTTCAAATCGCATCATGAATGAAATTAGTCGTGTTTCTAGGGTTGTCTATGATATTTCTGGAAAACCACCATCTACTATCGAGTGGGAATAACCATAGGAGTATAGCAAAAGTAACCCAGCAATAATAAATTACAACTGCTGGGTGCCTCACGTCACATTTAATATCTTTTTAAGTATGTCTAAAGTTTGACTATCCATTTTCCTTGTACTTTAGTTAGTCTTTATAGATATTGTCTTCATCGTTTTTTCTCCAACTAGAACACATAACTCTCACACCACCTTGAAAATAGCACTGCTTTATATCTCCATTTTCTGTATTTAAAACCCAAATACGTGAATTCGATGCATCCGCTGGAATCATTGTGTACTTTGCTTCATCAGCGGCAGCGAATGTTGTAAAAGTTAATAATATTATTGCTAGTATTTTCTTCATTTTCTTACTCCTATATTTGAGATTCATTTCAAGCTAAAAAGGTTCATTTTAAGCTAAATCAGAAGTTAAACCTATTATTTTCAATATAAAATAAAATCTTATTCCTAAAGTAATAAGAATTATCAATAAAAATGAATTTAACTCATCATACTGCATTACTCTATTTGGTAAAAAGTTGATAAAAACTTTTCATTTTATACATTTAAATCAATAGTTTATAAAGGTTTTCTTATCGATCGGGAGTAAAGAAAAAAATTGTTACTTAATTAATCATTAATATTTAATATGAAAGAAAATAAACAAAATTTACTTCAGTCTTTTTATGAGAATCATCATAGGGATGGGCATAGATTAAAGCAAAGCTTTCTTGAAAATACACGAGGTCAATTATTCAAAAAGTGGATTGGGATAAATAAAAAAGTTCTTGATTTAGGAGGCAGAGATGGAACCTTAACCAAGCATTATATTCAAGATAATAATGTTATTCTCGCAGATATAGATGAAAATGCTCTCGCTTATGCCAAAAAAAATTACCACATAGAAACCAAAAGAGTAGATCTAAATCAATCTTTACCATTTCCAGACAATAGCTTTGATATTGTTGTAATGGCAGAGGTAATGGAGCACTTACCCTACCCTCAAATTACTCTTAATGAAATCAAACGTATTTTAAAGAAAAATGGCAAATTTATCGGCAACTTACCCTTGGCTTATCATTTAAAAGATAGATGGCAAATAATAAGAGGAAGAAAGTTATTGATTTCTGGTGACCCCACACACTTACAATTTTTATCTTATGAGGATGTGCAAAAGTTACTATCTCGTTTTTTGAAAATTGAAGAAATTGTTATTCTTAAAGGTGGTATATTGTCTAATAAATTCCCAAAAGTCTTTGCTCGCAATATAGCATTTAAATCCACTAAAAATGACTAAATAAATTAATGTTTTCAGCATTTTTTACTGGATTTTTTTTAGGTTTATCATTAATTGTTGCAATTGGGGCACAAAATGCTTTTGTTTTAAGACAAGGGATTATTAGACAGCATATTTTTTATATTGCCTTATTCTGTTCAATAGCTGATACCCTTCTGATTGTTCTTGGTATTACAGGAATCTCATATTTCTTTAATGATTTTATAAGTGAATACTCTAAAGAAATTTTTGGAATTGCATCTCTGTGGCTTTTCATTTATGGTCTCTTGAGAATTAGATCTATATTTAGGTCAAACTCAGCAATAATTTCAAAAAATCAAGAGTCCACAAGCTTGATAAATGCTATCTCTATTATTTCTATTTTTACATTTGCAAACCCACATGTCTATCTTGACACCATGATTCTTATTGGATCTATCTCTCAACAGTTTCAAGACCTTAATAGAGCATATTTTGCCTTTGGAGCATGTAGTGCAAGTTTTGTTTGGTTCTTTAGCATTGCGTATGGAGCTAAATTACTTACTCCAATAATGCAAAAGCCATTACATTGGAGAATCCTAGACTTGTTGATAGCAATAATTATGTTTATTATTGCAATCAATTTAGTATCTCAGGGTGGCTGGATCTAAATCTTATTCTTGTTAAAATAACTCTATGACTAAAGATGAAAAATGGATGAATATTGCTATTAATGAGGCTAAATTAGCAATGAAAGAAAATGAAATTCCAGTTGGATCTGTCTTAGTTCTTAATGAAAAAATAATTGCTAGAGCTCATAATCAACCAGTTGGAAATAATGATCCAACTGCTCATTCAGAGATTCAACTGCTTAGAAAAGCTGGCCAGCAAAAAGAAAATTATAGATTAGTTGGCTCCACTCTGTATGTAACGCTAGAGCCCTGTGCAATGTGCTTTGGTGCAATGATTCATGCTCGTATTGAGAGAATCGTGTTTGGTGCATCAGACCCAAAAACAGGCGTTTGTGGCTCTTGTATAGATCTCAATAACGAGTCCTTTTTTAATCATAAAATTTCTATTACAGGCGGGATTTTAGATAAAGAATGTAGCGAGTTACTAAGATTATTTTTTAAGTCAAAAAGGTCATAGCAATAGTTATTACTAAACGGTGTACATACCACCGTTAACATGCAGGGTTTGTCCAGTAATATATGATCCACCATCTCCAGCAAGAAATAAAACTGACTGAGCTACTTCATCGGCAGTGCCTAATCTTCCCATGGGGATTTGCCCAGCTAAAGCTTCCTTTTGCTCATCAGGCAGGCTATCAGTCATATCAGTTTCAATAAAGCCTGGTGCAATAGCATTGACAGTAACACCTCTAACACCAACCTCACGAGCCAAAGATTTTGTAAAACCAATAATCCCTGCTTTTGCGGCACCATAATTTGACTGTCCAGCATTTCCCATTGCTCCAACAACTGAGGTGATTGAGATAATTCTACCTGAGCGGTTTTTAATCATTCCCCGTAGTACTGATTTTGACATCTTATAAATAGAAGAGAGATTAGTATTAATAATATCCTCCCACTCATCCTCTTTCATTCTTAAAAGAATGTTGTCTCTTGTGATTCCGGCATTATTAACCAATATATCAACTGAGCCAAAATCTTTTCCAATATCTTTAACTAGATTGGAGACTTGTTCGTTGTCAGTCACATCTAATTTCATCCCTTTTCCAGAAATTTTATTTTCAGCAAACACTTTTGAAATATTTTCGGCGCCAGATTCAGTAGTCGCTGTTCCAATAACAGTTGCTCCAGCCGCACCTAAAGTTAATGCAATTGCTTTACCGATACCCCTCGTTGCTCCAGTCACAAGAACTATTTTTCCATTAAGCATTAGATATTTCCTCAATAGTAGATTTTAATGAATTGACATCTATTATAGCTGAAGCACTTAATGATTTATCGATACGCTTGGTAAGTCCTGTTAAGACCTTACCAGGTCCAACTTCAATAAGTTTCTCTACACCTGACTCTTTCATTTTATTGACAGAATCAGTCCAAAGAACTGGCATATGAAGCTGCTCCACTAGCTTAGCTTTTATATCGATGATATCTCTTGCATAATCTGCATCAACATTATGAATTACCTTTATATTTGGATCCTCAAACTCAACAGACTCTATAAAAATTTTAAATTTAGCAGCAGCCTCTTTCATTAAAGAGCAATGAGACGGAACACTAACTGGAAGAATCAGAGCGCGTTTTGCACCTGCCTCTTTCATAAGCTCACAAGCATGAGCAACTGCATTTTTTTCACCAGCAATAACAACTTGGCCTGGTGAATTAAAATTGACTGCTTCAACAACTCCATTAGTACTAGTTTTTTGGCAAATTTCAATAATGACAGAATCTTCTAGACCAAGTATAGCTGCCATTGAACCTGTTCCACTTGGCACTGCTGCTTGCATCAACTCGCCTCTTTTTCTAACTAATCTTATAGCGTCAAATAAATTCATAGAGCTTGATGCGACCAGTGCAGTGTATTCTCCCAAACTATGACCGGCCATTGAGACAGGAGAAAGAGAAGTCTCAGCAGATAATACTTTAAAGGTAGCATATCCCGCAGCAAGCATAATAGGCTGGGTGTTTTCAGTAAGATTAAGCGCTTCTTGATCTTCATTTAGAATCTTCCAGAGATCAACACTAATGGAGTCACTTGCCTCCTGAAAAACTTTACTTACAACTGAAAAGTTACTATTTAGATCAGACAACATTCCTAGAGATTGTGATCCTTGGCCGGGAAAAACGATTGAATATTTCATAATAAGATAAATTATAAATGAGATTAAAAATAAAAAAGCGCCTGAAGGCGCTTTTCTAAATACCTAAAATTGATCAATTAGGAAGTTTGAATCGAGACATATTGACGATTAAATTTGCCTTTCTTTTCAAATTGAACTTTTCCATCAGCAACTGCAAATAAAGTGTCGTCTTTTCCTTTCTTGACATTAGTTCCAGGATGAAACTTTGTTCCTCTTTGACGAACCAAGATATTTCCTGCAAGAACTGCTTGACCACCAAAGCGTTTTACACCCAGTCTTTTGGATACCGAATCTCTACCGTTATTAGTACTGCCGCCAGCTTTTTTATGTGCCATAGATTACTCCCTATGCTTTAATTTTATCGATTTGTACTTCTGTAAACAACTGACGATGTCCTTGTTGCTTCATGGAGTGCTTACGTCGTTTAAATTTTAGAATATGTACTTTTTTACCTTTACCTTGAGAGATCACTTTAGCCTCAACAGTTGCTTTTGCAACAAGTGGCGAACCAACCTGAACTTTGTCACCATCTGCGACCATCAGAACCTCATCAAAGGTAACATTCTTTCCAGGCTCGACTTCAAGCTTTTCAATCTTTAGTGTTTCACCTTCAGATACTCGATACTGCTTTCCACCTGTTTTAATTACTGCGTACATAACAAATCCTATTATGATTGTTAAAAAAAAGAATGAATTATACTTGAACACTGCTCTTAATGAAAGGAGTGTTAACTAAATAAGTTATAATTCCATCTTTTAAATTAACTGAGATTAAACATGATTATTTTAGAGACCAATATGGGTGAAATTCACATTACTGTAGACGCTGAAAAAGCCCCAATTACTGCAAAAAACTTCACTGATTATGTGGAAGAAGGTTTTTTTGATGGAACTATTTTTCATAGGGTCATTCCAAACTTTATGATTCAAGGCGGAGGTATGACTGAGGATATGCATCAAAAGACAACTAAAGCCACTATTGAAAACGAAGCTAAAAATGGCCTAAAAAATCTCAAATACAGTGTTGCAATGGCTAGAACAATGGCGCCACATTCTGCAAGCTCACAGTTTTTTATTAATACCAATGATAATCAATTTTTAGACTTTCCTGGTCAAGATGGTTGGGGTTATTGCGTATTCGGTGAGGTTGTTGCTGGTCAAGAAGTTGTGGACAAAATTGAAAAAGTTGAAACAATTAATCTTGGAGGGCATGCCGATGTCCCAGGGGAAGCAGTAATCATCAATAAGGCATCAATTAGTGAATAAATTATATATGTTAGGAATGCTCTAACATTTACTTTATGAAGACATCATTAATCATCTCTGATCTTCATCTGACAAACGTAGAGAAAGATAAAATTGATTTTTTTGCTAATTTTTGCAAAAAATACGCATCAAAAGCTGATCAACTCTTTATTTTAGGAGATCTTTTCAACACATGGATTGGAGATGATCTATCACTGGTGAGTTATAAAGAAATTATTAATACTCTCAGAGACTTAAGTAAAGATACAAAAGTATTTGTTATGGCTGGTAATCGTGATTTTTTACTTTCGAAACAGTTTGAATTAAAATCTGGTTGCAAGCTAATCAGAGAGCCATATACTCTCGAGCATAATGCCAATAAATTTTTGTTGATTCATGGTGATAGCCTCTGCACAGATGATATTAACTATCAAAAATTAAAAAGAATTTTAAGAAACCCGATTACTCAGTTCATTTTTTTAAAACTCTCTAAAAATATACGCCTTAAATTAACTGGGCAACTTCGAAATAAAAGTATTGAAGCTCAGAAATATAAAACTGTTGAGTTAATGGATGTTAATCAAGATGCTACAGATTTATTGATGTCAAACTATTCAGGCTTTGATCTGATTCATGGTCATACCCATAGACAAAAAACGCACATTGAAGAAAAATATACAAGATACGTACTTGGGGACTGGTCAAATGCCAAAGGTAATGCTATAAAGATTACAGATAAACTAGAGTGGCTTGAAATCAACTGACCTTTCAAATAGGTTAATTGAACTTACCTTTAACTGTATTCTATCTTCCAAGTTAGGCTCTGTTTTAACTTTAACTTGCGTAATTATTGCAAATTCAGGAATCATCAACAGAGTTTTATTTCCAATAATCTCAATAACAACCCCCTCCCCTTCCCAACTTCTATTTTGCTTAAAATATAGGCATCTAAAGTGCTCAACGCTTTGACGACTTGCTTTATTAATTTTAGACATCGAGGCATTATTAACTTTTATTCTATCTTTAATGTCGTTTTCATTCAAAAGCTCAAGGTTTGATATGTAATTAACAAGTTGCTGCTGAACTATTAAATCCAGATAGCGCCTCATAGGGCTTGTTACTCTTATGTAGGCCTCAAGGCCTAAACCAGCATGAATGGATGATTTTACTGATAACTTAGATCGACTAAAACCTTTAGCAGCCTCAAAGGCCTTAGATAATGAGAGACTATGTATATTCCCAATAATTTCATCAGAAAACTTTCCTGGTGCTTGTGATAAATACGGCATTGAAATATTGTTTTCTATTGAATACTGGGCAATGGCGCGACCTGCCACAACCATTAATTCTGATACCATTTCTCTGCTTTCACTCTTTATTTGAGGGAAAACTAAGACTCTCTCGTCTTTAACCTTTATATCAGTTTTGGGAAGATCTAGTCTTATTGCACCATTGCTATCTCTGAACTTTTTATGCTCTTTGGCAACTTCATTAAGCTTTAAAAGAGAGGCATTTTCATGTAATGATTTATCCGCCTCCTCATAACTCATTTTTGTCACCCTGATTTGACTCAAATGTATTTCAATTTCACTTATTTCAGGGTCAACTATTAAAAAACCAACCGAAACTGCATTCGATATCTCATGGGCTCCAAGTGAACAGACTTCAGAAATTTTTGGCGGAAGCATATGAAGAATTTGATCAGGAAGATAGAGGTTTGATGCTCTTTTTTGAGCAAATAAATCAAGGTCACTATTGATATCAACAAAGCTTGCAACATCAGCAATATGAATCCAAACTTTGTCGCCTTCAATACTGATTGCGTCATCCGCATCACTTGAATCAGAATTATCAATAGCAAAACATTTAAGGTGGGTTAAGTCTTTTCTATCTTTAATACTTTCACTAAATTTTAAATCTTCATCCTGATAAATCTTGTTTCTTTGTGGGTATGGATTGTTCAATTCTGACCAGTATTTGATTTTAATCAGAAGTCGATGTGCATTTTCTGGAGTGTTTTCAATTGACAATGCGCTCATTGCCTTTGAGTGTTTCGATTGGTTATAGGCAACTTGTTCTATCTCATGAATCCAGGAAATATCATTATTTTCAAAAGAGTCTTTTCTTAGATTATCAACACACCTTTGAAGGCTTTCTTCCTCTAAAGCTTTCTCTTGTCTACTTAATTTGATAGCTTGAATTTGATCTAATGGTCTTAAGGCTAAAACATTTTTATTCCAATAAAAATACAGCCCATCTTCTGACATGAGATAGACAAACCAAGCATTTTGACCTGTAAAGTCATCAAAAAGCCATTCTGTTAACTCTTGAAGCGACAAAGAGTCAACATCCAAGTCATTTAAAATTGAAGTATCAACTTCAGGGCAATCGCTGTGAACTGATGAAAACTCTGGATGAATGAACCGGAAATCCTTCTCTCTTACTTTTTGCCTACTTCCGTCTGAAAAACAAATCTCATACTTATGAGTCGTTGAAGAAACAACTTGAGCTGGCCTTCCTTTATATGCAACGAGTGCGCCTATTTTCGACAAGGCTTTCTCCACATTTTGAAATCAATCTAGTTAGAATAGCTATTCGTTTTCAGTTTGTTTCTCTTTGATATGTTTACTTAGCATCAAAACTGTAATCACTATCAAAACAAGAGTCAGCCCTAAAGTACCAAACAATTTAAAGTTTACCCAAGCCTCCTCTGAACTCTGCGCAGAAATGCAAAGACTCTCAATAGGGCTTTTGCTACAATCAAAGTTAGCTAGGTCTATTTTTGGGTCAATCTGGGCACCACTATTTAAAAATTGATTGCGAGCAGTCAAAGCAATATTTACAAAAAAAGCGTTAATTGCAGCAATAATAATAAATCCAAGGCTCCAAAACCACGTCAGATTTACCCAAGTGGCCCTAGGCAACTTAAGCTCCTTACCCATCATTCTCTCAAGCAAAGTTTTACTTCCAACATAATTGCTTCCAATAAGAACTGCCGCGAAGATAACATACAAGACACTGACCTTCCACATCACAAATGCTGGATCTCTCAAAACAATACTAATGCCTCCAAATACCACAAGAAGAGCAAACGTTAGTACCTGAGAGGTGACAAATTTGCCAGTACTAAATCTCGAATACATTATTTGAACAAATGTTGAGGCAATCATTGCGTAGATTGCTGCATAGAGACCATAGTATTTATAGACTATGAAAAACAAAATGATAGGACCAAAATCCAAAAGAAACTTCATAACAATTTACTCCGCATGTTCCTTAGAACAATAATTTTTACCGTTTTTTACAATAACATCAGACTCAGGAACATGGGTGTCGCAAACATCACAAGCAATCATTTTTTGACCCTTTCCACTCTTTGAAACTGAAGGATTATTCTGCTTAAACCTCTTCATAAGACTAAACCCAATCCAACCCAAAAGTAGAACTAGAATTAATTTAATAAACAAAGCTATACCTTTATATTTTTAATATCTTAAGGCCAAATTTTACATAATAATTGAGGCGCATTATAAAAGGCTTAGGGTGACTCTCAATTAATTTTTAGAGACTCAATTAAATCATCTATACTAATTGTTCATTTTATTGTTTTTAATACTTGGATACATGAATAGTGAAACCCTCATCAGTCTGACAGGTGCAAAATTAAATGTCTATAGTCTTGTGCCTCAAAAAGAAGTAAAGGCAATCATTCATATTGCTCATGGAATGGTGGAACATGCATTAAGGTACTCACGATTTGCGAGCGAATTATGTCAATCGGGTTTTGCAGTTTATAGTCATGATATAAGGGGTCATGGTGATACTGAAGCAGAGGATGCACCTCAAGGCGTCTTCGCAAAAACAAATGGCTTTAATGTTATTTTAAAAGATCAAAATGATGTAATCAAACTTGCAAAAGAGAGACATCCAAATAAACCAATCATTTGTTTTGGTCACTCGCTTGGCTCAATCATTAATTTAAACTTTGCTTTGCGATACCCTAAAATGGTCAACGCTCTTGCCTGCTGGAACAGTGGAATTGAGACAGGAATATTGCCGCGAGCTTCTCGTATTATTTTATCTATAGAGTCAGTCTTTAGGGATCCTAATCTGCCCAGTCTCATTGCATGGAAACTTTCTTTTGGTGCCTGGAATTCTAAGTTTAAACCTAACCGAACAGATTTTGATTGGCTCTCTCAGGATGACAAAGAAGTGGATCTTTATGTCAATGATTCACTTTGTGGATTTGAAGCTTCCATTTCGATGTGGAGAGATATTCTAGAGGGTGTTTTTTTTGCGGGTAATCAAAAAAATTTAATCAAATTGGATAAAAATCTTCCAGTTCACATTGTTGGTGGCGGAATAGATCCCTGTACCAATAATGGAAAAGATATGGAAAAACTAGCCCTCAAGCTCAAAAATAATGGCCTGTCTGATGTTACTTGTAACATTTTAGATAATACTCGCCATGAAAGTCTTAATGAAGTGAACAGGGATCAGACAATAAAAGAATTTATGAATTGGCTTGATTCAAGATTTTAACTATAGAGTTGTCAGAATCGATAATTGATAAAAAAAATAATATCGATAGTATATAATTTGCCGTTCTCCAAACATCTCTGCCCGGGTGGTGAAATTGGTAGACACACAGGACTTAAAATCCTGCGGAGGTTAAACTCCGTGCCGGTTCGATTCCGGCCCCGGGCACCATTTCATAACACATTTATTTTTCTCTTTTTTTAAGTGAGCCTCTCACTTTATTATTTTTAAATAAAAATAATAACCATAAATAAATTATGGTAATATTTTCTTTGTTAACAATGATTGTTAGCAATTTATAAACAACAAAAAGGGGATGAATATGAGTAATATAGAAACTCAAGATTCAGAGTTGATTTATGAGTTAGAGGCAAATCCGCCAAACGCTGAAAAATTCTTTGCGGCACTTCAACATGTGCTTGCAAGTTTTGTTGGCGTCATAACTCCAACTTTGATTATTGGTGGTGCTTTAGGACTGGGTGAACAAATCCCATACTTAATCAGTATGGCGTTAATGGTATCTGGTGTTGGCACTATCATTCAAGCAAAAAAACCGATGAATGTGGGTGCTGGAATGATTTGCGTTCAAGGAACAAGTTTTGCTTTTTTAAGCTCTGTTCTTGCTGCTGGTTTTTTAGCCAAAGCTGCAGGTGGAGGACCGGAAGATATCTTAGCAATGATTATGGGCGTTTGTTTCTTAGGTGCATTTATAGAGATTGGACTAAGTCAATTTCTTCCTCAGCTTAGAAAACTTATAACACCAATAGTTACAGGAACAGTTATAACTATTATTGGTATCAGTCTGATTAAGGTCGGTTTAACTGATCTTGGTGGTGGGCAGTGGTTATTAGATAATAAGCCAGAGTTTTGGGGCTCACTATCTAAAATTGCTCTTGGATTTATAGTGATGATATCAATCATCATCTTAAATCGCTCCAGTAATCAATGGATTCGATTATCGTCAATTGTTATCGGTCTTGTTATTGGATTTATTGTTGCCCTAGTCATGGGTGAGGTAAATACAAGTCAGGTTTTTGCTGTTCAAGAGTCAATCAGCATTCCTATACCTTTTCGATATGGATTTAACTTTGATATTATCGCTTTTATCCCAATTGCCTTGATTTACGTTATAACGGCAATTGAATCTTCGGGTGATATAACGGCAAACTGTATGATCTCCAAGCAAGAGGTAAAAGGAGAGGGATACATTAATCGCATTAAAAACGGTGTTCTAGGTGACGGTGTGAACTCTGCAATTGCAGCTATATTTAATACTTTTCCTAATACCACTTTTAGTCAAAATAATGGTGTCATTCAGCTAACTGGAATCGCTAGTCGACATGTCGGCGTATGGATTGGTGGAATACTAATCGTCATGGGATTGTTTCCACATATTGGCTCTCTTCTGAGAGCACTGCCAGCCTCTGTTCTAGGAGGAGCAACTATTGTAATGTTTGGAACCGTGGCAATAGCAGGTATCAAAATCCTTTCTACTGTGAACATGAATCGTCGCAATATGCTGATTCTAGCTGTTTCTTTTGGCATGGGACTTGGAGTGCTTCTTGTGCCTCAGTTTGCAGGTGCTTTAGCCAGTAATATTGGTGGCACATTTGGTAAGCTGATGGGCAGTATTTTCAGCTCAGCAATTACGACAGGTGGTCTAACTGTTCTAATTTTAAGTGCTATTATGGGTGAAAGGCAAGAAGACTAGCTGGACACATTTAATTAAAAGGGTGGTTTATCCACCCTTTTTTATTGGTTCACTAATATGGTTAGAGTTATTTCAATAAAATTAAGCAAAATTTGTAAAAATATAAAGCCAAATTTGTTCCAATATTAGAAACATTCACTCTATTCAATATGGTATATTCCGATTTAATAGTTAAGAGTTTGTTGAATTAAACTCACTTTTTTCTTTACAAAAGGCTTTTAATAAAGTAAATTTATGTTGTGAGTTTGATGTAATTTCAATCCTCAATAAAATAGTGGCAGATGGTTAATTTCATCTAGGAATTTTTTTTCGTTAAAAATGTTTATTTATGAGTAATTCAAATCCGTTAGTAAAGTTTGAAAATGTTCAAAAGAGTTATGATGGTGAAATTCTAGTTGTTAAAGATTTCAACCTAGATGTTGCCAAGGGTGAGTTTGTTACTATGCTTGGACCTTCAGGCTCTGGCAAAACAACCTGCCTGATGATGTTGGCTGGATTTGAGCCTACAACAAATGGAACAATCTACCTAAAAGATAAACCAATTAACAATGTGCCGCCTCACAAGAGGGGTATTGGAATGGTATTCCAGAATTATGCTCTATTTCCTCACATGACTGTTGCTGAGAATTTAGCATTTCCTTTAGAAGTTCGAAAAATGGATAAGTCTGAGAGAGAGGCAAAGGTTAATCGAGCGCTTGACATGGTCCAACTCGGAGAGTTTGGCAACAGACGTCCTATGCAGTTATCAGGTGGTCAGCAGCAAAGAGTTGCTGTTGCGAGATCTTTAGTATTCGATCCGGATTTAGTTCTGATGGATGAACCCTTAGGTGCACTCGACAAAAACTTGAGAGAGCAAATGCAATACGAAATTAAACATTTGCATGAAGAGTTAGGGTTAACGGTTGTTTATGTTACACATGATCAGACCGAGGCGCTTACGATGTCAAACCGAATCGCGGTTTTTGATGATGGCGTTGTTCAGCAGTGCGCATCACCAGAGGATCTTTACGAAAAACCAGAGAACGCTTTCGTTGCAAACTTTATTGGTGAGAATAATCGCCTCATGGGAACAGTTGAGTCTATAGAAGGTGACAAAGCAACAGTCAAAACTGATTCTGGTGATATAGTTGTAGCTTCAAAGATCAATGTCAATAAAGCTGGTGAGAGAGCCACTTTGTCATTAAGACCTGAGAGAATTATAGTTTCACCTTCAAAAGGTAAAACACCAAATACTTATTCAGCCAAGGTAGAAGAGTTAATCTATCATGGCGACCATATTCGCACTCGCTTTAACGTGTGTGGACACGACGATTTTATCGTCAAAATTCCAAATTCAATTGGTAATGTCAGTCTCGAAGAGGGCAAGGAAGTTAATATCGGTTGGATGTCGGAGGACTGTCTAGCTCTTGATGGATAGAGTCTAGACTTAATTTAAGGAGAAATATAAATGAAAAATGTAATAACAAAAACACTTGTAGCAAGTGCTATTTCAACAGCAATGTTGGCAGGTGCAGTGCAAGCAGAAGTAACAATGGTGTCTTGGGGTGGTGGCTATGCTGCATCTCAACAAAAAGCATATGTTGATACCTATAACACTGGCGATGTCAACCTAATAAGTTACAACGGTGGTCTCGGCGAAATTCGTGCTCAAGTTGAGTCAGGAAACGTGCAATGGGATATTGCTGATGTTTTCCCTCATGAAGCTCGAGTCGGATGTGATGAAGGTTTATTTGAAGAGTTGCCTCGTGACGTCTTCATGCCTGCTCCAGATGGAACAGCAATGGATGACGACCTTTTGGTTGACAGACCTAATGATTGTGTAGTCCCACAAATTTGGTGGTCATACGTTCCATTCCACAAAGGAGATACATTCTCAGGGGAACAGCCTTCTACTATCCAAGACTTCTTTGATGTAGAAAAATTCCCAGGCAAGCGAGGCATTCATACTTGGCCAAATGCTCTTATTGAAATGGCATTGTATGCTGACGGTGTTGCTATAGCTGATGTTTATGATGTTATGAGTACTGAAGAAGGTATTGATCGCGCATTTGCTAAACTTGATGATATCAAAGATCATGCAGTCTTCTGGTCTGCTGGTGCAAAACCACTTGATCTTGTAGGCTCTGGTGAAGTTTCAATGTCTCTTGCTTATAACGGTCGTATTGGTGGTGCAATTCTATCTGAAGGTGCTGATTTTCACGTTGTTTGGGATGGTCAAGTATTAGAAGAAGAGTGGCTAGTAATGCTTAAAGGCACTCAGAACTATGCTGAAGCTCTTCACTTTATGGTTCATGCCTCAACAACAGAGCAGCAAGCTGGACAGGCAAAATGGATCAACTATGGACCTATGCGTAAATCTGCAATACCAGTTCTAGAGGCTAATGAGCCTTTCTTCCATACTGGTGTTGATATTATGCCGCATATGCCTAATACGCCGGCACTGATGGAGAATACTATCGTTGCTGATCCAACTTGGTGGGCTGATAACGGTGAGGAAGTTGCTCTACGTTATACTGCTTGGATGGCTAACTAGCATTTTATGAAAAACTCACTTAGTTTTTCAAGCTAGCTAAACTTAACAGGTCAGTTTTTTTGACTGGCCTGTTTTTTTTATTGCTTTTTTTCTGAGTTGCAATTTTAAATATGAGTCAATCCTCAATAACAAATTCTAAAGGTCAATTACTCACTAATGATGGTGTTCCTTTAAAAGAAAGCCTTCGCAAGTCGTTACGAAGATCAAAGATACGTTCATTTCTTTTAATACTTGCGCCTCTTCTATTTGTATTAATTCTTTTTGTAGGGCCTATAGGATCATTGCTCTCTAGAAGCATTGATGACAACATGATCAATCAGGTTTTTCCTGAAACATTTGCTCAGTACGAAGTGTGGGAAGATAAATCCGCACTCCCTAGTGAAGAAATGTTTGCTGCTTTCATAAATGATATAAGAAACACCCATAAGCTCCCCGATGGAAAAGGTAAGCAGCTTTTGGGCAAATCCGGCACTAGAATGAATTATGAGTATTCAGGTTGGCGCAGCCTTCTTAAAAAAACAGTCAAAGAAGCTACAAAGATAGATAAAAAATCAAAAGAAGATATTAAGCCTTACTTGTGGGAAGCCCCCTATAAAGAGAAGATGATTAAGAAAGATAAAAAGTGGGGCAAGGTTGAGACCTGGCAGTCTTTAGGAGCAATGAAAGATCCATTCACCATGGGCTACTATCTCAATGCAGTAGATTTAAAATATGATGCAAACAAAAATATTATTGCAGAAAAAGAATATCTTCAAATCTATAATACAATTTGGGTAAGAACCTTAAAAGTAAGCCTAATGGTCACCATTTTTTGTTTAATTCTTGCTTACCCTGTTTCATATTTACTTGCCACCCTGCCCATGAAGACGTCAAATCTCCTTATGATTTGTGTCCTTATGCCATTCTGGACTTCACTACTTGTAAGGATTGTTGCATGGATGATTATGCTTCAGCAAAACGGTGTCATTAACGACACTCTATTGATGATACTGCCATGCTTTGAAGGGGTGTTTAACCTTCCATTTTTTGGTGAAACTAATTTAGATTTATGTTTCAGTGAGGAAGACCGAATTCCTATGATGTATAACTTTACTGGAACCATTATTGTAATGACACAGGTGCTTTTGCCGTTCATGATTCTGCCAATTTATAGTGTGATGAAAGGTATACCGCCAAGCTACATGAAAGCAGCTCAAAATCTTGGCGCAACTCCAACGATGGCCTTTATTAGAGTCTACATGCCGCAATCAGTCCCCGGAATAGGAGCTGGTTGCATCTTAGTATTTATTGTTGCCATAGGCTACTATATTACCCCAGAGTTGGTAGGTGGAAAAGATGGTCAAATGATTGGTAATTTTGTGGCTCGAGAAATGACAAAAACTCTAAACTGGGGGCTAGGTGCGGCAATTGGAGCAATCTTATTAGCAGCTGTTCTTACTCTTTATTGGGTCTATGATCGCTTGATTGGTATTGATAATCTAAAAATGGGTTCATAGAAATGAAATTCCCCTCTTATACAACCCCAAGACAGAAACTATGGCATTTCACTTATATTGGTTTTTGTTCGTTGGTATTGTTTTTTTTAGTAGCTCCGTTATTGGTAGTAATTCCTCTATCTTTTACAAACTCTCCATACCTTCAATTTATTCCAGAAATGAAAATCTTCAGTTTTGAGACATGGTCATTCAATTTTGATGGTTATGGAACTCGCTGGTACAAAGCGCTGATAGGTGTTTGTGATGACAATTCAGGAACGACTATCTGCACAGATAGATGGATGATTGGCTTTAAAAATAGTGCAATAATTGCTGTTTTTGCTACTTTCTTTGCAAGTGTACTGGGAACTCTAGCTGCACTTGGATTGTCAAATAGACATGTGCCATTTAACCGTGCAATAATGGCGCTGATGATCTCTCCAATGATTGTTCCACTGATCATTACTGCTTCAGGTATGTTTTTCTTCTTTGCAAAAGTTAATCTGGTGGCAACATTGCCTGGATTAATTATTGCACATACTATCTTAGGAATTCCTTTCGTTTTAATTACAGTCACTGCATCACTATCTGGATTTGACAACAACCTTCTTCGTGCAGGGTCAAGTCTTGGTGGCTCGCCTCTTCGAAATTTTTTCAAAATACAAGCTCCTCTTATCGCACCAGGAGTGATTTCAGGAGGTCTATTTGCCTTTATAACCTCATTTGATGAGGTTGTTATTGTTCTCTTTGTGGGCGGCCCTGATCAATACACCCTTCCAAGACAGATGTGGTCTGGAATTCGAAATGAAATAAGTCCATCAATTCTTGCTGCAGCAACTATTCTAGTAATATTCTCTATTGTGTTACTCACAACTCTTGAGATGCTTCGTCGTCGATCTGACAGAATTAGAGGAGTCTCACCTCACTAGCCTTTTCTTTCTTGCTATCACTCACTTTCATGATGTATATTTACTGAATGAACTTCACGAAGCTTTCTAGTAAACATAAAAGACTGTTTGGTCTAACTGCCTGCCTATTAATCAGCTTTTGCATGGGGACTATCCACGCTTTTAGTACGCTCATTGAAAATATTGAAACTCTGACTGATGTTGGGCGAATGGCTTCAAGTATGATTTACTCTGTTTCTCTGGTAAATGTCACTTTAGCTGTTTTTTTTGGCCATATTCTTTATCGTAAATTATCACCCAATCTGCTCATCTTTTTTATTGCGATATTACCTATCGTTGGTCTTTTTTTCTCAAGTTCGCAGAGCTGGCTTGGCTGGATAGTGGGTTATGGCTTTCTTTTTGGTTTCTCTAGTGGTCTAGGTTATGGTCTCTCACTCTTTATCGTTTCATCTATAACTGAGAGAGATAGGCTTGGATATGCACTTGGACTTGTAACCGCATCCTATGCATTTGGTGCCGTAGTGTTTTCAATGGCTTATCCATTCTTATTCAGCTATTTTGGATTTAAAAATGGCTATTTTATCGGTCTATTAACTCTTACACTAATAGTGATGATTGCTCTTATTTGTTATAAAGTTTCTAAGGTTAATATCAAAAATGAATTAAACAGTGACAATCAAATTCAATCTAAAAGCCCAAAGATTAGTCAGCTTTGGTTTGGTTATTTTTTGGGCGTTTTTGCAGGACTTATGGCAATTGGACATGCAGTTCCTTTAATCATTTCATTTGGCGGTTCAACACTAGCTGCAGTTTCAGCCATTACTCTGATGACTCTTGGAAGTGCAATTGCTGGAATCTATTCAGGCTGGCTTGTAGATCGATATGGATGTAAGCGCCCTCTCCTTGTTATATTAGTTATTAATTGTTTAGCTCTTATCAGTCTTTCAACAACAACAAATACACATCTGTTGTTAGTTTTACTAGTAACTATTGCATCGCTCTATGGGGCTGTAATAGCAATCTACCCAACACTTGTAAATCATTTTGTAGGCAGTAAACTATCAGCAAAAATCTATGGGCGGGTCTTTACAGCCTGGGGAGCAGCTGGTCTCATCTCACCTTCACTTGCTGGATGGCTGTTTGAGAAAAACAATAACTATAACACTTCAATTCTATTTGCTCTATCTCTATCAGTTATTGCAGTCCTTATTATTTCGAAAATAAAATACACTGTGAACTAATAGATAAAAAAGAGTTCTCTAAAAAATGAATCCCTAATATAATTAAACTTATTTATTTCAATAATTTAAACCTATGAAAAAACATATTATTTCAACTGATAAAGCTCCTGCTGCCATAGGAATATACTCACAAGCAGTTGCAGTTAACGGCGGAACAACCGTCTATCTTTCAGGACAAATTCCTCTTATTCCAGAAACAATGGAAATTGTTGAAGGGGGCATTGAAGAACAAATTCATCAAGTTTTCAAAAATCTTAAGGCTCTATGTGAAGCATCAAAAGGTAATTTAAGTGACATAG
>Ga0228672_1000049_pt1 | contig 89361 bp, 91 predicted proteins | sample 90DmetaG_FD_182788 | JGI IMG/M metagenome (GOLD analysis project Ga0228672, IMG submission 182788) | Seawater microbial communities from Monterey Bay, California, United States - 90D | ecosystem: Environmental > Aquatic > Marine > Coastal | place: USA: California | collected 2016-11-08 | reverse complement strand
GGACCCTATGGGATGTTCATAGCGGTGGACGGGGCGGGGGGCAAGCGTGGGGGCAATTACAGGTTTCGCTTGGTCAGAATTGCTTATAGTTAGGGCGGTAACGTTTTGCACCAAAAGGGTGGGTTCATTGAACACTGTTGTTTCCAGCCCTACGTGGCAACTGATCTTGGTCGTTTGGGGCACCAAATACGGTGTTGATGAATTGAACCAGTTGATTGAGGCGGTTGTGGCCAATACCCCAAATCCACCTCGTGTGGTGATGGTGTCCGACCGCGCCCGCCCGGGTCTGTTGCCGGAGGTTGAGGTTCGCATGATCCCCGAGTTCTATTTAAACCCAGAATTGATGCAGGCGGGCTGTCAGACCAAATTGGCGATTTTCGAAGAGGGCGTGTTGCCTGACGATTTGCCCGCTATCTTTGTGGACATCGATACGATGGTGATGGGCGATTTGGCGCAGATGTTGCCGCTTGCGGTTACACCGCAAAATATCGTGCTGTTTCAAAGCGCAGTCTTGCCGTTTGGTTCCTTTGCGCGTTGGTTGTGGACAGTCACAAAGACGCGGCGTTATGCGCGGGGCAATTCTTCGATCATAGTGTTTCACCCGGCCCATTGTGGCTATGTGGCAAAACGATTTCGGTCTTTGTTTGCTCAGTATGGCGGTTTGAATTACCGCCCGATGATTGCGGATGAGCGGTTCATTTCGTGGGTTGCCCAGCCTTATATGGCTGCGATCCCGCGCAGGTTTGCGGTGAAGTTCCCGACCGAGTTTATGTGGTCGTGGCGTTGGTTTATCTATGTGCGCGGTGCGATGCCATGGAACCGCCGCCGCTGGTCTAAGCTGACGGCGCTGACGTTGCCGGGTCTTGCATTTAAAGGCCAAGATCTCGTCGCATTGCCTGAAGGAGCAGAGATGCAAGACCGCAAGGGTCGCCGCCTGATTTGGTCCGGGCGCGCCCTTGGTCCCATCAAACGGATGATCATCGACTATTACAGCCCCCTTGATACAGATAAGAAAACTGGAGAGACATCATGATCCTTGGTCACATTGGAGCACGCAAAGGGTCTAAGGGCGTACCGAACAAGAACTTTGGCATGTTGTGCGGTAAGCACCTGATTGATTGGTCTCTGGATCACTTGTTTGATTCAGATCAGATTGATGCGGTTGTTGTCTCGACAGATGATGAGGCAATGTATGCCCACGCGGTCAAGCGCGGTGCCTTGGATATCGGGTTGCGTCCTGCCCATTTGGCCACGGACGCTGCCCCCAAATGGGGCGTGTGGCAGCATGCGTTGCAAGCCTCTCAGGAGGTGTTGGGCTCTAAGGTTGATACATTCGTGGATTTGGATTGCACAGGTCCGTTGCGGTTGCCTGAGGATGTGGTGAACGCGCTGCGTTTGTTTGATGAAGAACGCCCCGACATGGTGATGAGCGTTTGTGAGGCCAAGAAGAACCCATATTTCAATCTGGTTGAGACCGATGAAACGGGGGCTTTGCAGGTGTCAAAACCGTTGCCCGGTGGTGTTTGGTCCCGTCAGGTGGCTCCGCCAGTTTGGGAACATGCCGCGTCCACATATGTGATTGATCCGGCGTATCTGGAAAAAGCATCGACCATTTACGAGGGGCGCGTTATCCCCTATGTCATGCCGCCAGAGCGCTGCATCGACATCGATAACCCGATTGATTTTCGTATCGTGGAAATCTTGATGAAAGAGCGTTTGGCCGCTGCAAAATAACGGTTAGCTCCAGCCTCTGAACGATGTTGAGGGGCTGGAAATTCGCCGTATCTATTCGTGGTCTTGGAAGTTCTTTTGCAGATTTTGTGTCCAAAACGCGGGGTCTTTGATCGCGTTCACAAAATGCTCTGCGGCACGCCCTTCCCCAAACGCTGTGTGGGGCGTATATTTCTGTCCCCAGTATTGCGTCAGGAAGCCAAGGATATCATCGGTGTTTTTTGCGGCACTGCTGAACAGGGAGGGTGCGACAGCGCGGTTGGTTTGGCGCGTGCCGATGTCTAAGGACGGTAGCCCCAAAAACGGTGCCTCGCGCACACCGGCTGATGAGTTACCAACCATAAAGTTGGCGTTCTTCATCAGTTCAGAGAAATGTGAGAACCGCATTGAGGGTAGGGTGCGAAACCGTTCAGAGGGCAGTTTTGCGATTTGATCAAAGATCTTATCAGACCCAGGATCATTATTTGGCGCGATCACCACATAATTGCGCCCGCTTTGAACCAGCGCGTCAAACAGGTTTACCGCTTGTTGACCCATCGTCTCTTGTTCTGAAGTGACGGGGTGAAAAATCACGATGCCAAAGTCATCGAACGGTATTTCGTAACGCTCAAACACCTGATCAATTTTCACGCCAGATGGACCAGCGTGAAAATCCAGTTCGGGGGAACCAAGAACGTGAATGCTGTTTTCGGTTTCACCCAACCCCATGACCCGCCGCTTTGCATCCTGTGAAGAGACAAAGTGATAGGTCGCCAGTTTGCTGTTACAGTGTCGGAACATCTCGTCGATCGTGCCTGATACCTCGCCACCCTCGATGTGGGCGGATGGGATATAGTTGGTGGCGCAAACTAATGAGCAGGCCAAGGCTTCGACCCGATCCCCGTGAATGACTACAAGATCCGGTTTGTGTTCTAGGGCGAAGTCAGAGAACGCGATGACTGTTTTGGCAAGGATCATGTCCTGTGGATCACCAGCGCGCTGATTGAGGAATTCGTGAACTTCCACGCCCTCCATCCGCTTCACTTCGATCTTGGTCAGACCGTATTGTTCCAGCATGTGCATGCCAGTTACAAAGAAAGAGACTGCAAAACCCTGATCGCGCGCTGCAACCGCGAGCGGCGCAAGCTTGCCGAAATCGGCACGGGTTCCAGTGACAAAAACGATAGATTTGCTCATACAGGCTTGTACCTCTTTGCCAACGCCCCCCGCAAGTGGCCTTTGATGTTTTTGCGTATGGTCGTTGGTAGACAAGGTGCGGGGCACAAGTTAGCAGTTTGATTGGCTTAATTTGGAGTAATTATGGATCGCATTGTTTTGTGTATGAAGTGGGGTTCGCTGTTCAGTTCTGAATATGTGAACGTGCTTTACAACGCGGTTCGGGCCAATATGACGGGCGACTTTCGCTTTGTGTGTTTGACTGATGACGACAGTGGATTCGTGGACGGGATAGAGAGTTTTCCAATCCCCGACATTGGGTGCAGCCCACAGATGTGGCGTCATGGGGCGTGGCCCAAACTGGGCGTGTTTCTGGCGGACTTTCATGGTCTGACGGGCAGGGCGCTGTTTGTGGATCTTGATACCTTCATTTGCGGCGACTTAACCCAATTCATGGATCACCCTGCGCCTTTCATTGGCATTGATGTTGGGGACAATTGGCGTCCCAATCGGGTGGCCAAGCCAAAGGATGAGTTGCTGGGAACAGGGCTGTTTGCTTTTAACCTTGGTGAGCAGACCCAAATCGTCGAGCGGTTTCAGGCCGATCCTCAGGCGGCGTTTGACGCGGCTGATATTGAACAGGTGTGGGTTGAGGAGCATGCGTCTTCAATGGAATATTGGCCTGTGGATTGGGTGATCAGCTTTAAGCGCTGGTTGCGTCGCCCCATTGGCGTGGATCTGCTTTTGCATCCCCATGCCCCACCTGTCAGTGCGAGTGTGGTGGCCTTTCATGGCGATCCACGTCCTATCACCTTGGCCTTACCAGGGCGTAAACGTTGGGATAACCTGCCGCATATGGGCTTTGGTCAGGTGCCGTGGGCGCGTGATTATTGGCTTGGATACGGCGGTACATTACCAAAAGCCTGATGTGTGTTGGCTGTGCGTGCGCGGTGGCTTTGATTTAGTTGTATGCCACGGCGACATCCGTTAAATCCTTGCCAGACAGGGGATTGAGCGCAGCCGGGTCGCTGCGTTGATCAAATCATGGAACTGAGTGAAATCATGCGTTTTAACAGCGATGTTGCAGTCAATTGGCTGGTGCGGGGGATTATCGCCTTCACGCACCTGTTTGCTTATCGCACGCGGGTGAAATTATTTGGCTTTATCGCCAGCTATGTCGTGGCTCCATTGTTTGGCTTTATCAAAAAAGCAGTGCGCAATCTGCAACTTGTTCATCCTGAAATGTCCGCAAGCGAGGCTCGCAAGATCGCGCATGAGGTTGCCGTCAACTTTGGCAAAAACATGATCGAGAACTATTCAAAGCATGATGTGGCTGCTGCGTTGGAACCTGAAAACATCGGTGGTGTGGGATACGATCAGATGATGGGGGCTATTACTGAGGGCCGGCCTGTGATGTTGGTTTCTGGTCATATCGGCAATTACGAGGCGATGCGCATCGCGCTTCATACGTTGGGCCATCAATCGGCCTGCCTGTTTCGTCCTGCATCCAATCCGCATTTTGATGAACATTACACTCAGAACTATGGCTATTTGACGGGGCCTGCATTTCCACAAAGCCGTAAAGGGTTTTTGGGGTTCACCCGTCATTTACGTGAAGGTGGGATTGCTACGATGCTGTTTGACGTGCGCGCGACACAGTATGAAGACGTCGATTTCTTTGGCATACCGGCACCCACATCTGATGTGCCTGCTAAGATCGCGATGAAGACTGGTGCGTTGTTTGTGCCGTGTTTCGCCCACCGCGGGCCAGATGGGATGACCCATCATATCGAATTTGAAACGCCTATTGAACACCGCGCGCCCTATGAGATGATGGCTGAGATGTCGGACCGTCTTGAAGCGCAGGTACGCCGTTATCCGGCACAGTGGTTGTGGTTTCATGACCGTTGGGGCACGGCCGAGATGCGCGCGCAACGCCTGGCGGCAAAGTTAGAGACAGCTGCCAGTGGCGGCGAAGCGACAGAATTGAACACGACCAACAACAAGGACCACTAAAATGAAAATTGGCACACGCGAGATCGGCTATGGCCACGCGCCACTGGTAATTGCAGAGATTGGCATCAACCATGGTGGTTCATTGGATGTGGCCAAAGAAATGGTGCGTCTTGCTGCGGCGTCTGGTTGTGAGTGCGTTAAACACCAGACGCATATCATCGAAGATGAGATGACGGACGAAGCCAAACAAATCTTCCCACCAAACGCTGATGTGTCCATATGGGAAGTCATGGCGAACTGTGCATTGTCTTTGGACGATGAAATTGCGTTGAAGGATTATACAGAGAGCTTGGGGATGATTTACATCTCGACTCCGTTTTCCCGTGCGGCTGCGGATTTCCTGAATGAGATTGATGTGCCCGCGTTCAAGATTGGGTCGGGCGAGGTGGATAACCTTCCGCTGATCCGTCACATCGCCCGTTTTGGAAAACCTGTGATTATGTCTACGGGGATGCAAAGCATCGAGACGATCAAAGCCAGCGTAGACATTTTGGCTGAGTCTGGTGTGGAGTTCTCATTGCTTGAGTGCACCAACCTGTATCCAAGCCCGCCAGAAATCGTATCCCTTCAAGGTGTCAGCGAATTGCGCGCGGCCTTCCCTGGGGTGCCTGTTGGCTTTTCTGATCATTCGATCGGGCCTGAGATGGCGTTGGCTTCGGTTGCGTTGGGGGCCTGTATCTTGGAACGCCATTATACAGACAGCCGTTACAGAGCGGGGCCTGACATCATCAATTCAATGGACCCAAGTGAATTGCGTCACATCATTGATCGTTCGCGCGAAATCTGGATCGCGGCCAACAACCCAAAACAACGCGCCGAAGCAGAAGAAGCCGTTTACAAATTTGCCCGCGCGTCTGTTGTAGCGGATAAGGATTTGTCCTCAGGTCACGTTATTACAGAAGCCGACATCTGGGCGCGGCGTCCGGGATCGGGTGAAATTGCTGGGTATGAGTTTGATAAGGTCGTGGGTAAGCAAATCAATCGCGACATCACGCGCAACACGCAGTTAAAGTGGAACGACTTCAAATAATAAGGGCAAAGCACAGGTTTGGTCCATTTTTTGCAAAAACCATGCGTCCCGAACGGGAATCTTTGCCCTAATACCGTTTCAGGGCCACGCGCCTCTTGCGCATGGCTTACCTGCCCAATAGAAGGACACAAATTTTCTGCCAGCGCCTTACAAGGCGCCCTAATCCTATGGAGCTAACATGCAGGTCACCGAGACACTTAACGAAGGTCTAAAGCGCGCCTATTCAATCACCGTGACTGCGGCTGAATTGGATGCGACAGTGAACACCAAATTGGTTGAAGCGCAGCCAGAAGTCGAAATGAAGGGCTTCCGTAAGGGCAAAGTTCCTATGGCTATGCTTAAGAAGCAGTTTGGCGATCGTCTGATGGGCGAAGCTATGCAAGAGTCAATCGACGGCGCGATGAACAAGCATTTTGAAGAAACTGGCGATCGCCCTGCGATGCAGCCTGACGTTAAAATGACAAACGAAGACTGGAAAGCTGGCGACGACGTAAACGTTGACATGACTTATGAAAAGCTTCCTGAGATTCCTGAAGTTGACCTAAGCACCATCAAATTGGAAAAAATGGTTGTTAAGGCTGATGACGCTTCTATCGACGAAGCTTTGGCTAACTTGGCTGAAACTGCGCAAGATTTTAAAGCACGCAAAGCTGGATCAAAAGCAAAAGACGGTGACCAAGTTGTCATGGCCTTTGTTGGTAAAGTTGACGGCGAAGCGTTTGATGGCGGATCTGCTGAAGATTACCCGCTTGTTTTGGGCTCAAACTCATTCATCCCAGGTTTTGAAGAGCAATTGGTAGGCGTTAAAGCCGGCGAAGAAAAAGCTGTTACAGTTTCTTTCCCAGCTGAATACCAAGCTGAGCACCTTGCTGGCAAAGAAGCCATCTTTGATTGCACAATCGTTGAAGTAAAAGAGCCAGTGGCTGCTGAGATCAACGACGAGATGGCGAAGAAATTCGGCGCTGAAGATCTTGCTGCTTTGAAAACTCAAATCGGTGAACGTCTTGAAGCTGAGTATGGCGGTGCATCACGCGCAATCATGAAGCGCGGTCTTTTGGACGCAATGGACACATTGGTAAGCTTTGACTTGCCACCGTCCTTGTTGGACGCTGAAGCGGGTCAAATCGCACACCAGCTATGGCACGAAGATAACCCAGAAGTCGAAGGCCACGATCACCCTGAGATCGAAACAACTGACGAGCACAAGACATTGGCAGACCGCCGCGTGCGCCTAGGTTTGTTGTTGGCTGATTTGGGTCAAAAAGCTGCTGTTGAAGTAACAGACGCTGAAATGACACAAGCAATCATGAACCAAGCGCGCCAGTACCCAGGCCAAGAGCGTGAGTTCTTTGAATTTGTTCAAAAGAACCAGCAAATGCAGCAGCAGCTTCGCGCACCATTGTTCGAAGACAAAGTTGTAGACCACGTGTTTGCACAAGCGACTGTGACAGAAAAAGAAGTTTCTAAAGATGAGCTTCAAAAAGCTGTTGAAGCGCTAGAAGAAGAATAAGTTCCGCGTCACTTTTTGGCGTGAAGCTGGGGCCGCTTTCATTGTTGGAAGCGGCCCTTTTTCTTTCGAGGTCCGAATTTCTAAAGGGGTAGGGCAGATGGCCATTTTTTCGTATCCAAACTTTAAAACCCAGCACGGGTATATGACCAAGACAGCGCAGACCGCCTATGTGGGCAATGTTATGGATGCGGGCCTATTGCCTTCTGACACGATGCGTCGCGCGGATCTGGTGACCCTCAAAGCGCCCAATGATCCAAGCCAGCCGATCCAGTTTTGGCAATTGTTTTCTGTGCTCGGTCCTGATCCCATCGTTGCTATTGTCGAAAGCTTTTATGAACGCGTGTTTGCGGACGAGCCGTGGTTCACTTCCGTATTTGAGCGCGTGGGTGGCGTTGAACACCACACGATGACCCAAGCATCTATGTGGGCCGATGTAATGGGGGGTGGCCCGTATTATCATGGCGCTGACTTTCGTCTAAGCTTTCACCATACCCACAATGCAATTGCGTTGATGAATGACCGTGGTGCTGAACGTTGGGTGAAGTTGATGAACTCGACCTTGGACGCCAATGGGACCCATATGACGGATGACCCTCGGGTGCGGATCGCGATCAATACCTTCCTTACGCATTTCTTGGGCAAATACGCGCAAGAATTCAATTTTGGCGATATTGGTGCGTTTGGAGAAACCAACGCAGCTGTTGCCTGATGTGGTTCAGCCCGTCACGATCCGTCCGCTTTTACCCGCAGATGGCGCTGTCGCGGCTGAGGTCTTCTTTGACGCGGTGCACTGTGGTGCGGCGGACGTTTATACCCTTGAGCAGCGTTTGGCGTGGGTAGGTGTTGCACCTGATGCCGCCGCTTGGATGCGCAGGTTCCAAAGCCTGAGCGGCTTTGTTGCTGTGTGCGATGGTGTGATGGGTGGCTTTATGACCTTGGATTCAGACGGTTATATCGATTTGGCGTTCGTACGCTCTCAACACGCAGGCCATGGTATCGGCCGCCTTTTATATACCGATATTGAGATAAGTGCCGCGGCCAAAGGTATTGCGCTGCTCACAACGCAAGCAAGCATAAAGGCAAGGCCGTTCTTTGCCCGAATGGGGTGGCAGGTGGATACCGCCCAAGTTGTCGTGAAGCGCGGTATCGAACTTAGCAACTTTAACATGTATAAGGCGCTAATTTAGTCGCTTAGCGGTTGCTTGCCCCGTATGCCATAGAACCATTTTCCAAAGTCGAGCAGGCCAAGCAATGCTGCAATAAGTATGTCTAATGTAATTGCTGCGGTGCCAACAATCCAAAGTCCACTTGCCAGTAACTCTAGTGTAATCAGGAACCAGATGACTTCGCCGGCTATGAAATACCCGATAGAGGTTGTGTAATTGTTTACCCGAGCTGCTGCGATACCAAGTAGGATCGCGTTGAATAAAAAGGTAACACCGGTCAAAATTACCAAAATCTGCGGGGGATCACCGATCATAGAGACCGCAGTGGCAGAGAACAAAACGTAAAAAGCTCCGAAGATCGCGCAACTGATGCAATTTATCAGGAGAAGTAATTGTAACATTAACATACCTCCATTTAATAAAGTTTGAACATAGAATTCACAAAACTAAAATATAGAATTCATAGATCTGAAACATAGGTTTTGCGAAAATCTGACAAAGGCTTTGAAAACAAGTTGTCAAACCTTGGGGGAAAACATCCGCCAAACACAGCCATAAAGTGCAGGTAAGCGTCATCGCGCCGCGTCAATGCCTCGCAGCAGCCTCATTCCTGTCTCAATGTTAATCTTAATTACCTTCAAAGTATTTGATTAAAATTTATATGTTTGGAGAAATTTAAATGGCCGCCGTAAACGAATTTATGCACGAGACGACACACTCTAAATTCTCAGCTGTTCCCGTTTATACTATGGACGGCGGCCGATTGGTGGTGCGAAGTGGTCAAAGCCTTTTGGGTGTAGCCCTTATTCTTGCGGCTGTTGGTCTGTGGATTATGCTCGGTTCGGATTTGTCTAACGATGTTATGTTGATGAAACTGGTTTTGTCTGTTGTGGTGGCTGGTATCGGCATTTCACTGTCCCACAACGCCAAAACCGACAGCGCGCCTAGTGTCGAGATAGACATGGTGCGCCGAGAAATACGTTTGGTTCGATCCAAGCGTGATGGGTCAAATGACAGAAAACGCTTTAAGTTCGCTGATCTGGATGCGGCTGAAGTGGACGGTAACCATTTCACACTTTGGGGCCGGCACAATGCCGTTTTGGCCGAAGTTGATATCAAGGACGCGCGTTTGCACCGCAGCCTAAAAGGTGCGTTGCAGGATGCGGGCAAACTTTAAATCAATAGATATAGGGCTTTGGGTGTGCGGAAAAGGGCCGAAAGGGTGCCTTTTTGGCGGGGTAGTGCCAATTGGTTCGTATATGCGCACGATATGTTGATCGGTGCGCAATTGCGCGCAGGTACACTAATAGACCATCATAGGTTATGTTTTTCACACCGGAGCCAATATGATGAAATCTTTCTTTCTTGCTGCTGCACTTGCCAGCACTGCTACTCTCGCCGCTGCTGCTGACAATTACGTCCTAGACGCAAGTCACAGCCAAATCGTCTTTTCCTACAACCACCTAGGTTACTCTACGACCTATGGCATGTTCTCTGGTTTTGAGGGCGAAATCGCTTTTGACCAAGAAAACGCTGCAAACTCTTCCGTTTCTGTTTCCATGCCAGTTCAAAGCATGTTCACAGGTTGGGAAGCACGTTTGGGCCACTTTATGTCCCCAGACTTCTTTGGTGCTGAAGACGGTGACATGATCACGTTCACATCTACAGGCATCGAAGTGACTGGCGACACAACAGCCAACATCACGGGTGATCTGACAATGAACGACGTGACAAAGTCCGTTGTTCTGGATGCGACACTTAACAAAGCGGGCCCACACCCACGTGCAGAAAAAGACTGGGCAGGCTTTGACGCGACAGCAACTTTGCTGCGCTCTGACTTTGGCTTGGGTGCATTTGCACCATTCGTAGGTGATGAGATTTCAGTCATCATTTCTATCGAAGCCATGAAAGCCGATTAATTCATCAACTCACGGAATGAATTTAGGGCCGCCTGATCACTCAGGCGGCCCTTTTCTATGTGTATGCCCTAGCAGTTCAGTTCTGTGTGGCGCTTAGGTTGAGCTCAACGCCCACTGCGAACTTGAGGGTCTGTTCGTCTTGGAGGCCGGACCCAATTGCGTAATCTTGCCGATCCAAGGTCAGCACTGCTTGCATCGTCGTGACCTCGCCCTCAGTGCTTAGGGTAAATGGCATCTCAATCGGCATCTCGATATCACGGATACGCAGCGTCCCTGTGGCGACATGACTGTCACCGCTTGGTGTGATGTCTGCCTTGAACACTGCCGCTGGGAAGGCTTCGGCGTTGAAGTAATCCGCACCCATTGCTTGGCCGCTGAGGGACCCAAGGGTCAGGGAGGGCACAACGATTGTGACTTCTGTGTTGCCCAAACCGGTTTCGGGATCAAAGGTGATGGCCGCTGTCCACTCCGCAAATCTGCCTGTGATCTTGCTGCCGCCTTGATCGACAGTGATCGCGATTTCACCAGATTGTACGGTCCAGTCAGAGGCGATAGTTTCAAGTATGGCTGTTACATGTGTGTCGTCATGTGCGTGCTCGTGATCGTCATGTGCGCCTGCGCTAAACACTTCGGCAGCAACCCCAATCGCGATCGCAGCCGCCCATGCGACCAATGCAGAGGCGATGGGTAATACATTGCTATGACCACCTGTGGTTTCAACGGCGCTGGATTTGCCAAACCACATACGGCTGAGTGTGCCGTCTTTGTCGATAACCACGTGCTTGAGGGCACCGGCAACGTGCAACAGGATGGACACGACCATCACCCGTGAAAAGATCAGGTGCAGGGCGGAAAACAGCTCAGCTGTGGTTTGATTCTTGTTCACAAATGGCAGGGACTGACCAAAGGGCCACCAGATCGGGGCAAAACCTGTGGTGGCAGCATGGTGGATCCAACCCGCGAGGGGGGCCATAACGAGTGAGCCATAGAGCAGCCAATGGATGGTTTCGGCGAGCCATGTCTCGGCTTTGCGTTCGGGGTGTAATCCGTTGGGTTTGGGTTGGCTGATGGCCCAAATGATACGCGCAAGGGCGACAAAGAAAATCGTGACACCCACGGTTTTATGTAGTGAAAACAACAGGAACTTGCGGGCCAGCTGTTCGGACGTGTCATATCCCATGTCATTTGCAATGATCCCAAGAGGGATGACTGTGATGATCAACAAGGCGGTCAGCCAGTGGAAGGTTTTGGCGACGGACCCATAGCTGTGGGCGGTGTTTGAGCGTGACATGGGGGTTCCTTTGTCAGGTGACGTGCGTTTGGAACAGTTAACGCGATGCGTGTGCACATGGGCAAGTGCGTCTCACGCACAGGTGATCTGCATAATTGTGTTGGCTTGTGCGAAGCGAGCGGGGCGTTTAAACCAATCTCAACACATATTAATGGGGGCAAACCATATGACGACCGCTTTTGTATTTCCGGGCCAAGGGGCACAGACCATCGGCATGGGCCGCGATCTGGCTGACGCATATCCTGCGGCACGTGCGGTCTTTGAAGAAGTCGATGACGCACTGGGCGAAAAGCTGTCAGATCTGATCTGGAACGGCGAGCAAGATGCGCTGACACTGACCCAAAACGCCCAACCCGCGTTGATGGCAACCTCTTTGGCCGCAATGCGCGCCCTTGAAGCTGAGGGCATCACGTTAGAGCGCGCAAGCTTTGTGGCGGGTCACTCGTTGGGTGAATATTCTGCATTGGCTGCGGCAGGATCTATTTCGATCGCGGATACCGCGCGTTTGTTGCGCACTCGTGGCAAAGCCATGCAAGAGGCGGTGCCAGTTGGTATTGGCGCTATGGCTGCCTTGTTGGGTTTGGATTTTGCAGCAGCAACTGAAGTTGCTGCAGAAGCAGCCCAAGGTGAAGTCTGCCAAGCCGCCAATGACAACGACCCGGGTCAAGTAGTGATTTCGGGCCATAAGGACGCTGTTGAGCGTGCATTGGTCATCGCCAAGGAAAAGGGTGCGAAACGCGCTGTTTTGTTGCCCGTGTCCGCACCTTTCCACTGTGCGTTGATGGAACCGGCAGCCGCCGTAATGGCCGAAGCGCTAAACCACGTTGATATTGCATCCCCAGCGGTGCCTTTGGTTGCGAATGTGCAAGCCGAAGCAGTCAGCAGCGGCCAAGTGATCCGCAACTTGTTGGTGGATCAGGTGACAGGTTCTGTGCGCTGGCGTGAAAGCGTGTCTTGGATGGCAGCAAATGGCGTTACTGATATTTGGGAAATCGGCGCAGGCAAAGCCCTGTGTGGTATGATCCGTCGTATCGATAAATCTATCGCGACGCGCAACATCGGCTCGTCTGCTGATATCGCGGCGGCACTGGAAGGTTAATCATGACCCTTGAGGACGCAATGGCATTACAACCTACGTGGGTTGGGATTTGGCTGAATTTCTTATTGGCAGGGGCCTTTGTTGCGCCCCTTCTTTTGCTGATTTGGAAATCCAGTCGCAAAGCAGGGATCGTGACCCTGCTGTCCAGTGTCATTGCTGCCTTTTGTGTCCAGTACATGTTTAATGCGATGGGCTATGTTAAGCTGCTAGGCCTGCCGCATCTGGTCTTTTGGATCCCGACGGTTGTGTTCTTGATCGCACAGCAATCGCGTGGAGATATGACAATTTGGCCCCGTCGCATTATTTGGCTTATTATGACTGTCATCTGCATTTCATTGGCGTTTGATATTGTTGATGTTGTCCGCTGGGTCTTGGGTGAACGCGCACCATTGGTGTAAAGAATTGAAGAATAGGGAAGAATAAATGTTTGATCTTACAGGTAAAAACGCATTGGTCACTGGTGCATCAGGTGGCATCGGTGCGGATATCGCGCGCGGTTTGCACGCCGCTGGCGCATCTGTGGGCCTAAGCGGCACACGGGTTGAGCCGCTTGAGGCTCTGGCCGCAGAACTGGGTGAGCGCGCTTATGTGTTGCCATGTAATCTAAGCGACATGGAAGCTGTTGAAGCGCTGCCAAAGCAAGCTGCCGAAGCTATGGGGTCTGTTGATATCTTGGTCAACAACGCGGGCATCACACGCGACAACTTGTTCATGCGTATGTCTGACGACGAATGGAATTCCGTCATCAACGTGAACCTGACGGCAACGTTCAAATTGTGCAAAGGCGTTATGCGCGGCATGATGAAGGCGCGTTGGGGCCGGATCGTTAACATCTCAAGCATCGTTGGTGCGACAGGTAACCCAGGGCAGGCGAATTATGCCGCGTCTAAGGCTGGTATGATCGGCATGTCCAAATCATTGGCCTATGAGGTGGCGTCACGTGGAATCACGGTAAATGCTGTTGCACCGGGTTTCATTACCACTGCGATGACCGATAAGCTGAATGATGACCAAAAGGGTGCGATTATGACGCAAATTCCCGCCGGTCGCATGGGCAATCCTGAAGAAATTGCGAGCGCTGTCTTATACTTAGCATCACCTGAGGCAGGTTATGTTACGGGCACAACCTTGCATGTGAACGGTGGCATGGCCATGTTGTAAGCTTGGGTGAACGCTGCTGCCTCTCATTGAGAAGCGCAAATCGTTTGCCAACTGCGCCTACTGTGTTATAGGCGGCGCAGAATTGATCACAGCGGCTACCGCTGCTTGGTTCGCTGCGTTTACATTACGTGGCTTTAGCGCCCCTCGGGGCAAGACATCGGGCCCCTAACGGGAACCACCAATATCTGGGACAACCTGTCTCAAACGAATGAGGACTTTTAATATGAGCGACATCGCAGACCGCGTTAAGAAGATCGTTGTAGAACACCTTGGTGTTGAAGAAGCTAAAGTTGTTGAAGGCGCGTCTTTCATCGACGATCTAGGTGCTGATAGCCTTGACACAGTTGAGCTGGTTATGGCGTTCGAAGAAGAGTTCGGCATCGAAATTCCTGATGACGCAGCAGAAACAATCCAAAGCTTCGGCGACGCGGTTGGCTTCATTACGAAAGCTTCCTAATTTCTCTTGGGCTGTTTGCCCGCTAGAATAGGTTGAAAGATTTAGAACGGCGTCCTTTGAAGAAAAGGGCGCCGTTTTTTCGTTAAGCTGGGGCAGGGCCCACTGGCCTGATTGTTGATGTGGCTGGCTGTGGCCTGAATGCGCAATGCGTAATCCCTGTGCATAGTCACGGATACCCTTGCGCCACTGGAAAATCAGTGTATATGCAGCACTTCCTTTGCAAGATTTTCTAACCGCGCAGTCTCTCGTGGCAGGCCCGCAAAGGATCATATGGCCCGCCTTTGAAATGCGCCTTGATATAAGTGGAGCAAACATGCCGTTATATGAGCATGTCATGATCGCACGCCAAGACTTGTCTAATACACAAGCCGAAGCACTGATCGAACATTTTGGCACCGTACTTTCGGATAACGAAGGTAAACTCGTAGACAGCGAGTATTGGGGCGTCAAAACTATGGCCTATAAGATCAACAAGAACCGCAAGGGCCACTACGCCCTTTTGCGTTCTGATGCGCCAGCATCTGCGATCCACGAGATGGAACGCCTGATGCGCCTGCACGAAGATGTAATGCGTGTGCTGACCATCAAAATGGACGAGCATAAAGAATTGCCATCCGTACAAATGCAGAAACGCGATGAACGTAGCGACCGTGGCGAACGCCGCGAGCGCCGCTGATCTGAAGCTTAGGAAAAGGACGTAACCCATGGCTGCAAAACCATTTTTCCGTCGCCGCAAAGTGTGCCCATTCTCGGGCGATAACGCACCAGCGATCGACTATAAAGACACACGTTTGCTACAACGCTACATCTCTGAGCGTGGCAAAATCGTGCCTTCCCGTATCACCGCAGTATCTGCGAAAAAGCAACGTGAGTTGGCTCGTGCCATCAAACGCGCTCGCTTCCTCGCCCTACTGCCATATGCTGTTAAGTAAGGAGATCTGACATGAAAGTTATCCTACTTGAACGCGTAGCAAAGCTAGGCCAAATGGGCGACGTTGTAGACGTCAAACCAGGTTTCGCACGCAACTTCTTGTTGCCGCAGAAGAAAGGCCTCACAGCCTCTGCAGCAAACGTTGCAAGCTTTGAAGCACGCAAAGTTCAGCTTGAAGCACAAAACCTAGAGTCCAAAGCCGAAGCAGAAGCAATGGCAGTGAAACTAGACGGACAGCAGTTCGTTGTGATTCGATCCGCATCTGATGCTGGCGCTTTGTACGGTTCTGTTACAACACGTGACGCTGCAGAAGCTGCTACAGCTGAAGGCTTCACAGTGGATCGCAAACAAGTCGTTTTGATCGCACCGATCAAATACCTTGGCGTGCACAACGTATCAGTTGTTCTGCACCCTGAAGTGACTGCAACTATCGCTATGAACGTTTCACGTTCTGCGGAAGAAGCTGAACTTCAAGCAGCAGGCAAGTCGATCCAAGAATTGGCAGCTGAAGAAGAAGCAGAAGCAGAATTCGAAATCTCTGAGTTGTTCGAAGACATCGGCGCTGCCGCATCTGACGACGACGATCTTGCTGAGAGCGCGGGCATCCCGAACGCTGCAGAAGACGACGCAGAAGAAGCATAAGCTTCCTAAGCATCGCTTAGATTTGTTATTAAGAAAGGCCGCTCAGAAATGGGTGGCCTTTTTTGTTTGGAGGTTGTGCGCGCCGCAACATTGGTCGACAAAAATGGTTAAATATGACTGAAGCGTCGTCGTTGTTCCCCGTTTTATTAACACGTCAAAACTAGGTGATGTCCAAAACCCAACACTCAAAGCACTGGTCGCAATAAGCGGGTAAATTAGCTCCAGTAATACGCCCTTCTTTGCGGTTGATCGGAATGAGGCACTTGAAAATGCAAATGGTGCGGTTGTGAAACACACAAAAATCCGTGGTCCAAATGCCGTCGTGAATCATTGAGCGGTCCTTAAACTTGTGCTAACCGCGCCCCAGATGCGTAGACTGGCGCATAAACCGAGGAAAAAAAATGTCTAATAACAATTTTGATGCGGATCACCTTGATACGCTAGACCGCGACTTGGGTCGTTTGACAAATCTAGAAGCGGCGACGGCCTATGCGTCACGCCCGATGGTTGGTCTTGGTATCTCATTTGTGTTTGTGGTGCTTGCCAGCGTTTTGGCGACTGTCTTTTTTGGTCAGTCCAATAACACGCTCATCGTGATTATTGCTGCTGGTGTTGGTGCTTACATGGCGTTGAACATTGGCGCGAACGATGTTGCCAACAATATGGGCCCAGCCGTTGGGGCGAACGCCCTATCGATGGGGGCTGCGATTGTGATCGCTGCTGTGTTTGAAAGCATGGGCGCATTGCTGGCGGGGGGCGACGTTGTGTCGACCATCGCAAAAGGCATCATCGCACCTGAAAGCATGCAAACCTCGGGCATCTTTATCTGGGCAATGTTGGCGGCACTTTTGTCTGCTGCCCTTTGGGTTAACTTGGCCACTTGGGTTGGCGCACCGGTTTCTACCACGCACTCTGTCGTGGGTGGCGTTATGGGGGCGGGTATTGCTGCTGCAGGTTTTGCAGCCGTAAACTGGCCTACAATGTCCAAGATCGCAGCCAGCTGGGTCATTTCCCCAGTGCTTGGCGGTGCCATTGCGGCAGCGTTCTTGTGGTTCATTAAATCCCGTATCGTTTACCAAGACGATAAAATCTCGGCGGCGAAACGTTGGGTTCCAGTTTTGGTTGGCATCATGGGCGGGGCGTTTTCAACCTACCTTGCGATGAAAGGCCTGAAGAAGATTATCAAGATCGACCTGAACACGGCCCTGTCCATCGGTCTGGCCCTTGGTATCATCATTTGGCTTGTCATGATCCCAGTGATCCGCAAACAAGCCGAAGGCCTTGAGAACCGCAACAAATCCTTGAAGGTTTTGTTTGGTATCCCATTGGTTGTGTCTGCCGCTTTGCTAAGCTTTGCGCACGGCGCAAACGATGTGGCGAATGCTGTTGGTCCGTTGGCTGCGATCGTTCAGGCATCCCAATCCGGTGATTTCACTGCCGCTATATCCATCCCGTTGTGGGTAATGGTTATCGGCGCGTTGGGCATCTCCTTTGGTCTATTCCTGTTTGGTCCAAAGCTGATCCGTATGGTTGGTGGCCAGATCACCAAACTGAACCCAATGCGTGCTTATTGTGTGGCCCTGTCTGCTGCGATCACTGTGATCGTTGCCAGCTGGTTGGGTCTGCCGGTTAGCTCGACTCACATCGCCGTTGGTGGTGTGTTCGGTGTTGGCTTCTTCCGTGAGTGGGACGCATCCCGCCGCATGAAACGTGCACGTGTTGAAGCGAACCTGCCAGAGCTAAGCTCAGATGAGCGAAGCCGTCGCAAATTGGTGCGTCGTTCGCACTTCCTGACAATCATTGCTGCATGGGTCATCACAGTGCCTGCCGCCGCGATCTTGTCTGCGACATTGTTCTGGGTGATCAGCACAATCGCGGGCTAATCACCTAAGGCTGAAATGCAAAACGGGCAGGGGATCACATGATCCGCTGCCCGTTTTCGTTTGTTGGGGAGGCGTTTACTTATTCGCCACATCCTCTGCGGCCTGTGCGTCGCGGCGACGCTGACGGCGCAGCATATGCCCCACGCGGACCGACATAACGTGACCGGCACGCGTGCGGGTTTTCATCACTGGTGTATTCTCTGACGCATCGCTCGTGGCTTCGCGTTTCAGAATGTAGATACCAGACAATACAATCACGGCTGTGCCCAGGTAGGTCTGCCACTCTGGCGTTTCAGTAAAGATGAAGTAACCAAACACTGTCGCCCAGATGATTTGCGAATACTGCATAGGGGCCACGATAATCGCATCTGTTCGGGTGTAAGCCGCAACCAACAACCACATCGCCGTCAGCACCAGCAGCGTATCAATGGCGAACAGCCCAAGGTCTGTCAAAGGGATTTGCAAGTATACAAAAGGCAGCAACAGGGCCGTGATGAACAGGTTCGACATCATTGGATAGATCATCATCACAACGCCGCGTTCTTCCGCGCCGATCTTGCGGGTAATGATGGATACGAATGCACCCGCACAGGCCGCCGTGATGGCCGCGATGTGGCCCATTGAGAATTCGGCAGATCCGGGGCGGATTACCATCAGAACCCCAACCAATCCGACAATAATCGCCAGTCCACGGCGCAACCGCACCACTTCGCCCAGCATCGGGATCGCTAGAATGGTGATGATGAGTGGTGAGGCAAAGATGAAGGCGTAAAATTGCGATAGCGGCAGGGCGGTCACCGCGTAAAACGCACATAGCGCTGCAGCCACGCCAACAATACTGCGGATGGTCATCCAGTAGGGGTGTTTGGGGCGAATGGTGTCCGGCTTTTGATCACTCATCATCACAAGTGTGAGGATCGGAAAACTAAGAAGGGCTGTGATAAACACCACTTGGAATGGGGAATAGGTGGCCCCCAGTTTCTTGACGATCACATCATGGGTGGAAAACACGGCGAAAGCAGCCAATGCCATCATGGCACCTGCTGCGTTGTTTGAAAGGGTAGGAAAGCGCATCAGGTTTGTCCTGTTTAGGTTTGTTATTTCATCGGTAGCACAGGCTCAGACAGGATCAAGGTCCAGAATGGGCAATAGCTTGCCTTGGCCCACCAACCTACCCTTGAATTGAGGGGGCAAGCCAAGGTATGAGCAATGCAACAAATTCTTAAGGGGCAGAGCACATGCGCAGAGTCGTCGTAACAGGTTTAGGTTTGGTCACACCGTTGGCTGATGGTGTCGAAGAAAGCTGGAGCCGCATTCTTGACGGCAAATCCGGCGCTGGACCTATCACTGGTTTTGACACGACGGGCCTTGTCACCACGTATGCTTGCGAAGTTCCCTTGGGCGATGGCACAGACGGTACATTCAACGCTGACGCCTACATGTTGCCAAAAGAGCAGCGCAAAGTAGATACATTCATCCAATTCGGTTTGGCTGCGGCCCAACAAGCGGTTGAAGACTCTGGCTGGATGCCAACAGAAAACGACGATCTAGAACGCACAGGCGTTTTGATTGGTTCCGGTATCGGTGGATTGAACTCTATCGCCAACACAGCTGTGTTGATGGAAGAAAAAGGCCCACGCCGCGTCAGCCCGTTCTTTGTACCAGGTGCGTTGATCAATCTGATCTCTGGCCAGGTGTCTATCAAATATGGCTTTAAAGGCCCGAACCACTCTGTTGTAACCGCATGTTCCACTGGTGCGCACGCGATTGGCGATGCGTCTCGTTTGATCATGTTTGGTGATGCGGATGTTATGGTTGCTGGTGGTGCCGAAGCTGCGATTTGTAAAATTGGTATCGCGGGCTTCAACGCCTGTAAGGCGCTGTCCACTAAGGGCGCGGATGATCCGCAAAAAGCCAGCCGTCCATATGACGCTGACCGTGATGGTTTCGTCATGGGCGAAGGTGCGGGTGTTGTTATCCTTGAAGAATACGAACACGCCAAAGCGCGTGGCGCGAAAATCTATGCCGAAGTTTTGGGTTACGGCCTTTCAGGCGATGCCTACCACATCACAGCCCCATCAGAGACCGGTGAGGGCGGCGAACGTTCCATGCGCGCCGCATTGCGCAATGCGGGCCTAGAACCATCAGATATCGATTATATTAACGCACACGGCACCTCCACGATGGCTGACACCATCGAGTTGGGCGCAGTTGAGCGTATGTTGGGCGATCACGCGGAAAACGTGACCATGTCTTCCACCAAGTCCTCAACAGGTCACTTGTTGGGTGCGGCTGGCGCGATCGAAGCGATCTTTAGCGTTCTTGCTATCCGCGACTCTGTTTGCCCACCAACGATCAACTTGGACAACCCAGCGGTTGAGACCAAGATCGATCTAGCGGCCAACAAAAAGGTCGAGCGTGAAGTTAAGGTCGCCTTGTCCAACTCCTTTGGCTTTGGCGGCACAAACGCTTCTGTTATCTTCGGGAAAGTCGACTGATGTGGCGAAATATTGCGTCTAACGCAGTAACATTCTTGGTGGTTGCCCTGTTCTTGCTGGGTGGCCTAATAGCATGGGGCAAAACCCAATACACGACTGCAGGTCCACTGGATCAGGCGATCTGCCTGCAAGTGGATCGTGGATCAAACATGAAGCGCGTTAGCGTTGATTTGGCTGAGCAAGGGGCTGTGTCCTCTGCTGGGATGTTCCGTGTGGGTGCCGATTACGCTGATAAGACAAGTTCATTGAAGGCAGGCAGCTATTTGGTTGAGGGCGGCGCGTCTATGGAACAGATCGTTGATCTGGTCACCAAAGGCGGCGCAAGCACTTGTGGCACAGAAGTTGTGTATCGTATCGGGATCAACCGTGTTGGCGTGCAAGTGCGCGAACTTGATCCAGCAACGGGTCGTTACGTTGAAAAGGTACAGTTCAACCCTGCAACGGATGAAGCCCCAAGCGCCTATGCAGCCGTCAAAGACAAAGCCGACACACGTTTTCGTGTGGCATTGGCTGAGGGTGTGACCAGTTGGCAGGTTGTGAACAGCCTCAAAAGCATGGATGTTTTAAAGGGCGAAGTGGCTGAGGTCCCGGCTGAAGGCACTTTGGGTCCAGACAGCTATGAAGTGAAACCAGGTGATGAGCGTGCGGGCCTATTGGCGCGTATGCGGGATCAACAGGCACGGTGGATTGCCGATGCATGGGAAGGGCGCAACAGCGCGGTTCCGGTTGATAGCCCTGAGGAATTGCTGATCCTGGCGTCGTTGATCGAAAAAGAGACTGGCGTGGCGCGTGAACGTGAACAGGTCGCCAGCGTCTTTGTGAACCGTTTAAACAAGAACATGCGCCTGCAAACCGACCCGACTGTGATCTATGGGATCACAAAGGGCGAGGGCATCTTGGGCCGTGGCCTGCGCCGCTCTGAACTGCGCGCTGAGACACCGTGGAACACCTATGTGATCCCTGCGTTGCCACCAACGCCAATCGCCAACCCTGGCCGCGCCAGCTTGCTTGCTGCAGCCAATCCTGACGAAACGCCTTATATCTTCTTCGTCGCAGACGGCACCGGGGGCCACGCCTTTGCAGTCACGCTGGAAGAGCACAATCGCAACGTCGCCAAATGGCGTAAGATTGAAGCTGAGAAGAAGGCGGCTGAGGGGAATTGATAGAGCTGGGTAAAGGTGTGGGAGCGATCCGGTGCCTTGCCCAGCTTTTGGCGTCTGTGCTGTTCATCCTATTGGGGACGGGATTTGCAGTCGCTAAGTCCCAACCTTTACACAACCTCAGCTTTTTCCCTGCCCAGATCAACATTGCCGCGCAGCACGCCACAACTGGGTTCGATACACGCGCACCCCCAAGTACAGTGCAATATGTTGCGAGCACAGGTGGTGTCACTGTCATGCGGGGCAGTGCACTCGCTTTGCATGGGCAAGAAGCGGTATCCTTTGGGTTTGGTGGCGGTTTTGATGCTACAAATAGTAGACCCACTCATCTGACTTGCCCACACAGTTCAAAGGCATGGACCACAAGTTACGGACCAACAATTGGAAACAAGAGCACTTACAGGTGTTGCGCCAGACGGTTCGACATTGACAGGAAATCGAATCCCACCGCTGTCGTCGGCATTCCATTCGGAAGGAGCAATGCTGCGTGCAGATAGCGTGATGAGAGGCCAGCCTTTGCGAAATGCGATTGCAGCAAGCCCAACATCTACGAGTCATACAATCACGTTTGATGTTGGAGAAAATGTGGGGCGTGGTTATCGGCGTATAGGACCAGCTAAGCCAAATAATGTCGTGCGAAATGGACCGCCTGAGCGTGTAGATAGTTTGACGCATGCACAAGCTCGTGTCGAATTGAACCAAGCAACAGGAGAATGGGAAACAATAACAATGTTCCCGGCACTGCCATGATGAATTATTCACAAAATTATACTAACGTATTGAATTTGATCAAATTCGTGTCTGTCTTGGCGGAAGAAGAATCTAACGGTTTAGTTAGACGCGATTCTGAACGTCATCCAGATTTGAGAGCTGATATTATCCGGTGTTTTGCAGATCCCTATTTCTCTTGGATGGACATCTTTAACCATGATGAAACTAGAGATTTCTTTGACTTTGAGACCGAAGAAGAAGCACGTGAGTTCGCCACTGAGATGCTCTTAAAGCCTGCAACAAGTTAACCATGTTTGATGTTGGAAAAATGAACCGAACGTGATCCTTCTTCGCCAAATTGTGCACCTATGCGTCGTCATGCTGCTCTCAGTATTGGGCGCGAGCATGTCTTTTGCTGTGCCCATGGTGACATCCGAAATCTCATTCTTCCAGACTGCAAACCATCATATCGTTCATACCGCTGATGTTGGGCTTGCAGCACGAGCACCGCCATTGGCTGTGTCCAATGTTGCGGTCACAGGTGGTGTCACTTCCATGCAAGTCGGTGCATTCGCTGTGCGTGGGCAAGAAACGGTAGCGGCACTCTGTGGTTTTGGCGTCGATTTAAACGCTACAAATACGGAAGCTGACAATGTTTTAAACGGTCAGCGTTTAAGCCGACAATTAAGTGCTGAAGAAGCTGTGGGAGTCAGAATGCTCCAGGAAATATCGGGGTAAACGGATCACGGCCTGAAACAGTTGCAAGGCAGAGATGGACAGATCGATGGCAAAGTGGCGAATTACGTGTTCGTCACTTACTTTGATCAACGCTCCAACTGTTCCATAATACAACCGATATCGATCTGAACGCTGATCAGTTCGACGATCCCTTCGAGTTCTTCGTAAGCGTGATTTAGGTTCACAGCATATGGCTTTCTAAAGTGTGGATTGCCAAGGGACGTTGCCAATATTGTCTTTGTCGAAAGGCTGTCCAAGTCACAGATAACCTAGCCTCTAGGTTAGACCTAGTCCCCCTCCAAATTAAGAATTTGTTAATAATACCGTAAGGTTAGATGGTGCGCTCAAAGTGATTACGCTTGACTTTGCGAACGGTCCTAAGTATAACTTGTGTCAAGCTAGAAGAAGTGGGTAAGCGGCCGTTGGGGTATTCCTGACACGCCGTTTTAGAGGTAGGTACGTCCATTCGCCTGTCAGGAGGCTGCGATAAGCGGCTTGAGACCTGTAAGGCCAAGTTTTCCAATGTTATGAATTACCAAGGCTTTCCCGATCTTCCGGGAGAGGTTTGGATGGTGCGTTATCCCAAACGCGCGGATGCAAACAGGGGGGGCAGCAGACGATGAGTTTGATTGGAAACGCTGTGGTTGCTGTTGCCCGTGATTGGGAGGGGGACACCTTATGTGCATCAGGCATCAGCCCGTGGTGCGGGAACAGATTGTCTGGGGTTGTTGCGTGGTGAGTGGCGAGAAGTGTTGGGGCGAGAGCCTGAGCATGTGCCTGCCTATTCGATGGATTAGTCCGAACCTCAAGGTGTTGTATGCCTGTGGTCTGCCGCCACGCGGCATTTGCTGGCGAAACCCGTTGCAGAAGCGGCGGCGGGTGATGTGTTGTTGTTTCGCATGCGCAATGGCGCTGTGGCCAAGCATTTGGAGCTTCAGGGCCGTGCAGGGACCGACCCCAGCTTTATTCACGCATATTCTGGGAAGGGGTGGTCGAAAGCTCGCTGCGTGCCCCATGGGCGCGCCGTATTGTGGCACGGTTTTCATTTCCTGAAGGAGACGGTACTTCTTTAGGCGGCGGGTGCCGCTATTGGTGGATCTATTGGGGGTACATTTGCCGGCCTGTCCTCGGTCTTGATTGACCGCGCTGTTGGAGCGACGCTATGCAAGGTGATCGACCAACGCCTTTTAGGCCAGGGATCTGATGTTGTCGAAACGGGGCGCGTGGACAAGCTTCCCCTGACCAACGCGGGTGAGGGAGATGCGATAGCACAGTTCTATGGGCGCATGCGTGTGGGTGGGCAGGTTATCTCGGCCTCTGACTTTATCGAAAATGTGACAACCAGTGTGTCAGGTGGAGGTGGCAAAGGTGCGCCACGTCAACCCACGACCACAACCAAGAGCTACAGCTATTCGGTCAGTTTAGCGATTGCCCTGTGTGAGGGTGAGATCACCAGCGTCGGCCGTGTTTGGGTGGATGGGGACGAAATTGCCCCAGATGATCTAAACATGCGTGCTTATACAGGGTGCGTGGATCAGCAACCTGATGCGGCCATGGAAGCCATTGAGGGTGCGGGGCAGGTACCTGCATATCGTGGCGCGGCCTACGTGGTTTTGGAGGGGGTGGCGCTGGAGCCGTTCGGAAATCGTGTGCCGCAGTTTTCATTTGAGGTGATTAGGGCTGAACAACACGACAGTGCAGGTGCTGAAGATGAGATAACCCGTGCCGTCAAAGCAGTCGCTATGATCCCAGGTACGGGTGAGTACGCATTGGCCACAACGCCTGTTTATTATAGCAATGGGGCCACTAGCGGTTGGAGTGCCAATGTGCACTCCTCTGCGGGCAAAACAGATTTTGCGACATCTTTGCAGGCGCTCGATAATGAGTTGCGCAACTCTGAGGCGGGATCGTTGATCGTTTCATGGTTTGGGGATGACCTGCGCTGTGGATCTTGCACCGTCCACCCAAAGGTAGAGCAGCATGAACTAGATGGAGATAATATGCCGTGGGTAGTGGCTGGTCTGTTACGTGGCAATGCGCAGCTGATCGCCCGCAAAGAGGGACGGCCTGTTTGCCGGGGAACGCCCTATGATGCTTCTGTGGTTGAGGCTATTCGTGCTATGAAAGCGGCGGGTAAGGCCGTGATGTTTTACCCTTTTATCTTGATGGATCAGGGGAGGGTAACACTTTGCCCGATCCATACAGCGATGCGCTGGGCCAGCCGCAATTCCCCTGGCGTGGGCGGATCACAACATCCAAGGCGGCTGGACAAGCCGGTAGCGTTGATGGGACTGCAGCCGCGGCGGTTGAGGTGGATGCGTTTTTTGGCAGCGCACAAGCGTCTGATTTTTCTATCTAAGAGGGGCGCGTTGTTTACACAGGCCCTGATGAGTGGAGCCTGTCGCGCTTTATTTTGCATTATGCTGCCCTTTGCTCTTTGGCTGGTGGAGTGGAGGCATTCTGTATCAGCTCGGAAATGTGTGGTCTGACCCAGATACGTCGAAGTATGAATAGCTTTCCCGCTGTCACTCGCCTGATTGCTTTGGCAGCAGGAGTACGCAGTTTGTTGGAGGCTGGAACCAAGATTAGCTATGCTGCGGATTGGTCCGAGTATTTCGGCTATCAACCCCAAGATGGTAGTGGTGATCGGTATTTCCATCTTGATCCGCTTTGGGCAGATGCCAACATCGATTTCATTGGCATCGATAACTACATGCCGTTGTCGGATTGGCGTGACGGGGCTGAGCATTTGGATGCCACCCATGGGTCGATTTATGATCTGGAGTACTTGCGTCAGAACATTGAGGGGGGGTGAGGGGTATGATTGGTACTACCACTCCCTTGACGCGCAAGCCGCCCAGATAAGAACGCAGATTATGGATGGTGCGCACTCAGAGCCGTGGGTGTTTCGCTATAAAGATATCCGCAGCTTCTGGTCATTGGTGCATCATGAACGCGTTGGGGGTGTACGTTCCTTGGCTCCGACAGTTTGGGAGCCAAAGTCCAAACCGATCTGGTTCACAGAATTTGGCTGTGCTGCGATTGATAAAGGGACGAACCAACCCAACAAGTTCTTAGACGCGAAGTCATCGGAAAGCAGCCTGCCCAACTACTCGAACGGGGGCCGTGATGATCTGATACAAAAGCAGTATTTGCGCGCAATGGAGTCTTATTGGAATGACCCTGCCAACAATCCAGTTTCGAAAGAATACGGCGGGGCGATGATTGATATGTCGCGTGCCTTTGTTTGGGCATGGGACACGCGCCCGTTTCCTGTATTCCCGAACAATGGTGAGCTGTGGAGTGACGGGACAAATTATGCGCGTGGGCATTGGATCAATGGACGGACAGGGGCGCGTAGCCTTGCCTCTGTCGTTGATGAAATATGTCGGCGTGCGGGTGTGGTCCATCACGATGTGTCGGGGCTGTATGGCTACGTACGAGGGTACGTCAGAACAAACGTTTCAGATGCACGCAGTTCGCTGCAGCCTTTGATGCTACGCTATGCGTTTGATGCGATCGAACGCGATGGTGTATTGAAATTCCGTATGAGGGATGGAGCGGATGCCGTTTCTGTGGACCCTGATTATTTCGCGCTGGGCGCAGATGACGTAAGCAGCCTTGAGCAAAGCCGCGAGGCAGAGGCCGAACTTGCCGGACGTGTGCGCCTTAGCTTTGTGCAGGCGGATGCAAACTATGAGAACGCGCATGAAGAGGCAGTTCGGCCTGATGACACGACCCATGCGGTTTCCACTTCGCAGTTGCCCATGTCCCTGACGCTGGCTGAGGGACGGCAGGTGACGGAGCGATGGTTGGCGGAATCCACGACATCGCGCGATATGATCCGGATGTCGTTGCCACCCTCACAGATTGGGATCGGCGCGGGTGATATTGTCGAGTTGCCTGCAGATGGAAACGAGGGCGGGGGCCTGTTTCGTATGGATCGTATTGAGCGTGGTGCATCACAGTTGGTTGAGGCCGTTCGTATTGATCCATCTGTTTATGAGCCATCCGAGATTGCGGACGAATTGGCGCGGGTTGAAGCCTTTGTCGCGTCTGTCCCCGTTGTCCCATTGTTCATGGATCTGCCTTTGATCCAACAAGAGGACGCGCCCCACGCACCGTATTTGGCGGTGTCAGCAAGCACCTGGCCTGGCGACGTCGCGGTTTACCGATCTTCGACGCAGGAGAATTATTCGCTGAGTGATATTGTGTCCGCACGTTCGATCATTGGGGTGAGGCTGAATGAATTGCCCCGCGCCAGCGCTGGGCTGGTAGATCGAGGCGGATCGCTTGACGTTAAATTGGACTTTGGTGCGCTGTCTTCGTTGACCCAAGAGGCCTTGTTAAGTGGCGAAAATCTGGCTGCAATTGGGGATGGAACAAGTGGTAATTGGGAAATGTTCCAGTTTCAGGATGCTGAGCTGATAGGTGCTGGAACTTTTGCATTGAGTAGAAGATTGCGTGGCCAGCTAGGGTCGGATGCGTTGATCCCTGATACGTGGCCTGCAGGATCGTGGTTTGTGTTGATGAACGGAACGCCTGAGCAGATCAACCTCCCAGCTAACCTGCGAAATATTGAACAGAATTTCCTGATTGGCCCTGCGAACAGACCTTATTATGATCCATCTCATGTCGCACAGGCGCATGCTTTTGATGGGATCGGATTGCGGCCATATGCACCTGTACATTTATGCAAAGATGGTGTGGCTGACCATCAGTTTAGTTGGCTCAGGCGCACGCGAATGGGCGGGGATGATTGGTCGTTGCCTGACGTGCCACTGAACGAGGAAACTGAAAGCTATCACATTCAAATCAAGGTGGAGGGGCAGTTGAAACGTGAGGTTATGGTTGGCAGCTCGGTCTGGGACTACACGGTTGCAATGCGCGCAGTTGATGGAATTTCGGGGCCTTATGCGGTTGAGGTTGCACAGTTGTCGGCGCGGTTTGGTGCTGGACTTGCAGCCCGAACGGTTGTCGTGGTGTAATGTGGCCCGTTTTGGTCAGTGACCTGACAACGGCCGCACGCGCATTACTGGCTGCACCGTATGCCCAGCGAATGGAGCTTGCAACGGGTATGCTGCAAGCTGCGGATTTTGGCGATCGGTATCGGCGTCGGTTTGGACAGGTTCATGCCGGTTTTGGTGACGGCACAATAGCCGCCGCAGCGCGCAAACATGCCTTAGCGATTGAGCCGACGCTGGACGATATGGATTATTGCGCGTGTTTGGAGCTGGTTTTACTACAACTGATGGCGCGGCGTATGTAATCACGCGCAGAATAGTGCGAATTTTGGCCATTCAATTTCGCAATAGTGATCATCACAGCTTTGCGTTTGGCAATTTAGGTCTTACATGGCTATTCTAAGCGAGAACCTAAAAAGGCTTTGACCATGGCTGACGTACGCACAAACATTCAATCGATCGACCCAGTATGGGAACAAATCCAAGATGAGGCCCGTCAGGCAGTCCTGGACGAACCCTTGGTTGGTGGTTTTGTTCACGCCTGTATCTTGCACCATAAATCGCTTGAAAAAGCGCTGTCTTATCGTGTTGCTGCTAAATTGGCGTCCAACGAGATGTCGATGGTTGTGGTGCGTGAAATCGTGGAAGAAGCCTATGCGGCTGAACATGCATTGGTCGCGGCGTCACGTGCGGATTTGGTTGCGATCTTTGAACGCGATCCAGCCTGCCACCGTCTTTTGCAGCCGATCCTTTATTTCAAAGGCTATCAGGCGATCCAAGCCTACCGCGTTGGCCACTATTTGTGGACCCAAGGTCATCATGATCTGGCGTATTTCTTTCAGATGCGTGTGTCTGAAATCTTTGGCGTTGATATTCACCCAGCCGCCCGCATTGGCCGCGGGATCATGATTGACCACGCACACTCGATCGTCATTGGCGAAACTGCTGTGGTGGGGGACAACGTGTCCATGCTGCACTCTGTGACCCTTGGTGGGACCGGTAAGGAAGAAGAAGATCGTCATCCTAAGATCGGCAATGGTGTGTTGATCGGGGCGGGTGCCAAGGTGTTGGGCAATATCACTGTGGGCGACTGTAGCCGTATCGCTGCGGGTTCTGTGGTGTTGCAGGACGTGCCTGCGTGCAAGACAGTCGCAGGTATTCCGGCGAAGATTGTGGGTGAGGCGGGTTGTGATCAACCGGCGGTGTCAATGAACCACATGCTGGGTCCAGACGCGAAGTAATCAACTGATAGTGTTAAAGAAAAGGCGCGGCAGGTCATCCCTGCCGCGCCTTTTTATTTAGGCCAACATGCCCAACGGGTTTTCAAGGTTGTCAACAATTGCGTTCAGCAACAGTGCACCCAAGGCCCCGTCGATCACACGGTGATCAACAGACAATGTCACGGACATAACGGTTGCAACCATCAGGTCGCCATCCGGTCCAACAATGGCTTTCTTCTTGCCCGCACCAACGGCCAAGATTGCGCCATGTGGTGGGTTGATTACCGCATCAAAGTTGTCGATGCCGAACATGCCCAAGTTAGAAATAGCAAAGCTACCACCTTGGTATTCATGTGGAGCCAGTTTGCGGTCTTTGGTGCGTGTTGCGAGGTCTTTCATTTCTGCGGAAAGTGTAGAAAGTGATTTAACTTCAGCGTCTTTAATAACCGGAGTGAACAAGCCACCTTCGATGGCTACGGCCACAGCAACGTCTGATGGCTTAAGGTTGAACACTCGATCACCAGCCCAAACTGCATTTGCGTCAGGCACAGATTGCAGCGCTAAAGCGCAGGCTTTGATGATGAAATCATTGATCGATAGCTTAACGTCACGCGCAGCTAGCTGCTTGTTTAACTCACCACGGAACGAGAGCAGCGCATCAAGGTTGATGTCACGGCGCAGGTAGAAGTGTGGAACAGTCTGTTTGGCTTCTGTCAGGCGTGCGGCGATTGTTTTGCGCATGCCGTTCAGTGGAATCTCTGTGTATTCGCGGTCTTCATACATCTTAGCAACAGCATCTGCTGATGCACTTGCTGGCATCGCTACAGTTGTCGGCGCTGGCGCAGAGACAGCTGCTGGTGCGGCGCTTGCGCCTTCAACGTCTGCCTTGACGATACGACCACGTGGGCCAGAGCCGGTCATGGTTGTCAAATCAACACCTTTGTCGGTTGCAATGCGACGGGCCAAAGGAGAGGCGAATACGCGATTACCGTCTTTGGCTGCCGGAGCAGCAGGCGCAGGTGTAGGGGTTACGACCGCTGGTGCTGCTGCTTCTGCCAATGGGGCATTTGCGGCGGCTGGTGTTGCAGCTGACGCAGAGATGTCGCCATCGCTTTCGCCGTCTTCCAGAAGAACCGCGATGACGGCGTTTACTTTAACGCCTTCGGTGCCTTCAGCGATCATGATCTTGCCGATGACGCCTTCATCAACGGCTTCAAATTCCATCGTCGCCTTATCGGTTTCGATTTCTGCCAGTAGATCGCCAGAAGATACAGTGTCACCTTCTTTAACCAACCATTTGGAAAGCGTGCCTTCTTCCATGGTTGGTGAGAGCGCGGGCATGAGAATTTCGATTGGCATGTCTGCTACTCCTTATTTGTAAGTGACTTGTTTCACAGCGGCGATAACTTCGTCCGTTGTGATCAAGGCGTGGCGTTCAAGGTTGGCGGCATATGGCATTGGTACGTCTTTGCCGGTGCAGTTGATCACTGGGGCATCGAGGTAGTCAAACGCTTCTTGCATCAACACAGATGAGATGTAGCTGCCGACAGAACCCTGTGGCCAACCTTCTTCAACTGTCACACAACGGTTTGTTTTCATGACAGATTTGATGATCGCCGCGGTGTCCATTGGACGGATTGTACGCAGATCCAGAACCTCAACTGAGATGCCTTCTTCGGCCAACTTATCCGCAGCCTCCAACGCATATGTCATGCCGATGCCGAAGCTGACGATCGTGACGTCCGTGCCTTCGCGCCAGATACGGGCCTTACCGAATGGAACGGTGTAATCCTCAACGTCCGGCACATCGAATGTTTTGCCGTACATGATTTCGTTCTCTAGGAAGATCACTGGGTTATCATCGCGGATCGCAGTTTTCATCAAACCTTTGGCGTCTGATGCTGCATATGGCATTGCAACCTTCAAACCTGGTACTTGCATAAACCATGCAGCGTAGTCTTGAGAGTGCTGTGCACCCACGCGGGCTGCTGCGCCGTTGGGGCCACGGAATACCATAGGGGCACCCATTTGGCCGCCTGACATGTACAATGTCTTAGCCGCAGAGTTGATGATGTGATCCATCGCTTGCATGGCGAAGTTGAATGTCATGAATTCAACAACCGGACGCAGACCTGCAAAGGATGCACCTGTAGCGATACCTGCAAAGCCGTGTTCAGTGATTGGAGTATCGATCACGCGTTTCGCACCAAATTCGGCTAACATGCCTTGGCTGATCTTATAAGCGCCTTCATATTCAGCAACTTCTTCGCCCATCAGGAACACGCTGTCGTCGCGGCGCATTTCTTCGGACATACCTTCGCGAATGGCTTCACGAACGGTTTGTTGTTTCATTGGCGTGCCCTCAGGCCAGTCCGGCGATGTGTCCACGATTGGCGCTGCTGGCGCAGAGGCGGCTGCCGCTGGGGCAGGGGCCGCTTCGACAGGTGCTGCTTCTACAACTGGTGCAGAGGCCACGATCGCGTCAGCGCTTTCGCCGTCTTCAAGAAGCACAGCAATCGCTGCGTTCACTTTGACGCCTTCGCTACCCTCAGCGATCAAGATTTTGCCGATCACGCCTTCATCAACAGCTTCGAATTCCATCGTCGCTTTGTCTGTTTCAATCTCGGCCAAGATGTCGCCGGATTTTACTGTGTCGCCTTCTTTAACCATCCATTTGGCCAAAGTGCCTTCTTCCATCGTTGGAGAGAGCGCGGGCATTAGAATTTCGGTAGCCATATCAATCTCTCCTATTATGCGTAGATGTCGGTCCACAGCTCTTCAAGAGCTGGTTCCGGGCTATTTTTTGCAAATTCAGCGGATTCATTCACCACCGCTTTGATGTCTTTATCGATGGCTTTGAGGTCATCCTCAGTCGCGTGTTTGCCGGTTAGCAGCATTTCACGAACTTGTTCGATTGGATCATGCTCGTCGCGCATCTTTTGAACCTCTTCGCGGGTCCGGTATTTCGCTGGATCCGACATAGAGTGGCCGCGATAGCGATACGTTTTGATTTCTAGGATATACGGGCCTTTGCCTGAGCGGCAGTGCGCCACGGCAGTTTCACCAGCGGCCTTAACAGCTAGAACATCCATACCATCAACAGCTTCACCCGGAATGCCGAATGATCTGCCGCGCTCATAGATTTCGGCAGAAGATGTGGAGCGCTGTTGGGATGTGCCCATAGCGTATTGGTTGTTCTCGATCACGAAGATACAGGGAAGGTCCCACAGGGCGGCCATGTTGAAAGTTTCATACACCTGACCTTGGTTTGCAGCACCGTCACCGAAGTAGGTGAAGGTCACGCGACCATTCTCTTGGTATTTGTCAGCAAAGGCGAGGCCAGCACCGAGTGGTACTTGTGCCGCAACAATGCCGTGTCCGCCGTAGAAATGCTTTTCTTTAGAGAACATGTGCATTGAGCCACCTTTCCCTTTGGAATAGCCACCCTCGCGTCCGGTCAACTCTGCCATTACGCCGTTTGCGTCCATACCGCAGGCCAACATATGGCCGTGGTCACGGTAAGAAGTGACGCGCTTGTCGCCTTCTTCTGCAGCAGCTTCCAAACCAACAACAACAGCTTCTTGACCGATGTAGAGGTGGCAGAAGCCACCAATCAGGCCCATGCCGTATAGTTGTCCGGCTTTTTCTTCAAAGCGGCGGATCAAAAGCATGTCTTTATAAAGAGCTTTCAATTCGTCAGCTGAGACGTTCGGCTTGTCTGCGGGTTGCTTTGTCGTTTTGCGCGCGGCCATACGGCATCCTCCGTCAAGATAGTTTAGCGTTAAACTATCTCTTACATGAATTTTTCCTGTGATGCGAGAGGCAATATTCCCAAAGGGTATTCAGGCCATTAACAGGCTGTTTTTATTCAAATATTTGGAAAGGTAATCCTGTAGAGTGGAGCTGCGATCAGCGAATGACGATTTCGTCCGCGCGTACCATACCCAAAACTGAACGGGCTTGTTCGTCTAAAAGGTCAAGATCAAGGTAGTCATCCGAGAGGCGACGCGTCAGGTTTTCCATCAGCTCAACGTCTGATTTTACTTGGATCAATTGAAGCTGAAGGGCTTCGGCTTCCGCCGTGATTTCGACACGGCGGAACAACCCGAAGTCCCCTTGCACTGCTGCAAAAGTAAAATAGACGCATAGGGCAAAAGCCACTGCGAAAAATGTAAACGTCCCCAAAGCTGGGGGTGCGATACGGGTCATATGTCTGCCTCAAAACACCTCTTATCGGGTGGTGCGAATACTATGCCATAGGTGATTCGCTGTGTGAATCCCCTAAATCACAAAAACCGCTTATTTATTGGCTTTAGCCCTGCAATGCAGCGACGCCCGGCAGTTCCTTGCCTTCCATCCATTCCAGGAAAGCACCGCCAGCTGTTGAAATGTAAGTAAAGTCATCTGCAGCGCCCGCAAGGTTCAATGCAGCAACCGTATCACCGCCCCCAGCAACAGTGATCAAATCACCTGACTTTGTCAGCTCTGCCGCCGCTTTGGCTGCTCCCATTGTTGCTTTGTCGAAGGGTTCGATTTCAAACGCTCCAAGCGGGCCGTTCCAGATCAGTGTCTTCAACGCTTTGAACTCTTCGACGATCAATGCCGTCGCCGCATCCCCTGCGTCTAGGATCATTTGCCCATCTTCAAGTTTGGTATCGGCGTTCAGCGTCGCCATTTCGTACTCAGCACCCGCAGCAAAGGCGCGTGAAACACGGCCATCAACTGGCAAGACGACTTTGCAGCCGATGCTTTCCGCTTGCTTTAGGATGTCACGGGCTGTGTCGTGCAGGTCTTCTTCTTGCAAAGAGCTGCCAAGGGATGCGCCCATTGCACCCAAGAATGTGTTCGCCATGCCACCGCCGATGACAAGCACGTCAAGTTTGCCCACCAAATTCAGCAAAAGATCGATCTTGGTCGATACCTTTGCCCCACCAACGACTGCGCCTACTGGGCGTTTTGGTGTTGAAAGCGCAGCTTCCAGCGCTGTCAGCTCTGCCTGCATCAGACGGCCTGCACAGCTTGGCAATAATTTGGCTAGGCTTGTGGTACTGGCATGTGCGCGGTGCGCAGCAGAAAATGCATCGTTGCAGAATACATCTCCCAGTGCCGCAAGGCGTGCTGCAAAGATTGCATCATTTGCCTCTTCGCCAGCGTGGAAGCGGATGTTTTCCAACAAAACGATGCCAGCGGGCAGGTTGCCAGCCTCTGCGGCTTCTAGGGTCTCAACCAAAGTGACGGGTTGGCCAAAAGTGGTTTCAAGTTCTGACAAGCAAACGTTCAAGGACAGTTCCGAAACAACTTGGCCTTTCGGGCGACCAAAGTGGGCGATCAAAATTGGCCGTCCGCCCTTTGCCAAAATGTCAGCAACCGTTGGTGCGATGCGCTCAATACGTGTTGCGTCTGTGACTTTGCCATTTTCGATAGGGACATTGATGTCCACACGCAGCAATACGCGTTTGCCGTTGAGCTCCATATCGTCCAGCGATTTCCAACCCATGTGCGTCATCCTTATCATAAATGTAAATTATGGGCGCTGTTTCGCCGTTAATCGCCCTAAGGTCAACGGATGAGTGGCGCATGTGCTTGGCAATTGCCGCCGTTCGAACTAGATAACTCGGGAATTAAGTATTGAGGAGCGCCAAGATGGCCGAGATTAAAGACCCAGAAAACACGATCCTAATGGAGCTGAAAGGTGGCACTGTCACTATCGAGCTTTTGCCAAAGGTTGCACCGTTGCACGTTGAACGCATGAAAGAACTTGCACGCGCAGGCGAATACGACAACGTTGCATTCCACCGCGTGATTGATGGTTTCATGGCGCAAACTGGTGATGTAGCAAACGGCGACATGGAAGACGGCTTTGACATTCGCGCTGCAGGTACAGGCGGCTCTTCATTGCCAGACCTAAAGGCTGAGTTCTCCAAAGTGCCACACGCACGTGGTTCCATTGGCGCCGCACGTTCTGCAAGCCCAAACAGCGCAAACAGCCAGTTCTTCATCAACTTCAATGAAAACTCATTCCTGAACGGTCAGTACACTGTGTATGGCCAAGTAATTGATGGCATGAAATTGGTCGATGAAATCAACCGTGGCGAGCCACCAACCGAGCCAGATCGCATGATCAGCGTTAAGGTTGCAGCTGATGTATAAGGCCGCAGCACTTGTAGCTTTGATGGCATCGCCAGCAGCAGCGACTGGTATTGCGATCGAAGTGGCTGGTGAAGGCGCTAATGGCACCATCACCATCGACTTGTTTGAAGATGTAGCGCCAGCACACACGGCACGCATTGTAGGTTTGGCAGCTGATGGGACCTATGACGGCGTGGTGTTTCACCGCGTTATCGAAGGTTTCATGGCGCAAACCGGTGACGTCCAGTATGGCAAAAACCCAAGCGACCTAAGCCAAGCAGGCCGTGGTGGGTCAGATGAGGCAGATTTGCCTGCTGAATTCTCCGAGCTGCCGTTTGATCGTGGTGTTGTTGGTATGGCGCGTTCGCAAAACCCAAACAGCGCGAACAGCCAGTTTTTCATTATGTTTGAACCGGGTTACTTCCTGAACGGTCAATATACCGTTGTGGGTACAGTCACTAATGGTTTGGACGTATTGGACGCGATCAAGTTGGGCGCAGGTCCAAACGGATCTGTGATTGGTTTGCCTGACGTGATGAAGTCGGTCACTGTTATCGACTGATATGTTAGGTGCCGTTGGCACAGTTGCATTTAGATAGGAAAAGGGGCGTGCTGGTAGGTGCGCCCCTTTTTTCATTTGTTTTCACATTTCTGTGCAGCATCTGTTCAGGGGGCATACGATCTGTCAGCTTTGGGCGAACATTGTCTGGAGGTATGGAATGCGCAGTTTTTTGTTTTCTTTTTTGGTGGCGCTTTGGGCCCCAGTCGCTGCTGTTGGATCACCCGAATTCTGGCAACACGAATGGCCTAAAACTGATTTTAGCCAAACCACGGTAGAGAACTGGGTTGAAGTGTTGTCTGGTGGTCCACCCAAAGATGGCATCCCATCGCTGAGCGATCCAAAATTTATAGCTGCTCTGAGCGAAACAAAGATTACCGATCGTGAACCCGTCATCAGCGTCGAGATGGACGGGGCAAAGCCACGTGCCTATCCTGTGCGTTACCTTATCTGGCATGAGATCGTGAATGACACGGTTGGGGGGGGATGCCGATTGCTGTTACCTTTTGTCCACTGTGCAACTCAGGAATTACCTTCGACCGCCGCGTTAACGGCAAGACCTTAAGTTTTGGGGTCACAGGTAAGCTGCGCAATTCTGATATGATCATGTATGACCGTGAAACCCAAAGTTGGTGGCAACAGGCCGAAGGGCGTGGGATTGTCGGTGAGTTGACGGGCCAAGACCTAAACACATTGCCAACGTGGATGGAAAGCTGGACCGAATTCAAGGCACGCAACCCCGATGTTTTGGTCATGGCGCAACCAACGACCAATCGTGATTATGGCCGTATCCCATATACGGGCTATGACAGCCTGCAACGCCCGTTCCTTTATTCAGGGGAAGAGCCACCCCATAACATCCCCTCCTTGGCCCGTGTCGTTCGTGTTGGAACCCAAGCATGGCCTGTGACGCGTCTACGTGAGGATGGAGCCGTCACAGAGAATGGCATTACCCTAACCTGGTCCGCAGGGCAGGCCAGCGCGCTTGATACTTCTGACATCGGGGAAGGGCGCGATGCGGGGACGATACGCGTGCGTGATGCACAGGGACGCGATCTAGCACATGACGTTATGTTCGCCTTTGCGTTTCACGCCTTCTGGCCGAAGGGCGATTGGATGTTGGGCCGCTAAGCCCAGTCACGGACAGAAACAAAAAAGGCGTCGCAATCAAATGCGACGCCTTTTCTAATTCTTGTATCGAACAGCTTAGCCAGCAGGTTTTGCCTTTGGCGCAGCAGCTGTTGGTGCTTTGCCCGCGTTCAATGGATCGTCCTGACGTTGGACTGAACCTTCAAAGTGTGCACCAGATTCAATTGCGATTGTTTTGTGGATGATATCACCCTCAACACGTGCAGTTGATGTCAGACGAACCTTTAGGCCACGTACACGGCCGACGATGCGGCCATTGATTACAACGTCATCGGCAATCACTTCGCCTTTGATTGTTGCGGTTTCACCGATTGTGAGCAAGTGGGCGCGAATGTCACCTTCCACAGTGCCTTCAACTTGGATGTCACCAGTTGTCTTCATGTTGCCCGTCACGTGTAGATCGGTGGACAGAACGGACGCCGCAGGCTTTGCCTTTGGCGCGCTTGCCTTGAATTCGCTTTGGGGTTTCGCAGCAGGAGCTGCCGCCGATGGAGCAGCAGAAGTTGCTGGTTTCGCCGCCGCAGTGTCTGTCGGGGCAGGGTCGTTGATTTTGCTTTTAGAAAACATCGTTTGCAGCCTTAATATAAATCATTGGGTTAACAGCATTACCGCCTACACGTACTTCGTAGTGCAAATGGACGCCAGTAACCCGTCCAGAAGCACCCATATCACCGATACGATCGCCACGCGAGACCCTTTGGCCAACTTTTGCACGTAGCTTGCTCATATGGGCATAGCGGGTCTCAATACCAAACTCGTGCTGAATCTTGACCAAACGTCCATATCCTGAGGACCAACCCGCATGAGTCACAACACCGTCCGCCGTGGCATAGAGCGGTGTGCCATTTGGAGCGGCAAAATCCACCCCTTTATGCATCCGTCGACCACCTGTTTTAGGGTCACGACGAGGGCCAAATTTGGATGTGAAGCGGAAAGCCGCCTTCACGGGATTCGCAAACGGCGCTTTTTGAGCTGCAATCCGGTACAGATTGAGTCGGTCCATTTGGTTCAGCAATTTGTTGGCGCGAAGTGCGTCAGCCGAAGCTTCTTCCCCACGTGTAGAGAAGGAAAGAGGTGTCAGCGGGCCACCTTGACCAGAATAACCGCGGCGCACTTGTTCGATAATGCGCTCAGTCGGCATACCCGCCGCGCGGAACATTTTATCGAGTGGCGAGACCGAGACGGTCATGGCTTCTTCAAGTTGGCGGAAAATCTGATCGTTCTGATCTTTCATAGTCGCAATCTGCTGAGCCATTTCATCGGCACGCAACAAAGCATCCTGTGCATCGCGGACAACCTGATCACGTTCAGCAGCTGTTTTGGCTAGGGCTTCGGCAACAAAATCCATCGGCGCGCTGCCGCCAGCAGAAGCAAGGGATGTACCTGCTTCACCGCTGTTGACTTGGCTTTGCAGCTCAGCGACCTGACCACGTGCAAGTTCGCGGTCTTTCATTGTGCCACGCAGGGTCAACTGAATCACTTCGATCCCTGTTTCCAACTCGCGACGGTGTGTTTCACTGTTCAACAACTCAGACTGCATCACCGAAATCTGGGCAAGCGCTGCGTTGAAACGGTTTTGCGCGGCGACGGCTTCAACAGCACGACGGTCGCGTTGTGATGAAATTTCGTTCAAGCGAGACTGATAGGTACGCTGGTCGCGCTTGGCTTGTTCACGGAAGTTTCCAGAGCCGATGCTGTCCATCAAGATAATGGCCGTCGCAACGATAGCCCAAGCAACAAGCATCGCACTGCCGGTAAAGGCAACCAACTGCATCATTGGGCGCACCCGAATAAAGCGGGTGTCTGTATCCGACTTTAGAAATACGCGGCGCTCAGGAAACATATGTTCCAGTTTCGCATTAACTTTTTGTCCTAGACGAGTTCGCACAGAGCGCGTCCCTTTTTGTCATCCCAGTATAGACGCACGGTTGTCCCAACCCCACGCCACAAGGGATTGGAATAGACCGTGCTTTGGCATCGGGCAAGCGCTGAGTGCCAATTCAGCGAATCAGGTAGGCGAATTGTGGCAAATTGGCAGAAAACCGCTTATTATAGGGTGGTTGCGGTGCAGACTTCAGGTAGACACTGCCAATGGCCAGTAAAAGTCTGGTGGAATGCCAGCCTCTGCACGTTTCTCTTCGTTAAACGGAGGTTTAAGCGTCGAATGAAAATATGTTGTCACCAAGTCGTGGAAAACAGGTTTGGGATCTAAATTATTTCGGCCACACAAGAAGTGAAACCACTTCGATCCGTAAGCAACATGCGCCACTTCTTCTGCGTAAATAGTTTCAAGTGCCTCAACGGCGTTCTTCTGTTTCGCTTGCTTGAACAGGTAAATCATCTTTGGTGTCACATCTAACCCGCGCGCTTCTAGTACCATGGGAACAACGGCCAATCGTCCCATGAAATCCGTCGCGGTGTCTTGGGCGGCTTGCCACATACCAGCATGGGCAGGCAGGGCACCATAAAAGCTGCCTAATTCCTCAAGACAATCCGCCATTAGGTTGAAATGCTTAGACTCTTCATCCGCACATTTGACCCAATCATCGTAAAAGCCGATAGGCATTTCGACGTCTGGAAACCGCGCAATTATGTCCCAATGCAGATCAATCGCGTTCAATTCGATATGTGCAACAGCGTGAAGCAACGCAATCCGTCCCTCAACCGTTCCCGGTTTGCGGTGGGGGACGTCGCGCGGGTTCAATAGCTCTGGTTTGTCTGGGCGACCCGGCTGCATCGGTGGTTCAGCGCGTCCAATTTCTGGAATTTCACCCTCTGCGCGTGCGGCTTGCCACTGCGCTGCGTAACCACGTGACAGCTTTGCTTTGCCGCGGCCATCCGCACATTTCAAAACATTGACGGCCATTTCGGCCAACGGGATCATTGTATCGCTCACAGGGACTTCACAACCTCTAGAACCTCTTCAACGTGCCCCGGAACTTTTACTTTCGCCCAGATTTGCGCAATTTTCCCATCTGCGCTGATCAAAACGGTAGTGCGTTCAATGCCCATGTAGGTCTTGCCATACATGTTTTTTTCTTTCCAAACGCCGTAATCCTCACACACCGAACCATGCTCGTCTGACAATAAAGGCACCGTTAGGCTGTGCTTTGTGGTGAATTTACCGTGTTTGGTTAGGCTGTCTTTGGAAATACCAAAAACTTGGGCACCCGCATCGGCAAACTCTTGCAGGCTCTCAGAAAACCCGATGGATTCTTTTGTGCAGCCTGGCGTATCATCACGCGGGTAGAAGAAAAGAACGACAGACGATCCCTGCAATGCTGACAGTGTAACGTCGTCCCCACCATCTTGGGGGAGTGTGAAATCGGGTGCAGTAACAGAAACTTCGATCATTTGGTCCTCATTGCTTGGCCGTTGTGATTGTGCCTGTCATACTAGCGTGAAGCGGACAAGAATAAAGACATGAGCAGCGATCAAACACCTCCAGCACAGAAAAAGCGCAGTTTGCTGCGCAAAGCTATGCTGTGGTGTATTGGAATAGTTGCGGTTCTTATGATTGTTCTGGCTGTCGGCTTGCTGAGTATGGTGGGGCGGACAGTGGTTGCGCCTGATTGGGTTCAGTCGGCGATCTCTGAACGGATCGAAGCTGCAACACCGCAGCTTGAGGTCAAGTTTGGCCAAATTGAATTCACATTGGATAATCATTGGGTGCCACAAGCGCGTGTGCGTGATGTGGCGGTGCAAAACCTGCAAGGTGAAGAAATTGTTGCGTTTTCTGAAGCGGGGGCAAAGCTGGCGTTGCGCCAGTTGGCACGCGGCGACATAAAACCAAAATCGATTTCAATTTCAGGTGTGTTTGCCACGTTGTTGCGCGACAGTGATGGAAACATGAGTTTACGTGGCGGATCGACGCTTTCGGCACCGTCCAAGGAAGCTGCAAACTTACCCGCTTTGATTGAGCAGCTTGATGCGGCCCTTGAGTTACCAGAACTCAGCGCGCTTAACAGTGCCGAAATTCAGGCACTGACATTGCGTTATGAAGATGCACAAGCTGGGCGGGTATGGGTCGTGGATGGTGGTCGCGTGCGCCTTGGGCGCAACCGCGGGGTTTTAGACCTTGCAGCTGATTTGGCATTGCTCAGCGGGGGCAGCAGTGTTGCGACCCTTGAGGCCAATTATACCAGTGAATTGGGCGATAAACGTGCGGAATTTGGACTGAATATCTCAGAGGTCTCGGCGCAGGATATTGCGCTTCAAAGCCCAGCCCTTGCATGGTTGTCCGTATTGCGGGCCCCAATCTCGGGCGCATTGCGCAGTGGTGTTCTGGTGGATGGGACGTTCGCACCTCTAAGTGCAACTTTGCAAATTGGGGAAGGGTTTGTGCAACCCACTGAGGCGGCCAAACAGATTCCGTTTTCATCAGCACGCAGTTACCTGACTTATAACCCAAAACTACAAACAATCGATTTCGACGAACTGTCGATTGTAAGCAAATGGCTGACTGTCAGTACCGAAGGGCAGGCGGTTCTTAGTGGTTTGGACGCCGGTGTGCTGGATGAGCTGGTTGGCCAGTTCCAACTGTCAGGCATCGCTGTTAATCCCAATGATTTGTACGAAAAACCTGTTTTATTTGATGCTGCTGACATGGATTTCCAGCTCAAGCTTGATCCGTTCCTGTTCAAAGTGGGTCGCATGCAAGTTGCCGATCAAGGTAAGGTTTTGCGCCTAGATGGCGATCTATTGGCCGATAAAGACGGCTGGAATTTTGCCGCGAACGCACAAATGGACGGTATTGATCCTGATCGATTATTGGCTCTTTGGCCTGAAAATTTGGCCATTCCTACGCGAAAATGGATTAACCAGAACCTTATCGCAGGCAACTTAACTGACTTGGACGTCGCTTTGCGTGGTGGGGATGATCAACGGATAAATACGTTTGTGAGCTTCAATTATGACAAGGCTGACGTTCAGTTCATGAAGACAATGCCGCCTGTCACGGGGGCGAGTGGCCATGCGACGATGTTGTCGAACCGTTTTGTTGTCGCGATTGATGAAGGACAGGTGTTGGCCCCGCAGGGTGGCAAGATTGATGTCGCAGGATCGGCCTTTGTTATTCCTGATGTTTCTTTGAAGGGTAAAGTGGTTGGTGAAGTCCAATTGAAAACCGACAGTACAGTCACTGCGGCCTTATCATTGCTGAACCAACCTAAGTTAGAGGTGATGGATAAGGCGGGTTTGCCTGTGACATTGGCCGACGGTCGTGCGGTTTTAAATGGCAAGATAACATTGCCGCTTCGCAAAGGCGTAAAACCCAGTGATATCAAATACAGCGCGACGGGTTCGTTGTCTTCAGTAAAGGCATCGGGTTTGGTGCCTAACAAGGTACTCGCTTCGGATGCATTGCAGATTGCTGTTTCTAACAGTGGCGTTCGAATTTGGGGTGTGGGTCGCATTGGTACTGTTCCGTTCGATGCAGAATGGTCACAAGCGATCGGCGCAGAAAACGGTGGCCGCAGTCAGGTCAAAGGGACAATCGAATTGTCCGAACGTTTGATCGATGAATTTAACATTGGTCTGCCTGCAGGAACCTTTTCAGGTGCGGGCAGTGGTGAGATGACGTTGAAACTGGCCAAAGGCGAAGCGCCAGCGCTTTCGCTGACCTCTAATTTACGAGGTGTCGGTATCAAGGTCGCTGCACTTGGTTGGCGCAAATCTGCAAAGGCTGCAGGGCAGCTGACCTTGACAGGGCGATTAGGTGCTCAGCCGATTATTGATGACATTGTATTGGATGCACCCGGTCTTACAGCCCGTGGGACCATCACGACCTTAAAAAGTGGTGGTTTGGACAAAGCAAACTTTAGCCGCGTAACTGTTGGCAACTGGTTGCGTGCTCCCGTTCTATTGACGGGGCAAGGCAAAGGTAAACCGCTTAAGATTGATGTGTTTGGCGGTAGCTTGGACTTGCGCAAAGCAGAGTTTGGTCAAGGCGGCGGGCAGGGCGGCGGTGACGGCGGCCCATTGAACCTCAGGCTGGAAAAATTGCAGATTACGGACACGCTGGCGCTGACTGATATGCGGGGGACCTTTACCACCAAGAACGGCTTGGACGGCAATTTCACCGCGGGGCTAAATGGTGGCACACAAATTAGTGGACAAGTTGTGCCGCAAAACGGGCGCTCAGCTGTGCGGATCAAATCGGACAATGCGGGCGGTGTGTTTGCATCCGCAGGTCTGTTGAAACAGGCGCGGGGCGGCGAATTATCATTGGCTCTGTTGCCCGTGGGCAAAGATGGCGCGTTTGACGGTAAGCTTTATGTGAAAAATACCCGTGTGAAAGACGCGCCAGCAATTGCGGCCCTTTTGAATGCTTTAAGCGTTGTGGGCATACTTGAACAAATGGGTGGATCTGGCATCCACTTTCAGGAAGTTGAAGCAGACTTTCACTTAACACCGTCCACGATGACACTTATTAACGCCAGCGCCGTTGGTCCCTCAATGGGTATTTCGATGGACGGGGTATACGCCGTGGATACGGGCACCCTTAATATGCGAGGGGTCGTGTCGCCGTTGTTCTTCTTAAATGGCATCGGTAGCATTTTTATCCGAAAGGGCGAGGGGCTTATTGGCTTTAACTATGGCTTAAGTGGGCCTGCCAAATCCCCCAAAGTCAGTGTGAACCCATTGTCCGCATTCACGCCCGGAATGTTCCGCGAGATATTTCGCTCACCCGCGCCAAAAGTACAAAATTAATACGCCGTGCTATAGCCACCCGATCTTTCATCCCAAGGTTACAACGCTAATACTTGATGATCTTTTTACAGGACTGTATGGGCCATTTTATGCAGCTTTCAGATTTTGATTTCGACCTTCCCGAAGACCTTATTGCGACCCGCCCAGCGGTGCCGCGCACGTCCGCACGTTTACTGGTCGCGCAAGGTGCCCAGACAACGGATGCGCAAGTGCATGACCTTGGCAAATGGCTGCGAGCAGGGGATCGAATGGTCCTGAATGACACCAAGGTTATTCCGGCGCGATTGTCGGGCACTCGTGCACGGACTTCGGCCCAAGGGTTAACAGAAGCACGCATTGACGTGACTTTGCTTGAGCCACAGCCCAATGGCACGTGGGCTGCCTTGCTAAAGCCACTAAAGAAAGTGAAACTTGGGGAAGAAATCCAGTTTGGTGCAGGATTATCTGCAACACTGGAAGGTGTTGCCGATGGTCAGGGCCATTTGCGGTTCAACCTTGTAGGCGATGATTTCGAGGCCGCGTTGAACGAGGCAGGCGCAATGCCATTGCCACCTTATATTGCGGCGAAACGCCCCGCTGATGAACAAGATCACCATGATTACCAAACCGTTTTTGCGACGCACACTGGCGCAGTTGCGGCCCCCACAGCCTCTTTGCACTTTGATCAGGGCCTTCTGGACGAATTGGCCGCTTTTGGCGTGCAGTTCAGCCGTGTGACCCTGCATGTGGGTGCCGGCACATTCCTGCCCGTTAAAGTCGATGACGTTCTAACCCATAAGATGCATTCGGAATGGGGCCGCGTCAGCCTGCAAACTGCTGATGAAATTAAAGCGACCAAAGCGGCTGGTGGGCGCGTGATCCCTGTCGGTACAACGGCGCTGCGCCTTATTGAGACAGCTGCGCGTGGCGGCGAAATCGAATCATGGGAAGGGGACACAGACATTTTCATCTACCCCGGCTTTACCTTCAACGTGGCTGACGCATTGATGACCAATTTCCATCTGCCAAAATCGACATTGATGATGTTGGTTTCTGCGCTTATGGGGCAGGATCGATTGCGCGAAATTTATGACCACGCAATCGCACAAAACTATCGTTTCTTTTCATACGGCGACTCTTCATTATTGATCCCTGATCAGGCGGATTAACGCCAACGAGACGAATACGACTTATTTGATGTCGCCTCTGGCGCGGACCGCGATCTTGCAAGCTGCGACGGGAAGGTGTTAATTGATATTTTAGGCGTGGAGCGTCGTTATGTTACAAGTTATTTCCAGCGCGTGGGCATTGTTGCTTGGTATGGGCCTATTGATGGTCGGCAACGGTATGCAAAGTACGCTATTAGGTGTTCGCGGCCAGATCGAAAATTTCGGTACATTCGAAATGTCGGTGGTAATTTCTGCATATTTTATTGGTTTTCTTGGCGGGTCCCGCATGGCGCCAAACCTGATCCGCAGGGTTGGGCACGTTCGGGTCTTTGCAGCATTGGCCTCCCTGATTTCGGCGGTGATGATCCTGTATCCCACCCTTGTTAATCCATGGGTGTGGGTTTTGGGGCGTATCTTGATCGGGTTCTGCTTTTCTGCGGTGTTTGTAACAGCCGAAAGCTGGCTCAATGATGCGGCAAGTAACGAAAACCGTGGCCAAGCGCTGTCGATCTATATGATTGTACAGACGGCAGGGATCGTCTTGGCCCAAGGGCTGATGGTGACAGCGGACCCCTCCGGCTACGTGCTGTTCGTAATCCCATCCATCCTTGTGAGCATCGCAATCACACCGATTTTGCTTTCCATTAGTCCGACACCCGCCTTTAAAACCACCAAAGCGATGAGTTTGCGCGAACTGATGGGATTTTCCCCCTTGGGCTGCGTTGGCATGTTCCTGTTGGGTGGTGTGTTCTCTGCTCAATTCGGGATGGCGTCGGTTTACGGGTCTGAGGCTGGATTGTCCGTTGGTGAAATTTCAACATTTGTTGCAACTATCTTTATCGGCGGCATGATCACTCAGTACCCAATCGGGTGGCTGTCTGACCGCATGGATCGCCGCGCATTGATTGCTTTGACTGCAGCTGTTGGTGCTGTTGGTGCCAGTATTGGTGTGATGTCAAACGGCGACTTCACTCTCATATTGGTAGCTGCGTTTTTAATGGGAAGCACGTCTAACCCACTGTACTCACTGCTTCTAGCATACACCAATGACTTTTTGGACCACGAGGACATGGCTGCGGGTTCGGGCGGAATGATCTTTCTAAACGGTCTTGGTGCCGTAAGTGGCCCGTTGATAACCGGGTGGGTGATGGGGGTTTTTGGCCCTTCTGGTTTCTACATGCTGATTGGCGTCCTGTTCTCGATGCTTGCGATTTACGCTGTCTACCGTGCGACCCAGCGTCCTGCGATTCCTGTTGATGAAACAGGTAGTTTTGTTGCGATGTCCCAGTCTGCAATGACACCTGTTGCGATGGAAATTGCGCAAGAATACGCAATTGAGACCGATCTAGAGGACGAAAGCGAAATCCCTGCTGATTAATATGACGCAATTGTCGCAAATAGTGACTGTTCTTTTTTGCAAGCTAGGCTAACGTCGAATTATTGACGCTATGGAATTGCAGGAGAATTCACCATGGTTGGGCCGGATGATGTATTGCGCTTTTGGTTAGATGAATGCGAACCAAAACAATGGTACGTGCAGGACGACGCACTTGATCAAGAAATCCGTGATAAATTCATGGAAACATGGGAAGGGGCCTGTGCAGGCCGTCACTCACTGTGGCTGACCTATCCCAACGGTGCATTGGCCTACATCATACTGATGGACCAATTCCCACGGAACATGTTCCGCGGCTCAGGCAAAGCATTCGCATCTGACCGCGCTGCGCTGGCCGCAGCCAAATCCGCGATTGATAAGGGCTGGGACATGCGGGTCGATGAACCCGCGCGCCAGTTCTTTTACATGCCGCTGATGCACTCTGAAAACCTATGCGATCAGGAACGTTGCGTACGCTTAATGTGCGACCGTATGCCTGAGCAGGGGCCGGGCAATTTGTTGCACGCGCGTGCACACCGCGATGTGATCCGCCAATTTGGCCGCTTCCCGTATCGCAACGATGCTCTGCAACGCGCAACCTCAGTCCATGAACACGTCTATCTCGAAGCAGGTGGATATTCATCGACAGTGCGTGACCTTCAAGCGGACAAAGCAGCCTAAACCCCGGTTTCTAGGGACCTACGCTTATTGTTAGGAAATCCCTGATAGAACGCGGGTCACGCGAATTGCATCCTGTGCAAAACTAGTTTAACGGTGAACTAAATTTGAAACGCTGCAATGTGAGGGCGCAACATGGCTGACACTTCCTTTGATCTGATTGTTATTGGGGCAGGCCCCGGTGGCTATGTGGCTGCTATTCGCGGCGCGCAATTGGGGATGAAGGTCGCCGTTGTTGAACGCGAACATCTTGGTGGCATCTGCTTGAACTGGGGCTGTATCCCAACCAAAGCGATGTTGCGTTCGTCCGAAGTGTTCCACTTGATGCACCGCGCCAAAGAATTTGGCCTGAAAGCAGACAACATTGGCTACGATCTGGATGCAGTTGTGAAACGTTCACGCGGCATCGCGGGTCAACTGTCCAGTGGCATCGGTCACTTGATGAAGAAAAACAAAGTCACCGTATTCATGGGCGAGGCGACAATCCCAGCCAAAGGCCGTGTTTCCGTCAAAGGTGAAAAAGGCGCTCAAGAGTTGACAGCCAAGAACATCGTTCTGGCCACAGGCGCACGTGCACGCGAATTGCACGGCCTTGAGGCAGATGGTGATTTGGTCTGGACATACAAGACCGCACTGACGCCACCGCGCATGCCGAAAAAGTTGTTGGTTATCGGGTCTGGTGCGATCGGAATTGAATTTGCCAGCTTCTACAACACGCTGGGTGCTGACACGACTGTGGTCGAAGTCATGGACCGCGTTTTGCCAGTTGAAGACGAAGAGATAAGCGCATTCGCGAAGAAGTCTTTTGAAAAACAGGGCATGAAAATTATGCAAAAGGCGATGGTCAAAAAGCTTGACCGTTCCAAAGGTAAAGTAACCGCCCATATCGAAAAAGATGGTAAAATCACAACTCATGACTTTGATACGGTCATTTCAGCGGTCGGAATTGTTGGAAATGTTGAAGGGCTTGGCCTTGAGGAGTTGGGCGTAAAGCTGGATCGTACTCATGTTGTGACTGACGAATACTGCCGCACTGGCGTTGATGGCTTGTATGCCATTGGTGACATCGCAGGCGCGCCGTGGCTCGCTCACAAAGCCAGCCACGAGGGTGTGATGGTTGCCGATTTGATTGCTGGCAAACACGCACATCCCGTAAAACCGGAAACGATTGCGGGCTGCACTTACTGCCACCCTCAGGTCGCTTCAGTTGGCTATACAGAAGCCAAGGCGAAAGAACTGGGTTACGACGTCAAAGTGGGCCGCTTCCCCTTCATCGGCAACGGCAAAGCGATTGCTTTGGGCGAAGCAGAGGGATTGGTTAAGACAATCTTTGACGCCAAGACTGGCGAATTGTTGGGCGCACACATGATTGGTGCTGAAGTAACTGAGATGATCCAAGGCTACGTTATCGGCCGTCAGCTCGAAACAACCGAAGAAGATTTGATGAACACGGTCTTCCCGCACCCAACGCTTTCTGAAATGATGCACGAAAGTGTCTTGGATGCATATGATCGCGTGATTCACATGTGATTGAGCAGGGCACCTAAGTTTCAGGTGCCCTTATGCTACATACAGACAAATTATTATTTATAGAAACAATGCGCTGCGTACCTGTGGCGCATTGTTCGTTTGCACTCAGAACACAGGCATATTTGACATGAGCAAAACACCTTTTGGCCTCGTCTTCCTACTTTGGGGCGCGGGATTGGGCGCGGCGGCGCAATATGCCAAGGTCAGTGTGGTTTTTGACCAATTACCCGGCGTCTATCCTGATGCAGGAGCTGGACTTGGCTTTGCCGTGTCTTTGGTTGGGTTCATCGGGATTATCTTTGGCGTGGTTGCGGGGCTTCTGGTCGCACGTCTGCGTTATCGTCGTGGATTGCTTTGGGCGCTGTGGCTGGGCGCAGCGGTTTCGGCACTGCAGGCGCTGTTGCCACCGTTTGATTGGTTCCTAGCCCTGCGTGGGATTGAGGGCCTGTCCCATTTGGTGATGGTTGTCGCCGCCCCAACACTGATTGCACAACTCAGCGCCCCTCAGCATCGCGGCTTTACCCTGACTCTTTGGGGCACGTTCTTTGGTGTGGCGTTTGCAATCCTGACATGGGGGGGGGTCCCTCTGGTCGCGGCTTACGGCGTGTCGTCACTGTTTCTTGCGCATGCTGTGTACATGGCTGTTTTTGCAGTGATTTTGACCTTTGCGTTGGCGGATATACGATCGCTTGAAACGGTCACAACAATTTCAATAAAAAGCATCGCAAAAGACCACATCGCGATCTATCGATCCTCACGTATCTCTGCCGCCGCCCTTGGCTGGTTGTTCTATACGTTTTGTTTTGTCTCAATTCTTACTGTTTTGCCACCATTTCTTGATCCCTCGCAACGCGCACCCGTGATGGGGGTCATGCCTTTGGCATCTATCGCAAGTTCGATGACTTTTGGCGTATGGGCGTTGCGCCGTATGTCTGCGGTTAGCCTTGTGATGTGGGGATTTGGCTCCAGCGCAGTGTGTATGATGTGGCTATGGGCCGATCCCGCCAATATTTCGGCCTGTATCGCGCTTGCAGCGGCCCTTGGGCTTATCCAAGGTGGCAGCTTTGCCGTTGTGCCGCAATTGAATGAAACGGCCGTCACACAGGCGCAGGCCAACGGTGCCATGGCCCAGATGGGTAACCTGGGCAACACGCTGGGAACGCCCGTTATGGTCGCCGCATTGGCTGTGTTTGGCTATAACGCACTGCCTATGTTTGTTGGCTTGGCGCTGGTTCTAGGATTGCTGGCCCATTTTGTTATGCAGGTTTTGCGCCGCGTGTGATGATGTTCCCTACTTGTTCTACATTAACAGTTGGAGAATCCTAACCAGCAAACTATGTCTAAACTGTTAATAGGGGCATGAGATGGCTGAGCTAAAGAATATCGAAGTACGCGGCGCGCGTGAAAACAACCTAAAATCCATCGACGTGGACATCCCACGCGATCAGTTGGTGGTCATTACGGGCCTGTCCGGGTCTGGAAAATCATCGCTCGCATTTGACACTATCTACGCTGAAGGTCAGCGTCGCTATGTTGAATCTCTCAGCGCATATGCCCGTCAATTCCTTGATATGATGCAGAAACCTGATGTGGATCACATCAGCGGTCTAAGCCCTGCAATCTCAATCGAGCAAAAAACAACATCGAAAAACCCGCGTTCGACGGTGGGCACCGTTACCGAAATTTACGACTACATGCGCCTGTTATTTGCGCGTGTTGGGACGCCGTATTCTCCGGCCACGGGCAAGCCAATTGAGGCCCAGCAGGTCCAAGACATGGTCGACCGCACCATGAAGATGGAGGAGGGCACACGCGCCTACCTCTTGGCTCCGATCATCCGTGACCGCAAAGTCGAGTACCGCAAAGAGTTTACTGAGCTGCGCAAGCAAGGTTTTCAACGTGTCAAAGTCGACGGCGCGTTTTACGATCTGGACGAGCCGCCAACCCTTGATAAGAAATTCCGCCATGACATCGATGTGGTCGTTGACCGCATTGTTGTGCGCGAGGGGCTCGAAACACGTCTAGCGGACAGTCTGCGTACCGCGCTTGATCTGGCCGATGGCATTGCGATCATCGAAACAGCACCGGCCGAAGGCGATCCGGTCCGCAGCACGTTCTCAGAGAAATTTGCCTGTCCAGTCAGTGGCTTCACCATTCCTGAGATCGAGCCGCGCCTGTTTTCATTCAACGCGCCATTCGGGGCGTGCCCAACCTGCGACGGTTTAGGTAAAGAGCTGTTCTTTGATGAACGCCTCGTTGTGCCTGATGCCGATCTGCGGGTTTATGACGGTGCATTGGCCCCGTGGCGCAAAGGTAAATCACCGTACTTTTTGCAAACAATTGAATCCATTGCCAAGCATTATGAGTTTGATGCCAAGACGAAATGGAAAGACCTTCCAGCCCACGTTCAGCAGGTCTTTTTGCACGGTTCTGGTGAGGAAGAACTTGAATTTCGCTATGACGAAGGAGGCCGCGTTTACAACGTAACCCGCGTCTTTGAAGGGGTCATTCCAAACATGGAACGTCGCTATCGCGAGACCGATAGCAACTGGATCCGTGAAGAGTTTGAGCGCTATCAAAATAACCGCCCGTGCGGCATGTGCGAGGGCTATCGCCTGCGTCCAGAAGCGCTGGCTGTAAAGATCGCTGACATCCATGCGGGCCAAGTTGTACAGATGTCGATCCGCGAAGCCTTCGCGTGGTGCGACACAGTTCCAGAGCGTTTGACAAAGCAAAACAACGAGATTGCAAAAGCGATTTTAAAGGAAATCCGTGAACGCCTAGGATTCCTGAATAACGTTGGATTAGAGTACCTTACGTTGTCACGTTCAAGTGGAACTTTAAGTGGGGGAGAGAGCCAACGCATCCGTTTGGCCAGCCAAATCGGTTCTGGCCTGACAGGTGTTCTTTATGTTCTGGATGAACCTTCCATCGGCCTACACCAGCGCGACAATGACCGCCTTTTGTTAACGCTTAAGAACCTGCGCGATCAGGGCAATACAGTTATCGTAGTCGAACATGATGAAGAGGCCATTCGCGAAGCTGACTATGTCTTCGACATTGGTCCGGGTGCCGGTGTTCACGGGGGCGAGGTCGTATCACACGGCACACCTGATCAGGTTGCCAATGACCCCAATTCACTGACCGGTCAGTACCTCACAGGCAAACGTTCCATTGAGGTTCCAGCAAAGCGGCGCAAGGGCAAGAAGAAGTCGTTGAAAGTGGTCAAAGCCACGGGGAACAACCTCAAAAACATCACCGTCGATTTCCCATTGGGACAGTTCGTTTGCGTCACCGGTGTGTCTGGCGGTGGTAAGTCTACGCTGACGATTGAGACATTGTTTAAGACAGCGTCTATGCGCCTGAATGGGGCCCGCCAAACGCCAGCCCCTTGCGAGACGATCAAGGGCCTTGAGTTGTTGGATAAGGTCATCGACATCGACCAACGCGCGATCGGGCGTACGCCGCGATCAAACCCTGCGACTTACACAGGGGCCTTTACTCCAATCCGTGATTGGTTCGCTGGCTTGCCAGAATCCAAAGCGCGCGGGTACAAGGCGGGCCGCTTTAGCTTTAACGTCAAAGGCGGGCGGTGTGAGGCTTGTCAGGGTGACGGTCTGATCAAGATCGAGATGCATTTCCTCCCTGACGTCTATGTTGAGTGCGAAACCTGTCAGGGCGCGCGGTACAACCGCGAGACACTGGAAATCCGCTTTAAGGGTAAAAGCATCGCTGACGTTTTGAATATGAACGTCGAAGATGCACAAACCTTCTTCCAAGCGGTGCCTTCAATCCGCGACAAGATGGATGCGCTGATGCGTGTTGGCTTGGGCTATATCAAGGTTGGCCAACAAGCCACGACCTTGTCAGGTGGGGAAGCCCAGCGGGTGAAACTTTCGAAGGAACTTAGCAAGCGTTCAACTGGGCGCACGTTGTATATCTTGGATGAGCCGACCACAGGTTTGCACTTTGAAGATGTGCGCAAGTTATTGGAAGTGCTGCATGAATTGGTGGATCAGGGGAATTCAGTCATCGTGATTGAACACAACCTTGATGTGATCAAAACGGCGGACCACATCATTGATATCGGGCCAGAGGGTGGTGATGGTGGAGGTATGGTTGTGGCGACGGGCACGCCCGAAAAAGTGGCGGACGTCGCCGAAAGCTACACAGGTCATTACCTCAAGAGCATGCTAACACCCAAAGAAGGGGCTGCCAAATAATTAGGCAGCCATTGCCGCCAACAACGGGAGTGCTTCGCGTCCTTTGATAAGGGGACGCGCGGCACCACCGTAGTTGCCAAGGTCTTCGCGCAAGGCTGGGAACAAGTTTAGGATTTCTTTCTGAGTGTCGTGATTAAACCCTGCCATTGTCTGATCGCCGGGCAAATAGCTTTCACAAGCCACACCATTTGCTGTGATCACCTGATGGCGATCAAATAGCGTGTGATGGTATGTGACTTGCTCTAACTCATAATCATTGATGACGGTGAAATTATTGATCAAGTGGCTTTCACCAACACCTCTGGTTCGCCAAACAACAACTCTGCCCAGCATCCCTCTAGTATGATGCGGTGTTGCGGGGAGGCGATCAAATCAGATGTTGCGCCAAACGAACCCTTTTTGACACGGATCGGACGTTGGTTGCCTTCGGTAGAAACCGTGCTGTTGCCGATCCATCGAACCATTTGTGGGCCGTCATCGCGGGAATTAACATACATCCCAGCGGTAATATTCTCGATCAGCATGGGGCCTTCGGCCGTTTCAATCGTTGTGCCTGAGGCAAAGCATGGAATTTGAACAACTTCTACCAGCGCACTGTCTGTATTGCCCGCCGCATCCTCAATTGAATAGTTGAAGTACACAGTTTCAAGGTCGGCATCGCCCTGAATTTGGAACGTACCGTCTGGGAGCAGTGTAATGATTTGGCCAGTCGTCAACGTGATCGAATTGTTCGCGGGGTCAGAAGCCACGACAGCCTGACCATTGATGTGTGTCACCGTCAATGCGCCACCGGTTGAGCTGTCATTGTCCAAAACATCAAGAATCTTGGTATCGTTTTCGCCAAAGATGATGGTGCCATCTTGGGCAATGATGGTCGACTGAACCGACCCCCCTGCGATCAAAAGATTGGTATCATAGCCGCTGTCGCCAACATCCGCGACGCCAATTTTTAAGGTATTGATAGCGCCGGGGGTTATTGGTGCAGTGAAAGTAAGTGTGACAGTAAAGCCGTCCATTTCCGTATTAAATTGGTCAGCCAAGTTATCATTAAAAATGTTTTGAGTTTCGCCATTATTGATATTGCTGATGGACGCCGTGCCGTCGCCAACACTGACCGTCGCGAGAGTGCCATTGACCCAAAAGCCAATGACGTCGTTATATGCTGTGTTCACAAAGTCGGGGTACTCTTAGCACAAAATCAAGGGTTAGCGTATCGCCAGTAGGCGTAAAGGTCATCTCAAGGAATGCCGCGTCAAAGGATGAACCCGTTGCGAGTGCATTAAAATCCGCGTCGCCGTCAATCCCACCAACCGTATTAGTGGAGGTTCCGCCAGATTGGTTGGTATTTGAGGTGCCGTCGTTGTTTGTAAAATCGACTACGTTGCCTGTCGAAAGGATAACGCCCGTATCACCGGGTGTTGCGAATGGGGAAACGGTGTCGCCATTGGAATATGTACCACTCGACGCCGCGTCGCCGCTGTAGGTCGCGGTATTGACGACCATGCCGCTGCCGAAAATCTCATTCGCCATATCAAGTGCCGTCGCACTTGTATTGATTGGCAGCTCTGTTGCTGTCGCCATTTTTCCCTCGTCCTCATTACGCGGAGCTGATCCGTCTTGAGGCAGGTATGCAGGGAAAGTTTGTCATTCGATTGTAGCGAATAAGGAAATAATGGGTTCACAAAAAAGAAACGCTAACCAAACACGTATTTTCGCGTCTTAAGATTAATTGCTTTATATCAATAATTTATCGTGGTTTTATATTGCTCCCACAGCCGAAAAAATTGATCGTCCGAGAAGCAATAACGCAATTCAAACACATTTAGGTCATGGCTTTCCCCTGACTACACCTTAAGGTTGCGTTTCTCGAACCGTGGTAACATGGCGCTGAAATCTTTGCCCAATCCGCCTTCGTCCTCAACGAACTTCTTATATAACGCGTGGGCCAATTCACCCATTGGTGTGTCCGCATTCACCGCACTGGCGGCCTGCTGGCTTAACCCAAGGTCCTTCAACATCAACTCAGCTGCAAATCCCGGTGCGTAATCATTGTCTGCGGGGCTGGTCGGGCCAACGCCTGGGGCAGGGCAGTAGGCGTTCATCGACCATGAGTATCCAGAAGATGTGCTGACGACGTCAAACATCTTTTGACGATCAAGGCCCAGCTTATCGGCCAAGGCAAAGGCCTCACAGGTCGCTATCATCGTCGCACCCAAAACCATGTTGTTGCAAATCTTGGCCGCTTGGCCAGCACCTGACGCGCCGCAATGCACCGCCTTTTGCCCCATGATCTCAAACAACGGGGACACGGTGGCAAAGGCCGCCTCAGATCCACCCGCCATGAATGTCAGCGTTCCACCCGCCGCGCCACCGATACCACCCGACACAGGCGCATCTGCAGCCAATAGGCCGGCTGCTTGGGCATCCGCTGCCACCGCGCTGGCGCTTTCAACGTCAACGGTGGAACAATCCAATAAGGTCGCACCTGATTTCATCGCGGGGATCACTTCGGCCGCAACACTGCGCAGGATCGCACCGTTAGGGAGCATCGTGATAACAACATCTGCATCTGCCGCCGCTTCAACAGAAGTGGCAGCGACAGCAACGCCCTCAGCCGTTGTGCCCGCCGGATCAAAGCCCGTCACGTTATGTCCCGAAGCAGCCAAGTTGGCAGCCATAGGTGCGCCCATGTTGCCCAGTCCGATAAAGCCGATGTTCATGCCGTGTCCTTCCGATGTGTTGGTCTGCAAGTCTAATGCGTTTTCGCCCAAAGGCAGCAACATCTTTGATACGGCCGTCGCAGGGACGGTGCCATCTGCGAATTGCCATTTGGGGCTGCGGTCTTTGTCGATAATCGCGGCGCGGATGCCCTCGATAAAGTCACCGTGCTCCATACTGCGCGCGGTAAAGCGGTATTCAAGGTCCAATGCTTTGGCCAGCGAGATGTTAGAGCCACGCAAACGGTTCAGGATTTCAAAGGTACAGGCCATAGAAAGCGGGCTGTTCTGGCGCAGTTGCTTTAACGTCTTTTGGGCAAACTCTCTGTCGTCGTTTTCCAATGTGGTCAAAACATCCGACAGGCCAACGCCGCGGAAATGTTTGGTGATCTCAGGCATCTGTGACTGGATCGGCCCGATTTCGGCAGGGGTCTCAGCAACAAGGCATGCGGTGTCGCCCGTTGTTTCAAGCTGGGCAATCAACTCAGGCCATTTGCCCTCTGGGATATAGATATCGGCAAAACCAGCAAAAATCGCATCGGATGCATTCATGCGCGACGCTGTTGTGCCAAGGTATTCACCCAAACGCTCAGGGGCCAAGGCCAGCATCAAGGTACCGCCAACGTCAGGGACCAACCCAATGCCCACCTCGGGCATGGCGATCTGGCTGGTGTCACCGACAATGCGGTGTGATCCGTGACACCCAATCCCAACGCCGCCGCCCATGGTGAACCCCTGAAGGAAGGAAACAACAGGTTTTGGGTATTCAAATATCTTGGCGTTCAGACGGTATTCATCGGCCCAAAATTTCTGACCATAGGAGAAATCACCCGCCGTGCCTGTGGCATACATATCCGCGATGTCACCACCCGAACAAAAGGCGCGATCGCCCTCAGCGTCCATGACAACCAGCTTAACAGCAGGGTCTGCGCGCCATTCATCAAGGGCGGTCTCAATTGCCAGACACATCTCGTAGGTCATGGCGTTCAACGCTTGTGGGCGTTGCAAAGTGATGCGACCTGCTTGGCCAATTATGCGGATTGAGATGTCAGTCATATGATTTAGCGGTTCTTCAACATGTCGCGGGCAACGATGACCCGCATGATTTCATTGGTGCCTTCAAGGATTTGGTGAACGCGCAGGTCGCGCACCAGCTTCTCGATGCCATAATCAGCCAGATAGCCGTAACCACCGTGTAGTTGTAGGCATTGATCCACAACCTTGCTGCCTACCTCGGTCACGAATTTCTTAGCCATAGCGCAGTGTTTGGTCGCGTCTGGCGCGCCTGTGTCCAATTTCCAAGCCGCTTGGCGTAGGAAAACACGGGCGGCTTGCAGCTCGATCTCCATATCCGCAAGGCGCCATTGCAACCCTTGGAATTGGTCGATGGATTTGCCAAAGGCTTTGCGCTCGCCCATGTAATCAAGGGTCGCGTTCAGGGCCGTTTGGGCAGCACCGAGCGAACAGGCAGAGATGTTCAATCGACCCCCGTCCAGGCCCATCATCGCGTACTTAAACCCTTTGCCCTCGTCACCGATCAGGTTCTGTGCGGCGACTTTGCAATCATCAAATTGAACCTGCGCTGTGGGTTGTGAACGCCAGCCCATTTTTTGCTCTAGCCCACCAAAGGACAGGCCATCTGATCCGTCTTCGACATAGACGGTGGACACACCCGCAGCGCCGTCTTCACCCGTGCGCACCATGCAGACATAGGCATCTGAATAGCCACCGCCCGAAATGAACGCTTTTGTGCCGTTCAGGGTATAGCCCTCGTTTGTGCGCTCTGCGCGGGTCTTAAGGGCAGCCGCGTCTGATCCTGATCCGGGTTCTGTCAGGCAATAGCTTAGGACTGTGTTCATCGCCAAAACGTCAGGCATCACACGTGCCTTCATCTCATCACTGCCAAAGCTGTCGATCATCTTGGCGCACATGTTGTGGATGGAGAGGAAGGCCGCAACCGAAGGGCAGGCCATGCTGAGGGCTTCAAAAACAAGGGTCGCATCAAGGCGGGAAAGACCCGTCCCGCCGCCGTCTTCAGAAACATAAAGACCACCAAAGCCAAGTTCGCCAATTTTTGGCCACAGGTCTTTGGGGATTGTTTCGGCAATTTCCCAATCACGTGCGTGGGGCGCGATGGCGTCTTGGCCAAAGGCATAGGCCATATCAAAAATTGCAGATTGTTCTTCGCTTAGGGCAAAATCCATGTCGATCCTCGCGTGCAGGTGGCTAGGTGAATTGAACGAATGTTAAATTCAAAGTATTTCACGAATATTTCAAAGCATGAGAGTTTGAGTCGGTCGTTTAGATGACTGAGTGCCGCCACAATGGGCGACACTCAGTATTGTTTATTCCATCACTGGGATAGAAAATTCGCCGCCTTCTTTGATGCCTGACGGCCAGCGCGCTGTCACAGTTTTGGTGCGCGTGTAGAATTTGAACGCATCTGGACCGTGCTGGTTCAAATCGCCGAACACAGATTTCTTCCAACCGCCAAAGGTATGGTAGGCCAATGGCACAGGGATCGGCACGTTGATGCCGACCATGCCAACGTTGATGCGGTTTGCGAAATCACGGGCTGCGTCGCCGTCACGGGTAAAGATCGCTGTGCCGTTGCCGTATTCGTGGTCCATGGCAAGGCCGATGGCCTCTTCATAGGTCTGGGCACGTACACAGGTCAGGACAGGGCCAAAGATCTCGTGCTTGTAGATGTCCATTTCTTTGGTAGCGCGGTCAAACAAGTGTGGACCAACAAAGAACCCTTCCTCATAGCCTTGAAGCGAGAAATCGCGACCATCAACAACCAACTCAGCACCTTGATCGATACCGGTTTGAACCAACCGTTCGATGTTGGCTTTCGCTGCGGCAGCAACAACAGGGCCGTAATCCACGTCGTTGCCGGAGGTGTACGGTCCAACCTTTAGCTTTTCGATCCGTGGAACCAGCTTTTCGATCAAACGATCGGCTGTGTCGTCACCCACTGGAACCGCAACGGAAATCGCCATGCAGCGTTCGCCAGCAGCGCCGTAACCGGCACCAATCAAAGCGTCAGCGGCTTGATCCATGTCAGCGTCAGGCATGATAATCATGTGGTTTTTCGCGCCGCCAAAGCACTGAACGCGTTTGCCGTTCGCACAGCCAGTTGCGTAGATGTATTCTGCGATTGGGGTTGAGCCAACAAAGCCAACAGACTGGATCACATCGTGGTGCAAGATTGCGTCTACGGCTTCTTTGTCGCCGTTCACAACCTGAAGGATGCCTTTAGGCAGGCCAGCTTGTTCCATCAATTCAGCAAGCATCAATGGGACGGATGGATCACGTTCGGACGGTTTTAGAATAAACGCGTTGCCACATGCGATGGCAGGGGCAAACATCCACATCGGGATCATGGCGGGGAAGTTGAACGGGGTAATGCCGGCAGTCACACCCAAAGCTTGGCGCATGGAATACATGTCGATACCAGGGCCAGCAGAGTCAGTGTAGTCGCCTTTGAGCAACTCAGGGGCACCGATGCAATATTCAACTACCTCAAGGCCGCGCTGCACGTCACCTGCGGCGTCGGGCAGAGTTTTGCCGTGCTCGCGGGAAAGAGCCTCGGTCAGTTTGTCCATGTTGTCGTTAAGCAAGCCCACGAACTTCATCATCACGCGTGCGCGGCGTTGTGGGTTTGTTGCAGCCCATTTTGGCTGTGCAGCAGCAGCGAATTGTACCGCTTGGTCCATTTCAGCAGCAGATGCCAATGGGCACTTGGCCTGAACTTCGCCAGTGGCTGGGTTCATGACGTCTGCGAAACGGCCTGACGTACCTTTGACATGTGCGCCGTTGATGTAATGCGTGAGCTCTTGCATGTGGGAATCCCTTTGGTTGATTTAACGATAGCTTAGTCTTGCAAAAAATCATGCAACAGGGGAAAGATGTCAAAACAGATTTGCATTTTTGTAGGTGTGAGGATGAGGCAATGAGTAGGGGCTTTGCCCCCGGCCTGCGGCCTCCCCCAGAGTTTATGGGGTAAAGTGAAGGTGGGCGAAAACTGGAGTGATGGGTCATGCAAGACAATTGGGATGATGTGCGTTTGTTTTTGGCGGTGGCGCGTGAGGGTGGGTTGTCTGCCGCTGGCAAGCAGTTGCGCCTTGATCCCGCGACGCTGGGGCGGCGCATGGCGCGCTTAGAGACGTCCTTGGGGACAGGATTGTTTGTGAAATCCCCCCAAGGCTATGCGCTGACTGTTGCGGGGGCTGAGTTGTTGAGCCGTGCAGAGGAGGCAGAGACTGCGATGCGCGTCGCCACCAGCAGCCTGCCGGTGCAAAGTGACAGTTTGACAGGTCAAATGCGTATCGGGGCCCCTGATGGTTGTGCGAACTATATCTTGCCGCAGGTCTGTGCGGCTTTGGCGGTTGAGCATCCGGAGTTGGATATTCAGATCGTGGCCTTGCCGCGTGTTTTCAATCTGTCACGCCGTGAGGCGGATTTGGCGATTGGAGTAAGTGCCCCAACAGCTGGGCGTTTGACGGTTCAGAAGATCACGGATTATCGCCTGCATTTGGCAGCATCTGAGGCGTATTTGAAAGGGGCGGGCGAGATATCGGAAAAGGGCGCGCTGCGCGATCACCGGATTGTGGGATATATTCCAGACATGATCTTTGATCGTGAATTGGATTACTTGACTGATATCGGGGCAGGGCGCGTGCCGCTTGCGTCCAACTCTGTTTCTGTGCAGTTGCACCTATTGTGCCGTGGCGGTGGCGTGGGCGTGGTGCACGATTTTGCGATGCCCTTTGCGCCTGAGTTGCGATTTGTGCTGCAAAACGAGATTGCCCTGACGCGTAGCTTCTACATGATCCGTCACGAGGATGATCGCCAGAATGCAAAGCTGGCACGGTTTGCTCAAGCTCTGTCTGACGGGGTACGCAAGGAGGTTTTTCGCCTCGAAGCAGGACTCTTGACTTAGACAACTTTTGCGGCAACCCTATAATTATTCATTACATATTTTAGGAGAGTATCTATGCTGGTATATCAAATTCTAAAGTCAAAATCTGACGACGCAGTTGTCACTGTGAAATCAGGGTCTTTGGTCTCAGAAGCGGCAAAAATACTTTCGGACCGTAAGATTGGTACTGTCGTCATTTCTCAGACTGGTAAAGACGCAAAGGGCATTTTGTCCGAACGTGATATCGTGCGCGCAATTGCCAATAGTGGTGCCAGCTGTCTGATGGATAAAGTTGATACCTATATGACCTCTAAACTTGTGACCTGTTCGCGTGATGAAAGCGCAGACAACGTTTTGAAGATGATGACAGAGGGCCGTTTTCGCCACATGCCTGTGGTAGAAGCGGGGGATATGGTTGGTTTGATTACGATTGGTGACGTTGTAAAAGCGCGCCTAAGTGAATTGGCGATGGAGAAAGATGCGCTTGAGGGCATGATCATGGGCCACTAGGCTTTTTGTTGGTCTGTTGACGCTAACACCTGCTTGCAATCTTTGGCACAAAATGATTGCTTGCGCGCAACTTAATTATGCGACGGAGCGTGGCCATGCGCGTAGGACTATACCCAGGAACCTTTGACCCGATAACTCTGGGTCACGTTGATATTATACGCCGCGCCAGCATGCTGGTGGACCGCTTGGTCATTGGTGTTGCGATTAACCGCGACAAGGGTCCGTTGTTTACCCTTGAGGAACGCGTGGCGATGATTGAAGCCGAGTGCGCCAAGCTGTCAGAACAGACAGGCACAGAGATCGTCGCACACCCCTTTGAGAACCTTTTGATCGATTGCGCCCATGATGTTGGGGCAACTATGATCATTCGCGGCCTTCGCGCTGTAGCAGATTTTGAGTATGAATATCAGATGGTTGGCATGAACCGTGTGCTGGATGATAGTATTGAAACCGTCTTCTTGATGGCCGAGGCCAAGCATCAAGCAATCGCATCCAAACTGGTAAAAGAGATTGCCCGTCTTGATGGCGACGTCAGCAAGTTTGTAACACCGTTGGTGAACCAAAAGCTGAAAGAACGCTTGGGCTGATCTTTACCAATTCGGACTATTTACCAATAAAAAAGGTGCGCCCGAAAGCGCACCTTTTTCTTTGTCTCACAGGTTGGCTTTTCCTTAAGCGAAGCTGCCCATCTTAACGGCTGTGTCCAACATGCGGTTCGAGAAACCCCACTCGTTGTCATACCACGTCAAGATGCGCACCATGTTGCCATCCAGAACCTTAGTTTGGTCGTTGTGGAACGTGGAGGATGCAGGATCGTGGTTGAAGTCTGTGCTGACCATTGGAAGGTCAGTGTAGGCAAGAACACCGTTCAACGGGCCATCAGCTGCTGCGCGGATAGCTGCATTCACTTCTTCAACGGTCGTGTCGCGTGACGCTTCAAACGTCAGATCCACACAAGATACGTTTGGTGTTGGAACGCGGATCGCAACGCCGTCCAATTTGCCGTTCAATTCAGGCAATACAAGGCCAACAGCCTTGGCAGCACCAGTTGATGTTGGGATCATGGACAATGCCGCAGCACGACCGCGATATAGATCTTTGTGCATCGTATCTAACGTTGGCTGGTCGCCTGTATAGCTGTGGATTGTGGTCATAAAGCCTTTGTTGATGCCGATGGCATCGTTCAAGACCTTAGCAACAGGGGACAGGCAGTTGGTTGTGCAGGACGCGTTGGAAACAACGTAGTCGTCTGCAGTCAATGTGTCGTGGTTTACGCCGTAAACGATTGTTTTGTCTGCGTCTTTGCCTGGTGCAGAAATCAAAACGCGGGTTGAACCGTTATCAAGGTGAGCCTGACAGGCCTCTTTGGATGTGAAGATACCGGTGCATTCCATTACAACGTCAACATCAGACCATGGCAGGTCAGCTGGGTTGCGGATTGCAGTCACGCGCATTGGGCCACGGCCTGCGTCAATTGTATCTTCGGTTGTTGTTACGGTGCCTGGGAAACGGCCGTGGACGGAATCAAAACGCAACAGGTGTGCGTTTGTTTCAACGGGACCAAGGTCATTGATCGCCACAACTTTCAAATCTGTGCGACCTGATTCAAGCAGTGCGCGCAATACGTTACGGCCAATACGGCCAAATCCGTTGATTGCAATTTTAGTGGTCATGTGCGGGTTCCTTCTTGATCGGTGTCGCTCGTCATATATGACAAATTAATGTTATCGCTAACATTGTTATTTTTAAGGTTTTGTCAACCGCGAAACCTCACCAGCGCTTAGCGCCAGAAAGCCAGCCATTCTGTGAATTCAGCCAGTTTTTTCGCTAAAAAGATAAGGTAGGCGGTGTCGAACATAAAAAAATCGACACACAGACCGATCACGATAATCAGACCAAGAACGAGTGCGATTGGGTTTGTCATGGGATCAGGCCTAAAACAACGAAAGGGTAAGGCTGATATGCCAGCCTTACCCCAATCTCGCAGGTGTAGCGTTGTTAAGCGCGTGGCTTAATCTAACTGGCCCATCGCAACAGCCACATCGGCCATGCGCACAGAGAACGCCCATTCATTGTCATACCACGCCAGCACACGCACCATGCGGCCACCCACGACCTTGGTCTGGTCAGGGGCAAAGATCGAGCTGTGCTCGGTGTGGTTAAAATCGATCGATACCTTTTCTTCATCGTCATAGGCCAAGACACGGCCCATCGGACCCGCGGCGGCTTTGGCGACAGCGGCGTTCACTTCTTCGACTGTTACGTCGCGCTTGGCGTAAAACGTCAGGTCGACAGCCGAAACATTGGGGGTAGGGACCCGCATCGCAGAGCCGTCCAATTTGCCCTTAAGCTGCGGGAGCACTTCACCCAGCGCCTTGGCAGCACCTGTGGATGTTGGGATCATCGCCATAGCCGCAGCGCGGGCGCGGTACAGATCGTCGTGGCGGCGATCTAGGGTGGGTTGGTCGCCTGTATAGCTGTGAATCGTGGTCATGATGCCAGACTCAATGCCGAATGCTGCATCCAACACCTTCGCCAGCGGCGCAAGGCAGTTGGTGGTGCAAGATCCGTTTGAGATCATCGTGTCATTGGCTGCCATCAACTCGTCGTTGACGCCAAATACCACTGTCTTGTCGACGTTTTTACCGGGGGCAGACAACAGCACACGTTTCGCGCCGCGCTCGATGTGCTTTTTGGCTTTGTGCCCGTCGTTAAAATTGCCGGTGCATTCCAGCACAACATCGCAACCCGACCAATCCAGCTCGTCCATATTGTAGGTCGAAAACATCTCGATCTCGCCGCGCCCCAAATCAAGGGTGCGATTGCCAACGGTGATGTCCTGAGGATAACGGCCATGGACAGAGTCATATTTGATCAGATGCGCAGCAGTGGCCAAAGGCCCCGTCGCATTGACCTTAACAACTTCAATATCGTTGCGCAGCGATTGCGAGATATGAGACAGAGTACAGCGCCCGATGCGGCCAAACCCGTTGATGCCTACTTTTACCGTCATTTTAGAATCCTCGAAATACCCAATTTCTAAGATGTTCTTAGGGGGCTGGTTTTGATCAAGAAAGGGTTAAATAAGGCAAAATCAAACTGTTAGCGGCAACGGTAGCGCAAACATTGATGATGGCGCTAACAAAAGTAGAGGTACTTGTGCAAAGATTTGCATTGGGTGGGAAAAGCTAAAGATGGAGATGGGGTTGGCCGTGGTGAGCAACCGACGTGCTGGCCGTAGGCCCAGTTCTGAACATGCGGGTGCAACAACTCAAGCCACATTCAGATGAAGTCATTCGCTGACGATGTTTTTTAGGATGTACCAAATGATTTTGAACGGCAGTAGGAATGGGAAAAGTAGCAGTTTGATAAGCCCAATAGCCAATTGATACCCTAATGGCCGCTCAGTTTTGACAGGAGAATCGAACTCAATGGAAACTTGAGCATTTCGATCCCCCTCTTCAAAGTTGGCGATGTGGACCTTTGTTTTGGACCGTTTTTTAAACATCGCCCACATAAACTTTAATCTCGGAAACTGCCGTCTGCGCGACGTTGGTGTTGCGACATCAGGTGTTTACACTGAGGGCATCTTCTTTGGAAAAGCCCAATTTTCCAGAATGTTAGCAAACGCCAAGCCAACCGTGGCAGGCCAAAAAGTAGACTTTTGATTGGGGATTCTGTGCAAAGTTTACAATCACGACACGACATATAACTTCCTTCTTTTATCTTCTTGTAATATTTTTTGCCAAATCAGTTAGCGACTTGTCTCGCACTACTCTGATGAGCAACATCTTGAAATTCTCAAATAAAACAGATCTCTAGTCGACGTATCTTTGGATTACCGGCGGTATCATCTGCTTGCTGATCTGAATGTGCAGGCGTTGGACCTGCACAGTTAGCCAACGAGCGTCTCAAAGCGCTTAGCATTTGATGCGCAGGTTCAAATATCCATCGTTGTAGGTCATCATTTTTCCATCTTCCGTAATCGACATCAAAACGCGACCCCCGTCGTTTTCACCTTCAGATACACATTTACGGTCATAAAGGACTGTGTTTTTCATCCCTCGAATGGGCGTCGAATTTAACAATTCGCATGAAGATTCATAACGGTACGAAACATTGCCAGAGATACTCTGACGGGTATCGCTCAAGCCTCCGTCGGCGCAATATGCCTTTTCTAAGTCCCAATTCCCTTCAAAGGGGCCCGCGGCAGAAGCCGTTGAAATGAGAAGCGATAGGGTAACAGTAGCAAAGATGCGCATTTTGGGATCCTTTGGGTATTGAGCGTTAACAAGTTACAACCTGAGGAATTCGACTTATTTGGTCACATCTGGCATCCATAGCCACCTGGCACAGGCTGATCCTGACGAGGGAAGCCAAAGCTGCGGTTTGGAAACTCGACAACGAAACCTCCATTTGCCCAAGCCCAAGTACCATTTTCATCATCCGAAGAAAAAGCAGCGCAATCATTTCTCATGATCAATCTGACGGAAGAACCTTCAATAATGGTAAAATCCCGCTCGACGTGATAGGTATAATCTTGGCCATTCGAGTCGAAGTAATATGCAATTTTCACCGAGCTTGGGGGCATTGTTGGCCCGGGATCCTCCGTTAATACTGGCGCTGGATCCTGCGCTATTCCACCTTCATCAGACATGCAGCCCGAGAGGGTCAACGTTGCGATTATTGCGGATGTCTCAATTGACTTCATAGAAAACTCTTACTTTAGCGTTTCGATAAACTTGAAAAATGGCTCAGCTTTGAGAATTCACAAGGCAAGGGTGCTGTCTGTTTTTCAACTTTAGGGGGGTAAGCTCGAGTATCTAAACCTAAACAAACAGTTAACCGTCCCGCTCAAACGTTAACGCGCGCCGATCCTGAACAAGATGTTAACGCACCCCAAGCCTCTAAAATGTACAAATCACGCCCTGATCTGTACATTTTACCTTTAACCCCCACATTCCAGACGTAAAAAGGGCGGATGTATTGTACATAACACCCGCCCTTTTGTACATTTCAGCCGTTCAGAAGCGCCGAACGGTGCGTTAACGCCTTACAGAAGCGCCTTGGCTTTTGCCGCAACGTTGGCCGCTGTGATGCCGAATTGTTCGAACAATTCACCCGCTGGTGCAGAGGCACCAAAGCTGTCCATGCCAACAAAATCAGCCTTGTTAGATTTGCCACGTTCGCCCAGCAACCACTGGTCCCAACCTTGGCGTACAGCCGCTTCAACACCCACACGAACTGGGCCGCCCGGAAGCACGCGTTTGCGGTAGCTTTCGACTTGCTGTGCGAACAATTCCATACATGGCATGGACACAACGCGTGTGCCGATCCCTTCCGCTTGTAGGATGTCACGTGCCCCCAATGCGATCTCAACTTCTGACCCTGAGGCCATCAAGATAACCTGACGTTTGCCCTCTGCATCCGCCAAAACATAAGCGCCTTGTGCGGTCAGGTTTTTGGTTTTGTGCTCGGTGCGAACCGTTGGCAAACCTTGGCGTGTTAGGGATAAGACAGAAGGGGTCTCTTTGGTGGTCAGTGCGATTTCCCATGCCTCTGCCGTCTCTACAGTGTCCGCAGGGCGGAACACGTAAGTGTTTGGCGTTGCACGTGAAATTGCAAGGTGCTCAACAGGTTGGTGTGTTGGGCCATCTTCGCCAAGGCCGATGCTGTCGTGCGTCATAACGAAAACCGTTGGGATTTTCATCAGGGCCGCAAGGCGCATTGCAGGGCGTGCATAGTCGGTGAAGCACATGAACGTTCCGCCGTACGGACGCACACCGCCGTGCAGCGCCATGCCGTTCATCGCAGATGACATGCCATGCTCACGGATGCCCCAGTAGACGTAGCGACCCGCGCGTGTATCTAGATCGAAAACACCCATGTCAGATGTCTTGGTGTTGTTAGATCCGGTAAGGTCGGCAGAGCCGCCCACAGTCTCTGGCATAATTGGGTTCAAGACCTGAAGCACCTTCTCAGAAGAGGCGCGTGTTGCCATCTTGGGTGCTGTTTCAGACGCTTCTTTTTTGAACGCCTTTACGGCGGCGCTTAGCTTCTTTGGAGCGTCCAAAGCATATGCGCGTTTGAACTGTTCTTGTTTACCGTTTGGAAGGGTCGCAAAACGCTCTTCCCACTCAAGACGCGCAGCTTTCCCTTTGGTTCCAATGGCTTCCCATGCAGACTTAGTTTCTGCAGGAACTTCAAATGGACCTGTTGTCCAACCATAGGCGGCTTTGGCTGCTGCCATTTGCTCTGGATCGGTCAATGCGCCGTGGCCCTTGGATGTGTCTTGTGCTGCGTGCCCCAAAGCGATGTGGGTCTTGCAAGCGATCATTGTTGGCTTGTTACCCTTCTTCGCCTGGGCCAACGCCTCATCAATGGCAGCCGGATCGTGGCCGTCGATTTCCAAAACAGCCCAACCTGCTGATTTGAAACGCTGAACTTGGTCCGTGCGGTCTGACAATTCAACAGTGCCATCGATGGTGATGTTGTTGTTGTCCCACATGACGATAAGCTTAGACAATGCATGGCGGCCAGCAAGTGTGATCGCCTCTTGGCTTACACCTTCCATCAAGCAGCCGTCGCCGGCCATGACGTATGTGTAGTGATCCACAGCTTTTTTGCCGTAAGTGGCGCGTTGGATTTCTTCGGCCATTGCGAAACCTACTGAGTTTGCAATGCCTTGGCCTAGTGGGCCTGTTGTAGTTTCGATACCAGTTGCATGACCGTACTCGGGGTGACCTGCAGTGATCGCGCCCCATTGGCGGAAGTTTTTGATCTGCTCCAAAGTCATGTCTTCATAGCCTGTTAAATGAAGCAGGGAATACAACAACATTGAGCCGTGGCCGGCAGATAGAATGAAGCGATCGCGATCTGGCCAATTCGGGGCAGATGCATCAAATTTCAGGTGCTTTTCAAAAAGGACAGTCGCAACGTCTGCCATACCGATTGGCATACCAGAGTGGCCAGAGTTGGCAGCTGCAACAGCGTCTAATGTCAGCGCGCGGATGGCGGCTGATTTGGACCAATGATCGGGGTTGGCGGTGCGTAGGGCAGTCAAATCCACGTGGTATCATCCTTTGAAAAATGTCGAAGTTAAAGCTGCATAACAGCCAAGACGCAAAGATCAAGTCGAGGATATCCGCTTCGTGCAAAACTTGCATGAGCTTGCGGCAACAAATCCCTGATACCAAGGGGGCGCATTTTCTTGAGGCTTTAGATAGTCTGTTTGAAATAAGCGATTAATTTCGATTCGATTGTGGCTCGATTATTCTCTTTATTCGGATATAGTTGTTAAAAATGAGCAATCGGCAGATACTAAAAACGAGGGCAACGCATGAGCGATATTGACGAACTTCAGCGACGGATTACCGCGGCAATGGATCGTGTAGCCGCTGGCTTGGACCAATTGGGAGCCAACAGCGGTGGCGATTCAGCGGCCCTTGGGCAAGCGCTTGAAGAAGAAAAACTAGCCAATGCACAATTGGCTGAGCGCGTCCGTGTGCTGAACCAACGCCAAGAGGGTGAATTGGCTGCAGCGACACAGATGGCACAAGATGCCAAGGCGCGGATGGCCGAGTTGGACGCCGAAATTCAGCGTGTGCGTAAAGCCAACGATGGTCTGCGGGAATTGAACGATGCTTTGCGCGTGGCCAATGAGGCGGGTGTCGGTGAACCACATTTGATCAACAAGTCTATGATGGCTGAGCTGGAGGCGCTGCGCGCGGCCCGTTCTATTGATGTAGCGGAAACCACAGCGATCATAGAAGCGTTGACACCACTGATCAACGAAGCAGAGGGAGCAGCCTAATGCCAGAAATTACAATCGTCATCGGCGGACGCAATTTTGAAGTGGCCTGCCAAGCGGGTGAAGAACAATATTTACAAGCTGCAGCCAAGATGTTGGACGACGAAGCACAAGTTTTGTCAGACCAAGTTGGACGTATGCCAGAAGCGCGTATGTTGTTGATGGCGGGCCTCATGCTGGCGGATAAAACCGCAAGCTTTGAAGACAAGGTAAGCCTAATCCAAGGGACGTTGAATGAACGTGAGGCGGAGTTGGAAGGTTTGCGTAACATGGCACCTCCACCGCCAGAGCGCGTCGAAGTGCCTGTGATCCCAGCAACTGTCACTGATACATTGGCAGAATTGGCTGCGCGCGCAGAATCTTTGGCAGCCTCAGTCGAAGAAAAGGCCGCTGGATAAATCCACCGGCCCATTCTCAACTCTATGAACTAACAAAGGTGCGCACCTCGCGCACCTTTTTCGTTTATGCGTTGGCTTCGCGAATTTTGTCTGCAGCGTCTTTGTCAAACGCCACGCCGTTTTCAGCAAACAAAGTGTCCAGTTCGCCGGACAATGTCATCTCAGTGATGATGTCACAGCCGCCGACGAATTCGCCTTTGACGTATAGCTGTGGGACAGTTGGCCAATCAGAAAACTCTTTGATGCCTTGGCGAATAGCTTCGTCAGCCAAAACGTTTACATCAGAGAACTCGACGCCCATGTAGTTCAGAACGCCAGCAACTTTGCTGGAGAAACCACATTGTGGCATCTCTTTGGTGCCCTTCATGTACAAAACAACGCTGTTATTGCTGATCTGAGTTTGGATTTGTGTTGCTGTATCAGTCATCGGATTATCCTTTGGATAGGGTATTAATCAAAACGTCGGCGCGCGGCCTTGGTCAATTACTCTGGAACTTTGGTGGTCAGCGCGAGGGCGTGTAGTTCGCCGTGCGAGCCATCCATTTTGCCTTTAAGTGCAGCATAAACAGCGCGTTGCTGTTGAACGCGGTTCTTACCTTTGAAGCTTTCGTCGATCACTTCGGCCGCATAGTGATTTCCGTCACCCGCAAGATCAGTGATGGTGATCGCAGCGTTTGGGAAAGTCTCGCGGATCAAGTCTTCGATGTCTTTGGCCTGCATTGGCATGGGCGGCACTCCGGCATGGGAAATTTATAATTGCCTGACAGATTTAGGGGGGCTTTGATGCAAGCGCAAGGACATGCATCTGATCTGCGACAACAAAGTGGATCAAAGCCTCTGGTCATTGTGGCGTTCTAGGGTGAATATCGCTGAAACGGAGGGTCCAAATGGACATGTTTGAAAATGCACCAGAGCAGGCTTTGGTATGGTACCGCGCCGGAAGAGGCGCGGCACTTGCGACTGTGATCCAAACATGGGGCAGTGCGCCGCGTCGAATTGGTGCTCAGCTCGCGATTGCAGGTGATGGCGAAATGCAGGGCTCGGTTTCGGGCGGCTGCGTTGAGGGTGCCGTGGTGGTTGAGGCGCTTGAGGCGTTGGAGCGGGGCGAGGCACGTGTTTTGGAATATGGTGTCAGCGATGGTGATGCCTTTGCTGTGGGGCTGGCCTGTGGGGGAACGATTAAGATTTTGGTTGAACCGATTGGCACGGTCTTGCCCGAAGAACTATTAGCCCGATTGGTAGAGGCGCGCACAACCCGAACTGGGATCGCTTATGTGGTTGATATCAAAAGTGGTACGCGCGGACTGACCGGTGATGGCTTCGTCGAGCGATTTGCCAAGGACCGCTCAGGTTTTGAAGAAGATGGTGAGAGGTTCGTAGCTATCCACAATCCGCCTTTGCGCTTGGCTATTGTTGGTGCGGTTCACATTGCCCAAGCATTGATGCCGATGGCACGTATTGCCGGTTTCGATCCGGTTGTGATCGATCCGCGTGGTGCGTTTGGCTCAGCTGCACGTTTTCCCGGCGAGACGATCCTTGAGGATTGGCCTGATGAGGCGCTTGCTGCGTACGGCGTTGATGCCCGCACTGCATTGGTGTTGCTAACGCATGATCCCAAACTGGATGATCCGGCATTGCATGTTGGGCTGCGATCAAAGTCTTTTTATATCGGGGCCTTGGGGTCTAAACGAACCCACGCAAAAAGATCCGAGCGCTTGTTAGCAGATGGTTTTGCACAAAAGGACATAGACCGTATTCATGGACCCATAGGGTTAGACATCGGCGCAGCGAAACCGCAGGAAATTGCCGTCTCGATCTTGTCTGAGATGGTTCAAGTATTGCGTCAGCCAGTATGAAGTTTGGGTCGGTTCGAACATTTCAAGCTGTTGGGGCTGTGCTTGCCCATTCGCTTTATGTTCAGTCCGGCGCGAACGGTACCAGTTACCGGATTGCCAAGGGCACTGTTCTTACAGATGAACATACCAAAGACCTCTTAGCGGATCAGCAGACTGACATTGTTGTTGCGCGTCTTGAAGACGGGGACGTTGAGGAAAACGAGGCTGCAACACGATTGGCGGCCGCGGTTGGGCCAGATGCTGCGAAAATTGGGGTGCGAATTTCGGCTGCAGGAGCAGGGCGTGTCAATCTATATGCAATCGACGCAGGGGTTGTAGAAATTGATGAGGCGGCTGTAATGGCGCTGAACGCTGTTGATCCGATGATCACAATGGCAACGGTCCCACAGTTTCACCGAACTGATAGTAACGGTATGATCGCAACGATCAAGATTATTGCCTATTCGGTCCCACAATCGTCATTGTTACAGGCCGCAAACGTAGCTGCCAATGCCATTCGTATTGCAACACCGCAGTATCGAACCGCTACGTTGATCGAAACGCAGGTTGGTGATGAAATGCCCTCATTCAAGGGCCGCGACGCCATGCGTGGGCGGTTGGATCGTTTTGGTGTCGAGCTACTTGAACGAACGGTTGTGCCACATAATGAGGCGGCTATTACGACGGCTTTGTCCGAATCTGAAGGCGAGTTCGTCTTGTTGCTCACGGCCTCTGCAACCTCTGACCCTATGGATGTTGGCCCCCAAGCGTTGCGCCAAGCAGGCGGTGAAGTCACAGGTTTTGGAATGCCGGTTGATCCCGGAAACCTTTTGTTTTTTGGTCAGTTAGACGCAAAGCCAGTGATTGGGTTGCCTGGCTGCGCGCGGTCCCCTGCGTTAAATGGTGCGGATTGGGTTCTGGAACGACTGATATGTGGAATCTCTTTGTCTCAAGGGGACATTGCAGCGATGGGGGTGGGTGGTTTGCTTAAGGAAATCCCAACCAGACCCCAGCCCCGAGCAAGAGTTCAGCCAAGAACGTAGGGTCATTCCGCATGCAGTAAGGGAAGTTTTTTGTTCTCAAGTGGCCCGCACCATGCTTAACTCAATCCAATTACAACGAAACAACAGGGAGAGAGATATGGCACAGGTCACGATGACCGTGAATGGCAAAGCCGCGTCTGGCACAGTTGAGGGACGCACGCTTTTGTCTTCATTCTTGCGCGAGACGTTGGATTTGACCGGAACGCACGTTGGGTGCGACACCAGCCAATGTGGAGCATGCGTGGTTCACGTTGATGGGGTCGCTGTTAAATCCTGCACTATGCTTGCTGCCGAGGCTGATGGCGCAGATGTTGCGACGATTGAAGGCCAAGCGGCACCTGACGGCACGCTGAATACAATCCAACAAGCGTTTCAGGACCACCATGGTTTGCAATGTGGGTTCTGTACCCCGGGTATGGTGATGACGACGGCGGCTTTGTTGAAAGACAATCCCAAGCCATCAGAACAAGAAATTCGTGTGCATTTGGAAGGCAATATTTGCCGCTGCACGGGATACCACAACATCATCAAGGCAATCTATGCCGCGTCCGGACAGGATGTTGCTGCATTGGGTGCTGATTAACTTCGAACGAACGGGGAAGGGAGAGTTCCCCAACGTTTCAGTCCAAACATCATGGAAAGGCGGATGTCCCGCCTTTTGACCAAACATAAGCGCATGATTGACAACAGTTGATCTGCGATAGGGAGGAAAGACCATGCCAAAAGACGGTGAAATTAAAAGCGGAATTGGTGCCAGCAGTAAGCGGCGCGAAGACGTTCGGTTCCTGACAGGGAACGGCAATTATACAGATGATATCAATATTCGCGGACAGGCATATGTGTTCTTCCTGCGCTCAGACGTTGCACACGGTACATTAAATTCTGTCGATACATCCGCCGCATCTGCGATGCCGGGTGTTGTTCAGATTTTTACTGGTGCTGATTTTGAAGCGGTTGGTGGTATTCCCTGTGGTTGGGAAGTTACGGACAAACACGGGCAACCGATGCAGGAACCAAAACATCCGGTTTTGGCCCACGGCAAAGTGCGCCACGTTGGTGAACCCATTGCGGCCGTTGTCGCCGACAGCCTAGAGCAAGCGCGCGATGCGGCGGAAGCTATCGAAGTCGACATTTCTGAGCTGCCTGCTGTGATCAACATGAAGGACGCCTTTAAAGAGGGCGCAACCAAGGTCCATGACGATCTTACATCCAATCTTTGCTATGATTGGGGATTTGTTGAGGAAAATAAGGGGGCGGTTGAAGAAGCATTCAAGAATGCTCATCACGTCACAACGTTAGAGTTGGTGAACAACCGTCTTGTTGCCAACCCAATGGAACCACGCGTTGCCATCGGTGATTACGCACGCAGTGATGAACAGCACACGCTTTATACCACATCACAAAACCCTCACGTCATTCGCCTGCTCATGGGTGCATTTGTTTTGGGTATTCCTGAGCATAAGCTACGTGTCGTTGCACCAGATGTTGGGGGCGGTTTCGGCACTAAAATCTTCCACTATCAGGAAGAGGCGTTTTGTACCTTCGCTGCCAAGGCCTGTAATCGCCCGGTGAAGTGGACCTCGTCGCGTTCAGAGGCATTCATGTCGGATGCGCATGGCCGTGATCATGTAACGACCATTCAGCTGGCGCTGGATAAAGACAATAACTTTACAGCCCTACGCACGGATACTTTGGCAAACATGGGTGCATATTTATCCACCTTCGCTTCATCAGTCCCAACATGGCTGCATGGCACATTGATGGCGGGCAATTATAAAACGCCGCTGATCTATGTTAACGTCAAAGCGATGTTTACCAACACGGTGCCTGTAGATGCGTATCGCGGGGCTGGACGCCCTGAAGCGACCTATCAAATCGAACGTGTTATCGACATGGCTGCGCGTGAGTTGGGCGCTGATCCAGTTGCATTACGTCGTCAAAACTATGTGACTGAATTCCCATATGCCACGCCTGTGGCTGTAGAATATGACACAGGTGATTATCACGCGACGATGGATAAACTGGAAGAGATCGCTGATTTCACTGGTTTTGAAGCACGCCGCAAAGAATCCGAGGCCAAAGGCAAATGGCGTGGACTGGGCATCAACAACTACATTGAGGCTTGTGGCATTGCGCCGTCGAACCTCGTTGGTCAGTTGGGTGCGCGTGCAGGTCTTTATGATGCCGCAACTGTGCGTGTGAACGCGACGGGTTCCATCTCTGTTATGGTCGGGGCGCACAGCCACGGGCAGGGACATGAAACTGCATTCCCTCAGGTTGTTGCAGATATGATTGGTATTGATGAAAGTCAGATCGATATTGTCCACGGTGATACCTCTAAGATTCCATTCGGGATGGGCACCTACGGTTCGCGTTCTCTCGCGGTTTGTGGGTCTGCAATGGTACGCGCCACGGAAAAGATCATCGCGAAGGCCAAGAAAATCGCGGCGCATCTTCTGGAGGCGTCAGACACTGATATCGAGTTAAAGGACGGTATGTTCAGCGTTGCAGGCACGGACAAGTCTGTGGCTTGGGGCGATGTTACCTTGGCGGCTTACGTTCCACATAACTATCCTTTGGAGGAGATCGAACCCGGTTTGGAAGAAACGGCGTTCTATGATCCCTCAAACTTTACTTATCCTGCAGGCGCTTATGCCTGTGAAGTTGAAGTTGATCCTGATACTGGCAAAGTTACGATCGAACGGTTTGCCGCTGCGGATGATTTCGGCAACGTCATCAATCCGATGATCGTTTCTGGACAAGTACATGGTGGGATCGCCCAAGGGGTTGGTCAGGCTTTGCTTGAGGGTTGTTCGTATGATGAGGAAAGCGGCCAGTTGTTGACGGGGTCCTACATGGATTACGCGATGCCACGTGCCGATGATCTGCCGTTCTATTCGGTTGATCATTCTTGCCAAACGCCTTGCACACACAACCCATTGGGTGTGAAGGGATGCGGTGAGGCTGGTGCGATTGGATCGCCTCCATCGGTTGTGAATGCTGTGATTGATGCGCTGAATTCGGGCGGAAAGAAGGTGGCGCATATCGACATGCCACTGACGCCGGACCGCGTGTGGAATGCGATCAACAACGCTTGAATTTGAAGTTGGGGCACTGCCCCAGCTCTTGTGATATTTTTGGCCATTTAACCCAGTAATGGACGGCCAACTGAAAGGACAAAAGATGTATAACTTTGAATTTGAGAAACCCAGCAGCATTGCCGATGCAGTTGCAGCATTGGGAGGCGACGAGGCACAGGCCTTGGGTGGGGGGCAAACCCTTATCCCAACTCTCAAACAACGCCTTGCTTCGCCAACAACATTGGTAAGTCTGTCTAACATTCCTGAGATGCAAGGCATTTGCACTGGCGATGACGGCGCACTGTGCATTGGTGGCGCAACGACACACGGCGCTGTCGCATCCGGCGCTGGTGCTTATCCTGGCCTAGCAGCGCTTGCTGGTCATATCGGTGATCCCGCAGTCCGCAATCGTGGGACAATCGGCGGCTCACTGGCCAACAACGATCCATCTGCATGTTACCCTGCGGCTGCGTTGGCATCAGGCGCCACTTTGGTCACCAACACGCGTGAAATCGCGTCGGATGACTATTTCGTCGGAATGTTTGAAACTGCCCTGGAAGAGGGTGAAATCGTCACCGAAGTGCGCTTTCCAATCCCCCAAGCGTCGCATTATGAGAAATTCGTCCAACCGGCATCGCGTTTCGCACTTGTTGGTGTGATGGTCGCAAAGTTCGCTGATGGCGTGCGCGTTGCGATTACGGGGGCATCTGAGGAGGGCGTGTTTCGTTGGGCTGAAGCTGAAACTGCATTGTCAGCTAACTTCTCACCAGATGCGTTAGATGGTCTGACATTGGATGCGGACAACATGATCGGTGATCTGCATGGCTCCAAAGAGTACCGCGCGCACCTATGTGGTGTGATTGCCAAACGGGCTGTTGCTAAGGCCGCTTGATTTAAGCTGAATTAAAAAAGGCCTCGTCGGATTATTTCCAGCGGGGCCTTTTATGTTCGATGAAGCGATTAGATCGAGCCGGCTTCGACCATAAAGTTTGAAGCGGTGCACATCGCAGCATCGTCTGACGCGAGGAACAGCACCATTCGCGCAACGTACACTGGATCAATAAGGTCAGGCAGGCATTGGCTTTGGCGATGGGCCTCTAAACCTTCGGGTGTTGCCCACAATTCCTTTTGACGATCCGTCATTATCCAGCCGGGGACGAGTGTATTGATGCGAATGCGGTGTTGCCCCAGATCGCGCGCCATTGTGCGGGTCAAACCATGAACCGCAGCCTTGGCCGTTGCATAGGCTGGAAAGCCGCCAACGGTTTCCCACCATGAGTTTGAGCCTAGATTGATGATTGATCCGCTCCCCATTTCAATCATCGCAGGTGCAACGGCCTGAATAGCGAAGAACATGTGGCGCAGGTTGGTGTCCATGCGCTCATCCCAATATTCGGGCGTAACGTCCTGCCAGTTGTGGCGGTCATCGCGGGCCGCGTTATTGGCAAGGACACTGAAAGGGCCCATCTGATCGGCCAGTTTGGCAATTGCGGTCTGCATCTGAGGAATATTGCGTAAATCGCATATGGCATGCGGGGCACCTGTCGCCTCCGTTACAAGCGCAGAGTTCTCAACATCGCGATCAAGGAAGGCGACGTGGGCACCTTGGGCGGCAAATGCTTCAACTGTTATACGTCCAATACCGGATGCGCCCCCTGTGACGAGAACCGATTTGCCCTTGAGGCTGGGATAATTGGCGAATTGGGACATTGGGAACTCCGGTAAGTAGAAATGAAAAAGGCCGCACGACAAACGGTGCGGCCTTCTAAAAAGTCTTCGGTGAAACAGCTTAGCCCTTTGAAGGCAGCTGACCGATTAGCATGACCATTTGGCGGCCTTCCATTTTCGGGAAGTTTTCGACCTTGCCGTGCTCTTTGGTGTCTTCTGCAACGCGTTCTAGCAATTCGCGACCCAAGTTAAGGTGGGCCATCTCGCGACCACGGAAACGAAGGGTTACTTTTACTTTGTCGCCGTTTTCAAGAAACTTAAAAACGTTGCGCATTTTGACTTCGTAATCATTGGTGTCCGTATTCGGACGGAATTTGACTTCCTTGATTTCAATGATCTTTTGTTTCTTGCGTGCCTCAGACTCGCGTTTCTGGGTCTCGTACTTAAACTTGCCGAAATCCATGATCTTACAGACCGGTGGATTGGCGTTTGGCGAGATTTCTACCAGATCAAGACCGGCTTCGTCAGCCATCACCATAGCGCGGGATGGGGAAACAACACCTACGTTTTCGCCGTCAGCGCCAATGAGGCGGATTTCAGCATTGCGGATTTTTTCGTTGATGCGTGGGCCAGTGTCACGTTGTGGCGGCGCGTTATGAGGTCTGCGAGCGATGAGATTCGTCCTTTGGTTATTACATGTCTCTAATTGGGCAAAGTAAACATGGGCGTAGCCCTCCGCAAGACGCAAAATCAGCCGTACGGTGCCGAATCCAGGCGTTTTCTCCCTTGCACCTTTCCTTTTGGCCCCTCATTTGACTTCACACAAGGCGCAGTACCAATACCTGCGCAAGAATGTCTGAGGGGACAAAGTTATGAAAAATCTATTGTGGATCGTTGTTGCTGCCGTAATCGCGGGTGGTGGCTATATGCTATATTCGGGTTCCAGCCCAAAAGAATTGATGAACTCTGCTGCTGACGCGGTAAACGCACCAGAAGCATTGGAAGCTGCATCTGACGCTGTTGACGCTGCAAGTGACGCAACTGCAGCCGCAGCTGAAGAAGCCGCAGCGGCCGTTGCAGCCGCAAAGGAAGCAGCTGCAGCTGCCGCCGCCGCGACTGAGGCTGCAGATGCTGCTGCTGCTAAAGCCGCTGAAGAAGCTGCCGCCGCAGCAGAGGCCGCAGAAGCAGCCGCTGCTAAGGTTGCTGAAGAAGCAGCCGCCGCTGCAACTGCTGCCGAAGAAGCTGCAGCAGCTGCCACAGCAGAAGCCGCTAAAGTTGCTGAAGAAACAGCAGCTGCCGCAGCAGAAACTGCTGAAGCAGCTGTAGATACAGCAACAGACACTGCATCAGCGGCAACTGACGTTGTTACTGACGCAGCAGCTGCAACAACCGAAGCCGCGACTGACACAGCTGCAGCAGCAGTTGAAACAGCAACTGATACCGCAACTGCGGCAACTGAAGCCGTGACAGACGCAGCAACAGCAACAACTGAAGCAGCAGCTGGCATAGCAACAGACGCCGTTGCAGGTGCAACTGATACAGCAGCTGCAACAACAGAGGCTGCTTCTGGCGGCATGACTGATTTGCTGTCAGTTGATGGCTTCAACTTGGACAAAGTTTCCGAGATGATTGACGGTTCCGAAATCGGTGCGTTCCAAAAGACAGCGCTGAAAACAGCACTGGAAAAAGCCAAGGATAACCCTGAGGTTTTGCAAACAGTTTTGGACAAGATCAAAGAAGCCGCTGGCCTTTAATCTAACTTACATAAAATGACTGAAACCGCGCCCTTCATGGGCGCGGTTTTTTATTGTTCGATTGATTGCCGTTCATGAAAAGGGGCTTTGCCCCCGCGCCAAGCGGCGCTCCCCCAGAGTTTATTTGGCAAGATGAAGATAAGCTTCAACGTGGGAGGAGCCGGTCGTGGTTTAGCCTACGAAGGCTTTTTCGATAACGTAGTGTTTAGGGTCCGAATTTGCCCCTTCCTCAAGGCCAAATCCCTCTAGGATCACTTTGATGTCTTTGTTCAGCCCCATAGACCCACAAACCATCGCGCGGTCCGTATCGACGGAAATCTCGTCGATCCCTAGATCTTTGAACACCGTCCCATCTTCCAGCAGCGTTGTGATGCGGCCCATCTTTGGGCTCTCTTCACGGGTGGTGGTTGGGTAATAGCGGATCTTGGCAAGGTTTTCGGCACCGATCAATTCCTGCATCATCTCGTTGGCTTGCAGGTCTTCGATCAGTTTGCGGCTGTATTCCAGCTCTGCCACGTCGCGGCAGGTGTGGGTGATGATGACCTCGTCATAGTCCTCATATGTCTGTGGTTCACGCAGCAGGGATGCGAACGGCGCAAAGCCTGTGCCGGTTGCGAAGAACCAAATGCGTTTGCCCGGCAGTAATGCGTCATGCACCAATGTGCCCACAGGTTTCGGGCGCATGATGATTTCTTCGCCAACTTTGATGTGTTGCAGGCGCGATGTCAGTGGACCGTCTGGAACCTTGATAGAATAGAACTCCATCTCGTCGTCCCATGCAGGGGAGGCGATGGAATAGGCGCGCAGCAATGGTTTCTGTTTGCCCGTTTCAGGATGCGGTTCACCCATCAGCCCGATCATCACGAATTCGCCAGAACGAAAACGCAAAGACGCAGGACGCGTCACGCGGAATGAGAACAGGCGGTCCGTCCAATGGGTCACAGATGTGACAGTTTGGGCGTCTGGCAAGGTCGGGGCTTTGGTCGCGGATGCTGTGTTCACTGCTTTTTGCTCGGTCATAGCTGAAAATGTCACAAGGGAAACCTTGCGCCTTTTGATCTAGGGAATATGGGGATGTTTGGAAAGAGGGCAATCAGCCGCGCATGCGGTCTTGATAATCGTTGTCTTTCCAATCCGCACGGAACTTCCACTGCTCTTGGGGTTGGCGGGCTGCTAGGTCTTGATGGATTTCGACCTCATCAAAGCCTGTGCGGCGGGCCATTGCATATTGATCTGAGATCACATGACCATAGGCGCGCAGGCGGCCCGTATAGCCGGCCAAGCGCAACATGCGTGCGATGGTGAAGCCACGACCGTCTGCAAAGCTTGGAAAGTCGATGCGTACCATTTTTAGGGTTGGCGTGATTTCGATATCAGCAGGGTTGGTGTCAGCGGGCACATCAATGGAAACCACATCATTGGCAGCCTCGCCAAAAGGTGTGTAGCCTTGATCCCAAGTGTCGGCGGTAAAGCCTGTGTCAGTCACGAGAATAGTCATTTTTTCACTCCTGTACGCACCATTTTGCCGTCTGCAAAATGAATGCCGCATTCTTCTTTTTCTGTTTCGCGCCAGCGACCTGCACGTGGGTCTTCACCCTCTTTTACAGGGGTGGTGCAAGGGGCGCAGCCAATGGATGGATAGTCTTTTGCAACCAAAGGATGGCGCGGCAATTGCGTGGCGATCATGAAACGCTGGGTGTCTTGTGCGCTCCACAATGCCAGCGGGTTCACTTTGATCCGTGGTGTGTTGTCCTCGGCCTCGAACATACTCAGGCGAGCGCGTGTGCCCGACTGGTGGCGTTTGCGCCCTGTGATCCAGCCATCATATGAGGTTAAAGTCCTCTGCAATGGTGCGGTTTTGCGCAAAGAGCAGCAGGCGTTAGGATCGGTTTTATGCAGTGTTCCAGTTGGATCATGCACTTCCGCATCTTTGGCTTTGATGACTTGGACGTTCGTGAGGCCCAGCAGGTCAGCAACCTGAGTTTGGTACTCTAGCGTTTCGTCAAACAACATTTCGGTGTCGACAAACAACACCGGCGCGTGACGATCCACTTGGGCAACCAAGCGTAGCAACACAACAGAATCGGCGCCAAAACTAGAGACCATGGCCACCTTACCTATCTCGTCAAAGGCGGCCTTTATCACCTCAACGGCACCCGCATGAGCGAACCGCGCGTTCAAAAGCGCGGCACGACCATCGTTGCGGAATGCCTGATCAAATGTGCTACTATGCAGCATCGGCTTGGGCCTCTGGATAGAGCGCTGCTTTGAATGGTGCGAGGCCAAGGCGGCGGTAGGTTTCGATGAATTCCTCATCCTTGCCCGTGCGCAGATCAAGGTAGGCATCCACAACACGTTCAATCGCTGGAACAAGTTCCTCAGCGGCGAAACCACGACCCGCACGATCACCAACTTTGGCAGTCTCGGTGTGGTCGCCGCCAAGGGTAACTTGGTAGTTTTCCACGCCAGCGCGATCTAGGCCTAGGATGCCGATGTGGCCCACGTGGTGGTGTCCACAGGCGTTGATGCAGCCCGAGATTTTGATCTTGAGATTGCCGATTTCGTGCTCAAGTTTCAGATCATCAAAACGTGTGGCGATTTCCTGTGCTATTGGGATCGAACGTGCGGTCGCCAATGCGCAATAATCCATGCCAGGGCAGGCTATGATATCGCTGATCAACCCGATATTGGCGGTTGCAAGGTCTTGTTCTTTCAGTGCTGCGTGTAGCGCTGGAAGGTCAGATTTGTGAACGTGAGGAAGGATCACGTTTTGCTCGTGGCTAATGCGCAGCTCGTCATGGCCGAAGGTTTCAGCCAATTGAGCCATCAGGCGCATTTGATCTGACGTTGCATCGCCCGGTGTGTCGCCTTGTTTCTTGATGGAAATCGACACGATGGAATAGCCGTCAGCCTTGTGTGCAGACAGGTTCGTGTCGGCCCAAGAGCGGAAGATCGGATCGCTGTGATAGGCGTCTTTGAACACAGCCTCTGATTTCACAGTAAAGTCAGGCGCTGCAAAATGCGTTTTGTATTCAGCCAAGCGAACCTGATCGACGCCCGAGAAGCTGCCTTTGACGATCGCGAAACGCTCGTCCACAAGGCGGCGAATTTCTTCGATGCCGTGCTCGTGCACAGTGATCTTGATCCGTGCCTTATACTTGTTGTCACGACGACCGATTTGGTTCCAAACGGACACAACGCTTTCTAGGTATGGCAGCAGGTCTTCTTGGGGCAGGAAGTCAGTGATGACTTTGCCAATCATTGGCGTGCGGCCAAGGCCACCACCAACGATGACTTCAAAACCTGTTTCGCCGTCCTTTTCAACCATGCGCAACCCGATATCATGGGCGCGGGTCACAGCGCGGTCATTAGGGGAGCCCGTAATCGCGATCTTGAACTTGCGCGGCATGAATTGGAATTCAGGGTGATCGGTGGACCACTGGCGGATCAATTCGGCCACAGGACGTGGATCGGCGATCTCATCCGCAGATGCGCCAGCAAAGTGGTCAGCGGTCACATTGCGGATGGTGTTGCCCGATGTTTGGATCGCATGCATGCCCACTTCGGCCAAGGCATCCAGCATATCAGGCACATCGCGCAGCTCTGGCCAGTTGTATTGGATGTTCTGGCGTGTGGTGAAGTGGCCGTAACCCTTATCCCACTTGTCCGCGATGAACGCGAGTTGACGCATTTGGCCACCGTTCAAGGTGCCATAAGGAATGGCAACGCGCAGCATGTAGGCGTGCAATTGCAGATACAGACCGTTCATCAGGCGCAAAGGCTTGAACTCGTCCTCGGTCAGCGATCCGTCGATGCGACGCTCGACTTGATCGCGAAACTGGGCGTTGCGGGTTGCGATGAAGGATTTGTCGAAATCATTGTAGGTGTACATCTTATGCGACCTCTTGTTTGCCGTGGACGTAATTGGATGGGCCTTTTGCGCGAAATGCTTCGCGAAAATGCGTGGTTTGTGGGGCGGTGCCGTCAAGGGTCACATCTATCAGATAAGCGCCAACAACATCAGCGATCTGTTGGCTGCCCTCGATCAGGCGCAGATCGGCGTGTGCCTCATCTGTCAGGATTTCGGCATCGGCCAAATCGCGGGTCCAGCCCGTGGTTGTTTGATAAATCACGTCGCCTTTGAGCAGATCATTGGCGGTGACGACTTTGGGGGTGAATGATTTAGACATTATGCAAATTCCCGTGAGATGACGGTTGAAGCGATTTCAGAGGCTGCGCGCGGCGCAAGACCATAGAAGGTAAGGGCGGGGCCGGTCATGTTTGCGTCCGCGAGATCGGCAGGCAAATGAGCTAGCGTTGTAGATAGGACGCGCTGATCAGGGCGTGATGCATTTTCGATCACAGTCACAGGTGTGGTTTTTTCCGCACCGTGCATGATTAAACGGCCTTGAACGAAGCGGGCTGATTTCTTGCCCATATAGATCGCGGCGACTTCATTCGGTTGGGCCAACGCGGCCCAGTCGTGATCTGCGAATCCCTGCATGTCGTGACCCGTCAAAAAGCGCACAGACGCGTTGCGGTGACGTTTGGTGAGGCTTTGACCGATGGACGCCACAGCAGCAGACGCCGCGGTGATACCAGGCACGATGTGCCAGCCGATCCCTGCCGCGGTCACAGCATCCAGTTCTTCATCAAGGCGCCCAAACACAGTGCTATCGCCAGATTTTAAGCGCACAACTTGGGCACCTGTCAGGCCATGCTCGACCAGAAGATCGTTGATGGTTTCCTGCGGGGTAGAAGGGCCAAAGCCCTCTTTACCCACATCGAGCATGATCGCCTCGCGGCGTGCCAGCTCTAAGATTTCAGGGCTGATCAGGCGGTCATAGATCACCACATCTGCCTCATCCAAGGCTTTTCGGGCCTTTAGGGTCAGCAACTCAGGATCGCCCGGACCAGCACCCACAAACGCGATGTGGCCCTCGCGCGCCTCGCGGTTCATGTGATCGCTAAGCAGCGCATCAAGCGCGGGCTGAACCGCATCAACGCCATCGGCAATCGCCGCGGGTCCGGCGTTAAAGTAATAATCGCGCCAGAAATCGCGGCGGGCACGGCCAAATGGCAACTTGTAAGACATTTTACGGAATGTTTTGCCGATACGGGCGAGGGTGCCTAGCGTGCTCGGCAGTTTCTCTTCCAGATCAGCTTTGATTGCGCGGGCCAATACGGGGGCTGCGCCCTCTGTGCCGATGGCGATGACCACAGGATCGCGGTCCACAATGGCAGGTGTGATGAATTGGCTGTCTTCAAGGTTGTCGACCACATTCACCAATGCGCCGTCGGCGTTGGCGATGGCAGCTGTGCGTTTGTCTTCAACCGCGTCTTCGTCGGCCGCATAGAAGATGACAGCGCACATTGTGTCGCCCGGTTCCATCGCACGGCTTATCAAGGTCAGTTTGCCAGCCTCGGCCCAGTTTTTAATTTCTGGTGCAGCATCGGGCGCAAAGACGGTGATGTTAGCAGTGGTCTTAAGCAACAGGCGCAACTTGGCCAAGGCCGCGTCACCACCACCGGACAGCACAATGCGGCGTCCTGCGGTTGCTAGAAAGATTGGGAAATGATCCATATTGCTTTTCCTTTCTGCCTTTTCTTGGCTTCAATATAGGAAATTTTCCCGATAATACGCTACCCATTGACTTCGATAAGGATGATTGTTCTACATCGGTTAGTAAATAGAACGCATGTACGCATTTTAGGGAATGAAGCGAATGAACGTCCGAATTGACGATGTAGACCGGAAAATTATGAAAGAGATGCAGCGTGATGCGAGCCAGTCTTTGGACGAAATTGCCAAGGCTGTAGGCAGTTCTAAGACGCCGGTGTGGAATCGCATCCGTAAATTGCGCGAGGCAAAAGTGATCGGTCAGCAGACCGTTTTCCTAAATGCTGAGGCGTTGGGATTTGAGGCGTGTTTCTTCGTTTTGATCCGCACATCCGAGCACGAAGCCGATTGGCAGGCCAAGTTCCTTAAGGCGCTTAACGACCGCCCAGAGGTGCAGGAGGCACATCGGTTGGCAGGCGATATCGATTATATTCTGAAGGTGCGCGTTAAAAACGCACGTGCCTATGATGAGTTCTATCAGGCGCTGATTTCAGAGGTGCGCGTGTTCAATGTGACCGCGTTACTGTCGATGGAAGAGATTAAATCAACAACAATGCTGCCGCTTTAACGGCTGACTATCAACTGTTCCAATTTGTGGAAATGATAGCTGTCAGCATAAACAGGGGCCTGCGCCAGTTGAAGATTGGGGCAGGCTTCAAACAACATTTTTAGCCCAATTTGCATCTCAAGCCGTGCAAGCGGGGCACCGACGCAGAAATGCAAACCGCCGCCAAAGGCGAGGTGTGATTTGCTGTTTTTGCTTGGTACGAATTGGTCGGCACTTTCCCAAACCTCCTCGCAACGCCCTGCCGATCCTAGGATCAAGGCGACCTCGTCCCCCTTTTTCAACGGCACTCCACAGACCTCGGTATCCTCATAGGCATAACGGGTAAACATGTGCAGTGGCGGATCATATCGCAGCAGTTCTTCGACGGTGTCTGCAATGTTGTCATCATTTAGCGCGCTGCTTGGTGTGTCATGTTCCAGCAGCGTTTTGACCGCATTGCCCATGCTGTGCACCGTGGCCTCGTGACCTGCGTTGAGAAGCAAGACGCATGTGCCGATCAACTCGTCTGTGCTTAGCTTTACACCGTCTTCTTCGGCGGCAATCAAGTTGGTGATCAGGTCATCACGCGGATCATCGCGCCGCGTTTCGATATAGGCGCGCAGGAAGGCGGAAAATTCGCTGGCGGCTGTGTTCGCTGCATCCTCAATCGCGCGACTGCGGTTGGCCTGATACATCGCTACCATCGCGTTGGACCAGCGCAGCAGGTCGTCGCCGTGTTCCTCGGGTACTCCCAAAAGGCGGGCGATGACGCGGACCGGCAGGTGTGTGCAATAGGCGGGGATCAAGTCGAATTCGCCCACGGGAAAGCCCGCGATCAGGTCATTGCAAATCTCGAGCACATCATCATTCAAGTTGGCAATGCGGCGGGATGTAAAAGCACGCAGGACCAACCCACGCAGACGGCGATGCGTGTCGCCTTCTTTTTCCAACATCGAATGCTCTTCCACCGTATCAAAGGCTTGCAGGTGATCGGGGACTGGCTTGCGCAGCTCTGCTGGAATCTCACGCCCCAACCGTTTGTCGCGCAGCAGGGCGTGGACAGTGGCGTGATCAAAGGCGGCCAACATGCCATAGTCCTCCCAATAGGCGACAGGCGTGTCGCGGCGCGCTTTTTCATAGAACGCATAGGGGTCTTGGACAAAAGCGGGATCGGTCGGGGATTGATTGAGTATGTGCATGTTTGCACAAAAGCGCAGGGTCGCTGGTCAATGCAAGGGCTGCTTTGCTAAGAGAGGGTATGAAACACGATTTTCTCTATCGTTTGTCGCTGATTGTGGCGTTCCTTGTGCTGGTAAGCGTCGTTGCAACTGTTGTGTGGCGCTATGGCTATGTGCAAGCGCTCAATCAGACCTCTCGTCAGGCTGAGGCAGATTTGGCATTGGCCAGTGACAGGCTAACAGGCCAGTTACAGCGTTACCGTGAATTGGCAGTTCTGACTGCAGATCGCCCCGCATTTCTTAACGCAATTCAATCTGGAAGCTATGCGCGCACACGGGCCGTCCTGCTGGAAATTGCCGATAAAACAGCAGCGCTGGACGTTATGTTGGTGGACGGGCAGGGCCGTGTTGTTTCGGCTGCCCGCGGAACCGTTGGCGTCGATCTAAGCCACACGCCCTATGTACAGCGTGCGATGCAAGGCGCGCTTGGCAGATCGCATGGTGTGCGCCAGCCCTTTGATGAACGGGTCTATTACTACGCCGCGCCGATTGTGGATCAGGCGTCTGAGGTCTCCGGTGTTATTGTTGTCGCGGTGAATATTGCGGCGATTGAATGGGATTGGGTCGGGGGAAATCCTGCTGTCTTTTTCACAGATGTCTCTGGCGGTGTCTTTATTTCAAACCGATCGGACTTGGTGTTCTGGAACCGCCCTGTGGGGCAGGCAGGCCTGATCCCTCTAAGTGGAAAAGCGCCGCAATTTGAAAGCTATATCTTAGGCGGCCATGAGGTTTGGGACCTTGGCTGGGGACCATACCTGCCCGAAAATGCATTGCATCTATCGCGTGATTTGCCAGTGGTTGGATTGGTGGGCGAGGTGCTGGTTGATTTGCAACCAGCGCGTCGGTTTGCCGTGTTGCAGGCTGCTGCGGTCGCTGCGCTGTTCTTGGCCTTTGGCGCGTTCTTGTTTGTTGCAACTGAGCGGCGGCGCACATTATCACAAGCCAATGCCATGCTTGAGGGACGTGTAGCGGAACGTACGGCGGCGTTGGAGCAATCTAACACACAGTTGCGGCGTGAGGCGACTGAGCGTGAAGAGGCCCAAGCTGCTTTGGCCCAAGCGCAAGTTGATTTGGAACAAGCCAGCAAATTAAGCGCGCTTGGGCAGATGAGCGCGGGCATCAGTCATGAACTGAACCAACCGCTGATGGCAATCCGATCATTTGCAGAAAATGGCCTGCAATTTTTGGAACGTGACAAACCCGAAAAAGCGACTGAGAACCTTGTACGTATATCTGATTTGGCGCGGCGTATGGGGCGGATCATCAAGAACCTAAGGGCGTTTGCGCGACAGGAAACCGAGAGTCTAATACGTATTGATGTGGTTGCCGTTTTGGACAGCGCACTTGAGTTGACCCAAAGTCGATTGCAAGAAGATGGCGTGGTGCTGGTCTTTGATCGGCCCAATGCGCCTGTCTGGGTTCGCGCGGGCGAGGTGCGTCTGGCGCAGGTATTTGTCAATCTGATCAATAACGCTGCCGACGCGATGCGCGTGGTCACGGACAAACAACTGGTTATCAAAATTGATCCTGTAGAGGATAACGCACTTACCTTACGTTTCGGCGATTCTGGACCCGGTATTAATCTTCCTGAAAAGGTATTTGACCCATTCTATTCTACCAAAGAGGTGGGTGAGTCTGAAGGAATGGGCCTTGGGCTGTCCATTTCCTACGGTATCGTGCAAGGGTTTGGCGGCGAAATTCAAGGCCGAAACTTGGACCAAGGGGCGGAGTTCACGGTCAAATTGATGCCATGGCATGAGGGCGATCAAGCATGAGTAAACAAATTTTATTGGTCGACGACGACAGTGCTGTGCGTGATGCAGTTGCTCAAACACTTGAGCTTGCTGATCTTGAACCGATCGCATTCAGTTCATTCGTAGCGGCGAAAGATACGATCTGTGCCGACTTTGAGGGCGTCGTCTTGTCTGACATTCGTATGCCCGGTCGTGATGGGTTTTTCCTTTTGGACTATGCCAAAAGCCAGGATCCAGACTTGCCCGTAATATTGTTAACAGGGGAAGGTGATGTTCCGATGGCGGTAAGCGCGATGGGTCAAGGTGCGTTTGGGTTTTTAGAAAAACCCTGTGCGCCCAAAGACTTGTTGGCTGTGATTGAGCGTGCATTACGAACGCGAAACATTGTGCTTGAAAACCGTCGTCTTCGGGTTTTGGTCGAAACAGGTGATCCGGCTGAACGGATGTTGTTTGGTCAGTCTGAGTTATCACAAGCTTTGCGGACAAGGGTACGTCGTGTTTCGCAGCTTGAGACTGAAGTGTTGATTATGGGCGCGCCGGGTGCCGGTATTTCAAAAGTCGCAGAGGTTATTCACCTGTCATCACCACGTTCCAAATCCCCCTTTGTAAAACGTGCGGGGTCTGGCATGTCGCCAGACGATCTCAATGAAGCGGTCAGTTCTGCAAAAAGCGGTAGTCTGTTTATCGATGAAATCGCTCTACTTCCGGCAGATTCACAGCTTGCATTATTAGAGCAGCTTGAACAACCAAACAGCGTGCGCCTCCTGGCTGGCAGCACACGTGATCTTGTGAAAGCTGTTGATAATGGGTCGTTTAACGGTGACTTGTTCTACCGGATTGAGGTGACGCCTTTGCGGATCCCTTCACTGTCTGAGCGGCCGGAAGACATTCCAATTCTATTTCGACATTATGTAGCACAAGCTAGCGAGCAGGCAGGTCTGACAGCGCCGGAAATAACTCAAGAGTTTACGTCTAGTTTGATGACCCAAGATTGGCCTGGAAACACGCGATCCTTGATGAGCGCTGCCATGCGATTTGTTCTAGGTATGCCTGAGGACGTGACACAGGCAGTCGAACTGGGGCTAAGCGAGCAAATGGCACGGGTTGAGAAGTCGTTGTTGATTGCTGCCTTGGGCCGCCATAACGGGCGGGCTGTTGAGGCAGCTGCCGGCCTGCAACTGCCGCGCAAGACATTCTACGATAAGCTGGCGCGTTACGGGATTCGCGCGGAGGACTTCCGCCGTTAGAATGTGCGGATTTTCGCACTTTGGGGTTAACGGCTGTGCAGTTTCTCGCACAACTATAGAAGCCTGCACAAGTTTCAAAACGACTAAATGGGTTTAACATTCTGTTTTTAATTGGCTTTACCATAATTACCTAAGTTCGCCATAAACACATTGCCGCGATACTTTTCCTAGGTTCAAATATGGGGGACGCGGCAAATTGGAACTGCTGCGCGAGACTTTAAAATTCTCTGGGAGGAGACCACCATGAAATTATTTACAGCTGCCGCTGTTGCACTCACCATGTCCGTATCTGCGGGCGCGGTTTCTGCGGCTTGTGATGATGGCGAGATCGTTATCAAGTTTAGCCACGTCACGAACACTGACAAGCACCCAAAAGGCATCGCAGCCACATTGCTTGAGCAGCGCGTCAACGATGAGATGAACGGCAAAGCC
>Ga0228672_1000044_pt1 | contig 95008 bp, 90 predicted proteins | sample 90DmetaG_FD_182788 | JGI IMG/M metagenome (GOLD analysis project Ga0228672, IMG submission 182788) | Seawater microbial communities from Monterey Bay, California, United States - 90D | ecosystem: Environmental > Aquatic > Marine > Coastal | place: USA: California | collected 2016-11-08 | reverse complement strand
CTACATCGAGATGTTCTACAACCCAACACGCAAGCACACGAACAATGGCATGCTGTCACCGGTTGACTATGAAATGAAACAACAGAGAATGAACGAGGCAGGCGTCTAAGAAACTAGGGGCACCTCAGACATTCGCTTGTAAGCTTGTATCACTCACGGCTGCAGTCGCGCCACTGCCTGTGTTGTAATAGATGCAATCACTCGTGCCGTAGTCATCATCATTTACGACACCATCACCACCGTCTGTAATAGATGCATTTACAATTTGAAGTGTAGTGTGATCCGCCGAGACCCCGTTCAACAACGCCGCATTCTCTGCGTTGTAGTTTGATTCTGTTGGATCAACATTCAAGGAACTGAAGTTCACCATATAAATCAAATTGGCCATCTCGTTACTTCTCCTCAAAACAGCGCCCAGTGCGCTCGCCGCTAAAACGCGGACTTATAAAACCATTACCCATTTTGAAACGATGCAAAGAGCGCAGGGCGACTCGCACATCGGTATTTTCAGGAGAGTGAATGAATGGCACGCGAGCCAAAACCAAGACCGATTAAAGGCAATTTAGCGGCCTTCTCGTTTCGTGTTAGCGCTTGATAGATTGCGGCAGTAATCCGACGAGCGCACATCATTAATACCCCCAAAGATTAAAAGTATCTCGAAAGATACTATGAAGTGCGGTCGCCCCCGTGACCTTTAGACATCGCCCCCAAGTGGGCTTAAAGAACTCATAGCCACTGATTGACGTCAAAAAAAGAGAAAAATCAGTGTCAAATTACTGACTTCCAAGATTTTAGAACTAAATGCGTAAAGATCGCACTGCCCCCATCTCTACCATAGGGTGGTTTTCTGTTTCCAAGACCGAAACAATAAAAAAACGTAAATTATCCACAAACCTATGCCACTAATGATTTTTTAACGTTTTCGATAGCAGAAGCAAAAATAGGATTGTTTTGCAAAATGGAACCGATCAATCTTAAGTAGACCAATAAATGGGCACCTTGACGCTAGGTCAGCCTAAAAAAAATTGTTCACGATAGCCCACCAATGATTGCAAAACCTTTCGATTGTAATAATATCGAAAGATATTATGACACAATTCTGCGAATCGCATGGACGTTCAAAACGGGAAACGAACCCCGAACAACATTTAAGGCACGCGCCTTATCGGCATCGAATTCTATCTATTTGGAATTATGAGGCTGTACCATTTAATTGGTACCCAAGGCCGGACTCGAACCGGCACTCCTGTTACAGAAGTGGATTTTGAATCCACCGCGTCTACCATTCCGCCACTTGGGCCTCATGCGCTTCATCTAACGTGCTCTTTGAGCGGCGTAAAGTGCATATTTCGGCTCTTTTTAAGACCCTTTGACATTTGTGCGTTTCCCACGGCATTACACCTTTAAAAATAAGTGTTCTGAGGGATCAATTTAAAATGTTAAAAAGACTTTACGCTTGGACTATTCGTATGGCCGAACACCCAAATGCATTGTGGGTTCTGGCATTGGTCGCATTTGTCGAAAGTTCTTTCTTTCCGATTCCTCCAGACGTCATCATGGTTCCAATGATCTTGGCGCAGCCGCGTCGCGCATGGTTGATCGCGGGCGTCGCCCTAGCGGCTTCGGTCCTGGGTGGATTGTTGGGATACGCAATTGGCGCACTGGCATTTGAAACGATTGGCGAACCGATCCTTGCCAGCCTTGGCAAAGCGGATTCTATGGCGGAGTTCAGCACACGCTTTAATGACATGGGTTTCTGGGCCGTCCTCACCGCTGGTGTGACCCCCTTCCCTTATAAGGTCATCACAATCATGTCCGGCTGGACCGGAATGCCGTTGGCCACCTTCATCATGACCTCAATATTGGCGCGCGCGTTGCGTTTCTTTGTCGTCGCGGCATTGCTGCGCACCTTTGGCGCACCAATTCGTGATTTCATTGAGCGCCGTTTAGGCCTTATGTTCACATTATTCGTGGTGATCTTAGTCGCCGGTTTTGCAGCGGTGAAGTTCCTATGACCCAAAAACATTATTTTATGGCTGCGGCTCTTGGCTCTGCCGCATTGATGTTGGGGGCCCTCGCCTTTCAACATATTGGCGGTATGGCCCCGTGCAAGCTGTGTATCTGGCAACGTTACCCACACGTGGTTGCCATTGCTTTGGGTGCGCTTGCGCTAAGCTTTGAGAATGCGTGGTTGCGCACTGGCATCATTTTAGCCGGTGCATTGTCTACAGCAACCACAGCCGTCATTGGCGTTTATCATGCAGGTGTTGAACAGGGCATCTTTGAAGGTCCCACCAGCTGCACCTCAAGCGCAATCGACAACATGAGTGCGGATGATCTGTTGGCTAAGATCATGGCGGCCCCTTTGGTGCGCTGCGATGATATTCCATGGCAACTGGCAGGCATCAGTATGGCAGGTTGGAACGCCATCGTCTCAATCGTGCTCTGTGGTCTATGGCTGATGGCGATGAAACGCCGTTAAGTCGACTTGCGTGTTGTAAGCAGCAAACTTGTTTCACTAGCGACAATACCATCTAGCCTGCGAATGCGGGTCAAAACCTCGTCAAAGCTCTCGAGTGTGTCTGTTCCAACTTCGACGATCACATCCCAACGCCCATTGGTCGAGTGAACTGCCCTCAATTCGGGCATGCCGTTGAGTTGGCGAATGATCTTGTCTGTTCCACGCCCTTCAATACCGATCATCATCAGGCCACGCACGGGATCACTTAATGTGTCCTGCCGCATCACAACGGTAAAACCAACGATCTCACCTTTTTGGCGCAGCCGCTCAATACGCCCTCTGACTGTAGTCCGCGACACGCCCAATCTTGCCGCCAAATCAGACAGCGAAGCACGCGCGTCATGGCGAAGGGCAGCAATTATGGCGGTATCCGTTTCGTTCACAACTTCTTCCATATCGTTTAATTAGGTTTCGTTATGGTCAATTTGATGACTGCAATGCAACCAATTCATTCATCATATTGTTCTCAAAGCTAAAATGGGACCAATAATGAACACACATGATATCACGCTTATCGGCGCCCCGCTGGATTGTGGCAAGCAACGCGCTGGATGCCTTATGGGTCCAGATGCGTACCGCACGGCCGGTTTACCGGAGGCATTGCGCGAATTAGGCCATAGCGTCCAGGACGCAGGCAATGTCGCGCCCAATGCGCACAAGGCCGCGCCGTCTGACACGATATACGCCCTTCCCGAAAACATCGCGTGGACAGAAGCACTGGCCGACGCTGCACAATCCGCAATGAAAGGCAGTGTACCTATCTTTATGGGTGGCGATCACGCCCTATCGCTTGGCACCGTTTTGGGCGTTGCGCGTCACGCTGCACAAGCCGACCGGACATTGTTCATCCTGTGGCTTGATGCACATACGGATTTCCACACGCCCCACACCACCAGTTCCGGCAACCTGCACGGCACCCCCGTTGGCTATTTGTCAGGGCGCGAAGGGTTCGATGGGTTTCCGATATTTGAACACCCTGTGCCGCATGAGAACATCTGCCTCATTGGTCTGCGGTCCGTGGATCAGGCCGAACGCGAGGATATGCAGGACACGGCCATCCGAAGTTATGATATGCGTGCAATTGATGAAGGTGGGATTGCAAGGCCATTGGCCCAATTCCTTGCAGACGTGAAGGCCGCCAACGGCTTGCTACATGTCTCTTTGGATGTTGATTTCCTTGATCCATCCGTGGCCCCAGCCGTTGGTACAACTGTCCCTGGCGGTGCCACTGTGCGCGAAGCCCATCTAGTGATGGAGATGCTGCACGACAGCGCCTTGATGACGTCGCTGGATTTGGTCGAGCTAAACCCGTTCCTAGATGAACGCGGCCGCACCGCACAATTAATGGTCGAACTGACCGCCTCTGCTATGGGGCGCAAAGTGTTTGACCGCCCTACCCGCGCTTTTGATTAAGGACACTGATATGATCAACCTAAACCCCTCCGACAAAGCACTGGTCCCATTTGTTTCTGTCGACCACATGATGAAGCTGATCCACCACATTGGGCTGCATGACATGCTGAAAGGCATTTCCAGCTATGTTGAGGCTGATTTCAAGCGCTGGGAAAGCTTTGATAAGACACCACGCGTCGGCAGCTACTCTGATGAAGGCGTGATGGAGTTGATGCCAACCTCGGATGGTCTTGATTACGGATTTAAATACGTCAACTGCCACCCCAAGAACACCGAAGAAGGGTTGCAAACTGTCGTGGCCTTTGGGTTGTTGGCGGATGTGGCCAGTGGTTATCCTGTGTTGTTGACAGAGATGACCTTGCTCACTGCCCTGCGCACCGCGGCAACTTCGGCTGTTGTGGCAAAGTTATTGGCCCCAAAGGGCGCACGCGTCATGGCAATGATCGGCAATGGGGCACAGTCCGAATTTCAGGCAACCGCCATGCAAGCCATCGTTGGGATTGATGAGGTGCGATTGTATGACATTGATGCTGCCGCCACCGCAAAATGTGCGGCGAACTTGCAAGGCACTGGTATGAAAATTGTCGCCTGCAAAACCGGCCAAGAGGCCATTGAGGGTGCCCATATCATCACCACATGCACGGCTGACAAGGCATATGCCACGATCCTGACCGACAACATGGTAGGCGCGGGTGTCCACATCAACGCGATTGGTGGCGATTGTCCGGGCAAAACAGAACTGGCCGAAGCGATCCTGCATCGCTCAGAGATCTTTGTGGAATATCCCGAACAGACACGGATTGAAGGCGAAATTCAGCAATTGGCAACGGATCATCCAGTCACTGAACTTTGGCAGGTCATGACGGGACAGGCCGATGGGCGCACATCAGAGGCACAGATCACTCTGTTCGACAGTGTCGGCTTCGCAATCGAGGACTTTAGCGCCCTGCGCTATGTGCGCGATCAGATCAAAGCGACCAAACTGTTCCATCCGCTTGATCTGCTGGCAGATCCAGAAGACCCACGCGATCTGTTTGGGATGTTGCAACGGGCGGGGTGAAGTTTACTTGGGTATTGCTTTTTAAGTAGGCCCTCATTGGATTCACAATCTATGAGAGATTATCAGCTCCGAAACGAAGCGCGCACATCGTGTAACGGGCGTAATGTGATGCACGTTAGAATTGTCTTCGTTGGAACCAAACGCTATTGTGGCGAAACATTCGCGAGAGGGGTAAAGATGTATTTAAAGTCCAAAAGCGCGCCAAACGCTTTTATTTTGAGATCCGCGAACCCTGCATCTTCGCTACAATTTTCGAACAAAGAACTGCACTATTTCGAAGTTGAAGTCGAAACGCCCAGTATGCAAGCTAGCAAAAAAATCAGTACGTATGATTTTAATAAGACTGATGGCTTCACCGAATTTTTCGAACATCTCTCGTTGCAAAATAAGCCATGGAGCGATGTCAAACTTTGGGAACCTTTGGAAAGAGATATGAGCTTAGCTGCGACATGCAGTGCTTTAGGTCACGTCGCAATCAAAGTTGTGCTCAAAGAGGGCTGTTCATCCGAAGACAGTTGGTCCTTGGAGTGCGTCTTAATTTTTGACTTCGGGATGCTTCCAAGTTTTGCCCACGATGCAAAGAAATTCTATGGGAAATGTTTCCCCGCCTAAAACATCAGGTGTTGCAACAGTAAATCCGATAAGCGCTGATAAGTTAACCTCAACTCCCCCTATTACGCCTCTAGCTCTGCATCCCAATACAGAAAGTCCATCCAACTATCGTGAAGATGGTTGGGTGGGAATTTGCGGCCCATGTTGCGCAATTCCTCGGCGGCGGGTTGGCGCGGTGGTTTCCTCAGGTTCATTCCTGTGTGGTGAAGCGATTTGCAGCCTTTACGCAGATTGCATGGGCTACAGGCCGCAACAACGTTTTGCCAACTGGTCACGCCGCCAGAGGCACGTGGAACAACGTGGTCAAAGGTAAGTTCTCCACTCTTTCCACAATACTGGCATCTGAATTCATCCCTCAAAAATAAATTAAAGCGCGTGAAGCCCACGCGCTTTTGAGGTTTGACATAATCTTTTAGGACAACAACAGACGGTATTCTGATCACCGTACTTGGGGAATGCACCACGTCATCGTATTCCGCCACAATATCGACCCGATCCAGCCACGCGGCTTTGACCGCGTCCTGCCATGTCCATAAAGACAAGGGATAATAACTGAGCGGTCGATAATCCGCATTCAACACCAACGCCGGATGTTTACTCATCGCGCTGGGGCCGCCCACCAAGTCGGCGCGAAAATCGGTGTTAAGAGTACTGCCTAAGTCATTGGCCATATTGCGTGCCATCCTTACCCATACTGTGTCTAACAGCATTCTCGGGGACGGATCCCTGATCCTGCACCTATGACTATATATCGTGGTCGACAGCTTGCAACCCCAAGCTGCCCCACAACATCTCGTGTATGAATTAGGCTAAGTTTGTAACGCTATGGTGACGGGTCAGAGCCCTAGTTTGTCACGCATAAAGGCTAATGAAACAGATAGGCCATCAGGTGCGATCCCGTGGGCGGTGCCCTGCATCACGTGGGCAAAGACGTCTTTCCATCCCGCTTCTTGTAAGGCTTCGGCTGCCAATTGCAGGGATTGCGGTGGCACAACATCATCTTGATCGCCGTGAACCAACAAGATTGGTGGACGGCCTACAACTTCATCAGCCAACAAATCTGGACGCAACAAACGCCCTGCAATGGCAACGACGCCTGCAATTTCATCTTCGCGGCGCGGCGCGATGTGCAGGCTCATCATGGCCCCTTGGGAGAAGCCGAACAGAACAACCTGTTCAGGAAGAACATCTTCATCGACCATCAGGGCATCCAAGAAGGAATTAAAATCCTCAACGGCAGCGTCCATGCCGCGCTCGGATTCTTCTTCGGATGAACCGTCGATGTATGGGATCGGGAACCATTGGTATCCGTTTGGCATACCAGGGATCAATTCAGGCGCATCAGGTGCGATAAACAAGGTATCTGGAAGGTGCTCGCTCAGTGGATCAGCCAACCCCAAAAGGTCTGCGCCGTTGGCTCCGTAGCCATGCACAAACACAACAACAGATCGTGTTTCGCCCGAAACCGGCTCGCGCCGCTCTGCATTCAATACTCGTGTCATCAGATACCTTCCCTGCCCTTTGCAATGTGGTAGTACGCAAACAACAGCCGCGCTGCAACCGACCGCCATGGCGACCAATCCAGTGACATCTGCCGCAGCTCTTTTTCCTTTGGTCGTTCCGACAACCTATAAAGGTCCTGGGCGGCGACTTGCAGCGCTAAATCACCCGGAGCAAAGACATCGCAACGCCCAAGCGAAAACATCGCATAGATTTCAGCCGTCCAAATCCCAATGCCTTTGACAGCCGTAAGGGTAGACATCACGTCAGTATCTGACGCGTGGCGCAATGCATCATAGTCAATCTGCGCCTCTGCGAGGGCTTGGGAATACGCAATCTTTTGGCGGCTTAACCCCGCGCTGCGCAGTCCATCCTCACCCGCGGCTAGAACTGCGGCTTCGGTCGTTAGACCTGCATCTTCCATCCGTTTCCAGATTGCGGCGGCAGAGGCGACCGACACTTGTTGTGAAATGATCGCACTAAGTAATTGGGCAAAGCCATCAGGTCTGCGGCGCAACGGCAGTGGCCCCGTTTCGGACAACGCATAGGCAAGGCGTTCATGGTGTGCGGCAAGCCACGCAGCGCCTTCAGCAACATCCGCGTCTGTTTCAATGATCCGCATAACCAGCCACCCGTTTTGCGACATCCATGAATGTTGCCGTTTGTAATTGGGGCACGCCCATATCAGTTTTTTGGATCATAATAACCTTTATCCCAAGGTTACCAGCGGCATCGACTTTGCTGCGTCCCTGAACGCTGCCTGAATTGCGCAGGATCAGGCAATCTACCTTAAGAGATTGAAGTGTTTGCATTTCTGCGGTCACTGAAAACGGACCTTCGCCAAATATGTATTCGCCATTTTCTAGGGGAAAAGCACGGTCATGTTGTTCTAGCTGGCGGCACATGACGTATACATCGGCGCGATCCTGAAACGCATGAACACTGCCCCGCCCCGTGGCAAGGAACACACGAGCGCCTTTTGGGAGGGCAGCAACAGCCTCTTTCATTGAGGTAACACTGATCCAGTCTTCATTTTGCTTGGGTGTCCATTCTTCGCGGATAACGCGCAGGTAAGGCAGTTCTAAACCGCGTGCGATGGTGCCAAGGCGGGCCTCAAACGGATGGGCCGCATCCACAACCATGTCAAACCGCTCAGAGGCTACGTATCCGGCAAAATCCGCATCAGTTTCAAATGTACCGTCATATATTTTTGCAGGTGGTTCGGCGCGGGCGACTGCGCGCCCTTCCGTCACGCAAATGACCTCATGCCCTTCAATTACAGAGAGTTCACGCGCCAAAGCGACGCTTTCCCCCATTCCCGCAATCAACAGCAGCTTCATCATTTTACCTAGCGTTAAAGCAAGGGCCTATTGCCCATGCTCAACCTAAGGGCTATCGCGAATTCATGACAGATTCAAATTCAGATCCCGTTTCGCACAAACGTGCCGTTCGCAACGTCACCGTTTTGGTCTTAGCCCAAGCAATATTGGGCGCGCAGATGCCGCTCATTTTCACGATTGGTGGCTTGGCTGGGCAATCGCTGGCGTCAAACGTTTGCTTTGCGACCTTGCCGATTTCGATGATCGTGCTGGGATCGATGCTATCTGCGACCCCTGTTTCATCGATTATGCAAAACCATGGCCGGCGCGTTGGTTTTTGGTTGGGGACATTGGGTGGCGCTATTGGTGCTGCTGTTTGTGCCTACGCCTTATACATCAGCAGCTTCCCATTATTCTTGGTCGGGAGTTTCTTTACCGGTGTCTACATGTCCGCGCAGGGTTTTTACCGCTTTGCCGCGGCAGATTCTGCGTCCGATGCATTCCGTCCCAAGGCGATCTCATACGTTATGGCAGGTGGGCTTGTTGCTGCGGTGCTTGGCCCGCAACTGTTCAAGGTCACTTCTGACGCGATGGTGGTCCCTTTCCTAGGGACTTATTTAGCGGTGATCGTCATCAATGTCGTCGGATCAGCCCTATTTCTATTCGTGGATATGCCCAAACCTGAGGCCCCGACTGCAGACACCCCCAAAGGGCGTACCCGTTGGGAACTGATCACAACGCCACGGATCGCGGTCGCGGTGATCTGTGCAATGGTATCATACGCCTTGATGAACTTGGTCATGACCTCGACGCCTTTAGCCGTTGTGGGCTGTGGGTTCACCAAGGGCACTGCCGCGGATGTGGTCACGGGCCACGTTTTGGCGATGTTCATTCCCTCCTTCTTTACCGGCCACCTGATCGCCCGCTTTGGCGTTGAAAAGATCATGGGGCTGGGCATTGCGATTCTTGGCAGTGCTGGCATCGTTGCGCTGAGCGGCGTGGCCCTGCCCAATTTCTTTATCGCATTGATATTGCTAGGTATTGGTTGGAACTTCGGCTTTATTGGGGCCACATCCATGTTGGCAGGTGCACATACAGTTCACGAGCGTGGACGTATGCAGGGCCTGAATGACTTGTTGGTCTTTGGCGGCGTCACGATCGCGTCGCTTGCCTCCGGCGGATTGATGAATTGTTCTGGTGGCAGCGCAGTTCAAGGCTGGGCTGCGGTGAACTATGCGATGGCACCGTTCTTGGTCCTCGCCGCTGGTGCGTTGATCTGGTTGGTGACGCGGCCTGAAGAAAAGCCCGCGCCCTAAGATAAGCTACCAGCGCCCCGTGAAGGCAGCCCAAGCAAGGTTGCCCTGAACGGGGCGTATCGCCCCCTCTGCCACAATATAAGGGTCCGCTATCACCTGTTGCAGCACCTTTTGCGCAGATAGCGCTGACCACAAAGCAGGACGTGATGCCTTGGACACGGCGTTGCGCGATTTGCGCGCTTTGGTCAGGCGGTCAAGGCCAGATTGCGCCAGCTCTTGGATCGCCTCTGCGCGTCCATCGACCATCGGAATACGTTTTTCTTCCTCAAGCTTTGGCACCGCTTGGAACCATGTGGCCAAGCCAGCCGCACAGGCCACATCACGCACCACAGCTTCGTCACATTCGCCCAAACGTCTTGCTGTGGCGACCATAAGATGCCCTGCTGTTTGATCTATATACCGATCAAAGTGTTCAGCATCTTCAAAGGCATCTTTGTATATATCCCAACGCCTTATCGCCACCAGCTGATCTAACATCTTGGCATCGCCGGGCGTGAGAATTTGTGACAAGGGTGTGGCCACCTCATGTCTGCGCGGTGCTTTGCCCAGACTGATTTCTTCCAAGACATCGCGCCACCATTGCAAACGCATCTCGGCGATCATCGCCTCTTTGGTTACCCATGGTGCGCGTGCAACTTCGACGTTCAGGGCATAAAGCGTAAACATCACAGGACGCGCAGCCAACGGGGCTGCAATCACAGTGCGAAAGCGCTCCGGATCGCCCCGTTCAACCAAGCCAGCGCAGGCTTTTATATCATCGTTAAATTCCACTGAGGTCCTCTTTGATCGCAGCAAGCGTTTCATCTGCATCCACAATCGCAAGATGCCCGATGTCGGGTACCACCAGATAGCGCCCCTTGCCAGTCACAGATGACATCAAAGGTTGATATTGTGCCGCGACAAATGATTCATCCGCGGATCCAGTTATGACAGTGAAGGCTGGAAGTGCAGCAATATCGCGCAAATAGTCGCCGCGCGGCGCATAGCCAGTGCTCAAACGATAGCTATATTGCGTAGTGGCAGTGTCACCCAAAGGTCCGTCTAAAACCTGCTGTGGCATACTGAATTGGATCACACCAAGATGGTTCAGGGCCGTTATGCGGAAAGTATTCAAGATCGACAACCCAATCAGGCGTCGAAGATATACATGTGCCCATCCACCTGAATTTTCGCGCGTTGTGGGCGCGTTGTGTTTTAGAAATGGGGTCAAAAGCACAGCGTGATCAATCATTTCACCGTGTTTCCCGCCAGCAAAGCGCACCACAAGGCCGCCACCAGAGGAGTGACCAAGCATGACAACCTTTTGATTGGGCTGTGCGGTCGTTTTGATCAGATCCGCCAAATCGTCCTTAAACTGGTTGATGTAATCAATGTCACCGCGCCTTTGTGGGGTCACGCCGTGTCCACGCAAATCTGGGACCACGACATCTGCTTGCGTCGCCAACCCTTTGGCCAACCCATGAAACTGCATCCCATGCCAGCCAGAACCGTGCACCATGATCAACAAGGGCTTATCGATTCCCCCTGCACCATACCGGCGCACTGCGATGGTATTTCCATCACGCATCGTGACGGCTTGAGTTTCAGGTAGGTCGCTTAAATCTTGGCCAAGTGCCGCGTCAAAATCCAAGCTTTTGATTGGCGGTCGCTTTTTAATCGGGTCTGTGACCACCAAAAGGACAGCAACGCCAAGCGTGACTAAGACAGAGGTAAGAAACATTGTAAGCATCTTTTTCACCATCATTCTTCCAACTCGAAAATGTCATGTACAGAAATGTCCAAAACTTTGGCTAGGGTCAACGCAAGTACGGTTGAGGGCACAAAGACTTTGTTCTCAATTGTGTTTATCGTTTTACGTGACACACCTGCGGTACTCGCAAGGTCAGCTTGGGTTAACCCTTTGACCTTACGCAACTCTTTGAGGGAGTTGTGCAGCCCAATCATGACATGCGCCATTCATAAAATGTGAGCAGTAATAAGTAGGACGCGCCTGTAAGGGTGCCCATCGCGGCAAAAGTGGTTTCCCATGAGAGGCCCGTCGCCATGATGATGACGGCAAAAATAGGGTACATTAGAACAGCAATCCAATAGGCATGGCGCTGTGCGCGGTGGTTCAGCTCATCATACATCTCATCATGTGCCATCTGCCGCGCAGAGCTGTCACCCAGAAGAAAAGCAATAGCGATACCAACACTGGCAAGCAAACCCGCCGTCATCGGGATAAACCACCATATGGGTTGCGGATCATTCTGCGCAATCGCCAAGATGTCATAAACCAAACAGCTAAGCCCCGTGATACCCAACAGGATTGTGCGAACTTTTGAAATGTCTGTATCTTATAGTGCCATATCTTACGCCCCCAATGTAACCTACGAGTTACACGAGAGGCATAAAAATGTAACGTCAAGGTTACTTATTGATGGGTGTATCGCGCAAGATTTTCCAACGGATACCATCAAGCAACGCCTCAAACGATGCGTCGACTATGTTCGCACTGACACCAACTGTGGACCAACGGTTGCCCCGCCCGTCCTCGTAATCGATGATCACGCGTGTCACGGCTTCGACCCCGCCTTGAGTGATACGCACTTTGAAATCGACAAGGTGCATGTCGTCGATCATTGATTGATACGGACCAAGGTCTTTGGCCAATGCCTTGGACAAAGCATTCACAGGACCACGATCACCGCCTGTTTCGTCCATGGATTCACTGACAGACAGCTTTTTCTCGCCGTTCACCTTCACAACAACCACGGCCTCAGACAGGCTAACCATCTGATCACGTTTATTTTTGCGACGTTCGACAGTCACCCGGTAGCGTTTCACCTCAAACAGGTCTGGCATCAGGCCCAGTTCATCGCGCGCCAACAGCTCAAAACTGGCTTGCGCGGTGTCATAGGAATATCCATCGGCTTCCCGCACCTTGATGCGGTCCAAAATGCGACCCAATGCAGGGTCTTTTGGCGCAACTTCGATCCCTGCGGATTCCAAGCGACGGCGCAGATTGGATTGCCCTGCTTGGTTCGACATCGGGATCACACGTTCATTGCCAACCAACGATGGCTCGATGTGTTCGTAAGTTGTTGGGTCTTTCAGAATTGCACTGGCGTGCAGCCCCGCCTTATGCGCGAAGGCCGAGGAGCCGACAAAGGCGGCTTGTTTTTGTGGGACGCGGTTCAGGATTTCGTCCAACATACGGCTGGTGCGACATAGGTTTTGCAATGCATCTGCGGGCACACCGGTTTCAAATGTGCTGGCGTACGGCTCTTTCAACAATAAGATCGGGATCAGGGTCACAAGGTTGGCATTGCCACAGCGCTCTCCCAGCCCGTTCAACGTCCCTTGGATTTGGCGCGCACCTGCGTCCACAGCAGCCAAAGAACAGGCCACAGCGTTTTCGGTGTCGTTGTGGGTGTGAATACCCAAGTGGTCGCCCGGAATACCCGCTTCAATCACTTCTGCTGTGATACGGCCCACATCTGCGGGCAAGGTTCCACCGTTGGTGTCACACAAGGCGATCCAGCGTGCGCCATTGTCATATGCGGCTTTGATGGCCTCAAGCGCGTACGCTGGGTTGGATTTGTATCCGTCAAAGAAGTGTTCGGCGTCAAAGATCGCCTCGCGCCCCTGTGCTTTGAGACAGGCAAATGTGCGGGCAATATTGTCAGTGTTTTCGTCTAGCGTGATGCCTAGCGCGGTGGTGACGTGAAATTCGTGGGTTTTGCCAACCAGACAGACCGCGGGCGTATTGGCATTGATCACCGCCGCCAGTACATCATCGTTTTCCGCAGAGATCCCATTGCGTTTGGTCATGCCAAAGGCAGTCATTGTAGCGCGGGTTTTGGGGGCCTCGTCAAAGAAGGCGCTGTCGGTCGGATTTGCACCGGGCCAACCGCCCTCAATATGGTCGATGCCCAGCACGTCTAAGGCGTTCGCGATCTGGATCTTCTCAGAGGTCGAGAACTGCACCCCTTGGGTTTGTTGCCCATCGCGCAGGGTGGTGTCGAAAAGGTAGAGGCGTTCGCGGGTCATTTGAGGCCCTCCAACACGCTTGGGTCAAAGTCTGGACCTTGGGCCCAGCTGGCTTCACCCGCTATATCTGTGACTTGAACACCCGCAGCATTAAGCAAATCCCTTAGGCGATCCGCCTCGCCCCAGTTTTTATCGGCGCGTGCCGTGCTACGTTCGACCAACAGACGATCAATCACAGGGGCAATCCAATCGGCCAGATCATCCCCGTCAGAAGCAGAGGCTTCAACCGCGCCCCAATCAGACACAAGGCCCAAGGTCTCTAGCCCATGCGCAAAGAGTGCAAGGGCTTCGGCAGTGCGGCCCTTAGACAGAACATGCAAACGTGCCAATGCGCCCGGTGTGTTCAGGTCATTGCCTAGAACACCCATTAGTTCAGCATCCGCAGCCCAGTCCCCAGCAGCCTTTAGCATCTCTACTGTCTTGGCAGAGTACCCGTGCTTTTGCAGAATAGACATCCAGTCACTTAATGTCTTCTCCGCTTCCTTACGCTTGGTCTCTGTCCAATCCATAGGTTTGCGGTAATGCGTGGATAGCATCACAAGGCGAATGACCTCTCCCGATACCCCCTGATCCAGCAGATCACGGACCGTAAAGAAGTTACCAAGGCTTTTGGACATCTTCTTGCCCTCTACCTGTAGCATCTCATTGTGCAGCCATACGTTCGCGAAATCGTGCCCAGCGCATTTGGACTGGGCAATCTCGTTCTCGTGGTGTGGGAAGGTCAGGTCATTCCCCCCTCCGTGAATATCAAACTGTGCGCCAAGCAGGTCATGCGCCATGGCAGAGCATTCAATGTGCCAACCCGGACGTCCACGGCCCCATGGGCTGTCCCAACTGGGGGTGTCTGCGTCTGAGGGCTTCCATAAGACAAAATCCATAGGGTCGCGTTTATATGGGGCGACCTCTACTCGTGCCCCCGCAATCATATCATCTACGGAACGGCCAGAGAGTGATCCGTACTCTGCGTAACTAGAGACAGAGAACAACACGTGTCCCTCAGCCGCATATGCGTGTCCCTTAGCGATCAGGTCTTCGATCATAGCAACCATAGGCGCGATATAGGCGGTGGCACGTGGCATGTGGTCAGGTTCGATCGCCCCCACTGCCCCCATGTCATCAAGGAACCACTGGATCGTCTCATCCGTGATATCGCCAATGCTGCGACCACTTTCAGCTGCGCGTGCGTTGATCTTGTCATCCACATCCGTGAAGTTGCGCACGTAGGTGACGTGTTTGTCCCCATACACGTGACGCAGCAATCGGTTGAGCACATCAAACACAATCACAGGACGCGCGTTCCCAAGGTGGGCGCGGTCATATACCGTGGGCCCGCAGACATACATCCGCACGTTTTTATCATCAATGGGCGTGAACTGCTGCCCTTTGGTCCGTGTCTTGGTGTTGTATAGATAAATGTCAGTCATGGTGTACGTCCTTACGCAAGTCAGCGCGGGCTTAACAATTCTAGTCTGAAGATGGAATGACAGAAAGGCCCGCTGGAATGGTTCAGCAGGTAATGCAGCAAATAATAATGAATGCGCGTTGTGTCATGGCGGATGCTTAGCCTGTGAAGGGGCGCTGGGTCAAGTGTTTGGGAAAGTCTACATCTGTTAAACTGCACATGGCTGCGGTGTAGTTGGGGCTAACGCACGAAGATCGTTTCGCGTTCAGATTGACAGTCCTGAGGTATTCCAAGAGTGTCCGCTTTCAAAATATTGGAGTCTGAGATGGCTTTACCCGAAACAATTTCTGGCGTTGCTCTTATTGGCATCGGTGGTCCCGAAATGCTTGAATGGCGCGATGACCTGGCTGTACTTGCCCCCTCTGAAAACGATGTAATCGTCAGGGTCAAAGCCGCAGGGGTCAACAACACGGACATCAATACGCGCAATGGATGGTATTCAAAGGGTGATTCATCTCCTGATGATGCAGCATGGACCGGTTCCCACCTTACATTCCCGCGCATTCAAGGCGCAGATGTTTGCGGCGAAATTGTTGCTGTCGGCACCGCGGTTGATCCTGCCCGCATTGGCGAACGCATATTGATCGAACCCTGCCTTCGTGAGGTGAATGGCAAAACGCTAGAGACGCCTTGGTACTTCGGGTCTAAGTGTGACGGTGGCTTTGCTCAGTATACTCGGATTGCTAACCAATACGCGCACGCAATTGATTGCGAACTGACCGACACTGAATTGGCATCCTTCCCTTGTTCGTACTCAACAGCCGAAAATATGCTAACGCGTGCCAACCTGCGCGAAGGTGAGACAGTATTGGTGACAGGCGCATCTGGTGGCGTCGGATCCGCAACTGTTCAGTTGGGGCAAGCGCGTGGTGCAAAGGTGATTGCAGTTACCAGCGCCTCCAAGGCAAAGGCCCTCTCAGAATTGGGTGCACTGAAGACCATTGATCGAGGTGATGATCTAATTGCTGCTATCGGAGCAAATAGCGTTGATGTCGTCATTGACTTGGTCGCTGGCCCCCAGTGGCCCGCATTGCTTGATGTATTGCGCCCTCATGGGCGGTACGCTGTAGCTGGTGCAATCGCTGGTCTGATCGTTGAACTGGATGTACGCACCCTCTACCTCAAAGACCTCAGCTTTTTTGGCTGCACGATCCTTGAGCCATAAGTGTTCAAGAACCTTGTAAAGCGGATCGAGCGCAAAGAAATTGCGCCTCTGGTCGCTGAGGCCTATCCGCTACGCGACATCGCAAAGGCACAAAGTGCTTTTAGCGAAAAAGGACATATCGGTAAGATCGTTCTTGAATTGGATTAAAAACAATCAGCGGGCCATGTTGATTTATGAACATGGCCCTTATCGCTGTCTTTCCCTCTACACAGCCAATTGACAATATCGCGCGGCTCTGTCCCCCTGTGTCGAACGCCACGCTTACAGGATGACACCTTATGAAACTCTCTCAACGTATCTCTGGCCTACTGGGTGATGGTTCTGACGGTTGGGAGGTGTTCATCAAAGCCCGTAAGATGATTAAAGACGGTATTGATGTGGTTGAGCTCACCATTGGTGAACACGACATCCGCACCGCCGCACCTATTCTTCAGGATATGCACAAAGCTGCTATGGGTGGGCATACTGGCTATGCTTCAGTCCCTGGCACAGATGCATTGCGCCAGACTGTGGCCAAACGTGTCCAAGAGCGTACTGGCGTCCCTACAGTTCCTGAGAACGTGTTGATCACCCCCGGGGGGCAAGCCGCATTGTTTGCTGCGCACATGGTCGCATGTGACGCGGGTGATACCGCACTTTACCTTGATCCGTTCTATGCCACCTACCCCGGAACGTTGCGTGGTGTGGGGGCGATCCCCAAAGCGATCCAGACACGGGCAGAAGATGCATTCCAACCCCGCGCTGGTGATATCGACGCCTGTGCAGCGGGGGCCAAGTCCCTGCTGATCAACACACCGAACAATCCCACCGGTACAGTCTATTCCCTTGAGACGCTGGAAGGCATCGCAGATGTCTGCAAGGCTCATGATCTGTGGCTGATCTCTGACGAAGTCTATGACACTCAAGTGTGGGATGGTGAACACATCAGCCCGCGCGCATTGCCCGACATGGCACAACGCACTTTGGTTGTGGGCTCGATGTCCAAATCCCACGCTATGACGGGATCGCGGTGTGGATGGGTCGTTGGACCAGCTGAAGTGATCGAAAGCCTGATCAACCTTGCCACACACACCACATATGGCGTTGCTGGCTTTATTCAGGACGCCAGTGACTTTGCCCTAAACCAAGGGCCCGCGTTTGAGGAAGATATTGCTGCGCCTTTCCGCCGCCGCCGCGCGCTGGGCCAAGAAATCCTAGAGCACCAAAGCACCGTTGGGCTGATCCCAGCACAGGGTGCAATGTATATGATGCTGGATATTCGTGCGACTGGAATGAGTGGTGAAGCCTTTGCCTATGCATTGCTAGACGCGCACCATATCGCTGTTATGCCCGGTGAAAGCTTCGGCGCGGCGGCAGCAGGCCATATCCGTGTGGCGATGACCATTGAGGATGTTGCGTTTGTACAGGCGCTAGAAACCCTATGTGAATTTGCGGACACTTTGATCGTTTGAGGGACAGCGTGGTGCGACATTTTTTGTATGCTTTGGTTTTGTGACTCTTTCCAATGGTCAGCATCGCACAGCCCTATCCTTCGCCAATCTCGCCGCATGTAAACGATTTAGCCCAATTGCTCGATACAAAGGATTTGGCAGAGGTCCGCGGCATGCTGAAATTGTTGAAGGCCGATACGGGCATTCAAATGACCGTTGTCACGCTGGAAAGCCAAGCACCCTATGCGCCTGACGAAACACTGGAAGAATTCGCCACCAATCTGTTCAACGACTGGGGCATTGGGGATGCAACACGCAATGACGGCATATTGGTCTTGGTCCTACCAGATGACCGCGCCATGCGGATTGAGCTGGGTGCGGGCTATGATCCAAGTTGGAACAACGAGGCTGGTCGGGTCATTGACCGCTGTTATTTGCCATCTTTTCGCAGCGATAAATACGCACGTGGGATCAAAGACGGTGTAGCGGTTACAATCGCCCTGCTAGCCCGTCCCTATGCGTTGGGGCAACCTGCCCCAAAATCAAACGACAGCCCGCTGGTATTCATCGTTGGCCTTTTCGCGGCTGTTGTATTCACCTTCCGCCGCTGGCTGGGTGATAGGGTGATCAAACTGCGCAAGTGCCCATCCTGTATGCACCGCGGTGCACTAAGCGTCAGGCGAACAACCACGCGCAATGCCAGCAGCGACGCAAAAGGATCGGGGCACAAAACGCTGCACTGTGGGCGTTGTGACCATTCCGAAAGCTCAACCTATGTGATCAACCGCCGCTCTAGCTCAAAAAAACGCGGGTTTGGTGGTGGCCGCTCTAGCGGTGGCGGTGCATCCGGACGCTGGTGAAATGATGGGGGCACATATGTGTGCCCCCAATAACTTGATCAAATTAGAAACGGAACGATGCACGCAAGGCCAGGTTTGTTGCCGTCGCATCCACACCCGAACCAGAGATGTCGTCAAATTTGTGCGACAGCACTTCGCCCCCGACAACGAATTGGTCTGTCAGTTGATAGGCCATACCTACGCCGCCAAACTCGCCATTCTCAGATCCAATGCTGGTATCAAGACGCGCCACGCCAGCCGTCGCGTACAAAAGCGTTCTCCCTATATCATAACCGGCGCGAAGTTTTAGCCGCGTTACGTTATCAACTGTTGTAGCACCACCCAGGTCAACGCCGGTGACATCGTGATCAAGCTCACCACCAAGGACAAAACTGCCAAAATCATGATCGTAACCCGCATGCACGCCAAATCCAAGATCATCACCATCGGCGGCACCTGTCCCGTCGACATCCAATCTGCCGATCTGGACACCCCCGTAAAAGCCGGTCCACTCACCACCAAAAGATGGCGCCGGCGCGAACACTTCGGTGACCACTTCTGAGGTATCATAGACTGGTTCGGCAATACTGCCAGAAAATGCGGGTGTCGCGGCGGTGACTAAGGCTACAAATGTAACTAGAGTTTTCATTTCAAAATCCTGTTCATGGTTCATCTCGTTGTCGACATATTCAACAACGTGATCCGGTCGTGCCTGATCGATTTCTGAGGGCATAGTGGATGCCTCCAAAACTCTACATTTCGGCATTCCAACGCCTAATTCCCCAAGCGACCCGCGCCTTTTCGCCACCTCACAATTTGACGCAGCAAATGAACGCCCAAATGGAATGACATCTGCGGCACCCCCCCGCTGATGATGCAAAAACGACATAGGTCGCAAACAGGCTCGACAAGGTACATCTGTTCGCGGCACCCTTCCTACAACGAACTTTTGGGAGGACGGCAATGCAGGAACCTTTCTGCAAAATTGAGCTGGTTGTGCGTACGATAGGCGCAGAACGTGGGCGTGCGGCCCGGGGGCGCCCTGCTTTGAATTGATCGACAGCAATTGAAGTCAATTCAGCCATTAGCCCAACAGGATATATCCCATGAACGACGAAACCCCATCACGTAGCGCTGGCCGCAGCGGCGGCCGCGCCGCACGCAGAGCAGCGCGTGCAGCACCATTGGCCGAAAGCATGCGTCCCATTCGCCCAGGCATGGACGGCGGGCGTTATAACCCCCTTACAGACATAGATGTGCAAAACATTCACGAGGCTGCGCTGACTGCCCTTGAAACCATTGGGTTGGCGGACGCCCCGCCTTCAGGCGTCGCTTACCTTGCAAGCGTCGGCGCAATTGAGGGCGAGGACGGGCGCATCCGTTTCCCCCGTGCGTTGGTTGAGGACACGATTGCCAAAGCCAACCGCTCCATGACATTACACAGCCGTGACGGCCTTAACGACATGGATTTGGGCGGCAGCCGCGTCCATTACGGCACTGCGGGCGCTGCAGTTCATTTGGTAGACGTCCATGGCCGACATTATCGTGAATCCACGATCCAAGACCTGCATGACGCGGCCCATATCTGCGATACCTTGGACAACATCCATTTTTGCCAACGACCGATGGTTGCACGTGACATCACGGACAACTGTGAAATGGAATACAACAGTGTCTTTGCGACCTGCACTGGCACGACAAAACACATTGGCATGTCCTTTTCCGAACCTGAGTTTGTGGCACCCGCCATCGAAATGCTGCACATGATTGCAGGGGGCGAAGACAAATGGCGCGCGCGTCCGTTCATGTCCAACTCCAACTGCTTTGTTGTGCCACCGATGAAGTTCGCAACCGAGTCTTGCCAAGTTATGGAGGAATGCATCAAGGCAGGCATGCCTGTTCTGTTGTTGTCGGCCGGTATGTCTGGTGCCACGGCTCCTTCCACAATTGCGGGCGCTATCGTACAAGCCGTGGCAGAGTGTTTGGCAGGTTTGGTCTATGTGAACGCAGTAAAACCAGGTGCACCAGCGATCTTTGGCACATGGCCTTTCGGACTGGATTTGCGCACAGGTGCTATGTCTATCGGTTCTGGCGAACAGGCATTGCTGACTGCGGGTTGCGGACAGATGCACCGGTTCTACGACCTGCCGGGCGGTGCTGCAGCAGGTGCCACGGATTCTAAAATGCCGGACATGCAAGCGGGTTGGGAACAGATGTGCTCAAACGTCATGGCCGGACTGTCAGGTGTGAACATGGTTTACGAAGCTGCAGGAATGCACGCGTCCTTGTTGGGCTTCTGCCATGAATCCCTCATATTGGGCGATGACATTATTGGCCAAGCGTTGCGTTGCGTGCGTGGCGTCGAGGTCAATGACGAAACAATGGCGTTGGATCAGATTGCTGAAGTTTGCATGGGCGGACCTGGTCATTACCTTGGAACGGATCAAACCCTTGCTAGGATGCAGACGGATTGTGTCTATCCGACCTTTGGGAACCGGATGTCACCAAAGGAATGGGCTGAGAAAGACAAGCCTGATTTGATCGAAAACGCGATTGCACGCAAAGAAGAAATCTTGAGCCAACGCTCAAAGGCACATTTTGATCCGGTGTTGGATGCCGCTATCCGCGCGAGGTTCAACATCCACTTGCCCACTTAGATAAATTTAAAAGGGTATAGGCAGTAAACGTCGCCTATACCCTTATACATTCAAAGCTATCTAGGCATCAGCCTGAATTCTGGCGCAATCTGCATATCAAAGGAAGAGGTTCAATAACCTGATCACACGGGTGCTGCGTTTTGTCTGTGCCTCTGCAGATCTGACTATCGTCTTAGCCTTCAGGCATCAGGCCGGCTTCTTGAGCCGCTTGGACCTCTTCCACATCCAGAACACCGTCCGCATTTAAATCCATCGCAGAAAATCCGTCTGTTGAAACGTCATCGAACACGGCTTGCATTTCATCGATCGTCAGCACTCCATCACCGTTCACATCGATGTCTGCCATCGCTTGTGCCATAGCAACGGCTGGTGCCGCGATAGCAAGTGCTGCAATTAGGGTGGTTGTTTTGAAGTTTGTCATCTGTGTCGTCCTTTTCAGAGTGGTTTCTGTCGAGGAACCGGTTTTGGCCCTCACCTTGAATGATGCGCAAATTGGGGTTTGCATCCCGCACCTTGCGACCTGTGCGGGTCTGCGCCGAAACGAATGAGGTCCATGCGCAGCCCTTAGCCCCAAAAGGGGTCCACGCTCTGATCGGCTGAAAAACCCCGTCTGTTCATCCCCTGCGGTGCTGTCATCATCAACAGCATGGAGGACCAGAGATGAAACGCGACGTGTCCTGCCCGTTCACCCCATTGCTGCCAAACCTGAAACGCCGTGCGCGCCGGCTAACCAATAACCCGGCTGACGCCGAAGATTTGGTCCAGGATACGATTGTGCGCGTGATTGCGCGCCAACAAAGCCACGAGAAAATCGACAACCTTCCCGCCTATACGATGCGCACTCTGCACAATCAGGCGCGTATGCAGTGGCACCGACATGCGCCGCCTGAGGAATTAAACGACGACGCTAGCACGCCCGCTATCGCAATGGATCGTTTGATCTGTGCTGAAACATTGCACGCGATCGAGCAACTTCCCGACAATCAGTTACGTCTGATGCGCTATGTGTGCGCGGGCGAGACATCGCCAAAGAAATTGGCGCATTTGACGGGATGGCCCATCGGAACAGTTATGTCGCGGTTGGCACGCGCGCGCGATCGTTTGCGTGAGGTACTCGAGCCAAATGAATAACTGGTTTTCAGCTAAATCTTTTGGTGAGGGGCTCTCGCGACTATTGCGCCACAATTCGGGTATGAGTTTAGGCGACAAGGCTTCGGCATGTTGGACAGTATTGCATTGTTTTCCCAGCCCTGCGCAAACTGATTTAGAGCGAATTCAAACAAGCGGCTGCTGACATGTTGATTTTTTATAAAGAGCGCCTCGCGTTCTTATCGGTCCCAAAGACTGGCACGACAGCCTATGAAACCGCACTGCGCGATCGTGCCGATATGGTGATTTCAGAGCCCGCGATGCTGAAACATGCGCCCGTTTGTAGACTGCCCTGCACGATTGGTGGATTCGACCAAACCATCAGTCGAAACAACAAAGCTTGGAATCGTATCTTGATCAATTAACTCTGCAAGGATTGCCAAACGATGTTGGCGCTTCCTTTTTCCTTGCCATGCCATGCCCCAAAGGGCCGTGGTCAATAAGGACACTGAAAAGCCGATCGTAACAAACACCAATTTTATTTGGGTGTCTGGTGCCAGCATTCCAAGGGCACCGCATAAAACTGCAGCGCCCAGAAGAACTCGAAAACGGTAATAACCATTGTCTGTAAACTGATGAATTACAGTTGCAGAAACTGTGCTGTCCCCCAAGGATATCCCCAATCAGAAATAGAATCTCTGCAGTGCTTATCGCTTAGGATCGGTTAATCGCCTCTTAATCGGCCCCAAAGCGCCACTTAAGGTTGATTTTTGGGCACTTTTTTACTCGCGTGTAAAGTGTGCCGCGAAAAACCCATCTGCCAAATCAGACACATCTAAACGGGTCTGCTTCACACATTTCCAATCTGGATGGCGCTCAAGAAATGCAGAAACGCGATCCTCATTCTCACGTTGGAAAACAGAACAGGTACCAAACACGAGCGTCCCGTTTTGAGACACATATTGTACGGTTTCGTCCAAGATATCGTCTTGCAGCACAGTCAGTTCCGTCAGGCGCTCCTCGGATAAGGCCCACTTTCCCTCTGGACTGCGACGCCATGCGCCACTGCCTGAACACGGCGCATCAACCAAGACCACGTCGAACAAACCCTCAGCTTCGATCATATCCGTAGCAAGAAGCTTGATGCTTGTTCCTGCCCGTTCAGCGCGCGCCGGGATATCCATCATACGATCAAAGTTGATATCATGCGCGATCACTTGGCGACCCTGCGCTGCAAGCGCCAGCGCTTTACCGCCTCCGCCTGCGCAGTAATCCAAAACTTGCACCGCTTCAGGAAGGTCAGCAACGATCGCTTGGCTCGACGCGTCTTGCAGTTCAACCCAACCCTCAAGATATGCAGGGCTGTTGCGCAGTTTGCGTTCGCCTGAAGTAATTGTCAGTGCTGTCGAACAAACAGGATTGGCCTGCGTTTCGATACCGATCTCTGCCAAATCCGCGGCCGCCTGATTGACGTTACATTTGCCAACATTGACCCGCAACGTGATGGGCGCGCGTGATTGCAGCAGCGCCGCAGTATCTGCAGCCGCTTCACCGAGGGACCTTTCAAATTCGGGCAAAATCCACTCTGGCATGTTCCAAACGTCTGCTTGTTCTGTCGGTTCCTGCCCTGCGATGTTTTCATCCTCGCCTAAAGGAGCTGGTGCATGGCCTTCACCATGAAACAACGCTTCAATGTCCATATCAAGGGCGCGCAAACGGCCAATCATGCGGCCACGCCCTGTTCCACTGCCCCCACGCACTGCATCTGCACGCCAGTTACGAACCGTATCAAACACGTGATCGCGAACCGCCGCACGGTCCTTAGACCCTGCAAAACGGCTACGACGCGCCCACGCGGTTAATGATTTTTCAACCGCTTGTCCGTCATGGATCATATCCAAGATTTCAATGGCTGCTGCCACGCGTGCGCCTGGTGTCATGATACGTTTCCTAAATATTGGCCGACGACGGCAAGAAGAAGTGGATCAACCGATCCGGTAATTTGGGCTTTCACGGGTGATACGCACATCATGGACGTGGCTTTCACTTAAACCAGCGCCAGTGATCTTCACAAAGTTACAACCTTTGCGCATCTCAGCGACTGTCGCGTTGCCAGTGTAACCCATTGAGGCACGAAGTCCGCCAACTAGTTGGTGAATAACAGCGCCTGCGCTGCCTTTATAAGGCACTTGACCTTCGATCCCTTCAGGAACCAACTTATCACTCGCCGCATCTTTTTGGAAATAGCGGTCCGCAGAACCACGCGCCATTGCGCCCAATGACCCCATGCCACGGTAGCTCTTAAAGCTACGGCCTTGGTAAAGGATTACATCGCCCGGGGACTCGTCCGTACCCGCAATCATTGACCCAACCATCGCACATGAGGCCCCTGCCGCGATTGCCTTAGCAAAATCGCCTGAGAACTTGATACCACCGTCTGCAATCACTGGGATGTCGCCAGCCGCAGCCGCGCAATCCATAACAGCAGTCAATTGCGGAACGCCGACACCTGCAACCATGCGCGTGGTACAGATCGAACCGGGTCCAACACCCACTTTGATCGCATCCGCACCGGCATCGATCAAGGCACGGGTAGCCGCACCGGTCACAACATTGCCAACGACAATTTGAATATCGTTAGAGATAGTTTTGGCACGACGTACAGCCTCTGCAACTCCAGCAGAGTGACCATGGGCCGTGTCGATCACAACCATATCCACACCAGCCTCGACCAGCGCCATAGTCCGCTCAAATCCCGCGTCACCCACAGTTGATGCAGCAGAAACGCGCAGCCGTCCCAACTCATCTTTACAGGCCGTCGGGTTCAAAACAGCTTGTTCAGTATCTTTTAACGTTAACAGGCCTGTCAGTTTGCCCGTTCCATCCGTAATTAACAGCTTCTCAATACGACGCGCCTTCATCAGGCTAATTGCTTCTTCCCGATCAGCAGGTTCATGCAGAATCGCCAAGTTATCAGTACTCATCATGACAGAAACCGGGGTCGCATCATCATTGGCGAAACGCATGTCGCGATTGGTTACGATACCTACAACACGATCGTTCTCGTCAACGACAGGGAACCCAGTCACGCGATAGCGTTCTTGCAATGCTTTAGCATCGGCAAGCGTTTGATTGGCGCGCAATGTGATTGGGTTATAGACTATGCCGCTCTCAAAACGCTTGACGCGGCGGACCTCACGGGCTTGCTCTTCAATCGAAAGATTGCGGTGAACAACACCAATCCCACCCGCTTGGGCCATGGCAATCGCCATACGTCCCTCGGTAACGGTATCCATGGCTGAACTCAGCAAAGGAATATTCATCGATATCGATTTGGTTACAAATGTCCGCGTATCAGCCGTCGACGGCAACACATCGGACGCCCCCGGAACAAGCAAAACATCATCAAAGGTCAAAGCCTCACGAATCTCCATATCGCACCTCGCATGCAGAGTGTTCATTTGGCGGTTTCCTTTCTCATGGTTTTACTCAAATGAAAAGGGGGCATCGCACAAACCCGCATTCATCTTGCCCAATAAACTCCCGCCGGGGGCTCCGAGCCCCTGAAAAATGCCCAAATGTCGAAAATGACGCGCACTGGACAGGTTTTGCCGCTCTTTGGCTTTCCCTTTGAAAACCCCGCACTATGCTATGTTCAAACACTGCAAAGGGCACGTAAATGAGCACTGATCCTCTCGTCGTTTTCACCCCATCCGGCAAACGCGGAAATTTCGCGATTGGCACACCAATTTTGACAGCAGCACGAAAGTTGGGGGTTGATTTGGACTCGGTCTGCGGCGGGCGCGGCATTTGTTCTAAATGTCAGATTACACCCAGTTACGGCGAATTTTCAAAACACGGTGTCACTGTTCAAGATGGTGCTTTGAGTGAATGGAACAGCGTTGAGCAAAGATATCAGGACAAACGAGGCTTGATTGAGGGCCGTCGTTTGGGATGCCAAGCAACGGTACAAGGCGACATTGTGATCGATGTGCCGCCAGAAAGCCAAGTGCACAAACAGGTCGTACGCAAACGTGCTGAGGCGCGTGACATTGTAATGAACCCATCAACCAAACTGTATTACGTCGAAGTCCAAGAACCTGACATGCACGACCCTACGGGTGATCTTGAACGATTGCGCATTGCACTCAATGAGCAATGGCAGCTTGAAAATGTACACGCCGATCTGCACATCTTGCAAAAGATGCAGCCAATCCTGCGTAAAGGTGGGTGGAAAATCACCTGTGCTGTGCATTTGGGTGATGATGAAAATGCGCCGCGCATTATGCACATTTGGCCGGGCTATTATGAGGGAACGGTTTACGGTCTTGCTGTCGATCTGGGCTCTACCACGATTGCCGCGCACTTGTGTGATTTGCAAACTGGTGACGTTGTCGCCTCCTCTGGTGTGATGAACCCACAAATCCGCTTCGGCGAAGATTTGATGAGCCGCGTCAGCTATTCAATGATGAACGCCGGTGGTGCAGCAGAAATGACGGCAGCCGTGCGCGAGGGGATGAACGCCCTATTTACCCAAGTCAGCACAGAGGCTGAAATCGACAAAGCATTGATCGTAGACGCTGTGTTCGTCTGCAATCCAGTTATGCACCATCTGTTCCTTGGCATTGATCCCTTTGAATTGGGCCAAGCCCCCTTCGCACTGACCACATCGGATTCATTGCGCCTGCGTGCTGATGACTTAGACCTAAACATCCATCCCTCTGCCCGCATTTACATTCTGCCGTGTATCGCGGGCCATGTTGGCGCGGATGCAGCCGCTGTCGCGCTCTCTGAGGCACCAGACAAGTCTGAAGACCTTGTTTTGGTGGTAGACGTAGGGACAAACGCTGAAATCCTACTGGGCAACAAAGAAAAGGTCCTTGCCTGCTCATCCCCGACAGGCCCCGCTTTTGAAGGTGCTCAAATTAGCTCAGGGCAACGCGCTGCGCCCGGTGCGATAGAGCGAGTAGAAATTGATCCTGTCACTAAGGTTCCGCGTTTCCGTGTGATCGGGTCAGACATCTGGTCCGACGAAGAAGGCTTTGATGAAGCCATCGCAGGTTCTGACGTAACCGGCATCTGTGGTTCCGGCATTATCGAGATGGTCGCTGAAATGCGCCTTGCCGGAATCGTAGATGGGCCCGGCCTAATCGGGTCACCAGAACAGACTGGTTCAGCCAATTGTTTCTTGGACGGGCGCACCTACTCATTCCTCGTTTATGATGCGACAGAAAACGGTGGCCCAAAAATAACAGTCACAAACCGCGATATCCGTGAAATTCAAATGGCCAAAGCAGCGCTTTATTCAGGCGCCCGCTTGTTGATGGATAAATTCAATGTCGACAAAGTGGACCGTGTCGTACTGGCTGGTGCCTTTGGCGCCCATATTTCACCCAAACACGCGATGGTGTTGGGTATGATCCCCGACGCGCCTTTGGACAAGGTTACATCCGCTGGCAACGCTGCAGGCACAGGGGCGCGTATTGCACTTCTAAATCGCGAGGCACGCACAGAGATCGAAGCGACTGTACGTGCCATTCACAAAATCGAGACGGCTATTGAGCCGCGTTTTCAAGAGCACTTTGTAAACGCCTCCGCGATCCCGAACTCAGCAGAACCGTTTCCGATCCTAAATTCAATCGTCACTATACCCGACGTGAACTTCAACACAGGAGGTGGAGACAAAGACGGTGGTGGGCGCCGCAGACGACGCCGAGGATAGGTTGACCGCCCTACCCCAATCGCCTATCCCAACACCAGGTGGCAGGTATGGTGAAAAGGTATCACGGCAGCTTCCCAAGCTTTAGTTACGAGTTCGATTCTCGTTACCCGCTCCACTATCGTTACAGCGATCTACACTAGAAAACGGCGCGACCAAATTTTGGTCGCGCACTTTCTCTTTTTTCGACTTGTTTCAACCCATTAGTACGTCGCCGAACTCATCCCTCAGGTTTCGCTTAAGGACCTTACCAGTCGCGTTGCGCGGCAAAACATCAGTAAAGACAACGCAGTCAGGGATTTGCCACTTTGCTATCTTACCTTCAAATATTGCAAGCACATCCGCCTCTGAAGGCGCTTCGCCTTCGACAACAACGGCAATCAAGATTGGGCGTTCATCCCATTTTGCGTGGGTCGCACCAATCACCGCTGCATCCGCAAGCTGTGGGTGCCCAATCGCAATATTCTCCAAATCAACAGACGAGATCCATTCCCCGCCCGACTTGATGATGTCCTTCGAACGGTCCTTGATACTAAGATATCCATCTGGATCTAGCGTCGCGACATCGCCGGTATGAAACCAATCATCGGTCAGGGTTTCATCACGGGTTTTCTGGAAATAACTGTCCAAAATCCAATGACCGCGCACCATTAGGTTGCCTTGCGTTTCCGCATCATTGGGCAACTCCGCCCCCTCTTCATCAACGACCTTCAATTCGACACCCCACATTGGACGGCCTTGGTTTTCGCGAAGTTTGTGTTGCTCCTCGATTGGTAAATCAAGGTGTTTGGCCAATGGCTGATTGGCTGAACCCAGCGGAGACATTTCCGTCATGCCCCATGCATGAATGGTTTCAACATCGTATTTCTCACGGAACGCCGTGATCATTGAGGGTGGGCAAGCAGAGCCACCGACAACGGTGCGCTTCAGTGATGCAAGTTGCGAGCCCGCTTTTTCCGCTTCACCTAGAAGACCCAACCAAATCGTCGGCACGCCTAGGGCGGTCGTAACGTTATACTTGTCGATCAAGGCCACCAGTGAAGCACCGTCTAAGCCAGGCCCCGGCATCACCATCCGCGCGCCTGTCATCGCACAGGCATAGGGCGTGCCCCATGCGTTGACGTGGAACATCGGCACAACCGGTAATACAACGTCCATTGCAGAATATCCGATACAGTCGGTCAAATTAGACGCCAAAGCATGCAATACCGTAGAGCGGTGGGAATACAAAACGCCCTTTGGGTTCCCAGTGGTTCCTGAGGTATAACAAAGACTTGAAGCCGTGTTCTCATCAAAATCAGGCCATACATATGCTGGATCACAATCCGCAATCAGCTCATCATAAAAAACCAACCCGTCGATAACTTCTGCGGCACTTTCATCGCGACCTTCCATCAAAACGATGTGCTCAAGGTTCGGTAGTTTGTCACGAATAGCAGCCACAAGCGGGACAAAAGTACGGTCCACAAACAGCACTTTGTCATCCGCATGGTTCAAGATGTAGACCAATTGTTCGGGAAAAAGGCGCGGATTGATTGTGTGGCAAACAAAACCAGCACCTGAGACGCCAAAGTAAATTTCTAAATGTCGGCGATTGTTCCATGCGATCGTGCCACACCGGGCCTGTGGTTCCAGGCCCAGCTTGGACAATGCGTGTCCAAGGCGGTGTGCATTGGCGCCAACTTGGCCCCAAGTGGTCTCCTCCACCCCGCCACCGGTATTGACAGAATAAACCTCAGTCCCCGTGTGATAACGGGCAGCATGATCCACTAGGGATTGTATTGTCAAAGCGGACGTCATCATTTGGCCAAGCATCGGCACCTCCATATTTGATATGTAAAGGCGCGTCATAGGCTGCGCGTCCTCTGATAAGGGAACCCTGCCAAGCGTGAAGTGATCTGGCAAGCCCTGCGCGCAAGGCTTGCCAAATTACGTTATGTAAAAGTGATTAAGCGCGATGGCGCTGTACGTAATCAACCAGACCGCGGGTCGATCCATCTTTATCATCGGCTGACTGCGTTCCAGCGACGACTGGTTCAAGTGCTGTTGCCAGCTCTTTACCCAGTTCAACACCCCATTGGTCATAAGAATTCAGGCCCAAAATGACGCCTTCAACAAAGACACGGTGCTCATAAAGCGAAATGATCTGACCCAAAACGAACGGATCGAGTTTTGGATACGCAATTGTGACCGACGGACGGTTACCAGCAAAGACGCGATGTGCGGCTTGTCGTTCAAGCTCTTCACCTGTCAGGCCTTTGGCAGCCATGATTTCGCGTGCTTCATTCAATGAACGACCACGCATCAATGCCTCTGATTGCGCGAGACAGTTCGCGACCAGCAATTGGTGGTGATGCGCTAGGTCCGGCTCATGCCCTTCCGCCGCAACCATGAACTCACATGGAATGACGCGGGTGCCTTGGTGGATCAACTGATAAAATGCGTGTTGGCCATTCGTGCCAGGCTCACCCCAAACAACAGGACCACTGTGGCGCGGTAACTGCGTGCCATCCATTGCGACGCTCTTACCGTTGCTTTCCATCTCAAGCTGTTGGAAATACGCAGGAAGTAGGCCAAGGCGTTGGTCGTATGGCAAAACAGCACGTGTCGCGTGGCCACAGATTTGGTTGTGCCAAATACCAACAAGCGCATGCATCAACGGCATGTTCTCAGCACCCTCGGCAGCACAGAAATGTGTGTCCATAGCTTGGCCACCACGCAAGAACGCTGTGAACGCTTCACGGCCGATGCCAATCATCAGGCTGAGGCCAATTGGGCCCCACATGGAATAGCGACCACCTACCCAGTCTTCAAAGCCGAAAACGCGTTCAGCTGGAATACCAAATGCTGCTGTGCGTTCTTCTGAAGTGCTGAGGGCCGCAAACTGTTCATCCGGCTTACCACCGTTCTCAAGCATCCAAGCGCGCGCAGTACGGGCGTTTGTCATCGTCTCGATTGTGCCAAACGTTTTTGAGGCAACAATGACCAACGTAGTTTTAGCATCCAGCCCCCGCAACGTGTCAGACACATCTGCGCCGTCTACGTTTGATACGAAATGAACGCGTGGGCCATCGTGATATGGGCTTAGCGCCATGACTGCCATAGCAGGACCAAGGTCCGAGCCACCAATACCGATGTTGATCACGTCGGTGATTCCGCTTGAGCGAACCAAATCAGCGTAATCACCCATGCGGTTCAGGGTTGCCTGAACCTCTGGCATCACGTCAGCGCCATCAACCATCACCGGATCGCCATCAAGGTTGCGCAGTGCAGTGTGCAATACAGCACGACCTTCTGTTTCGTTGATGACAGCGCCACCAAACATCGCAGCGCGGCGTTCAGTTACATTAGCGGCGTCGGCCAATTCTAGTAACGCTGCCTTTGTAGCGCCATCAATGTTGGTTTTGGAGTAATCCAACAACATATCGCCAGCGGTGCATTGGAACGTATCTGCACGTGACGTGTCTGCTTTAAACAAACTAAGCATATGGCGATCGTTAACGCCAGTTTCTAAAGTTTCGAGTGCAGACCAAGCAGCGTTCATTTTATCAGTCATTTATACAGCCCAGTGAATTGTTGCACCGTCCAGAACGGCCGCAACGGGTGCAACCTCTGGCAAAGATCCTTTAGCAACATCAAGTGCTGCACGTTTGTCGTCACCAAAGATGACGATGTGTTTAGAAATGGCACTGTTCAGAACTGGGGCGCTAAGTGTGACGCGCTGTTCTTGGCCTTCTGCCTGAATTGGCAATAATGCATCGGCATCCGCACTCAATGCGGCATCCAAACCGTTCGCCTGCGGGAACAATGAAGCGGTGTGCATGTCAGCCCCCATGCCCAATACCAAAACAGAAATCGGCCACTCAGACTTCAGCTTTTCTGACACATCCTTACAAGCATCAGCTACTTCAACATCAGGCACGTAGAACGGCGTAAACTTTGCTGCCGCCGCACGATTGACCAATAGACGATCACGCAAAAGCTTTGCGTTTGAGCGGTCATTGTCGTCCGGCACCCAGCGCTCATCACTCAGCATGACGTGCACGCGGTTCCATTCGATGTCAGCGGCACATAGAATATCAAAGATTGGGCCAGGCGTCGTACCGCCGGGGACAACAAATGAAACATTCTCTTGGGTCAAAAGTGCTGTCTTCAGATCGCCCACAATTTTCTGGGCAACTTCGATGATCAGCATTTCGCGGTCAGAATATTCTTGAAAACTCATGATTTAATCGCTCTCCATGAACGGCCATCGCGGGCCAACATTGTTGCTGCATCCCCTGGTCCATCGCTTCCAGATTCATAGGATTTGGGCACATCGCCGCGCTCTGTCCAACCGTTGATGATTGGATCCGTCCACTCCCATGCAGCTTCGACTTCATCGCCGCGCATGAATAGAGTTTGGTTCCCACGGATAACATCCATGATCAGGCGTTCATAGGCATCTGGCGGATCGCCGCCTGCGTCGCCCAATGCTTCGGCAAAACTCATGTCCAGCGGCACATCGATCAAGCGCATACCACCTGGGCCCGGTTCTTTAATCGTTACGCCAAGGGTAATGCCCTCGTTGGGTTGAAGACGAATGGAAAGAACATTGCGATGCCCCCCCTCGTCGTCATCAAAAATAGAGTGGTTAAGCTCTTTAAAGACAACGGTAATTTCGCTGGCGCGTTCCGCAAGTTTCTTGCCAGTGCGCAGATAGAACGGTGTTCCTGCCCAACGCCAGTTGGAGATTCCAACCTTCATTGCCACATAACTTTCCGTTTTTGAGCGCGGATCATTCACACCCTCACGATAGCTTGGGTCCTCATCATCAGACAAATACTGACCACGCACGATGTGATGCGGTTCGACCGGATCAAGGGCGCGGATAACTTTTAATTTCTCATCACGCACGGCACCTGGTTCAAACTTGGCCGGCGGTTCCATCGCGATCAAGCAAAGCAACTGCATAAGATGGTTCTGCACCATGTCACGCATTGCACCTGATTTGTCATAATATTCGCCACGCGTGCCGACACCAACGGTTTCAGAAACTGTGATTTGGATGTGATCGACGTATTGCGAATTCCACAGAGGTTCGAACAACATATTGCCAAAGCGAACAGCCATCAGGTTTTGGACAGTCTCTTTACCCAAATAGTGATCGATGCGATAAATTTGGTCCTCATTGAAGTGCTCAGCCAAAGAGGCATTCAACGTTTGCGCAGTGGCAAGGTCGCGGCCAAATGGCTTCTCAACAACGATACGGCTAGCTTTGTCCGATAGCCCATAGTGATGAAGGCGTTCTGCCAAATCACCAAATAGACCTGGCGCGACAGAGAAGTAGAAAGCACGCACAAACTTACGCCCCTTAACCTTATCCGCCAACTCTTCCCAACCGCCAACTCCGCGTGCATCGATTGGAACGTAGTCCAATTGCTGTAAAAACGCCGCTAATTTTTCAGCGTCGCTTGCAACTTTACCGCCAAATTCAGCAATCGCTTCTGCAACGAATTCGCGATACTTCGCACCATCCATCTGAGAGCGAGCAGCCCCAACGATACGGGATTCGGCAGGCATTTGCCCTGCACAAAAGCGCCGGAACAAGCCCGGTAAAATTTTACGGCGAGCTAAATCGCCCGTCCCACCAAAGATGACAAGATCAAAAGCTTCGACTGGAATTACGCGTGAGACCATTGGGTTGTTCCATTTGATTTTTTGTTAGCGCAAACATGACGCTTTTTGAGCCAAATCACAAGGTTGTCACATGGCAAAAACGTTCTTTTATTGCATTCACAGACATCCTATCACAAATAAGCAATGTTCAACCAGCAAGGTACACGTGGATTATGAAAGATTTAGCGCAAGCAAACATTGGAAAATTCGCTGATCCGGCCCTGACCGCTAAGGGCGAAGATCGCGCAACCGTCGCGCTGAATAACCCTGAGACCCTGTGGTTTAACACCGGAACGCTTTGCAATATTGAATGCGTAAACTGCTATATCGCATCAAGCCCTAGCAATGATTCACTCGTTTACATCACCGCCGATGAAGTTAAGGACTATCTAGACCAAATCAAGGACCGAAACTGGCCGATCAAAGAAATCGCGTTCACTGGCGGTGAACCATTTATGAACCCACAGATGATTGAAATCACGCGCGCCTCACTTGAGGCAGGGTATCAAGTGCTTATCCTTACAAATGCGATGCGCCCGATGATGCGCAAGTCCGTTCAAAACGGTCTCTTAGAACTGAACACCACCTACCCAGGAAAACTAACGCTTCGGATTTCCGTTGATCATTACGACCCTGCCTTGCACGATGCCGAACGGGGTGCCGGCGCATTCGCAAAAACCGTTATTGGTATGGATTGGTTGCAGAAAAACGGCTTTAGAATGGCCGTCGCTGGGCGCAGTGTTTTTGGGCATTCAGAAGCAGACAGCCGTGCAGGATACGCGGCTTTTTATGCTGAACACGGTTATAAAATAGACGCGAACAATTCAGGAATGACAGTTTTGTTTCCCGAGATGGATGAGACCATCGAGGTTCCTGAAATCACCACCGCTTGCTGGGGAATTTTAAACAAGTCTCCCGATTCTATAATGTGCTCATCGTCGCGCATGGTGGTCAAACGTAAGGGGGCAGAAAAGCCAGCGGTATTGGCCTGCACCTTACTGCCTTACGAGGCAGAGTTTGAGCTGGGAACAACCCTTGAGGACGCCGAAAAAGACGTCGCTCTTAACCATCCCCATTGCGCCAAGTTTTGCGTACTGGGGGGCGCGTCATGTTCTGCCTGATATAAACAACTGACGGCAGCATCGCCTTTTGTGGTGCAAGAACTTTGGTTGCAATTGCGGGCAGCTCTGGCAGCAATATGAAGTACTGCGCATCGCGCTTGGACTCGTGCGCGTTCGCAGTTGAAAGAACCACCCCCAATGCGCCAAGAGCCAAAATTCCAAGTCCATTTACCTTTTGCATACTTTCGCTTCCTTGCTGCTAAATCTATCACGCAACAGGACGTAGAACGTCAGGATTAAGGTTCGGTTACGAGGGGTTGAAAATCTGCATTATGAGCCTTGGGTCTGGGCAAAATCAGAGCAATACCAGCTATAAGCATTGCACAGCATGTGCTACTTCTGATATGAATGGACGCAACATATAGAACCCTAAAACAGAATGGGCCACAACGTGAACGACACGCCACAACCCCCTGAAAATAATGATGAAAACCTACATACTCGTCCAGTGTATGAGGGTCCATCCGTTTCAATCGAACATGAAATGCGTACCTCCTATTTAGACTACGCAATGTCTGTTATCGTCAGTCGGGCGATTCCTGACCTTCGCGATGGTTTAAAACCGGTTCACCGCCGCATTCTTTATGCGATGCACGAGACGAACAATACGCACGACAAATCCTACCGTAAGTCCGCTCGTGCGGTTGGCGAAGTGATGGGTAAGTATCACCCGCATGGAGACTCTGCCATCTATGATGCGCTGGTTCGCATGGCTCAAGATTTCTCTATGTCGTTGCCCCTATTGGACGGCCAAGGCAACTTTGGTTCCATGGACGGCGATAATGCGGCTGCAATGCGTTACACTGAAGTTCGCATGGACAAACCAGCGGCATACCTGCTGTCAGACATCGACAAAGACACTGTTGATTTCCAAGACAATTATGATGGTAAAGATCGCGAACCGACAGTTCTGCCTGCGCGCTTCCCAAACATGTTAGTGAATGGCGCTGGTGGTATTGCTGTGGGCATGGCGACCAACATTCCGCCACACAACTTAGGTGAAGTTATTGAGGCCACTTTGGCCTTGATAGAAGAGCCCGATTTGTCCTCTGAGCAATTAATCGAATACGTACCAGGCCCCGATTTCCCCACCGGCGGTATCATGCTGGGCCGTACTGGAGCGCGTAAGGCCTATCTTGAAGGCCGCGGCAGCGTAATCGTTCGCGCCAAGACCCGCGTCGAAGAAATTCGCAAAGATCGCTACGCCATCATTTTGGACGAAGTTCCATACCAAGTGAACAAAGCGACTATGATCGAACGTATCGCAGAAGCGGCGCGTGACAAGAAGATCGAAGGCATCGCTCACGTTCAGGACGAATCTGACCGCAATGGTGTACGTGTTGTGATCGAACTGAAGCGCGATGCGACCGCAGAAGTTGTCATGAACCAATTGTTCCGCTTCACGCCAATGCAAACCTACTTTAGCTGCAACATGCTGGCCCTAAACGGTGGCCGTCCAGAACAGCTGACATTGCGCCGGTTCCTAACGTCCTTCATCGACTTCCGCGAAGATGTCGTTGCACGCCGCACAGCGTATAACTTGCGCAAAGCCCGTGAACGTAGCCACGTGTTGTGTGGTTTGGCTGTTGCGGTAACAAACATTGATGAAATTGTTGCTGCTATTCGCTCATCTGCTGATGCGGCAGAAGCGCGCCATAAATTGATGACACGCCGCTGGCCTGCAGCTGACATCCTGCCCTACATCGCCTTGATTGATGATCCGACCCATACGGCAAATGACGACGGTACGTATAACCTGTCCGAAGTCCAAGCGCGCGCTATTCTCGAATTGCGCCTCCAACGTTTGACCCAAATTGGCGTTAAGGAAGTCACCGACGAGCTGGAAGAACTCGCCGCTAAGATCAAGGAATACCTTGAAATTTTGGGCTCCCGCGAGCGGATCATGGGTATCATCGCGGATGAGTTGACCGAAATTCGAGACCAATTCGCGGTTCCGCGCCGCACTCAGATCGTTGACTGGTCTGGCGACATGGAAGACGAAGACCTGATCGAAAAAGAAGACATGGTCGTGACTGTGACCTCTGGTGGCTACATTAAGCGCACACCACTTGTCGATTTCCGCGCCCAAAAGCGTGGCGGCAAGGGCGTTGCAGGGATGCAGACCAAAGAAGAGGATGTCATTACCACCCTCTTTGTGGCCAATACCCACACCCAATTGCTGTTCTTTACGACAGACGGGATGGTCTACAAACTCAAGACATGGCGCCTGCCCCAAGGTGGTCGCACGTCCAAAGGTAAGGCCATCGTCAACATCCTGCCAATTCCAGTTGGCGTCTCAATCGCGGCAATCATGCCGGTGGATCGGGATGAAAAGGAATGGGACGACTTGCAAGTGGTCTTTGCCACATCCGCTGGTACGGTTCGTCGCAACAAACTGTCTGACTTCACCAATGTGAAAGCAAACGGCAAGATTGCAATGAAGTTTGAGGATGAACACGCCGAGACGACAATGATTAACGCGCGCATCGCATCAAATGATGATGATGTCATGTTGATCACCAACTCTGGTCGCGCCATTCGTTTCCCTGCGACAGACGTTCGTGTGTTTAACAGCCGCGCCTCTGTTGGTGTTCGTGGAATCAAGTTGAATGGTGACGACACAGTTGTGTCTATGTCGATCATTCGCCACTTCGATGCGACGTCTGAAGAACGCACAGCCTATCTCAAAATGCGCCGTGCTATGGCGGGTCTAGCTGATGACACAGACACAGATGAGGACGATGCACCTGCTGATCCTAACTTCTCAACCGAACGCTACGCAGAAATGTCCGCTTGTGAGAACTTGATCCTGACGATTACGTCTCAAGGCTCTGGTAAACTGTCCTCCAGCCACGATTACCCCGTTCGCGGGCGTGGTGGTATGGGCGTCACAGCAATGGACAAAGCGATGCGCGGTGGCGAGATCGTAGCATCCTTCCCTGTCGAGCTAGACGACCAGATCATGTTGGCCACGTCCAAAGGCCAATCGATCCGCGTACCGGTTCAAGGCATCAGCTTCCGCTCACGCAGCGCAGGTGGTGTTAAGGTCTTCAACACGGGCAAGAACGAAGTTGTTGTGAGTGTTGCATGGATTGCTGAAAAAAATGACGACGATGGTGACGCTGAAGGCGGCGAAACCACTGAAGAATGATGCTCTTAATCTAAGAGTAACACGCCTATGACATCCTGCGCTTTGACACCAACAGTCGGAGCGCAGGATGAACCTTTACCACTGCATGATAGATTTGAAACAAGACGCAAAGGCGTTGACGTTTTCCATCGCCGTCGATGCTTGGATGACCCACTTGAAAAAAGCAGGTAAGATCAATCATTGGCGCATGCTGCGTCGTAAGTTGAATCTTGCCTCTGAAAATCACAGCGATTTTTTACTCGAAATTGAAGTTAACGACCTTGCGCAACTGGACCTCGCCTTTCGCGAAAGCGGCAAACAGGACGAAGATGTGGCCCGGCTACATCGCGCTGTCCACGACCTGATCGGGAACAGTTCCATCGGCCTATATCGATCTTACCCTGATCCAGAACGGTCAGAGCGAATGGCACTTATCTAATCGAAAATTGGGATTCAAAGAGGTCTGCCGGACCAGTCCTATTGTGCCAAAATTCGAGCAAATTCTGACACTCCTGGTCCCGTCCAAGGCTCAGATTTGAGCTAACAAAACATTTGCGCCAACGACCGCAATTGAAACTAAAACAACAAACAATTTCACAATGGCACGCCCTAAACTAATTGCTTCCATATATTTGGCGGATGTTGGAGCGCGAGTTTATGGGAAGTTTCTCAATCGGACATCATTTTGGGGTTTGCGGCCGTCAATCAGATGCAAGAAGACTGCGCATCTCCAAGGATACGCAGTCTTTTCAAGGTCCTAGTGTAGAGCTCTTACAGCTTATAAATATCGCTGAATTTGGTTTTTAGGTAATCAATCAAAGGCTGCGGATCAGGCGCACGACCGCTGGCTTTTTCAATAACCTCGCGTGGTTCATACAATCCACCGTGTTTTTGCACGTTGTTTTGCAGCCATCCAGTTGCACGTGCAGTATCGCCTTGCGCTAACTGCTCGTCCAATTCTGGGATTGCTTCGCGCATCGCCTCATTCAAGCACCCCGCATAAACGTTGCCCAATGAATACGTAGGAAAATAACCAAACAAACCAACGGGCCAGTGCACATCTTGCAGCACGCCATTACTGGCCTTGTCCACTTTATAGCCGAAATCGGCCTCAAAACGATCGTTCCATGCTGTCTCAAGGTCACCGACCTGAAGATCGCCCACCATCAACGCCCGCTCTAGATCAAAGCGCAACAGCACATGCAAGTTGTACTGAACCTCGTCAGCTTCTGTGCGGATATAGCCATCATTCACGCGATTGACTGCACCATAAAACGCTTCTGCGTCTGGAATTCCAAAGTCCCCAAAGGTCTCGCGCATTTCGGTATAAAGCCAGCTGGTAAACGCACGGCTGCGCCCCATTTGATTTTCATAAATGCGGCTCTGGCTTTCGTGCACACCCATCGAAACGCCATTACCAAGGGGTGTCAGCAGATAGTCGCGGTCAATCCCTTGCTCGTAACATGCGTGCCCAACTTCGTGGATGGTTGAGTAAAAGCAATTGAACGGGTCAGATTCGTTGGTACGGGTCGTGATACGTACATCTAAGCCACTGCCAGAACTAAATGGGTGAACCGCTTTATCGACGCGCCCGTGGCTCATGTCATAGCCAAATGTCTTTGCCAGATGGCGCGTCAGCTTCATCTGTTTACCAGTGTCAAAATTACCTTCCAAAGGTGCAGGTGCCTCAGCGTCACGAATTGCGGCACGTAGCGCCGTCAATTCAGGGCGTAACGCGCCAAACATTGCTTCCAAGTCAGCTGCAGTTGTCCCCGGTTCATAGTCCGCAAGCATTGCGTCATAGACATCTCCACCTGCAGCCAAGGCCTCACCTTCTTGGCGCTTGAGGTTGATGACCTCTTCAAAGGTAGGCGCGAAAGCTGCAACATCATCATCTTCACGTGCTGCGGCCCATGTGCCTTGCGCTGTTGACGTTACGCGCGCAATCATCGCGGCCAAATCTGCAGGTACTTTGCTCGCGCGGTCAAAGCTGCGTTGGATATGGCGTACCTGTGCTTTGCCAACTTCACCAATCGTGTTTGTGTCAATCGCCGCCAACCACTCTCCGACACGTGGGTCGGTACGTCGCCCGTGCAAGACCCCTTCGATCGCCGCCATCTCTTCACCACGCTGCGGCGCCGCCCCTTTCGGCATCATCGTCTCTTGATCCCAGCCCAAGCGGCCAGCGATCTGACCAAGGGCCGTTGTCTCGCGCGTGAACGCCATCAAGTTATCGTAAGCAGTCATTGGATCAATTTCCTCTTAGGGACGTTGTTATTGGGTAGGCGCTTAGGAAACATGCGCGCAGTACCGTAACCCACAAGATCACGGCCAACAGCTGATGTACAATGGCGATCTGAACAGGCGCGCCGTAAAGAACGGTAACGATACCAAGAATAATTTGTGCACACAGTAGGACAAAGGCCATGTTGAACGCCGCTTGGGTCCGACGGTGCGCTGATTTCCGCCCCTTCAGCCAAACAAAGATCGCAAATGCCAATAACGCATATCCAACTACGCGGTGCACAAATTGCACCAAACCCGGACTTTCAAAGATATTGCGCCACCATGGCTCGAGTACAAATGCGGACGTAGGGAAGAATTGCCCGCCCATTAAAGGCCAGTCTGTGTAGCTGCGCCCGGCATCAATCCCAGCAACCAGTGCGCCGATCAAGATTTGTAGAAACGCGAAATGCATAAGCCCAGTAGACAAACCAAACAGCTTTGCCTCTTTGCCGCGACGTGCTTGCATCAGGTCGCGTTCGGGGCGCGACAGCATCATCATGTACCATGCGATGAAACCAAGGATGATAAACGCCAACCCTAAATGGGTCGCCAGGCGGTAGCTGGCGACATCAACCATGCTTTCGCCGGATGTTACGCCCGAAGAAACCATCCACCAGCCAATAGCACCCTGCGTACCACCGAGGACGCCCAACAATAGCAAACGTGGTGTCCAACCAGTTGGGATTTGGCGGCGCAGCAGGAACCAGAAGAAACCAATTGCCCAAACCAAGCCAACAACGCGGCCTAACTGTCGGTGGCCCCATTCCCACCAATAAATTACTTTAAAGTCAGAGAGTTGCATCCATTGGTTCTGAATGCGGAATTCATCAATTGCTTGATATTTCGCAAATTCGGATTGCCAATCAGCAGCATTCAAAGGTGGAATCGCACCAGTAAAAGGGCGCCATTCTGTAATGCTAAGGCCGCTGTCAGTGAGGCGGGTAAGCCCACCGACCAATATCATCAGCACAACCAGTCCAAATAGGATCATCAGCCAAACACGGATCGCACCACGTGCGCCATAGCGGCCCTTGTCAATCATACCAGGCTGTGCGGCGGGCGTTTGGTCGACGCTGCCGACCTCTTCAAAAATACTGCGTTTGGTGCTCATCTTGATCCTCATGTCACATTAAAGGGCGACTGTTGAGTGCAAGTTAGGCCGCCAATGCCTGATCGTCCAGCGGATCAGTCGTCACGTTCCTTCCAACGGACCATCTGCCGCAGGATACCGTGAAACATCTGCACATCTGCGCGGGTTAACGGCATGCGGCTCCACATGTTGCGCAGATTTAATTTCATACTTGTAGCTTTGTGCTCGGGGTAAAAGAAGTTCGCCACATCCAAACGGTCTTCATAGTGACGCGCCAAATGTTCTGTCTCTTGTCCAGTTGCCCAGTCAGTTCCTGCCATTTCAACAACTTCATGCTCAACTTTACCCTGCTGGCGCATCCACTCATAGCCTACGAGGAGCACACATTGAGCCAAATTAAGCGACGCAAAATTCGGGTTAACGGGCACAGAGATAATCGCGTTCGCCTGCGCGATGTCTTCATTCTCTAGCCCTGCGCGTTCTGGACCAAACAACACAGCGACCTTACCACCAGCCGCAATTTTTTCGGCGGCCAATTTCATCGCAGCTTCCGGCGAATACACAGGTTTGGTCAAATCACGCGACCGCGCGGTCGTCGCAAAGACGTATGTGCAGTCCGCTAAACTGTCGGGCAGATCATCCGACAATTGCGCATCATCTAACAAGCGACCCGCACCACTGGCCAAAGCAACCGCAGCCTGATTTGGCCAACCGTCACGGGGGGCCACAATGCGCATGCGATCTAAGCCAAAGTTATACATCGCCCGCGCTGCAGAGCCAATGTTTTCGCCCATTTGCGGACGCACGAGTACAAAGAAAGGAATATCAACCATTCCCATTCCTTACCCAGAGGACGCGGGGCGCACAATCACCCTACCCTTGTTTCTGTTAAAAATACGCTTTCAACCGGACGAAACCAGCGGCATAAAAGTTTCCTTTTCCTACAACATCCGCTAGTGCTGCCCCAAGTTTAGACAAAAGGACCAAGCCAATGGCCGCCAAAGACAAACAACCCGACCAACCACAACTGTATCTTATCACTCCCGCAGAATTTGAGTTGGACGTGTTTCCCGACCTATTGGCCAGCGTTTTAGACGCACACCCTATCGCCTGTGTGCGAATGGCTATGGCCTCTCAAGATGAGCAACGCTTGTCCAAGTCGGCAGATGCCCTGCGCGAAGTAACACATGCCAGAGATGTTGCATTGGTAATTGAAGACCATATTCCATTGGTTGAACGCCTTGGCCTTGACGGTGTTCACCTGAGTGATGGTGCGCACCAAGTGCGTTATGCCCGCAAAGAACTGGGCCCTGACGCTATTGTTGGCGTTCACAGTTCAACGTCACGCCACGACGGCATGGGTGCTGGCGAGGCTGGTGCGGATTACGTCTGCTTTGGCCCTGTACGAGAAAGCACATTGGGCGACGGCAGCTTTGCCGAAACCGATCTGTTCAAGTGGTGGTCCGAAGTCATCGAAGTACCGGTTGTTGCTGAGGGCTTACTGAACCTTGAAATGATCAAAACGCTCAGCCCAATGACAGACTTTTTTGCTATCGGGGATGAGATCTGGTCAACGGATGATCCGGTTGCGGCCCTCACGACTTTACGCGAAGCGATGTCCTAAGCCTTAAAAGAACACACGCTCGATACACCAATATGCACCAACAGCTGCAATGATGCAGGATGCAGGGATCGCGATCCCTGCCCTGTACCATGATTTGAGTGCGAACCATCCAACGGCTAGGAATGCCAGCGCTATAACTGTGAGTTGGCTCAATTCCACGCCGATGTTAAACGCAATCAATGCAGGAATAAATTGTCCGTCAGGCAAACCAAACTCGCCCAACACGGACGCAAAACCAAGTCCGTGCAATAGTCCAAACCCGAAAATCACAAACGGACGCCACGGATTCAATCCTTTGGCAAAGATGTTTTCGACAGCAACGTAGACGATGGATGCTGCAATAAGTGGCTCAACAATACTACCAGGTACGTTGACCCAGCCCATCGCGCCCAATGCGAGCGTAACAGTGTGCGCAAGCGTAAAGGCACTGATCTGCCAGACCAGTGGACGCATTCGTGTGCTCAGAAAAAACAACCCTAAAACAAACAGGATGTGATCAAGACCTTTTGGTAAAATATGGTCAAATCCGACGGGAATATATGCGGTGAATGTTTCCCACGCGGTCGCTTCGCCGCCACCTGCAATCAATATCGATGGGCTAGAAGTACCCGGATCAACGTATCCCGTGAAGGGTGCCTCCACACCTTGTTGACGCAATACCAATGCACCGCGTCCAGTTGGCCAATTTATGATCACCTCACCTGCGCTTGCTGGCACAACCCCGCTCAACGTCAGTGTGGAAATACGGGGTTGTTCTAAATCGGGCATGATCGCTATCTCGAAGTTCGAAATAGTGAGGGCAACGGCCTGACCATCGACCGCAACCAGCGGTGTCGCGTTAAAACCATTGATAAGCCCAGGCAAACGCCCCTCGATCTCCGTAGCGCTCAATGCACGCAGCGCGTCGTAACTTTCAGCCTCATCGGCTTCGTCAGTATCTGTAACTTCATCGAGGTTAATACCAGCCAAGAAAGCTTCGACATTCACACGCATCGCAAACGTAAGATTACCTTCCACAACTTCGAGGTCTGCAATGGTTGGCACTGTCTCGTGCGCACTCACAAATGTGGCACCTGAGACAAGTAAGCTTGACATCAGCACTACAAAGCGCAGCTTAAGTGTTAACCAATAGAAAGCTCTTGTCATGAAGTTGTCCCGTCTTGTTCTTGCTGTAACCCTCAGTCTATCCGCGACGAGCGCCTTTTCACACGAGTTTTGGATTGAACCGCAGAAGTTTCAAGTGGAAAACGACGAGATTATGGAGATTGACCTAAAGAATGGTCAAAACTTCGTTGGTTCAAAACTTTCGTATTTTGAAAAACAATTCTCTCGCTTTGAATTGGCGCAAGGCGGCGTGTTGACGCCTGCGCAAGGACGCTCCGGTGATCAACCGGCATTGACTACAATCGCTGATCAAGATGGATTGCTGGTTATCTTACACGAAACGACACCAGCAGCGATAAAATACAAAGAATGGGCAAAGTTCGCAAAGTTTGCAGCACATAAGAATTTCAAGAATGCGGAAGCCGATCACAAAGCTGCCGGCTGGCCAAGCGAGAACTTCAGAGAGAGTTATACCCGACACGTCAAAGCACTGATTGCTGTTGGTTCGGGAGATGGTGCGGACCAAAACTATGGTATGGAAACCGAATTTATCGCCCTAAGCAATCCCTATGGCGAAAGTTTTGATGGCAATATGAAGGTCCAACTTCTCTTTGAAAACATGCCACGCCAGAATACTCAGGTTGAAGTTTTTGAACGTGCACCTGACGAAACGGTCTCGATCGCCCTGCACCAAACTGATGACAACGGTATTGCGCAAATTCCCGTGAAACCAGCGCACACGTACCTATTTGATGCCGTTGTTTTGCAGCCCCACACGAAAGACGACAAAGCGGTTTGGCAAACACTGTGGGCAGCACTCACGTTTCAGGTTCCAAAATAGGCAGATCGCCTTGCGCCTGTCGGCGTCACGGTCCAAGACTATTCACATGAACAAACAACCTGATATCTTATGCATTGGCAGCGTTCTTTGGGACGTCATTGGCCGATCGTCCCGCGCAATGCGCCAAGGCTCGGATGTGCCCGGACGTATAACCCGCCTACCGGGCGGCGTTGCAATGAACATCGCTATGACACTGGCACGCTTTGGCATGACGCCAGCGCTCTTGACCGCACTTGGGCGTGATGCAGAGGGTGATGAACTGATGGCCGCTTGCGCAGCACGTGGCATAATCACCGACACGATCTACCGATCCGAGGATTTGCCAACTGACAGTTATATGGCCGTAGAAGGTGCTAATGGCCTAATTGCCGCAATCGCTGATGCGCATTCGTTAGAAGCTGCTGGCGCAAAAATTTTACGCCCCCTATCCGATGGTACCTTAGCGGACCCAGATCACCTTTTTGGTGGGCTTATTGCGCTGGACGGCAACCTGACGGTCGAGCTGTTGTCAGAGATTGCCAACGATCCCTCCCTTATCAAGGCAGACCTACGCGTTGCCCCTGCCTCTCCTGGCAAGGCAGAACGCCTGTTGCCTTTTCTCCACGCAGGTCGCGGCACACTCTATGTGAATTTGGAGGAAGCTGGCCTCCTGTGCCAAACGACATTCACGTCATCCAACGACGCCGCTGCTGCTCTGCTGGCAAAAGGTGCCGCACGTGTTCTGGTGACCGATGGTGGATCAGACGCCAGCGAAGGCACGGATGGTGAAATCATCAGTCAAACACCACCGCAAGTGCTGGTGACCCGCATAACGGGCGCAGGCGATACATTTATGGCCGCACACATTGCAGCGGAATCCCGTGGCGCGGACCGCAAGACTGCCTTAAACGACGCCCTTAAGTCAGCCGCCACCTATGTTTCTGGAGAACCTGTATAATGACACTATTCACCCCATCTGCTGAAGTGGCAAAGGCGCAAGCCGAAGGAACCCCGATCGTTGCATTAGAAAGTACGATCATTACGCATGGGATGCCCTATCCCCAAAACCTAGAGGTTGCGCGTCAGGTCGAAGCGGATGTACGTGCCGCTGGTGCTGTCGCCGCAACGATGGCTGTGTTGAACGGCACACTGCGAGTTGGTTTAGACGATGCTGAACTTGAGGCATTGGCCAAAGCCACAGGCGTCGCCAAGCTTTCGCGCGCAGATATGGCCGCGTGCATTGCAACTGGCGGCACAGGTGCCACAACGGTTGCTGCGACAATGATCGCAGCCCGTTTGGCTGGTATCCACGTCTTCGCAACGGGTGGTATTGGTGGCGTTCATAAAGGCGCTGAGCTTAGCTTTGATATCTCGGCCGATTTGATGGAATTGGCACAAACGCCCGTAACGGTTGTGGCCGCTGGTGCCAAGGCGATCCTTGATATCCCCAAGACACTTGAGGTTCTCGAAACTCAAGGCGTCCCAGTCATCGCATATGGCCAAAATGATATGCCCGCATTCTGGTCTCGCGAAAGCGGTTTGCCAGCCCCCCTGCGTATGGACGATCCAGCGCAAATCGCTGCGGCCCATAGGCTACGCGGTGAAATGGGAGTGCCTGGCGGACAATTAATTGGGAACCCAATCCCAAAAGATGCGGAAATCAGTGCCGAAGTTCTGGCCCCAATTATTGCGCGAGCTCAGGCAGATGCAGATGCCTTTGGCATCGCGGGTAAAGGCGTCACCCCTTACTTGTTGCAACGCATTTTTGAGCTAACCGAGGGCAAATCTCTCGAAGCTAATATTGCACTGGTGCGTAACAATGCGAAGTTAGCGGCAGGAATAGCCAAACATTTAGCAGATTACTCTGCAAAATAACTCAAAATTGCAGCCACCCATTGTAGCATCAGATCAAAGCGCCTACCTAAAACGACGAATTATATCGGACACACCATGAACACCCCATTCGATTTAGAAACACCTCGCCGCGCTAGCTTACTTGCACGCCTTCGATCCTCGTTTTTGACCGGATTGGTGGTGATTGCCCCCGTTTGGCTAACGGTTTGGTTAATCTGGAGCGTTGTTGGTTGGATTGATGGTGCGGTCCTGCCTTGGGTCCCTAATTCGTACCAACCCGACAAGATGATCCAAGACTTGCTCGGGTTAGAGCGCGATGTCCAAATCGATGTGCGCGGCATCGGTGTTGTTATCTTCTTGGTGTTCACAATCATCGTTGGCTGGATGGCCAAAGGCTTTATGGGGCGCTCGCTGATACGTTTTGCTGAAGGCATCGTTGAACGTACGCCGGTTGTGCGCTCGATCTATTCAGGCATCAAACAGATCTCTGAAACAGTATTTGCCCAAACTGAGCGGTCGTTTGAAAAAGCCTGTTTGATCGAATACCCGCGCAAAGGGATTTGGGCTATCGGTTTTATCTCTACTACTGCGAAGGCTGAAATTTCTGACCGCGCGGGTAAAGATGGTGGCGCTATGTCGATCTTCTTACCGACAACACCAAATCCTACTTCTGGGTTCTTGTTGTTCGTCCCTGCCAAGGATGTGATCGAGCTAGACATGAGTGTTGAAGACGCCGCAAAGTTGGTGATCTCTGCAGGGCTGGTCTATCCCAATGCAAAAGACCCGACAGAACCCGAAGTATAAGGTGCCTCCTGTCGAGCTATTCGAATAACGCCGTCCAAGACTGAAACCTAATACGAAGTGAACCAGACTTTCCGCCTAACGCCGATTGTCAATTGCGCGGCTCAAGCATCTTAGTTGAATTGCACTCAACCATAATTCCAATAAGCCAAAAAAAACGCCAGCGCGAAGCTGGCGTAAAGTTATTGAGGCAGGTTTCATACAGGCAAGAAACCTATCGAGCAGTAGGGTCTTTATAAACCTTTGGCGGTGCTTGGCCAAGCAAAAAATTTCGGCTTGCATGTAAGTGCAATTGCGCCAAAGGTTAATAAAACAAGGGCATAAAGGGATTGTTGCACAAATGAGATCAGTATTTTTCCAAAAATTTAGAGGGGTTTACGCAGCCTCAATACTTACAACGGCAGCGATTCTAATCGATTCTGCAGCGCATGCAGAATCGGCTCATGGCATAGCTATGTATGGTGAACCTGCCCTACCACAGGATTTTGTGTCCCTACCCTACGCAAACCCTGATGCACCTAAAGGTGGTGCAATTGTTTTGGGAAATACCGGCGGATTCGATTCGCTTAACCCGTATATTGCCAAAGGAACGGTCCCTTGGCAGCTTCGGTTTTTCACACATGAATCGTTAATGGGGCGCACACAGGACGAGCCTTTTGCGCTTTATGGCCTGATTGCCGGATCAATTAACACAGATGAAGACCGCTCTTGGGTCGAATTCACCCTTCGCGCAGAGGCAAAATTCTCCGATGATTCTCCGATTACAGTCGAAGATGTCATATGGAGTTTTGAGACTTTGGGAACCGAAGGACATCCACGCTATCGTGGTTTGTGGTCCAAGATCTCAAGTGTTGAACAAACTGGACCGTCTAGCGTTCGCTTTACCTTTGGTGAAGAAAACCGCGAGTTGGCTCTTCTGGTAGGCATGCGCCCGATCCTTCAAAAAAGCCAATGGGAAGGTCAAGAATTTGCCGATGCTAAAATCGCAGACATTCCTATGGGTTCTGGCCCATATGTGATCACCAAGTATGACGCTGGCCGTTCTGTACAGTTAACGCGCAACGAAAATTATTGGGGTGCCGACCTTCCACTGCGCAGAGGTACAAATAACTTCGACCAGATCACTTTGGACTTCTACGGCGACTCTACCGCGCAAGACGAAGCCTTCAAAGCTGGCCAAGTATCCGCACAACGCGAATTTAACGCGGAACGCTGGAACAGCCGCTACGATTTCCCACGTGCCGTTGCTGGTGATGTTGTTAAAACGGAGATTCCGCACAAAAAGCCATCGGGTATGACCGGCTTTGTTATGAATTCACGTCGTGCCCCATTCGACGATTGGCGTGTACGCGAGGCGTTAATCCAAGCCTTCAACTTTGAGTTCATCAATAGTGCCCTGACAGGTGGCGCACAGCCCCGTATCACGTCCTACTTCTCCAACTCGCTCCTTGCGATGCAAGAAGGACAAGCACAGGGTCGCACAGCAGAGCTGTTGGCACCTTTTGCAGCAGACATGCCTCCGGGCCTGATGGAAGGTTACGTACTTCCTGTTTCTGATGGTTCTGAACGCAATCGTCAGGGCCTTCGCAGCGCAATTGCTTTGCTCAATGAAGCCGGTTGGGAGCCTGTAGATGGCATGATGCAAAACGCTGACGGCGAAAGCCTAAGCCTGACGATCTTACTTGCTCAAGGTAAGTCAGAGCATAAGGCCATCGCTGATCTGTACCTTGGTGCACTGAAACGCCTAGGCGTCGCAGCTGAAGTAGAAACAGTGGACAATGCGCAGTACGTGGAGCGCACGGGTAAATTTGACTTTGACGTCACATATTACCGCCGCTCACTCTCTCTTTCACCGGGCAACGAGCAGCAGTTTTATTGGGGCAGCCCGTCTGCTTCAATGGAGGGCAGTCGCAACCTAATGGGCGCACAAAGCCCAGCTGTTGATGCAATGGTCGATGCGATGCTTACTGCTGGCTCACAAGACGACTTTGTCGCAGCTGTACGGGGTCTTGATCGCGCGTTGATGACCGGCCGCTATGTGATCCCGTTCTGGCAGTTCACAACAGGTCGCATCGCACATGTGAAAGAGATGAAGTACCCAGAGAACCTGCCGATCTACGGCGATGGTCCATACTACCTGCCAGAAGTATGGTGGTGGGAAGATTAATCTCTCTCCCCACTATTGAAGTCACAAAACTTTTACGACAAAGCGCTAGGGGTCACAAACCTCTGGCGCTTTGCGCTTCACCGATCAGGACGAACACATGATACGTAAAATTGCTGCCGAAGGCTTAGGAACTGCTCTGCTTCTTATTGGAGTTGTTGGTTCTGGGATCATGGGAGAAAGCCTAGCTAGTGGGAACACTGCCATCGCACTATTGGCCAACGCTATTGCGACGGGCTGTATGCTTTACGTCATCATCACAGTCTTGGGCCCAATATCGGGCGCGCATTTCAATCCTGCAGTAACCTTAGCCTTTTACTTGCGCGGCGACTTGGATCGCGCCACGGCGCTTGCATATGTTCATACACAGATCATTTGTGGAATTTTAGGCGTTTGGGCGACGCACCTCATGTTCGATCTGCCAATATTACAGGCCTCTAGCACAATGCACCGCACAGGCATTTCACAATGGTGGTCTGAGGGAATTGCGACCTTTGGTTTGCTGTTCGTCATTTTTGGCGGCATCAAATCGCGCCCAGAGGCCGTACCTGCGCTTGTCGCAATGTACATTACCGGGGCGTATTGGTTCACATCATCGACCAGCTTTGCCAACCCAGCCGTCACAATTGCACGCGGTTTCAGCGACACCTTCGCTGGCATCTACCCTGGTCACATTGCGGCATTCATTTTTGTTCAGTTAATTGTAGTGTTCGCCGCTCACAAAATATTGGTCACGCTACTTTCTGAGGACTAATTTAGCGAGGTGACCCATAGGATCGATGCGTCTTCATCACTAAGAGACACCACATTGTGCCCCATGGTCGCGTCATAATAAGCACTGTCGCCACGACGCATTTCAACGGGTTCGTAAAACTCTGTGTAAAGCTGCACAACGCCCGTCAGCACATACATAAACTCTTCACCATCGTGGCGCACCCAGCCGTCGAACTCATCCATAGAGCGGGCGCGTACACGCGCGCGGTACGGCAACATCTTTTTCTGCGTCAACGTCTCAGCCAACAACTCGTGCTCATAAGTCACCGTTACCGTCGCATTGCCTTCGCCGTTTTTGGTGACAGCCATGCGACCACCCACTTGGCCTTGTGCGGGTGGCGTAAACAACTGCGGTACGGAAATCTCTAGTCCGATGGCCAACTTCTTTAGCGCTTCATAGGTTGGCGACATTTGACCATTTTCGATTTTAGACAATGTTGAACGAGCCAAACCTGCCTGCCCTGAAGCTTGTTCAAGCGTCCAATCACGAGCTTTGCGCAATTCGCGCACGCGCATACCCAAATCAAGCGGTTCCCCAGTTTCGATTGCACCACCTTCGCGGGCGATCTTGATAAGCGATTTGGGATCTTTTGATGTCATAACCGTTCTATAGATGTCGCGTGCTGGCCATGCAACGTGCGCCTTGTGCGGCACGCAAGCACAGGCTAGCAAATGACATGCAGTCGATTTTTGATAATGGCCCACAAGCGCCCTGCCCTAAGCCATTTAATATGGCGGCACATGTTTTGTCCCAAAGCCATATTTGTCCTGAGAAGATCGCACTGCAAATTTTACACTCAGATCACTGCGAAGATTGGACGTACCGAGAACTTGAAGCCGCGGTCTTAGGAATTGCTGCGGGCTTATTAGAGAGTGGCGCACAAACCGGCGATCTAATCCTAATGCGCCTTGGTAATACAGTTGACTATCCACTGACATATCTTGGAGCGCTTGCTGCTGGATTGGTTCCGGTGCCGACATCCGCGGCATTGACGCTGCCAGAAGTCGAACGGATCATTGCAGAGTTGTCACCGACATTGATCGTCCGCGATACCGCCGTAACCTGCCCCGAAACCACCAATCAAATCCGCCTACCGCAGTTACAAGCCATGTGCGACCTACCACCAGTGGATTATCACATGGGTGACCCAGAACGGTTGGGCTATGTCGTCTATACTTCAGGCACGTCGGGCAAACCACGGGCCGTTGCCCACGCACACCGTGCGATTTGGGCCCGCCAAATGATGTTTGAGGGATGGTATAGTTTGCGGACCGACGACCGCGTTCTGCATGCTGGTGCATTCAATTGGACCTATACCATGGGAACCGGACTGATGGACCCTTGGACCATCGGTGCGACGGCGATGATCCCTGCTGCGGGCACGCAGTCTGATGCACTCCCAACATTGCTGGCCAACAACGATGCAACGATCTTTGCGGCTGCGCCTGGCGTTTATCGCCAGTTGTTACGTGATTGTGAAACACTAACCTTACCAAATTTGCGTCACGGATTGAGTGCCGGAGAAAAGCTACCTTCTGCGACCCGCACCGCCTGGAGCAAGGCAACCGGAACGTCAGTTTTTGAGGCATATGGTATGTCAGAATGTTCAACATTCCTATCGGGTAGTCCCTCTCAACCCGCTCATGGCGACAGATTGGGACAACCCCAGACAGGCAGACGGATTGCGATCCTTGGACCAGACGGGCCAGTCTCGCGTGGCAATAAGGGTACCATCGCGGTGCACAAGAGCGACTGTGGCCTAATGATGGGATACCTTAAAGCCCCTGAAGAAACGGCTGCTAAGATGCAGGGTGAGTGGTTTCTAACCGGGGATCAAGGGATCATGCACCATGACGACCAAATCAGTTACCTTGGACGTGACGATGATATGATGAATGCGGGTGGTTATCGCGTTTCACCCATAGAGGTAGAGCAGGCATTCAATGGCTACTTAGGCATGGACGCCGTTGCCGTGACCCAAGTTGAAGTTAAAACCGACACATATGTAATTGCAGCTTTTTACACGGGACCAGTCGCGCTAGAGGAAAACGAGCTCAACGATTACGCAGCCCACCAATTGGCACGCTACAAGCAACCGCGACTTTACATCCATATCGACGCATTACCGATGGGTGCAAATGGCAAGATCCTTAGAAAAGCATTGCGTGATCGGTATATCCAAAAAAACCACTGATCCCTCGCACCTGCCTGTAATTTAAGATATCGCAGCCCAAGATTCACAATTTTCGACCAAATGAGGCCCATATGACAACGCAACCGATCAAACTTGATATCATGTCAGACCCAATTTGCCCGTGGTGTTTCATCGGCAAGGCCTATTTGGACAAAGCCCTGTCTGCACATCCGAACCATCCATTTTTAATCGAATGGCACCCATTTCAATTAAACCCCGATATGCCCGCAAATGGCATGGGACGCCGCGAATACCTCGAAGGTAAATTCGGCGGCAAAGAAGCAGCAGTGCGCGCCTATGCCCCAGTTGTAGAAAGTGCCAAAACCGCTGGTGTCGCAATCGATTTTGAAGGCATGAAACGTACACCAAACACAATCAACGCCCACCGTTTGATCCATTGGGCCGGCATTGAGGGGCGCCAAACAGCAGCTGTGTCCGCCCTGTTCAAAGCATATTTCACCGATGCGCACGACATTGGTGACCCGGATGTCCTGATCGATATTGCAAAAAGTGTAGAAATGGATGCTGACGTTGTAAAACGTCTTTTGGACAGTGACGAAGATTTGAAATTGATCCACGACCGTGACAAGCACAGCCGCAAGATGGGCATCAATTCTGTCCCAACATTTATCATTGCGAACCAACACGCGGTTCCAGGTGCGCAACCTCCCGAATTATGGGCACAAGTGATCGCCGACTTAGCAGCTCAAGCGGATGCACCTTAGCAAATATGCACCCCAAAAGTGCGCTAAAGTACATCTCTTAAAATTAGCCATTTTCAATCAAAGGTAAATAGCACATACCTCTTAGTGACGCGAAATAGCATCGCTATGGAATGAGAAAATGTCGATATCACCGAAACAAATCATGGGACGCACTGAATTCATCGCCCTCATGGCGATGATGTTTGCGACTGTCGCTTTCTCAATAGATGCAATGCTGGCCGCTATCACCGATATAGCGGACGAAATTGCACAAGGCAGCGCATCACACGCGGCCTGGATACTGACATCATTTGTTGGCGGCATGGGACTGGGAACCTTTTTTGCGGGCCCATTGTCTGACGCCTATGGGCGTAAACCTATCGTATATTTAGGTGTAGCCATCTATATTATTAGCGCGATGTTTGCCTGGTATTCTTCTTCACTAGAATGGGTATTGGTTGCACGGTTCTGTCAAGGATTAGGTGCCGCAGGACCCCGTGTTGTCTCGATGGCAATGGTACGCGATCTTTTCTCTGGTCGTGAAATGGCCCGGATCGTTTCGATCGCAATGACGATCTTCATCCTCGTCCCCGCAATTGCCCCAGCAATGGGGCAACTGATCATAAATGCCTTTGGGTGGCGCAGTATTTTCGGCGCCTTCATCGTCTTCTCGCTGATCGTAGTGGTGTGGGTCGCCACACGCTATACTGAGTCATTGGAAGTTGAAGATCGTCGTCCATTACAAATGGGGTTGATGGTCGATGCCGTTAAGCAACTTCTCACACATAAAACGGTTAGGCTCTCGATCCTAATCCAGACCCTGATGCTGGCCATGTTGTTTTCGACCCTCATTTTGATCCAACCAATCTATGACCAGATCTATGATCGCGCGGAAACATTTCCATTCTGGTTTGGAGCCGTGGCGTTGTTTTCAGGGGCTTCCAGCCTCCTAAATGCCTATATCGTGACTCGATTTGGCATGTACAAAGTGGTCACACGGACCTTGGTCATCCAAGTCATAATTGGTGCCATTGTTTTGATTGCGTTGTTTCTGTTTCCAGCAATCAGTTTTCCCTTATTTGTCTTTTGGCAGTTTTGTCTGTTTTCACAGGCGGGCCTCACAATGGGCAACCTCAACGCAATTTCGATGGAACCAATGGGCCATATTGCAGGCATTGCGGCATCGGTAATTGGGTCGATTTCGACCCTTGGGGGCGCGCTGATCGCATCCCCTGTGAGTTTGTTTCTCAGCGACACCCCTGCGCCGCTGATCATAACGGTCTTAGGGTTTGGCCTGTGCGCAATGTTTTTGATGCGCCGGGTAAACGGTCACCTCACTGAAGACTAAGTTTTCTTACGCTTCTTTTCTGCGACGACACGTTCAGCCAAATCACGCGCGATAGAAAACGCGCCTTTTATCTTGTCCCCGTCCTTCTTCCAGTCTCGCAAAACAACGATCTTGTTATCTTTCAGCTTCGCTGCACCACCCTCGTCCCCAAGGAAATCAACCAAGCCAGCCGGAGAGGCGAATTTGTCATTGTGGAACTGAATCGTGACACCTTTTGGTCCACCATCCAATTTGGAGATACCCGCTTTTTTGCACATGGCTTTGATCCGAACGATCAGCATCAATGTGTTCACTTCGCGCGGCAATGTGCCAAATCTATCGATCAACTCGGCAGCAAAGCCTTCCAACTCAACCTTTGTACTCAGCCCACTGAGGCGGCGATACAGACCCAATCGAACATCCAAATCAGGCACATAAGTCTCTGGGATCAGGACTGGCACGCCCAGCTTGATCTGTGGTGCCCACTGATCATCATCATCTGAAAGACCTTCCAACTGGCCCGACTTAATTTTGGCAATCGCCTCTTCGAGCATGGATTGATACAACTCAAATCCAACATCACGCATCTGCCCAGATTGTTCCTCACCCAGAAGGTTCCCTGCCCCGCGAATATCAAGATCTTGAGACGCCAGTGTAAAGCCCGCGCCCAAAGTATCAAGTGAGCCCAACACACGTAGACGTTTCTCAGCCATAGCCGTCAGCTTAGCCCGCGGTTTGGTTGTCAGATAGGCATATGCACGTGTCTTGGAGCGCCCCACACGACCACGAATTTGATAAAGTTGCGCAAGACCGAACATATCAGCACGGTGCACAATCATCGTATTGGCCGTTGGGATATCGAGGCCAGATTCAACAATCGTAGTCGCCAGCAGAACATCGTATTTACCGTCATAAAACGCGTTCATACGGTCGTCCAACTCACCTGCAGCCATCTGTCCGTTGGCAACTATATAAGACACCTCTGGAACGTGTTCTTTCAAGAAGTCCTCGATCTCTCCAATGTCAGAGATACGTGGAACCACGTAGAAGGACTGTCCGCCGCGATAATGTTCGCGCAGCAATCCCTCGCGGATCGTGATTTTGTCAAATTCACTGACATACGTTCGGATAGCCAAACGATCCACAGGTGGTGTGCCAATGATCGACAGATCACGAACACCAGTTAGAGACAATTGCAAAGTCCGTGGAATTGGCGTGGCCGTCAGTGTCAGGACGTGAATGTCAGAACGCATTTGCTTAAGACGCTCTTTATGGGTCACGCCAAAGTGCTGTTCTTCGTCAATGACCAACAAGCCAAGGTTCTTGAAACGTATGTTCTTAGCCAGCAAAGCATGGGTGCCAATCACGATATCAATCGTCCCACGTGACATACCGTCCCGCGTCGCATCCGCATCTTTCTTGGACACAAAGCGACTAAGCTGACGTACTTCGATCGGAAAGCCGCGGAAGCGTTCAGCAAAGGATTTATAGTGTTGGCGGGCAAGCAAGGTCGTCGGTGCCACAATCGCCACCTGTGCACCTGACATAGCCGCAACAAATGCGGCACGCATCGCAACCTCGGTTTTGCCAAATCCAACATCACCACAGACCAGTCGATCCATAGGCGAACCGCTGGTTAAATCATCAACAACATCGCCAATCGCGTTTAGCTGGTCATCCGTTTCAGAATATGGGAACCGTGCGCTAAAGGCGTCCCACATGCCTTCTGGCGGATCTATGACTGGCGCACGGCGCAATGCACGCTCTGCCGCAACACGAATAAGCTTTTCAGCCATCTCGCGAATGCGTTCTTTAAGACGTGATTTTTTAGCCTGCCACGCACCACCACCTAACCGGTCCAAGAACCCTTCGTCATGGCCATATTTGGATAGTAATTCGATATTCTCGACTGGCATATACAGCTTGGTTTGCTCAGCATACTCAAGCAGAAGGCATTCATGTGCCGCGCCAGCAGCAGTGACAACTTCCATGCCTTGATAACGGCCAATCCCGTGATCTACGTGAACGATCAAATCACCGGGGCTCAGCGACTGCGTTTCGGTCAAGAAATTCGCCGCACGCTTTCGTTTCTTAGTGGAGCGGATCAGCCGATCGCCCAAAACATCCTGTTCAGAAATCACTGTCAGATTAGGCGTTTCAAACCCGTGCTCCAACGCCCATACCACCAAATGCAAACCACGCTTACCGATGCGCGAGGCATTGCTAATAGGCAGAACTTCGGACAAGCCTTCTTCTTCGATTAATCCAGTCAAGCGTTCCCGCGCGCCTTCTGAGTAGCTCGCAATCACAACAGGATTGCCTTGTAGTTTATTTTTAAGGTGTGACGCTAAGGAACCGAAAAGGCTTATACTTTCCTGCTGACGCTCTGGTGCAAAATTACGCCCAATTCGTCCACCAGCATCAGTGACATTTGGACCCGTCGCCTGAGACAAGGCGGCGAATTGGATCACACGGCGCTCTGCGACAGTTGTGATCCAAGCGGCGTCATCCATATATAGGCCATGTGGCTTACAAGGTTTGTAAACGCTGTCATTCTTTGAGCGATTATTCATCGCAAGTTTTCGCGTTTCGTATTGATCTTCGATCCCCTCCCAGCGGGCTAAACGCGCGCCCGTCATCTGGTCATCAAGCGTAATCGTAGCTTTTGGCAGGAAATCAAACAGCGTTTCAAGTTCGGTATGAAATAGAGGTAACCAATGCTCTGCGCCCTGATGTTTGCGCCCTGCGCTGATCGCTTCATACAGCGGATCATCCGTACCAGCGGCACCAAACTCTAGGCGGTAATTTTGGCGAAACCGCGTTACAGCAGGCTCGTCCAAGATGACCTCGGACACAGGTGCTAATTCTATTACATCCAGTTTTTCAGTTGTTCGTTGCGTGGCCGGATCAAAACGACGTGCACCGTCTAAAACATCCCCGAACAGGTCCAAACGGATCGGTCCCAAATCTCCTGGTGGGTAAATATCAATGATACCGCCACGCACTGCATAATCCCCCGGCTCCATAACTGTTGGACTTTGGACAAATCCCATGCGGACCAAGAAGTTGCGCAGCCCTTTTTCGTCAACACGACTGCCAACAGTCGCAGAAAACGCGGCCTCTTTCAGCAAAGCACGCGCCGGAACGCGCTGGGTCGCAGCGTTCAATGTTGTAAGTAAAACAAAGCGTTCCGGCATCCCATGTACAAGTGCCGCCAACGTTGCCATCCGCTGCGCAGAAATATCGGCGTTCGGCGACACACGATCATAAGGCAGGCAATCCCAACCCGGAAAGACGATGACAGGAAGGTCTGGTGAAAAAAACCGCAAAGCATCCTGCATTGCCACCATACGCTTGTCATCACGCGCAACGTGGCAGACTGGCTGACCACTCTTATCTAACTCTTGCAAGATCAGTTCAGCATCAAAGCCCTCTGGCGCGCCGGATATGGTAATTTTTGATTTGGTGCTCATTGCGCGGCCTTGAATCTATCTTTGTGTAGGGACCTATGTCGAACAGCCCCGCTGTCAATGACGGTGGTTATTGTAGCAAAATTAAATCCCGCATATTCCAGAACATGCCCCACAGCGCCGTCACGAAGATTGCAATCATCCCAATGAATTGGGTGAACATCCGATGACGGTTCAAAAGCTTATAAAGCGCGTCACCCGTGCTTTGTTCCATCTGGTAAAGCCGCGCTGTTGAGACATTCAACATACCAACCAATGTCATAGGAAATGCCAACAAAAAGACGGCTTGGGCAAACTCTACCCAATAATAGAAACCCATAATTCCAAGGCCGGTAAGAATGAAACAAACAAAACCCAACAGCCAAAGCCCTGAGATATTGCTGAAGTAAATCAATCGGTTACAATTGATCCGCACCAGATCTTCTAGATCTGATTCCGCCTCAGCTCCGTAGCGTCGCGCCCTTTGGATTATATCGTTTGGAACACCCAAAACCCAGTGACTGGCAGAGGACCACACGATAGCCAATCCGATCCAGAACCAAAGGTTCGAGAAAGAGCGCATATCGATGATTTCAAACAGAGTTTGCGTAAGGTTCAACGCTGCAGCCTTTTGTTTCTGCCCCATCATTAGGGTATCAACCGTGTTCTACCCGTGCTTTGCGACAATTCCTACCCTTGCAGGGTGCAAAAAACCGTGTCAGCAAAGCAATGTATCGAAAAGGTGACCCACAATGCGCCCAACAATCAGCCAATTCCCTGCGACCCGCTTGCGTCGCACCCGCCAATCATCGGCAATTCGTGCCCTGACACGTCAGAATGACCTTAGCGTTGATGACTTTATTTGGCCCGTTTTTGTGCGCAGCGGTGAAGGTATCGAAGAACCGATCCCCTCAATGCCCGGCGTTTTCCGCCGTTCTGTTGATAAAGTTGTTGAAGCCTCACGCGAAGCAGCCGATCTTGGCATCCCAGCCATCTGTATTTTCCCCTACACAGGGGTTGAGGAACGCACAGAAGATTGCGCAGGCGCTTGGGACCCTGAAAACCACGCCAACCGCGCAATTCGCGCGATCAAGGCTGCAGTTCCTGAAATTGCAATCATGACTGACGTGGCCCTGGACACATACAACATCAATGGACATGATGGATTTGTAGAGAATGGCGAGATCGTCAACGATCGCACAGTTGAAGCGCTTGTTAAGATGACACTCGCCCAAGCCGAAGCAGGTGCCGATATCATTGGTCCTTCTGATATGATGGACGGACGCATTGCCGCAATGCGTTCTGCACTTGAAGATGCAGGGCATCAAAACGTGATGATCCTCAGCTACTCTGCCAAATACGCGTCAGCATTCTATGGCCCTTTCCGCGACGCCGTTGGTGCATCTGGTGCATTGGTTGGGGACAAAAAAACCTATCAAATGGATCCCGCCAATTCAGGTGAGGCACTGCGCCTCATTGAGCGTGATCTATCAGAAGGGGCGGATATGGTCATGGTGAAACCCGGTTTGCCTTACTTAGATATATGTCACCGTGTCAAAGAAACATTTGGTGCACCCACCTATGCCTATCAGGTGAGCGGCGAGTACAGCATGATCAAAGCAGCGGCCCAAAATGGCTGGATTGATGAAGAGCGCGTGATGATGGAAAGCTTGATGGCTTTCAAACGCGCAGGCTGCAACGGAATCCTGACCTATTTTGCACCTGCAGCCGCACGGCTTTTGGCCGCAAAGCGGTAAGTTGCCCAAAACGTCCTTGTGACGTGACAAAGCACCACAATAGGCGTATGTCTGCCATCAAGACCGGAAAATCCGGCGAGCAGTATCAAAAATTACAGGCGGTTAACATGACCAATACAAATTTCTCGCGCCGCGCATTCGCGCTTGGCGCTTTGGCAACAACCACAGCTGTAGCAGCTTGTGGCAATGGTGTTGGTGGGCGCGGTGCCGCGACCATTGATGCACGGGTTCAAGCAACATTGACTGAAATGTACCGCAGTTATCCCAACACTATTGATTTGGCGAACAAATCCAACGGTATGTTAGTTATGCCACTAGTAACCGAAGCTGGTTTCGGCTTTGGCGGCGCTTATGGGCGTGGCGCGCTATTGGTGGGCAATACCAACGTTGACTATTATTCAGTGGCCAAGGCGTCTGGCGGGTTCCAAATTGGCGCACAACAATATGCGCACGTCCTGTTTTTCATGACCGATCAAGCACTTAATGATTTCCGTCGTTCACGTGGCTGGGCTGCAGGTGCTGATCTGGAATATGTTGTAAACTCAACAGGCGACAGCTTGGCAGCCGACACGACAACAGTTTTATCCCCTGTCCTAGCCGCTGTTTTTGGACGTGCAGGTTTGCGTCTCGGCGCGACCCTAGAGGGAACAAAATATTCGCGGATCATTCCGTAGGCATAAAATTAAAAATTCACAAATAGGGGACGCAAACTTTTGACAGTTGGCGGCCCCTTTTTTTTCGTTTCGATTATTCATCATTTAGCAATCGATACTTAGAGACGTTTGATCAGACTTGAGGTATCCCAGCGACCACCACCCATTTTCTGAACATCTTTATAGAATTGATCAACCAATGCCGTAATCGGCAAAGACGCACCAATTTCATCCGCTGTGCTTAGACAAATGCCCAAATCCTTTCGCATCCAATCCACTGCAAATCCGTGATCAAAGTGGTCATCCAGCATCGTCTCGTTGCGATTGGCCATTTGCCAGCTGCCAGCTGCACCTTGGCTGATCACCTCAACAACAGCGCGACCATCCAGCCCCGCTTTTTGCGCAAAGTGCAGCGCCTCAGAAAGCCCCTGAACCAACCCAGAAATCGCAATCTGATTGCACATCTTCGTCATTTGGCCTGCCCCAGATGCACCAATGCGACGGCAAATCTTGGAATAGACCTCCATGATAGGAAGTGCGCTATCAAATGCATCTTCGTCAGCGCCGCACATAATAGATAGCACGGCATTCTCAGCCCCTGCTTGACCGCCTGAAATTGGGGCGTCGACAAAAGATATTCCCACCTCAGCAGCGGCAGCATACAGCTCAGCGGTCACTTTTGCTGAAACCGTCGTATGATCCACGAACACAGACCCTTTGGCCATCCCCACGAATGCACCATCTGCCCCCAAACAAACCGAGCGCAGATCATCGTCATTGCCCACACAAGCCATAACAAAATCAGCACCCAATGCTGCTTCACGCGGCGTCGTGGCCGCTGCGCCGTTGTACTTTTGCGCCCATGCCTTTGCTTTGGATTCCGTTCGATTAAAGACAGTCACATCATGGCCCGCGCCCTGTAAATGCCCTGCCATTGGCGCGCCCATGACGCCCAAACCTAAAAATGCTAGCTTAGTCATGTTGTTTCCTCATGATGTGGTGTTGCTTTCAACTTGATCCATACCTAACAGTCATACCAAAGGGGTCAACACGCGAGGGGCGCAATGATACTTGTGTTTCAATGGTTGGTACGGTTTGCAGCAGCTTTGATTGGGTTGATCGTATTCGGTGCTTTCTTAGCATATTATTTAGCATCTCGGTCCCTGCCCGATTACGATGCCACGCTAGAATTGGCAGGACCAAACGCCCCCATCGAAATCGTCCGTGATCACGCAAATGTGCCGCATATTTTAGCTAAAACAGACCATGACGCCTATTTTGGCCTTGGCTTTGCCCACGCACAGGATCGTCTTTGGCAGATGATTGTGCTGCGCCGCACCGCGCAGGGACGGCTGTCCGAACTGTTTGGTCGCTCTACAATAGAAACCGACACCTATATGCGCCGGTTCGATATCTATCGACTGGCCCTTTCATCAGTTGATGCACAAGACGCACAAACCATTGCTGCGTTAGAAGCATACTCTGAGGGCGTAAATGCCCAGTTTCAACAAGTCAATCGCGGTTCATCAGGGCGCGGAGCACCTGAACTGTTCGTGTTCAATACGCCATTCGCGCCGTGGCGCCCCGCAGACTCACTTGCGATCCTCAAGTTGATGGCTCTGCAATCATCCAGCCATTTGGCTGACGAAGTTTTACGTGCACGTATGTCACTCGCACTCCCAGACAGCGACCGCCTAAATGATATACTTCCGGATTCACCCGGCGTTGGCGTTGCAAGCCTGCCAGAATATGCCAGCCTGGTCCCAGGTGCGCCACAATATATGGCAACGAACACCACTCTAAACCATCCGTTGTCGCCCTTCAAAGCGCGTGGGTTCAGTGGAGCCTCGAACGCATGGGCAGCAGCCGCAAGTCGCTCTGCAACAGGCGGCACGTTGCTCGCCAACGATCCTCACATGACCTTCACTGCGCCATCAATCTGGTACCTTGCCCGTCTAGAGTTACAGCTTGGAGGTGTCATCGGTGCCACAGTACCGGGTATCCCATCAATCTGGTCAGGCCGAAGTGCAAAATTGGGTTGGGGCGTCACAACAGCGTATGTCGATGATCAAGACGTTGTTATTGAGCAACTAAATCCTGAGAACTCTGAGGAATACCTCACTCCAACTGGGTTCAAGAAGTTCCAATCTCGTCCCACCATTATTAAGATCAAAGACGAAGCCCCCGTAACCGTCACGCTGCGGTGGTCTGACAATGGACCTATCCTGCCTGGCAGCTTTCAAAACCTGCGCGCTGTGACCCCTCCAGGGCATGTTGCCGCGTTGTCATCAACAGCCCTTAGCCCCAGCGACACCACGCTCAGCGCCAGCATTCGCCTAATGCAATCGACCACGGTCGAAGATGCCGTTTTGGCAGGATCACTGCATATGGCACCCGCACAAAACCTGACCGTTGCGGACCAAACCAAGATCGCCATGAAAACGATCGGCTCCGTACCAAACCGTAAGACCGACCACCAAAGTGAGGGCCGGCTACCAAGCCTTGGAAGTTCTGTGAGCAATCACTGGGATGGCATAATGCCCTATGCGTCGAACCCAGAGTTTATCGAACCCATGGGTGGTCTGCTTGGTAACACCAACAACAAAACCGTCGAACGCCCCTTCCCTAACCACATCTCTTTCACATGGGGTGACACCCAGCGGGTTCAGCGTTGGCAGCGCCTTATGCAAGTTCGCCAAGTGCACACGCGTGACAGCTTTGTTGAGGCACAGCTGGACACCGTCAGCTTCACCGCTCGCGCATTGTTGCCGTTAATGGGTGCAGAGCTCTGGTTCACAGGCGAAGCAGCTCCAGAGGGCACAGTCCAACGCGAACGCCAACGTGCCCTGACGTTGCTTGCCAATTGGAACGGCGAAATGAACGAGCACCTTCCAGAACCCTTGATTTACACAACTTGGGTCCGCGCGCTGCAATCGCGGTTGATCAAAGACGAACTTGGCCCAATGGCTGCTGAAATCACCCACGTTGAACCACTGTTCATCGAACGGGTGTTCCGCGATATCAATGGTGCCTCTGAATGGTGCGATATCCTACAAAGCGCCCCAGTCGAGACCTGTGCAGACATGGCACGCCTCGCGCTCGATGACGCCCTACTCGAAATTTCAGAAAACTGGGGTACAGCCTTTGAAAGCCTACGTTGGGGCGATGCGCATCAAGCAACCCAAGACCATGAAACACTGGGCGACGTGCCTTTGCTTCGCTATTTCGTAAACATCCGACAATCGACTTCGGGCGGCGATAACACCCTAAATCGTGGCCTCACATCTGGAACTGGCCCAAATCCGTTCCAGAACGTTCATGGTGCGGGTTATCGCGGTGTCTATGATTTCGCGGACCCAGACAGCTCGGTATTTGTGACCTCTACGGGCCAGTCAGGCCATTTTCTATCGCGACACTATGACGACCTTGCGCAGCTTTGGCGGCGCGGTGAATACATCCTAATGTCTCTTGATACAGACCTTGCACGTGGGGCTCCTGTTGGGATCACCACCTTAAATCCGGTGAACTGATATGGCACGCGTTATCCTATTTAATAAGCCTTTTGGCGTCCTGTCGCAGTTTACCGACAAAGGCAGCGATGGTTCCCCTCGCCCAACATTGTCGAAATACATCAACGTGCCACGGGTCTATCCAGCAGGTCGTTTGGACCGTGACAGCGAAGGCTTGATGGTCTTGACCGACAATGGTGCGATGCAGTCCACAATTTCGGACCCAAAGAACAAAATGACGAAAACCTATTGGGTTCAGGTTGAGGGGACGCCAAGCGGCGCAAGCTTGGCCAAACTCAATAATGGTGTCCTACTGAAAGACGGTAAAACGGCTCCGGCCAAAGTGCAGCAAATAGATGAGCCTGATGATCTGTGGGAACGCGATCCGCCTGTCCGGTTCCGCCTATCCGTGCCAGATACATGGATCAGCATCACGATCGCTGAAGGGCGCAACCGTCAGGTGCGTCGCATGACAGCAGCCATTGGACACCCAACCTTGCGGCTGATCCGTGCCCAGATCGGCGAATGGAAACTTGGTGATCTTGCTTTGGGGAAATGGACTGACGTCTAATTAGACATCAGTCATACAGCACTTAGTTTTGTGCTTCGGCGCGGCTTTTGCCCGACACGTTCAAAGCCAAGGTCGCGCCCATCAATCCATCTAAGTCGCCGTCCAACACACCTTTTGTATCAGAAGTTTCATAGTTGGTACGCAAATCCTTTACCATTTGGTATGGTTGAAGGACATACGAACGGATCTGGTTGCCCCACCCCGCATCGCCTTTGTTCTCGTGCATTTCATTCACCGCAGCGTTGCGACGATCCATCTCCATTTGATACAAACGCGATTTCAATGCCTTCATAGCAATGTCACGGTTTTGGTGCTGTGATTTCTCAGATGAGGTCACAACGATACCTGTTGGCGCGTGCGTGATCCGAACAGCTGAGTCAGTCGTGTTAACGTGCTGACCACCTGCCCCTGAGGAACGATAAGTATCAATGCGAATATCAGACGGGTTCACTTCAATTTCGATATTATCATCCACGACCGGATAAACACCTACTGACGTGAAAGACGTGTGACGCTTGGCAGCAGAATCGAACGGTGAAATGCGAACCAAACGGTGCACACCGGATTCCGACTTCATCCAGCCATAGGCATTTTGCCCGCTAATGCGGTAGGTCGCAGACTTGATCCCTGCCTCCTCGCCGGCGCTCTCAGCCTGCAATTCAACCTTATAGCCCTTCTTCTCGGCCCAACGCACATACATACGCGCCAGCATTGAGGCCCAATCACAGCTTTCCGTACCGCCAGCACCCGAGTTGATTTCAAGGAAAGTATCACTGCCATCGGCTTCGCCATCTAGCAAGGCTTCCAGCTCTTTTTGGGCAGCTGTAGTGGCTAAGGTCTTCAAGGCAGTTTCAGCTTCGCCAATGACCTCTTGGTCCTCTTCCATCTCGCCCAATTCGATCAATTCGATATTGTCGCTTAGATCGGTCTTGATACCTTCATAAGTTCCAATTGAATCGACCAAGTTCTGGCGTTCGCGCATCAACTTTTGCGCAGCATCTGGATCATCCCACAGGTTTGGATCTTCAACGCGCGCGTCGAATTCCTCTAACCGATATGCACAGGTTTCAACGTCCAAACGTTGCCCTAGCAACTCCAGTGACTTTTCAATCTCTGTGACGATATTTTGGATTTCTGCGCGCATGGTGCACCTGCATTGGGAACTGAATAGAAGTGAGTTGATAAAGCAGCACAGTAAGCACAGCAAGCGAGTAAGGAGAGCTTTGCACTCCCCTTAACCGATATTGCTAATAAAGACCGCCAGAACTCAGTGTTCCAAAGGTGGCTTTTGGTCCCACGACGGCTTTCTTGCCCGTCGATGTGGTCACTTGGCGGGATGTAACGCCAACCTCTTCAAACAATGGCAAATCTGCGCCCATCGCAAAACCACCATCAAAGGCGATGCCAAACACTGGCTCTTCTCCGTCACGGAAATATTCTGCGACAACGTTATCACCTGTTGCATCATCGCTAAGACGCGCACCGGTGAAACGGTCGATCTTCAAAAAGAAGCCACCCGGAGGAACGTCAAAATCACCACCGCCATATTTCTTGGTCGCTTCCTTCATGAACGTGTTGAACACAGGCCCACACATGCCACCACCAGACGCGCTACGCCCCAAGGATTTTGGTGTGTCGTATCCAATGAAACAACCCGCAGCTATATTTTTGGTAAAGCCAACAAACCAAACGTCTTTGGCGTCGTTGGTAGTCCCAGTCTTACCCGCGGCTGGGACTGACAAGTTAACCGTTTTACGCGCCGTGCCGCGCTCAACAACACCAGTCATCATCGATGTCAGCTGATAGGCAGTGATCGGATCCATTACCCGTTCACGGTTCGAGATAATCCGCGGTGAGAACCCCGGCTCAAGACTGGCAACTTGGCACTCGTCGCAAGCTCGTTCATCATGGCGATAAATCGTTTTACCATAGCGGTCTTGCACACGGTCAACCAATGTCGGCTGAACGAGTTCACCACCATTCGCAAACATCGCATAAGCGGCCACCATCTGATACAGCGTGGTTTCCTCTGAACCCAACGAGTTGGCAAGGAACCGGCCCATGTTGTTATAAACACCAACGCTTTCGGCATAATTCGCAACCGTATCCATCCCCACCTCTTTGGCCAAACGAATGGTCATAAGGTTACGTGACTGTTCGATCCCGGTCCGCAGCGGCGTTGGGCCGTAGAATTTGTTAGATGAATTGCGCGGACGCCATAGCCCTTGCGGTGTGTTAATCTCAATCGGTGCATCCACAACAATCGTTGCTGGAGTATAGCCACTGTCGAGGGCGGCAGCATAAACAAACGGTTTAAAACTAGAACCCGGTTGGCGTTTCGCTTGGGTTGCACGGTTAAACACGGATGCTTGATAACTAAAGCCACCCTGCATCGCGATAACGCGACCTGTGTCTACGTCCATCGCAACAAACCCGCCTTGAACATTTGGCACTTGGCGCAGCGTCCAGCGAATAAAGGAACCGTCATTGTCCGCAGTCATGCGGCGCACATGGACAACCTCTCCCACTGCAACAAGATCGCCAGCAACGCGGGCTTTCTTAGCCAATGAACCATCGGTGAGGCGTTTGCGGGCCCATTGTACGTCTTTGGCTGGGATCCAGTGGCCGTCGTCATCTTCTTCAACGCCTTCAATACCAAGGCGTGCTTCGTTCTTTCCCACATCCAGGACAACAGCGGGGTACCATTCATTTTCAAGGCGAATATCGCGGGCAATGCGGACCTTTGACAAGGCATCGCGCCACGTGGCCTCGTCACCGAGTTGATCCAATGGAATTGATTTTCCTGTGCCGTGCCAGACGCCTTGTGACCTGTCGTAACTTTCCAGCTGACGTTGCAAGGCAGTGGCCGCGACTGGCTGCATTTCATTGTCGATTGTAGCCCGTACAGAAAGCCCCCCAGTAAAGAATTCACTTTCGCCAAAATCATCACTCAATTGGCGACGAATTTCATCAGTGAAATAGTCACGCTGCGGCAAATCATTTCGGAAACTCTCAAAATCACCATTCTGCACTGATTTGAGCTCAGCTTTGCGCTCAAACTCAAAAGTCTCTTCCGTGATATACCCATTCTCCATCATCTCTTTTAAAACAAAGTTACGACGTTGAAGAAGACGATCCTTGCGGCGTACTGGGTGGAACTGAGACGGCGCTTTTGGGAGACTGGCAAGCATTGCGGCCTCGTGAGGTGCCAATTCATCCAAGGTCTTGTTAAAGTAAGTTTGGCTGGCAGCCGCCACACCGTAACTGTTTTGTCCTAGGAAAATTTCGTTAAGGTACAGCTCGAGAATACCCTCTTTATCCAGGGTTTCCTCGATCCGCGAGGCAAGAATAATCTCTTGAATCTTACGCTCAGCCTTGCGCTCCCCACCAAGCAAGAAGTTCTTCATAACCTGCTGCGTAATCGTCGATGCACCGCGCACATCACGCCCACGGGTACGCACCGCGTCAAAGCCAGCCGAGGCGATACCGCGAAGATCATAACCGTCGTGTTCGTAAAAGTTTTTGTCTTCCGCACTGACAAAGGCCTGCTTGATCAAATCGGGGATTGTATCGGCAGGTGCGAACAGACGACGCTCCTTAGCGAACTCATCTATTATTCGGCCTTGGCCCGAATAAATCCGGCTGATCGTCGGAGGTGTATATTCTGCCAAAGATTCGTGGCTGGGCAAATCACGACCATACATCCAAAAGATAGCACCAACGGTGAGGGCAATCATGCCCAATCCCATTGTTATCGTTGTGAAAATTCCACCAAAAAATGACAGTATAAATCGAAACATTCCGCGCGCACCCCTTCAGGATGTTCTTTAATTAACCCAGCTATATGACATGGGTACGCTAGGGTCAAAACACGACTTGGTGCTCAATAGGCAGAAACTTGCGTAACGCTATTGGCGCACCAATGGACGGGTTGCCACGTCATCCGCTTTCCATGCAATGATGGCCTGAACCAAAGCTGAGATCATCAGATTGCGCCATTCGGGGTCACGCAAATTTGCACGATCACGAGAACTGGACAAAAACCCAACTTCGATCAGGACAGAAGGTATATCTGCACTTTTCAAGACGGAAAATCCGGCTTGCTTTTGCCGCTTCTTGCTAAGCGGCGCACCCGCTTCTTCGATCATCTCAAGCAATATAGTAGCCAAGGATTCGCTGCGGGGGCCCGTTTCTTGGCGTGCCAAATCAATCAGAACATTTGCGACTTCGTCGTCCGAGCCGTTTAAATCGACACCTGCAATAATGTCGGCGCGATTGTGCTGTGATGCCAATTGTGCTGACGCCGCATCACTTGCTTCATCCGACAGCGTGTAGACCGTCGCACCCTCCGCCTGCCCGTTAGAAAGCGCATCAGCATGTAGGGAGATAAACAAATCTGCGCCCACTTCATGCGCCAACGAGACCCGCGCCGGCAACGAAACAAAGCTGTCATCGTTGCGCGTTAGAAAAGCCTTTGCTTCGCCTGAACGCACCAAGGCTTCTGCCACCCCCCGCCCCAGCGTCAGCATCAGGTCCTTTTCATTCACCCCATCGCGCACAGCGCCCGGATCAATGCCACCGTGCCCCGGATCGATCATTACGATAAATTCGTCGCCTATCTTTTCCACAGCCGGTGTCCGCGCTTGTTCAGGTGCCCAATTCGCGTTCGGCGGTGATCCCGCATTTGCGGCGAATTCTTCTTCTGTGACGGGCCCCAGTGCAATTCGCAGGACGGCTCGCCCTGTGACCTGATCAACTGGCATCCCAATCTCAATGGGCAACATAGGTTCGCTCAGATCCAAAACCATGCGCGACCAACCCGCCTGAAAGCTGCCGAAACGTACGGCGGTGATCCGCCCATCGGCCTCTAGAATGTCGGCCGCTCTCACACCCGTCCAATCGGCTTCTTTGAAATCAACAATAAGCCGCGCGGGGTCATCCAGATGGAACACCCGAAATGGAACACCTTGGCTAAGGTGAAGCGCAACACTGGATTTCCCAAACCACCCGTCTTGAATTTGGCTTGCGACAGGGTCGACACGGGCAATAACACCGAAATCTTGGGCATTTGCCGCATTCGCAAATGCCAAAATCATCGCTGCTGTTTGAATAACCCGTCGCATACTGCACAGACCTTTGTTGGCTCTTTTGATCAACTTAACCCAGACAGTCGCAAATGGGAATTCAGCTTAACCTCTTGTCGCCATGAACTTATGCAAGCGAGCCAATCCCTCTTCGAGGTGCGGCGTGCTGCGCGCATAAGAAAAGCGCAGCGTTTGGTGTCCACGGATCGGATCAAAATCAAGACCCGGTGTCACGGCAACACCAGCCCCCTCCAATATTTCTGCAGCCAATGCGCGACTGTCATTCGTAATCTCGGACACATCTGCATAAACATAAAACGCCCCGTCAGGCGGTGCTATGCGATCGAACCCTGCTTTTGGCAGCCCTTCCAACATCAACAAGCGATTGCGCGTGTAGACGGCTAAATTGGCTTGCAGTTCGTCCCCAGCGTCCATCGCAGCAAGCGCTGCAACCTGACTGGCATGGGGCGCACAGATGAACATGTTTTGCGCTATCCGCTCAACCACGCGCACGTGATCTTCTGGGACAACCATCCAACCAACGCGCCAGCCCGTCATGCTAAAGTATTTGGAGAACGAATTGATAACATAGCATTCATCGGTCAATTCAAGTGCAGTGACCGCTTTGGCCTCATACTCAATTCCGTGATAGATTTCGTCGCTGATGAATGATGCCTTTTGCGCGGACGCTGCATCAATCAATGCGCCCATTGCAGAGCGATCCAGCATAGTCCCCGTAGGGTTCCCTGGTGAGGCAACCATTAGCCCTGCCAAATCCATTCCCTCGAAATCAGCCCCAACCGGCTGCAATCGATTGGCAGGATCAGTTTGTAAATCAACAGGCTGCAAACCCAATGCGTGCAGGATTTGGCGATAGCTAGGGTATCCGGGTGCGCCGATGCCGACGCGATCTCCACTGTCAAACAGAGCCGTAAAGGCCAAAAGGAAGCCGCCAGACGATCCAGGAGTGATCACAACACGTTCAGGGTTTAGATCAACATTGTACCATTCACCATACATCTGCGCGATCCGCGCACGCAAAGCTGGCAGACCAAGCGCCACAGTATACCCAAGCGGCCCCTGCTCCATGGCACGTGCCAGAGCATCGGTTGCAACCTTCGGTGCACCAGTGCCCGGTTGCCCAACTTCCATATGGATAATGTGACGTCCTGCCTCTTCTGCGCGGCGGGCGGCTTCCATCACATCCATCACAATAAAGGGATCAACTTTGGAACGGGTTGATGTTCGCATGAAAAACCTTCCTAATGTTTCCATGACCTTTCATCGCTTCTTTGCCCGTTCGTCAATAGTCGCCGCCGTCATGGCCACACTGATGGTTCTCACAACCGCCACCGCCCAAGCGCGTGGGTTGTTACGCGACGCCGATGCGGAATATGCGCTTCAACAAATTGCCGCGCCAATTTTGCGCGCAGCGGGCCTTAGCCCAACACGGGTGAAGGTGTTGATCGTCAACGACAGTGGGCTGAATGCCTTTGTCGTTGGCAATGATGCGATCTTTATCAACTATGGTCTGATCAACAAAATGCAGCGTGCCGATATGCTGCAAGGTGTCATCGCGCATGAAGCAGCGCATATCGTGAATGGACATATCACACGCCGCCTCAGCAACCTTGGAAATTCTCGCACCATCGCGGGACTTGGAATCGCACTTGCGGTTGCTACAGCTGCAGCTGGTTCAGCCGATGGAGCCGTAGGCATCGCGTTGGGAAGCCAAAGCCTCGCGCAACGGGTTTTCTTTAAGCATACAAGGGCAGAAGAGGCTTCAGCCGACCAATCAGGTGTCCGTTTTTTGCGTAGTGCTGGCATCAGTACCAAAGGCATGTTGGACGTGTTCGAAATTTTTCGCGGCCAAGAGTTGCTCGCGGAAACACGCCAAGATCCCTATACCCGCAGTCATCCCCTATCGCGTGACCGTATCCGCAATTTGCAAGGGTTCGTGGCCTCAGACAAAGCGCCAGTAAAAAGCGAAGCCGATTATTGGTTCGCCCGCCTCAAGGGTAAAATAACTGCCTATACACGCGCCCCTAAATGGACGCTGCGGCGTATTGGTGAAACGGGATACAAAGATGTTGCCCTCTTGCGCGAAGCAGTGGCCCACCACCGTAATTCCAATACAAAAAAGGCACTCAAGGCTATTAACGGTGCCATTGCATTGCGCCCCAAAGACCCCTTTTTGCGCGATCAGCGCGGCCAAATCCTGATCGAGACGCGCAATTTCGCCGCCGCAACGAACGCATATGCACGCGCTGTGAATCTTGCGCCGCGCAATTCCCTTTTGTTAGCAGGCTATGGGCGTGCGCTGCTCGCTTCGGGAAACATCAGCAAAGCAAAATCAGTTCTGGAAAAATCCCGCAGCATCGACTTTCGCGATGGCAGTATGCTGCGTGACCTTGCAGTAACATATGCCAAATCCAAACAGCCTGGCATGGCTGCTCTAACCACCGCAGAACGCTATGCCCTACAGGGACGCATGGCAGATGCAAAAATTCACTCAAAACGAGCAGTTGGAATACTTCCACGCGGCTCTGGCCCTTGGCAACGCGCACAGGATGTGTTGATTGCTTCTGAACGTGCGACCAAAAAGAGGAAATAACCCATGCGCCTTTCACATCTGCTTTCCGCAGCAGCCTTAACCTGCACCGTTGCACTTCCTGCGTCAGCACTCGATCTCACAAACATGAGCGGTGAAGAACGCGCCATCTTCCGCGAAGAAGTCCGCGCCTACTTGATGGACCAACCCCAAGTGATCATGGAAGCCGTCAACCAGCTCGAAGCACGCCAACAACAACAAGCGGCGCAAGCTGATCTGAATTTGGTCAGCGACAACGCCGAAGCCCTGTTCAACGATGGTTATTCTTATGTCGGCGGTAATCCTGACGGCGATATCACATTGGTAGAATTCTTGGACTACCGCTGTGGGTACTGCCGCAAGGCGCACACCGAAGTCGCCAAGATGCTTGAAACAGATGGCAATATCCGCTTGATCGTCAAAGAGTTCCCGATTTTGGGCGAACAATCCGTATTGGCATCGCGCTTTGCCATCGCTGTTAAATTGGCCGCCGGTGATGACGCCTACAAAGCGATCAACGATTCATTGATGACCTTCCCCGGTGAGCTGAGCATGACCAGCCTAAACCGTTTGGGCAATACATTCGGATTGGATATGGCAGCCGTTGAAGCGAAAATGAACGGTCCTGAAGTGGCTGAACAGTTGGCAAAAACCAACGAGCTTGCACAAATTTTGCGGATCACAGGCACGCCAACATTTGTGCTGCAGGACGAAATGCTGCGCGGGTATTTACCTTATGATCAACTGATGATGGTTGTGAATGACAAACGCAGCTAAAATTTAGCATTCGCTAACGTGCAAAAAAGGGCGGTGAATTTAGTTCACTGCCCTTTTTCGTATGTCTAACAATGTGTTGTTGCTTATTCTTCGAGTGCTTATACTTCTGCTTTGGCAATCAATTCTGCACGCGCTTCAACCTGCTCAACGATGTGTTCCACCATCGAAGCATTGTCCTGTTTGTGGCTTTGTTTACCCGCCAGATAAACCATGCCAGAACCAGCACCACCGCCGGTGAACCCAACATCTGTCATCAACGCCTCACCTGGTCCATTCACAACACAACCAATAATGCTGAGGCTCATTGGCGTTTTGATATGGGCCAAACGGTCTTCTAAAATCTCAACCGTTTTGATCACGTCAAACCCCTGACGGGCGCATGATGGGCAACTGATGATGTTCACACCGCGATGACGCAGCCCCAGTGATTTAAGGATTTCGTAACCGACTTTGACCTCTTCAACCGGATCAGCAGAAAGCGATACACGGATCGTATCCCCGATGCCCATCCAAAGCAGGTTGCCCATGCCAATGGCCGACTTGATTGTTCCAGAAGTCAGCCCCCCTGCCTCAGTGATCCCAAGGTGGATAGGTGCGTCTGTGGCCTCAGCCAACTGTTGGTAAGCCGCAGCCGCCATAAAGACGTCAGAAGCTTTGCAGCTGATCTTAAATTCATGGAAATCATTGTCTTGCAGGATTTTAATGTGGTTCAAACCACTTTCGACCATCGCATCAGGACATGGCTCGCCGTATTTTTCCAACAGCTCTTTCTCAAGGCTACCAGCGTTCACACCAATACGGATGGAACAGTTATTGTCTTTAGCGGCTTTAATGACTTCTTTGATCCGCTTTTCGTCGCCAATGTTGCCTGGATTAATCCGAAGGCATGCAGCCCCCGCTTCAGCGGCCTCAATCCCTCGTTTGTAGTGGAAGTGAATATCGGCCACGATCGGCACAGGGCTTTCGCGACAAATCTCCTTCATCGCCGCAGCGCTTTCAGGGTCAGGCACTGAAACACGTACAATATCAGCACCAGCCTCTGCCGCTGCAATGATCTGTTTGATCGTAGCAGAAGGATCAGTGGTCAGCGTGTTGGTCATCGTCTGTACAGTGATTGGTGCATCACCACCAACTGGCACGTTGCCAACCATGATCTGACGACTTTTACGACGGTAAATATTGCGCCAAGGACGGATGTGATTAAGCGACATGAGCAAATGACCTTTGCGTAACGGAACATTACTTAAGAAATAGAATGCCCAAGGCCCCACCGCAACCGTTAGGGGCAGTATTAATTGTCATAGATATCGAAGGAGCGAAGTAAGGCTTAATTGGCCTTACACGGAAGTGCCGCAAGTGGATCAATCGCTGAAAGATCCGCAACCATACGACCCAATGTTGTTTCGCTGGTTACAGGTGCTGGTTCGTACAATGCAGCCAAGGCTGTTTGTTCCAGTGGTAGATTAGATGTCACGCTTCCGCGCGCACCAGCAGGACCGTAGCAATCGCCAGACATCGCGAAATAGATGGCGCCACTTTCGCCAGTGCGCAGTGTTGAAGGCTCGACAGTTGCTGGCACTGTCCAAGTATCGCCTTTTTCCATCACGGCCTCATAGATCACAGTGCCCTCAGCAGACCGGACACGCACCCATGATGGATAGGCCGCAACCATTTGCAATGCAGGTGCAGGACCTTCTACAACTTGTGGCACAGCAATACCGTTGGCCTCAGCCAAAGCACCGTTGATTCCAGCAATAAGGTTAACGTCTGTGTCGTTGAACACTGGCGCTGTGAAGCTGCCAATAGAACGTGGATCAATGTTTGCGATCGGTGCATCACGGGCAATAAGCACTGGTACATCTAATGCCTGAGGGCGGTACAAACGATCAAGCGCATTGCCACGCGGATTGTCCAGAACTTGTGGAGCAGCCGAATTTATAACGTCAGCAGAAGGCTGTGTAATCGCAGCACCGTTCAACGGATCAAGATCTGCCAAAACAACTGGTGTTTGATCGACAGGTGCAACTTGCACACGCTGCACCTCTTGCAAAACGGAATATCCACCGAAACCAATCGCACCAATCAGAGCCAACAGAACGACCATTGATCCAATTGCGCCCGGTTCAACCCGCGAAAGGAATGTTTCACCCATTGGAACAAATGGCGTGTTCGGGCTAGAAAAGATGTCCCCGCCCGCGACACGGGTCAAACGATCTTCGCGTGCCGGCTTATTAACCACAGATGCTTTAGCAGACATGCCGTGGGCAACAGAAAATCCGCTCTCGGCGCAAAACGCAGCAAAAGCATGGTCAGGATCCATATTCAAATAGCGAGCATAAGAGCGGACGTAGCCGGCAATGAAACCGGGTGTGTCAAATGCTTCAGGATCTGCATTTTCGATAGCGGCGATGTAGCTGGCTTTGATACGCAATTCACGTTGAACATCGAGAAGACTTTTGCCAAGTGTCGCCCGCTCACCACGCATCAAATCTCCAAGCCGTAGCTCGAAGTCATCAAACGCTTTCGGTTCGACTTTTTCTTCAATGATCTTGGAGAATCTCCAACCGATCATAACCCTGCCCCATAAAAAATTTTACCGCGAATTCGCCCCAACGATTCGAGTATGCTCTTTTCTTAGCGCAGGTGTAGCATAGCGCAACGTAAATTGCACTACATAGGCCTTCTAACCCGTTAATTCGGCACGATTCAGCGCACAGTGGGACCATAGGGCGTCCATTGCTTTGACCAGAGCATCCATCTCAAGCGGACCGTGGACTGGCGAGGGTGTGAAACGGAGTCGCTCAGTGCCACGTGGTACGGTTGGGAAGTTGATTGGCTGAACGTAAATTCCATGTTCTTCAAGCAGCATGTCAGACAACAACTTAGTGTGAACAGGGTTGCCTACCATCACAGGGACAATGTGGCTGCCATGATCGATAATCGGCAGACCTAACCCTTTGAGGCGTAACTTTAAAATCTTAGCTTGCAATTGTTGGCTGTCGCGCAACTCTTGGGCTGTTTTCAGGTGTTTCACAGACGCCGCGGCACCAGCAGCAATGGCTGGCGGCAGCGAAGTTGTAAAGATAAAGCCGGGCGCATAAGACCGGATAGCATCACACATTTTCGCACTTGCAGCGATATAACCGCCCATAACGCCATATGCTTTTGCCAATGTACCGTTGATAATATCAAGGCGGTGCATCAGGCCGTCACGCTCAGCAACACCTGCCCCGCGTGGTCCATACATGCCCACGGCGTGCACTTCGTCGATGTAAGTCAGCGCACCAAACTCATCTGCAAGGTCACAAATCGCTTCAATCGGACCGAAATCACCATCCATTGAATAAATTGATTCGAACGCAATAATCTTTGGCAAAGCAGGGTCGTCAGCCGCCAACAACTCGCGCAAGTGCGCAACGTCGTTGTGACGGAAAATACGCTTAGCACCACCATTGCGGCGCACGCCCTCAATCATTGAGGCGTGGTTCAAAGCATCCGAATAAATGATCGCGCCCGGAAACAGTTTAGGCAAAGTGCTCAGGGTCGCGTCGTTCGCGATGTAGGCACTTGTGAAAAGCAAGGCACCTTCTTTGCCATGCAAATCCGCCAATTCAGCTTCAAGACGCTTGTGATAAACGGTTGTACCGGAAATATTGCGTGTCCCGCCAGAGCCAGCACCTGTGGCATCAATGGCTTCGTGCATAGCATCAATCACGACAGGATTTTGACCCATGCCAAGATAATCGTTGCCGCACCAAACAGTTATGTCTTTCGCGGTCCCGTCTTCACGGGTCCATTCAGCATGAGGGAATTGACCGTTTTGGCGTTCAATATCTATGAAGGTGCGGTATCGCCCTTCTTCGTGCAAACGCTCAATCGCTAGGTCTAGCTGTTCGGTATAGTCCAAGACATCGCTCCGTGCTGTCTTCTTTAGATACGTTCTGATATAACCTCTTTTCTTTCCATTCAATGCACATAAATGTGCGCAGATGGTCGCAGCCATGTGCGCTGGGGCTGGACAGCACGTTTGCAGCATATACGCTGGCTGTTAAATAAGCCCTCATTACAATATTCGGAGCCTTTCCATGAGCCTAGATAAAGTCCTTTCCAAGATCGACGCAGATCTTCCTGACGCTACAGAACGCTTGCTGGAACTGCTGCGTATCCCGTCAATTTCGACCGATCCCGCCTTTGCAGATCATTGCCAAACAGCAGCAGATTGGTTGGTCGCGGACCTTCAAAGCCTTGGTGTCCCAGCCACAAAACGCCAAACACCGGGCCATCCAATGGTGGTTGGGCATGTAGAGGGCGAAGGGCCACACATACTTTTCTATGGACACTATGATGTACAACCCGTTGATCCGCTTGATCTTTGGGACAACGATCCGTTTGATCCACAGATCGAAGACACCGCCAAAGGCAAGGTTATTCGCGGTCGCGGTTCATCCGATGACAAAGGTCAGTTGATGACATTTGTCGAAGCCTGCCGTGCGTGGAAAGAAGTGAATGGCACCCTACCGTGCCGCATAACGTTCTTCTTTGAGGGCGAAGAGGAGTCAGGATCCCCAAGCCTTGTGCCCTTTATGCACGAAAACGCGGACGAGCTGCGCGCCGACATTGCACTGATCTGTGACACGGGCCTTTTTGAAAGCAAAACACCCGCGATCGTAACCATGTTGCGCGGTCTACTGGGCGAAGAGTTCACCATCACTGGCCCCACATTGGACCTACATTCGGGCATGTACGGCGGGATTGCGATGAACCCGATCCGCGTAATGTCCAATGTCGTTGCATCCCTTCACAACGAAAACGGGCGCGTTACAATCCCTAACTTCTACGATGGAGTTCAAGACCTTTCCGACGAATTGGAAGCACAATGGCAGGGCCTAGCGTTTGACCATGCCACCTTTTTGGGTGATGTCGGGTTGTCCAAACCAGCGGGCGAACAAGATCGCACGCCACTTGAAATGATCTGGTCACGCCCAACCTGCGAAGTTAACGGTATCTGGGGTGGCTATACTGGTGACGGCTTCAAAACCGTGCTGCCATCAAAAGCAAACGCCAAGATCAGCTTTCGTTTGGTCGGGGATCAAGATCCAGACGCCATTCGCGCCAACTTCCGCCAAATGGTACAGGACCAACTGCCTGAAGACTGTAGCGTAGAATTTCACGGCCACAGCTCTGGCCGCGCATCAGTAACCGAAACCACTGCCCCTGCATTTGAACAAGCGCGCGCAGCACTGACAACAGAATGGGGTGTTCAAGCTGCCTATGTTGGATGTGGTGGTTCAATCCCTATCGCGGGGCACTTCCAAAACATCTTGGGCACAACACCGATGTTGGTTGGGTTTGGCAAAGACGATGATGCCATCCATTCACCAAATGAAAAATACGACCTGTCTAGCTTCCACCATGGCATTCGCTCATGGGCACGTATCTTGGACGCATTGACCTAAGACATAAAAACGGAGTTGGGGATTGTCCCCAACTTCACAACACTTAGGTATTTAAGAGAACTGCGCGTAGGTGCGCCACCTTTCAACCAATACTGGAAAAGTGGCGCGGTTGACGGGACTCGAACCCGCGACCCTCGGCGTGACAGGCCGATACTCTAACCAACTGAGCTACAACCGCGCATAAGGGCGGAATAGACCGCCTTCACAGGGGCGTCAATAACAAATGCCGCCCCTGTGAAAATTCATTCAGATCAGCGTGATAGACTGCTTGCTTGACGCGCCAATTCTTCGATCTCGTTCCATTTGCCAGCGTTGACCAAATCGATTGGTGCAACCCAGCTGCCGCCAGCACATACAACATTGGACTGCGCTAAATACTTAGGGGCGTTTGTTGGGTTGATGCCGCCGGTCGGGCAGAATGAAATCTGTGGAAGTGGACCACCAATACCTTTGATCGCGTCAACGCCACCTGCAGCCTCAGCTGGGAAGAACTTAAGCATATCATAGCCACGCTCTAGAAGGCGCATCGCTTCAGACGCGGATGCAGCACCCGGCAAGATTGGCAAGTCCGCCGCTTCACATGCGTCCAGCAATGTATCTGTTGCACCCGGCGACACACCAAAAGTTGCGCCAGCCGCTTTAGCCGCTGCGACGTCTGCAGGTGTAATCAATGTCCCTGCCCCTACATGGCCACCTTTAACAGTCGCCATTGCAGCGATCACATCAAGTGCCGCAGGTGTACGCAATGTAACCTCAAGGACCGGTAAACCGCCGCGCACCAGTGCCTCGGCCAATGGAACAGCATGTGCAACATCATGGACAACCAACACAGGGATGATTGGGGCCAATTCACATAAGGCGCGTGTACCAGCAGAACGGGATTGAACAGTCATATCTTAAACTCCAAATACGCTGGCACCTGCTTCAGCAGGACCAACAGCAGAACGAAACACTTCGAACATTTCGCGACCAGTACCAGACTGGTTCGCAGTGAGATCAACCTGTGCAGGGGCACGTTCTAGCGCACCCTCCGTCAGGATTGCCAATGTGCCCTCAACCGCATCAACACGCAGCATGTCGCCGTCGTTGATATAGGCGATTGGCCCACCGTCTAGTGCTTCTGGGCAAACGTGAATTGCGGCAGGCACCTTACCAGATGCACCAGACATGCGTCCATCCGTGACCAACGCAACCTTTTTGCCTTGGCCCTGAAGGATCGCTAACATTGGTGTCAAGCTGTGCAGCTCTGGCATACCGTTGGCTTTCGGGCCTTGGAAACGCACAACAACGATTGTGTCACCAGTGAACTCACCTGCTTTAAACGCTGCTTTTACTTCATCTTGACCGTGGAACACACGCGCTGGCGCTTCGATCACACGGTGCTCTGGGGCCACGGCAGAAATCTTCATAACGCCGGTACCAAGGGAACCAGTCAACCGCTTAAGGCCACCTGTTTCTTGGAACGGCTCTTCTAGCGTGCTGATGATCTTAGCATTCAGGCTCACGGATGTGCCCTCGCGCCATACCAGTTCGCCATTCTCCATGAACGGCTCCTGAGTATAGTTGTGCAGGCCAACGCCAGCGACAGTTTTTGTATCGGGGTGCAACAAGCCGCCGCGCAGCAATTCACCAATCAAGTATCCCAAACCGCCAGCCGCGTGGAAGTGGTTCACATCCGCCAAACCGTTTGGATACACACGTGCCAACAATGGCACCAAATCAGAGATTTCAGAGAAGTCTTCCCAATCAAGGATGATGCCACCCGCACGCGCCATGGCAACCAAATGGATCAACAGGTTGGTAGAACCCCCTGTCGCCATCAAGCCGACGATGCCGTTTACATAGGCTTTTTCGTCGAGGATCTCACAAACAGGGGTATAATTGTCACCCAACGCACTTAGCGAGAGTGCGCGCTTTGCGCCCTCGGCTGTCAATGCAGCGCGCATTTCAGTGTTAGGCGTAACAAAGCTGGAACCGGGCAAATGAAGGCCCATGAATTCCATCAACATCTGGTTGGTGTTGGCGGTACCATAGAAGGTACATGTACCCGGACCGTGGTATGCCGCCATTTCGGCTTCCATCAATGCGTCACGGCCAACTTCGCCCGCTGCGAATTTCTGACGCACCATGGCTTTATCATCATTTGCCAAACCGCTGGTCATTGGTCCCGCAGGAACAAAGACGGCTGGCAAGTGACCAAAGGCCTGCGCACCAATGACCAAACCTGGAACGATCTTGTCGCATACGCCCAAGTAGGTGGCTGCATCAAATGTGTTATGGCTTAGGGCAATGCCCGCGGCCATTGCGATCAGGTCGCGTGAAAACAAGCTAAGCTCCATGCCCGCCTCGCCCTGCGTGACACCATCACACATTGCCGGAACGCCACCCGCAACCTGCGCCGTACCACCAACAGAACGTGCAGCTTCGCGCATCACTGCTGGAAAGTGCTCAAACGGTTGGTGCGCAGAAAGCATGTCATTAAAGGCTGTGACGATACCAAGGTTGCCACCGATGCCCGTCGCCAACTCGGTCTGATCTTCACCGGCAGCAGCAAAAGCGTGGGCCTGACCACTGCAAGATAAGTGACCGCGAGAGGGCCCTTTTGTCTGCGCGGCTTTCATGCGAGCCATATATTGGCCTCGGCTTGTCGCGCTGCGGGCAACAATTCTATCGGTCACAGATTTTAGTGTGGCATGTATAGACATTTTTGGACTCACCTTAGCAAATTTATGTTAGCGCTAACTGTTTATGGGGGTGAGTAGACGAACAATATGCAATAATCAACTGAAAAAATCAGTTTTTGCGGGTATAAGTCTATTATCAGGGATGTTTAACAATGGCGCGGTTGACGGGACTCGAACCCGCGACCCTCGGCGTGACAGGCCGATACTCTAACCAACTGAGCTACAACCGCGCAGCATTGTTGAGGCTGTAATAGGTCCACATGTAAGGCGCGTCAAGCGGACAAATCAACAAAATCGAAGGTTTTTCAATTGGCCCTATTCTGATATCCTGAACCCAACAACTCACTCAAAAGGACAGGCCATGAGCACGTTTGACGAAGATCTATTTTTAAAGGGTTTAGAGCAGCGAAAATCGACCCTTGGGGCAGAATACGTCGAAGGTAACTTGGCCGCCGCCGATGACTTTACCCGCCCCTTTCAAGAGGCCATGACTGCATGGTGTTGGGGTTTTGGCTGGGGCGACGATGTCATCGATGCAAAAACCCGTTCGATGATGAACCTGTCGATGATCGGTGCCTTGGGTAAAATGCATGAATGGGAGTTACACCTGCACGGCGCAATCACCAACGGCGTGTCCAAAGAAGAAGTTCGCGCGATCATCCACGTCATCGCCATTTACTGCGGCGTCCCACAAGGGGTTGAGTGCTTCCGCATCGCGCGCAAAGCATTTGAAGATACCGACGCAGCAGCTCAGGCCTAGCATAATGGTGTGCGCGCATTCCAAAATAATGTGCGCACAAGCCAGAAGACCATAAGAACAAAAATCAACGGCTCAGGAACCGAAAGTATGCCAGATTTCCTGATTATCTCAGGAAACGCATTTTGGCCCGGACCAGTGAACGCAGATCCCGCTGCGATAAAGAAGCCGATGCACATACGCAGGATATGCTGTGAAACGCGATGTTTTTTTGATGGGACGGTTTGCAACAAAACAAACAAATCACCAATCAACGCAATACTCGCTAACATACAAAGGAATAGATAGTTCGCCGCCTCAAAACCGAACAGCACACCGCCAGTCTGCGACATAGCGTATGCGCCAACACATGCGAGTGCAACAACATTGGCTACGTTTACAAATGCCGTTGCAAAGAACCACGATCCGCGCGGCTGTGCCCGCGCCATTAACCAACCGCTTGTGACCAAGGTTACTCCAAGGATCCCAGCGTGAAACGTGATGTAAAATGTTTCGAACTTTACGAGACCAATCACACCACCGAAAACCGAACACAATCCCATGCAAATCGCAAAAGCCCGCCCTGCCTTTATATGACTTTTGCCACCTTTGCGCACAGCAAATGCAATTGCGCCCATGAGAACGGCCACACTCCCAAACGCAACATGGACACCAAGTGCCAGCGTATCAAAATAGATCATCAGTCATTCCTTCATTGTTGAATCGATCAGGCCCTCTCTGGTCATACTGATGTCTAAATCGCCGACTGTCGTCCGCGCGGGACGGCGCGGACCCTTGTTCGATTGATTAGATCAAGCAAACTGGCATACGATTAGATATGCAAACTGACGCTACACTTGTTCTTTCTGGTATCTGCTTGGGGATCGCCATTACTGGCCTAACATCGAACGCTGTGGGTCGTGAATGTAAAACTTCCCGCCTTTATCTTAGATTGGTGTATGGCGTCTTTGCAGGGGTATTCTCGTTACCATTGATTACAGCGTTTGCCCCAGCTCTATTCCTCGTCTACTTTCCAGCGATTTTGATCATGCTGTTAACACTTGCGCCCGCCGTCTTTTATTATGTGGTCGCCAAATCACCCGAGCTTGATCCAATACCCTTTAAATGGCGCGACGGCTTTCTACCTTTGGCTGGGTGCATCGTAACAATAGGATTTTGGCTTTTACCTCTAGAGAACAAAAGAACCATGCTGATTGAGGGCGACCTGCCAACCGACATTGCCTCGAATATACTGGCTTTTACTGCCTTTGCCCTAATCCTACTCTGGCCAATCTCTTCGTTGGCATACCTAATCGCAACTCTAAGGCGTTTACGCAGCTACCGTGAAACGCTACTCACAATCTATTCGAATATAGATCAGCGCGATCTTTGCTGGGTTAACTGGTTAATGGGATTTCTTGTCGCCTTGTGGGCCGCGGGCACGATTGGCTTTACCGGCGAAAACTTTGGGAAAGGCCCACCCTTCGAACCAGTGCTTTTCTATCTACTCGCTGCAGGCGTGCTGATATTTCTGAATATATTCGCATCATTAACATCACCTCCAACAGCACATATTAAAGAAACCGCAGAGAGTCCGGACAAATACTCGCGTTCAGCACTCAGCAAAGACCATATGGAATCACTCGCTGCGCGGATCGAAAAATCTATGATGCAGGATGCTCTGTACCTGGATCCAAATCTTTCGTTGCAGAAACTGTCTCGCTATGTCGGTGCGCTGCCAAACCACATATCGCAAACCTTGAACGATCAAATCGGATCGACATTTTTTGACTACGTCGCTCACTGGCGGATCGAAGCATCCAAGTTACTTTTGAAATCAAGTGATGCGTCCGTATTGACTGTAGCGTTAGAGGTTGGCTTCAACTCGAAATCGACGTTCTACAAAGCATTCGGTCGCGAAACGGGGCTGTCGCGAAAACAATACCGAAAAGCTGGCAATAAATAGCCAACTCTGACAACCGCAAAGTAGGATGCGTTGGTAGAACTAGAATGTGAGGTAAGTGGTGGGTCGTGAGAGGCTCGAACTCCCGACATCTTCGGTGTAAACGAAGCGCTCTACCAACTGAGCTAACGACCCGATAGGGCGGTATTTAGACAAAGGTTTAGAGAGACGCAAGCCTAAGATAGACGTTTTTGCACACCATTTTTCAAATGATACACAACACCCTGCCCACCGGGCATTTTTGACATGCCGTCCCGCCCAAGTCCCAACACGGTTGAACGCAACATGCGGGATGTAATTCCATGCGTCACCAATATGCTAGGCCCCTGTAAAGACGATACAAATTCTATACAACGGGCCTCAAGTGCGGCAAAACCCTCGCCGCCCGGAGCCCGCTCATACAGCTCTAATGCGCCATCAGGGGTTTCTTCAAATTCATCTGGGGACGCGAGCTCAGACCGCAAACGCCCCTTCCATTCACCCACTTCAATCTCTCGTAGACGCGGATCAGTGTGAATATTATCGACCTGACGGGCCAAAGCAATCGCCGCCGTTTCGAATGCCCTGCCCTGTGGGCTGCACAAAATCGCGAATCTATTCAAATCAATCTGGGACAGAATCGCAGCCTGACGTTCAGCTTGCTCTTTCCCAAGCGGTGTTAACGGTGAATTAAGGCCACCTTGCATCCGACCCTCAGAATTCCAAAACGTTTCGCCGTGTCGCAATACATAAATTTCTGGGTACATCTGTGGGCTCCTTTTCGCACGTGCTCATTCAAAGCACGTAAGCCCAAAAAAGAAAACCGCCCCTGCGAGCAGGAGCGGCTTAATTCATCTCAATTGAAATTGCTTACTCAGCAGCTTCCGGCATGTCAGCCGCATCATCAGAGTCGCTGCTCGACCCTTCTGATCCCATAGACTGACGGATTTTTGTCACCAAAACACGCCCGTTTGGCATCACCTTTTCACGACGTACTTTGACCTTGCCAAGTGGCTGTAGGTTCAATTCACGTGCTTCAGCCAAAGCTTCACCCAAGATCGCCAAAGTTGCTTCGACAATCGGCTTGGCATCTTTTTTCTTCAAGCCAGAACGTTCAACAACTAGGTCGATCAATTCCTTTTTGCGCATTACCGGACCGCTCACAACGGGCTGTGGGCCTTCGACCACAACTGGTGATGCAGAGGCAGGAACCGGAGCTTCAACTACTGCTTGAACCGCGTTTTCTTGATCTGTTGTTTGCTCGAGTACTACTAGTGTTTTTGACTTTTTAGTCGGCATTAGTGTCATCCCCGCCGCAATGGCTGTTTCTTTATTGGAAACAGTTTAGGCTCAAAACACGGGAATACCCAACTTTCCTTTTAACTTAAGCTAGAAATGACACAAATTAGGCAACAAATCAGAACACTTAGCAGCAGATGCAAAAAAAACGGCTCATGACATGAGCCGCCCTTTTATTATCATTTAGCCCTTAGTGCGCAGTAGCACTTGGCGCCGTTACAGCAGCTGCTGCAGCTGCCGCAGCCTCTTCTGCCGCCTCATCCCAGTGGATGGATTCAGGTTCAGACACCAATGCGTATTTCAAAACTTCAGATACATGCGTCACAGGAATGATCTTCAATCCCTCTTTCACGTTGTCTGGAATTTCGGCCAAGTCTTTCTCATTCTCTTCGGGAATAAGAACTGTTTTGATCCCACCGCGCAGCGCGGCCAACAGCTTTTCTTTCAAGCCACCAATCGGCATCGCGTTTCCACGCAACGAAACCTCACCTGTCATCGCGATGTCTTTGCGCACAGGAATACCCGTCAACACAGACACGATTGATGTCACCATCGCCAAACCAGCAGATGGACCGTCTTTCGGCGTCGCGCCATCTGGGACGTGAACGTGGATATCAAGTTTATCAAACTTGGTTGGTTTAACCCCAATTTTAGGGCTGATCGAGCGCACATAGGATGACGCCGCTTCAATCGACTCCTTCATCACATCACCCAGCTTACCGGTCGTTTTCATTCGCCCTTTACCAGGCAATTTCAACGCCTCGATATGCAACAGATCACCACCAACGGATGTCCATGCCAAACCAGTTACCACACCAACTTGGTCGTGCTGTTCGGCCAATCCATAGCGGTATTTTTTGACACCCAAGAAATCGTTCATGTTCTCAGCAGAAACAACGACGCTGGTTTCTTCCTTTTTGATGATCTTAGTCAACGACTTACGTGCCGTTTTGCCAATCTCACGCTCAAGGTTACGAACCCCAGCTTCACGGGTGTAATAGCGGATGATGTCGGTTAATCCGTCATCAGTCAGCTCATACTCCCCTTTTTTCAGGCCGTGGTTCTTGGTCTGTTTTGGCAACAAGTGCTGCTTGGCGATCTCGTGCTTTTCGTCCTCAGTGTAACCTGCCAACGGAATGATTTCCATGCGGTCCAGCAATGGACCAGGCATGTTGTAGCTGTTGGATGTGGTTAGGAACATCACATCAGACAGGTCATATTCGACCTCTAGATAATGATCCACAAAGGTAGAGTTCTGTTCCGGATCCAACACTTCCAACATTGCAGATGCAGGATCGCCGCGGAAATCTTGGCCCATTTTGTCGATTTCATCCAACAAGATCAGCGGATTGCTGGTCTTTGCCTTTTTCAAAGCCTGGATGATCTTACCGGGCATAGAGCCGATATAGGTACGGCGGTGACCACGAATTTCGCTTTCGTCGCGCACACCACCAAGGGAGATGCGAATAAACTCACGACCAGTGGCTTTGGCCACAGATTTACCAAGCGATGTCTTACCGACACCGGGAGGACCAACCAAACACATGATCGGGCCCTTCATTTTGGAAGAGCGTTGCTGCACAGCCAAATACTCAACGATGCGTTCTTTGACCTTTTCCAGACCATAGTGATCATCGTCCAAGATTTTCTGTGCGCGGACCAAGTCCTTCTTCACGCGGGATTTGACACCCCACGGAACGCCCAGCATCCAATCTAGATAGTTGCGGACAACAGTGGCCTCAGCAGACATAGGCGACATGTTCTTGAGTTTCTTAACTTCAGAATCGACCTTTTCACGGGCTTCTTTACTAAGCTTGGTTGCGCTGATCTTCTCGTTCAGCTCGTCCATCTCGTTCTTGCCGTCTTCGCCGTCACCCAACTCTTGCTGGATCGCTTTCATCTGTTCGTTCAGATAATACTCACGCTGCGTGCGTTCCATCTGTGTTTTGACGCGGGTTTTAATCTTCTTCTCAACCTGCAAAACAGACATCTCGCCCTGCATCAGGCCATAGACCTTCTCAAGACGTTCAGAAATGCTGAGGGTCTCAAGCAAGTCTTGCTTCTGCTCAACTTCGATCCCTAAGTGACCCGCAACCAAATCGGCCAGTTTTGATGGCTCTTCAGCTTCACCAACAGCAGCCAACGCCTCTTCAGGGATGTTCTTTTTAACTTTTGAATAGCGCTCAAACTCGCCTGAAACCGTACGCAATAACGCCTCAGTTGTGGCCACGTCACCAGGCATCTCAGTCAGATACTCAGCGCGAGCTTCAAAGAAGTCGTCATTGTCTAGGTATTCTGTGATGCGCACGCGGGCTTGGCCCTCGACCAGCACTTTAACCGTGCCGTCTGGCAACTTCAGCAACTGCAAGACATTGGCCAAAACGCCAACCTTAAAGATACCATCGCTTTTTGGATCATCCTCAGACGGATCAGTTTGGCTGGACAGCAAGATTTGCTTATCGTCGGCCATAACCTCTTCAAGGGCGCGGACTGATTTTTCGCGACCAACAAAAAGCGGTACAATCATGTGTGGGAACACAACAATATCGCGCAAAGGCAATATGGGGTAGGATGCGTTAAGTGGCTCTTGCATGCTCAATTCCTTAATCTGGCAAGGCGGCACGGTCCCTAATCTAGGCAACCAATGGCCGTCTCCTGTTTCGACTTTGTTAAGTGTAGGTCTTATATGCCTGTTTCAAGGGCAACAATGACGTGATCCCCACTGAGGTGCAATGGGATCAGCAAACTTGTTGGTACTTTCCTGAGGTTTTATAGGGGTTCGATGTCGCCCTGTGCACGCCCGTCATGGAAATCTTTTTGCCATGATTCAAAGGTACCAGCCCCAATCGCATCCCGCATTCCCTGCATAATATCCTGAAAATATTGCAAGTTATGCCACGTCAGCAACATGCCCGAAATCATTTCATTGCTGCGAAACACGTGGTTCAAATAAGCGCGACTATAATTGGAACATGCAGGACAGCTGCAGTTCTCATCAAGTGGGCGCGGATCATCTGCGTGACGTGCATTTTTAATGTTCACAACACCGTGACGGGTAAACACCTGCCCCGTACGACCAGAGCGTGAAGGCAGCACGCAATCCATCATATCGATGCCACGCGCGACTGCGCCGACGATGTCATCAGGTTTACCCACGCCCATCAAATAACGCGGCTTGTCCGTTGGCAGCATATCAGGCGCATAATCTAGACAATCAAACATTGCCTGCTGCCCCTCGCCCACAGCCAATCCACCGACGGCATACCCATCAAAACCAATGTCAGTCAGTGCCTTCGCGCTTTCCTCGCGAAAATCCTTTTCCAGACCGCCCTGCATAATACCAAACAGCGCGTGCCCCGGACGATCACCAAAGGCCACCTTGGACCGATCAGCCCAACGCATCGACATGCGCATACTTTCAGCGATCCGCTTGCGATCAGCAGGAAGCGCCGGACATTCGTCAAAGCACATCACGATGTCTGATCCCAGCATGCGCTGAATTTCCATAGATCGCTCTGGCGTGATCTCGTGGCTGGAGCCATCCACGTGGGATTTGAAAGTTACGCCCTGCTCAGTCAGTTTGCGCAATCCTGCCAAACTCATCACCTGAAACCCACCACTGTCCGTCAAAATCGGGCGTTCCCAATTCATGAACTTGTGCAAGCCACCAAGACGCTCAATCCGCTCAGCCGTCGGGCGCAGCATCAAGTGATAGGTGTTGCCAAGCAATATATCAGCACCCGTTGAACGCACGCTTTCAGGCATCATCGCTTTAACGGTCGCAGCCGTGCCCACAGGCATAAACGCAGGCGTACGAATTTCACCGCGCGGAGTGTTGATTTGACCCGTACGGGCCTTGCCATCGGTGGCGTGTAAATCGAATGTAACTTTGGTCATGCTGGAGCCTCTCAGGGTGTTGAAAGGGCGATAAACCGGTTCACGCAAACTTGCAATCCGCGTGATGAACCCCCATGTTTCAAGGTATAATAATAAAACAATACTCAAAGGACGCGCATTATGCCAATCGAAGAACTGATCCTCAACGCCATCCAAGGTAACATCGTCTATCTCTTGCTCGCCGTCCTCTTCGTTGTGCTGGTTCTCAAAGCCGTTCGCATAGTTTCTCAGTCAGAGCAGCATGTGATTGAACGCTTTGGACGCCTCCACTCGGTGCTTGGCCCAGGGATCAATATGATCATCCCATTCCTTGACCGTGTCGCCCACAAAATTTCGATCCTAGAGCGCCAGTTGCCAACCGCGTCCCAAGACGCAATTACCCGCGATAACGTGCTGGTCCAGATCGACACATCCGTCTTCTACCGCATCACTGAGCCGGAAAAGACAGTTTACCGTATTCGCGACGTCGACAGCGCGATTTCCACAACCGTGGCCGGTATTGTACGTGCGGAAATCGGTAAAATGGACCTTGATGAGGTTCAAGCCAACCGAACAACCTTGATCACCACGGTCAAAAAACTGGTTGAGGGGGCCGTAGACGACTGGGGCATTGAAGTAACACGCGCCGAAATCCTAGACGTAAACCTAGACGCCGCCACCCGCGCCGCCATGATGCAACAGCTGAACGCTGAACGCGCACGTCGTGCACAAGTGACAGAGGCCGAAGGGTCAAAACGCGCCGTAGAATTGGGCGCCGACGCTGAACTATATGCATCAGAGCAATCCGCCAAAGCGCGTAAGGTGCTCGCAGACGCCGAAGCCTATGCAACAGCGGCCGTGGCCACAGCCATCACAGAACACGGGATCGAAGCCGCACAATACCAAGTGGCTTTGAAACAAGTCGAAGCGCTAACCGCCCTTGGCACCAGCAACGGGTCACAAACCGTTATTGTACCTGCATCAGCCATGGATGCCTTTGGCGATGCGTTTAAACTGCTGAAAGGACGCCTATAATGGATACAATGGTTGGCATTTGGTGGGTTTGGCTCTCTGCTGCGATCGCGTTGGCGGTGCTAGAGGTCCTCGCCCCCGGCTTCATCTTTATCGGTTTCGCCATCGGGGCGCTGATCATGACAGCGGTGGTGGCATTGGTCCCCGCCGCAATGATGGCCCCCGCCGCATTGGCCCTGTTTACAGGGCTATCGCTGGTCGCATGGATCGTGCTGAAACGCGTGTTCAAAAGCCAAAGCTCAGGCGCGCGTAGGGTGACCCACGACATTAATGATTGATTTATTGATCATTATCCTCAAGTTGAATGCAGCTTCAGCTTGTGCAGCTGCATTCTATTATCTTGCCTTTTCTAGCCTGTCGGTAGTCCACATCTCGTCACGCAAAGATCGCGACTTTTGGGTAAACTCTCAGCAGTTTGTTACGGGAAAACTATACCCCAATTTGCGCTCAAAAAGCGCCAGATCTGCACTATGGGCGACCGTCAGCCTAATATTGCTCGTTACACTGTTGAAGTCACTTCGTTGAAGTCACTTCCCGAAGACCAAGGCTACATCAAGCCAATCCAAGCAGAATATCACAGCTGCATGCTGCACAGTGACGAAAAACCCGATCAAGCTGAAAACAATAACTCTTTCTGCTTCGCGGCGTTCTAGAGAAGTTGCAAAAAGCTATCTGCCGAAGAGCACCTTATGTGTCTTATTGAGCATTTTGAAGATCTTGATATGAGCAACCAGCGTTCCACATCCGACTTGATGGACAAAAATCCCCACCTGAGTAAAGAAATCGCAAAGCTTCAACACCTCAGAACAGAAAGAACATCCGACTGCGTTGAGAATTTAGAGAATATGGATACGATCTTGGATTTAGACTGGTTAGCACAATGCTTGCACAGTGCAGAGACTTCATTGACCCTTTCAATAAGATCGCTTGAAGCGGATTAAGGTTTTCTAACCGATTGACCAGTCAGCAGGTTAACAAGGTCTGTTGACTTGCCAGCGCGTCACAATCGATCACGACGCCTTTTTCTTATTCACCTTCACAAAGCGTGACCGCGCCCTCCCCATGGGGGAGGTTCGAGCGCTATCTAATCTTCGATTAAGCGTTAGGTGGAAAAGAGCGGTTTTCCTCAATATTATTACACAGGGCGGGGCATTACCCCGCCCTGCATTCTTATCAGCCGTTGTTGTTCAACAGCTCTTCACCGTTGTGGATTAGGCGCGAAGACCACGGGATCGGGTTGCGCAAGGCGTGGTGTGCCATGCAGGCGTTTTCGGCCTCTTCCATCAATCCACGAATGACCTCTTGGGACTCATCGCTTTCGATCAAGACGTGGGTTTCGATGCCCAATGTTTCGCCCTCTGTCGTGTGGCCCAAGTCGCGCATGTTGCTGAGGTTCGTTTGGAAACGCAACTTTTGCTCTAGGTTCATCGACTTAATCTTGATCCCGCGCGCGGTGTAGATGTCCGTCAGGTGGGTCATCAGGCAGAAACCAATACCTGCACAGAAATACGCCAACGGGGGCGGAGCAGTGTCATCACCAACCGGTGTTTGCTCATCGCAATATAGCTTCAGCGGCGAGAACCCCGGAATGTTAACCTGCACCATGCCAGATTTCTTCTGACGGTCATGGGCCTCGGCAGTCAGGTTCACCTCAAACTGCAACGGTTCTGGTGGACGGCCCTTTTTAAACGGGCTTGGCTCATACTGGGTTGGCTGTGGCATTTCGCTTGCGCGTTCGCCTACGTGGTAATCATTCTTCTCAGTCATGTTGGTTATCCTAATCTGCGCAAAACGAAAATTCCCGTTAAGATTGTGAAATGATTAAATTTTTACAAAAATTTTGATACGAACCCATATCGCATCCGTCAAATGAATTGAGAATGTCATGACATTTAAGTGAGCCTAATAAAGAAACCACTTTCAACCAGTGCCCCACTGGACGCCCCGACACCTAAACCCTATATAAACTGTCAGGAACACACCGGAGCCAATATGGACCAGTCTAAAGACATGCTAGAAGGCGCACCACTAATCGCGCCATCATCCACTGACCACCCTTTGTACGAGGCCGTAGTTGCCGCTTGCCAATCGGTTTATGACCCCGAAATTCCGGTGAACATTTACGAACTTGGTTTGATTTATACGATCGACATCAACGCCGAGAGCGAAGTGAACATCAAGATGTCCCTCACGGCACCGGGCTGCCCTGTAGCTGGCGAAATGCCGGGTTGGGTTGCGGATGCGGTTGAACCTATCCCCGGCGTCAAAACTGTGGATGTGGCCCTTGTTTGGGAACCCCCTTGGGGCATGGACATGATGTCTGACGAAGCCCGTCTTGAACTGGGTTTCATGTAATTAATGATTTTGGTGCACCGCTGTGTGCACCGACCTCATACCGACACGATACCGACGTAATACCGACGTTGTGAACGGGCTATTTTGCACAAGGGTTGAGCCAGCCCACCATCGTCCTTATACTAGGGACAAAGGAGCACTTGTCATGTTTTCAATTCCAGGCAAACAGGCCGTTTCCATTTCTGAAAAAGCGGCTGCTCAGATCGCAAAACTGATGGCCTCTGGCGGGCATCGGGGTCTGCGTATTGGCGTCAAAAAAGGCGGCTGTGCAGGTATGGAATACACGATGGATTACGTGGCAGAACAGGATCCCAAAGACGAAGTTGTCGAACAGGATGGTGCCCGTGTTTTGATCGCGCCAATGGCGCAAATGTTTCTGTTTGGAACGGAAATTGACTACGAAACCAGCCTGTTAGAGTCTGGCTTTAAGTTTCGAAATCCAAATGTAACCGAAGCCTGTGGCTGTGGTGAATCGATCAAGTTCGCTGAAATGTAAGCGGATTACGCAAAGGCCTCTTAGGGCTTTTGCAGGTGCAGATACGTCTCGTTAAAGCGGCGTTCCAGATGTTTCCCAGCACGCACAACTTCACCACTTTCAGGTGGTGCAACATTGGTGTCATGGGACGGGTTAAAGAACAGCGGAACAGATATACGCTCTGCGTCACCACCGACAACACGGTGCGGCGTAGCTTGGACAGTACCATCGGTCCAAAATCCCAACATTTCCCCAAAATTGATAACAAATTCACCAGGTTGCGCAGAAACTGGTATCCAGCCTCCACCCCGTTTACGCACCTCTAAACCAGGTGATCCATCCGTCGCCAGCAAGGTCAAACAGCCATAGTCGGTGTGTGTCGCGATCCCGAAATCCATATCCGTCGCATCCTTTGGACGCTCTGGGTAAAAATTTCCGCGCAGCAACGCCATCGGTGTTCGAAACGCTTTGTCAAAGTAATCGTCTGGCATATCAATCGCGTTCGCAATACCGCGCAAAACACCCATCGCCACATAGATAGCGTCATCATAATAGCCAAGGATGATTTTCTTAAACTCAGGGTCGTCAGACGGCCATTGGTTCAATCCATACACCGGCATTTCTGCCCGTGGATCACCCTTTGCCAATTCCACACCACTGTCGAAATATTGCTTATAATCCGGGTTCGCATCTGGGTCGACTTGCTCTGATCCTGCAGCACCCCAGCCACGATTGCTGCCCGTAACGGACATATCGATTTCGCGCTTTTGCGCCTCTGGTCGTTTGAAAAAGGTGCGATAGGTTTCAATCACTTCGGTCACGCGCTCAGCCGTCAGTGCTGTGTTATATACTGTCGCAAACCCAACCCCTGTTGCGGCTTCTTTCAAAGCGGCAAGTGTTTCTGGATCACCTTTACGGATCAATGCGGCGTCTAATCTAGGGATCATGGGATGGCCTTGTTCTTAAACTTCGCGAAACCCTCGCGTTGCCCCCGCTTAACCCAAATGCTAGCTTAGAAAAAGATCAAATAGGGATGCATCAAATGCGCACGAAAATAGCAGCAGGCAATTGGAAAATGAATGGGGTGTCTCATTCACTGGAGCAGCTGAACGAACTTGTCAAAAGCCAAGGCAACGCGGAATGCGCAGTTGTGATTTGCCCGCCTTCCCCATTGCTGTTTCCAACTGTCGAGATGACCCATAGCTCATCAATCTATATTGGTGCACAGGATTGCCACACAGCGCAATCGGGCGCGCATACTGGCGATATTTCAGCCCCTATGGTCAAAGATACGGGGGCAAAATACGTTATCGTTGGCCACTCTGAACGGCGCGAAACCTATGGCGAAACAGATAAGGATGTCTGCGCTAAAGCGATTGCGGCGCGCGATGCTGGTTTGATTGCGATCTTGTGCATCGGTGAAAGCCTCAGCGATCGTGAGACGGGTAGAACGCTTGATGTTATCGGCGGACAATTGGCCACCTCTGTACCAGAGGGCGCAACGGCTGACACGCTTGTCATTGCCTATGAACCGATCTGGGCTATTGGGACGGGCAAGGTCCCTACCCTTGCGCAAATCATTGAAGTACATGACTTTATTCGCACAGAGTTGAATACACGCTTTGGCGCAGATATCAGCAGCGGCATTTCGCTGCTCTATGGTGGTTCGGTTAAAGCCAGCAACGCTACAGAAATCTTTACCGCTGAAAATGTGGATGGTGCACTGGTTGGTGGCGCAAGCCTTAAGGCTGCTGATTTTTCGCCCATCGTGGACGCACTTAGCGCTTCTTAACCAAACATTATTGTATGACAAAGCGGCCCACCCCTGCAAAGGGATGGGCCGTTTTCGTTACTTCGTTATGATTTCGGGACCCATCATGAGGGTCGGCAACCATGTCGAAATTGCTGGGATGTATGTCACCATGATCAAGAAGATGAACATAACGCCCAAGAACGGCAGCGCAGCACGTACAACGC